>Ga0137379_10006574_pt1 | contig 11027 bp, 9 predicted proteins | sample SagtaG_18_FD_104812 | JGI IMG/M metagenome (GOLD analysis project Ga0137379, IMG submission 104812) | Vadose zone soil microbial communities from Sagehorn Ranch, Mendocino, California, USA - Sage2_L_80_16 metaG | ecosystem: Environmental > Terrestrial > Soil > Vadose zone | place: USA...
CACCTCGTCCTCTTCGGACACCCGGAGCCCGACCAGAGCGTCGACGACTTTCAAGATGATCGCGGTCCCCACGACCGCGAGCACGTACGTCGCCAGGACGGCGACGACCTGGATCCAGACCTGGCCCGGGTTGCCGAAGAAGAGCCCGTTGTCGCCGCCTTCGTTGATCGCCTTGGAGGCGAAGAGCCCCGTGGCCAGCGCTCCCCAGGTTCCGCCCACCGCGTGCACGCCGACGACGTCCAGCGAGTCGTCGTAGCCCAACTTCCCCTTGAGGTTGCACGCCGTGTAGCACACCGCGCCCGCGACGGCGCCGATGATCAGTGACGAGATCGGGCCGACGAAGCCCGAGGCGGGCGTGATCGCGACGAGCCCCGCGACGGCGCCCGACGCCGCGCCCAGCACAGTGGGCTTACCCCGGCTCATCCACTCGGTGAACATCCAGCCGAGCGCCGCGGCCGCCGCGCCCGTGTTGGTCGCGGTGAACGCGCTCACCGCGAGCCCATTGGCCTCGAGCGCGCTGCCCGCGTTGAAGCCGAACCAACCGAACCACAGGAGCGACGCACCCATGACCGTCATCGGCAGGTTGTGGGGCTGCATCGGGTGGTGGCCGTAACCCTTGCGCCTGCCGATCAGCACCGCGCAGACCAGCGCCGACATGCCCGACGAGATGTGGACGACCGTCCCCCCGGCGAAATCGAGCGCGCCGAGCTTCTTGAGCCAGCCCCCGTCGCCCCAGACCCAGTGGGCCAGCGGGTCGTAGACGAACGTCGCCCAGAGCACCGTGAAGAGCAGGAACGCCGAGAACTTCTTCCGCTCGGCGAACGCGCCCGTGATGAGCGCCGGCGTGATGACGGCGAACATCATCTGGAAGAGCATGAACACCTGGTGAGGGATCGTCTTCGAGTACGCGTCGAAGGGCTCGACGCCGACGCCGCGCAGCCCGAACCACTCGAGCCCTCCGATGATCCCGCCCTTGTCGGGGCCGAACGCCAGCGTGTAGCCCCAGAGGATCCACTGGATCGAGATGACGGCCAGGATGATGAAGCTCTGCATGAGCGTCGCCAGCGCGTTCTTCTGCCTCACCATTCCCCCGTAGAACAGCGCGAGCCCCGGCGCCGTCATCAGGAGGACCAGCGCGGAGGAGGTCAGCATCCACGCGGTGTCGCCCTTGTCGATCTTCGACACCGCGGGGCCGGCGGGCTGCTGAGCCCACGCCACACTCGCCGTGGCACTCAGAACCAGCACCATTGCCAGTGCGAGACTGAATCGCTTCACATGAGCCTCCTTGTGGGTGGACTAGAGCGCGCTCTCGTCGCGCTCGCCCGTGCGGATGCGCACCGCCGTCTGGACCGGATTGACGAAGATCTTGCCGTCGCCGATGTTGCCGGTCTTGGCCGCGCCGGCGATCACTTCGGCGACCTTGTCCACGAGGTGGTCCGGAACGACGACCTCGATCTTGATCTTGGGAAGGAAGTCGACCGTGTACTCGCCGCCGCGGTAGAGCTCGGTGTGGCCCTTCTGCCGGCCGAAGCCGCGCACCTCCGACACGGTCATCCCGATCACCCCGATGGAGGTGAGCGCCTCCTTGACGTCGTCCAGCTTGAACGGCTTGATAATCGCCTCGATCTTTTTCATCACGGATCCTCCTGGGCGCGTGGCTAGCAACCGCCGTGCCCCAGGGGTGCCCGCGACAAAGGCACGGGAAATCAGGCGATTCGACGACGCCGACGGGTGCGGGACGCCGCCCGCTTGCCTACGAAATGGGCACGAGTCGGGAAAGTGCCCGCGTTTCGGGCGGTGGGGAGCCGGCCTACGGCCGGCGCTGCGGGATGCCGTGCTTGCGCATCTTGGAGTAGAGCGTCGGCCGCCTCAGCCCGAGCGCCGCCGCCGCCGCCTGCTTGTTCCACTTCGTCATCTCGAGGGCACGCAGGATCGACACGCGCTCGATCTCCTCGAGCGAGCCGACGGGTACCTCCGAGGGCGCGACTGCCGCGGCCGCGCCGGGCTCGGCGTCAGCGCGCTGGAGAGGCTCGGGGAGGTCATCGAGCGCGATCTGCGGCCCGCGGGTCACGAGCACCGCGCGCTCGAGCGCATTCTGGAGCTCACGGACGTTGCCCGGCCATGCGTAGGCGAGCAGCCTCCGGTACGCCTCCGGCTCGATCCCCTCGACGTCGCGGCCGTGCTTGGCGCGGTAGCGCTCGAGGAACGCGCGGACGAGGAGCGGGATGTCCTCGCGGCGCTCGCGCAGGGGGGGGACATCGATCGAGACGGTGTTGATCCGGAAGAACAGGTCCTGGCGCAGCCTCCCCTCACGCAGGGCGACCTCGGGGCTCCGGTTGGTCGACGAGATGAGGCGGAAATCCACCGGGACGGCCTTGGCGGCGCCGACCCGGCGCACCGCGCGCTCCTCGAGCACGCGGAGGAGCTTCGCCTGGAGCTCCGGCGGCATCTCCGTGATCTCGTCGAGGAGGAGCGAGCCCCCGTCCGCCTCCTCGAGAAGGCCGGTTTTGTCGTTGGTGGCGCCCGTGAAGGAGCCGCGGGTATGGCCGAACAGCTCCGACTCGATGAGGTCCTTCGGCAGTGCGGCACAGTTGATCTTCACCCACGGCCCGCCGCGCCGCCGGCTCCGCTCGTGGAGCGCGTCGGCGACGAGCTCCTTGCCGGTCCCGCTCTCGCCGATGATCAGCACGTTGGCGTCGGCGTCCGCAACGGCCGCGACCGTCTCCAGGACACGCTGGATCCCGGGGGCCTGTCCGAGGATCTCGCTGTCGGCGGCGCGGTCGGCCAGGCGGCGCCGGAGGTCGGTGTTCTCGACGACGAGCTGCCGGTGGTCGAGGGCGCTCCGCATGAGCCCGAGGAGCTCGTCGGGGTCGAACGGCTTTTCCAGGACATGGAACGCCCCGGCACCCTTCGTCGCCTCCATGGCCTTGCGCACCGAGCCGTACGCGGTGATCACGATCACCTGGATCGAGGGGTCGCGTCGTCGGAGCTCCCGCGTCAGGTTGAGGCCGTCGCCGTCCGGGAGCATCAGGTCCACGATCGCGGCGTGGGGCTCGTACTGGCCGAAGGCGGCGAGCGCGTCGCGCACGCCCCCGGCCGTGCGCACCGTATAGCCCTCGCTCTCGAGCGTGAGCCGGAGCCCGTCGGCGATCGTCGTCTCGTCGTCGACGACGAGGACCGCGCTGCTGTTGGTCTTCACGGCGCCACCACCGGCAGCCGCACCTGCACGCGCGTGCCGTGCCCGAGCCAGCTCTGGACGCCGAGCTCGCCGCCGTGAAGGTGCACGACCGAGCGCGCGATCGACATGCCAAGCCCGGTCCCGTCCGGCTTGGTCGTGTAGAAGAGGTCGAACGCCCGCGACATCGTCTCCTCGCTCATGCCCACGCCGGTGTCCTCGATCATCACCGTGAGCGTGCCGGCATCGGCCGCGTAGGAGGTCGTGAGGGCGAGGCGGCCCGAGCCGCCCAGGGCCTCGAAGGCGTTGACGATGAGGTTGAGAAAGGCCTTCCGGAGCTCCCGCGCGTCCAGCAGGAGCGCCTCGGGGCACGCCGGATCCCACTCGCGGACCACCTTGATCGCGGTCGCGTCGAAGCGCGCGGCGGCGAGCTCGAGGCACTCGTCGAGGAGCGCCTGGACATTCGTCGGCGCGCGGTGGAGCTCGGGCGGGCGCCCGAAGGCGGTGATCTCGGCGACGACGTCGGCGAGATGGTCCACGCCGGCCGCGATCTTCCCGGCGAGCTCCTGGCCCTCCGCGTCCCCCGCGCGGCTGAGCCGCTGCCCGAGGTGGCGGGCATAGAGGCGCAGGCCCGCGAGCGGATTCTTGATCTCGTGGGCGACCTGCGTCGCCATCCGCCCGAGCGCCGCGAGCGCACCACTCCTCAAGCGCTCCAGCTCGTGGGTGTTGCGGACCGCGATCGCCGCCTGCGACGAGAAGAGCGTCAGCAGCTCGAGATCGTCCTCGGTGGGCTCGACGCGCGTCGGCGTCTCGATGACGAGCGCTCCCGTCGGCCCGCGCTGAACGACGAGCGGCGCCGCGACGATCGTGCCCGCCTCGCCGTCGCCGCCCGCCGGGCGGATGATCGGCACCCCCTTGTCCATCGCGTCGGTCGCGGCGGCCTCGAGCGCCTTCCACGACGGCGGCGGTGAGCCGGCGCTCGCCATCGGCACGAGGCGCCCACGCTCGAGCTGGAAGACGACGCAGCGCTCCGCCTCGGTCGCCTCGACCGTGGCCTGGGCGACCGCGTCGAGCACGCGCTCCATGATCCCGGACGAGGCGAGCGTCTGACCGACGGTCAGGAGCCGTTCGCGGTCGCGCGCCCACCGTCGCGTGGTGAGCGCGCGGTCGATCTTCGTGCGGAGCTCGTCGCGCACGAACGGCTTCGTCAGGTAGTCGAAGGCGCCGCGCCGGACCGCCTGCACGGCCGTGTCGATCGTGCCGTGGGCGGTCATGATGAGCACCGGCAGCCGGCGCTGGTGCGCGTGGAGCGCCTCCATGAGCTGAACGCCATCCATCGGCTCCATGCGCAGGTCGATGAGCGCCAGGTCGAACCGCTGCGCCGCGGCGGCATCGAGCGCGCGGCGCGGCTCGCCCACGGCGGTGACGTCGAAGCCCATCGCCCCGAGCCGCATCGCGAGCACCTCGAGGATCGCCGCATCGTCGTCCACCACGAGGACCTTCCGGGTCACTGGAGCGAGGGCCTCACTGCTTCTTTCCGCCGCGCTCCAGACGAAGGTCGATCTGCTTCAGCCGCTCGAGGTCGGCCTCACGCTTGGCGAGGTCCTCGCGGAGCCGCGCGATCTCCCGCTGGAGGGCGAGGATCGACGCCAGCGTGTCCCGGCTCATCCGGGCGCGCCCCGCCTCGGCGCCGTCGCCGCCCTTCGCGAGATACGTGTCGTACGCCGCCACCGCCGCGGCGTAGTCGCCCTGCTGAGCGAGGCGGTCGGCCTTCGCGAGCTCCGCCGAACGCCACAACGGCCATGGGGGCAAGGACGCGCAGCCGCCGGCGAGGAGGATCACGAGCGTGGCGACCGCGATCGTCCTCAAGAGCGCGGCAGGAGCACGGTGAAGCGGCTCCCCTTCCCTTCCTGCGACTCGGCGGTCACGCGACCTCCGTGGGCGTCCGCGATGCCGCGCACGATCGCCAGGCCCAGGCCCGTGCCGCCTCGGTCGTGGTGCGCCTGGCGGTAGGGGTCGAAGATGTGCGGCAGCGCATCCGCGGGGATGCCCACGCCCGTGTCCTCGACCTGGAGCTCGATCTCCGGACCCGTGTCGATCAGCCTCACGATGACGCGCCCGCGGCGCGGCGTGAAGCGGATCGCGTTGGCGCCGAGGTTGACGATCAGCTGGTGGAGCCGATCCTCGTCGCCGAGGTACGCGAAGTTCGACCCGAAGTGCTCGCGCTCGAGCGCGACGCCTGCCTCCTCGGCCCGGGGGTGAAGCTCCTCGACGGCGCGGTCCACGAGCCACGCGAGGTCGAGCGCCCTCCGGTCGAGCACCACCTGCCCGGCGCGGAGGCGCGACATCTCGAGGATCTCGTTGACGAGCCCGAGCAGGCGCTCGGAGCTCTGCGAGATGATGTCAATGAGGCGGGCCTGCCTCGGGGTGAGCGGGCCGGGGATGCCCTCGTGCACGAGGTCGGCCGCGCCACGGATCGACGTGAGCGGCGACCGGAGCTCGTGCGAGACGGTCGCGAAGAACTCCGTCTTCATCTCCTCCACCTCGCGCAGCTGGCTTGCCATCGAGTTGAACGACCGCGCGAGGGCCGCGATCTCGTCGCGGCTCTCGACCACGATGGGCTCGTGGAACGCGCCCGCGGCCACCTCGGCCGTCGCCGAGGACAGCAAATCGAGGGAACGAGTCATCCGCTGGGCGATGACGGCCGTGCCGAGCAGCGCCAGGCCGACCGCCGCGCCCAGCGCGACCAGGACCGCGGCCCACGTGCGCACCTCGAGGCGCGCGGCCTCGGCCTGCGCCGTGAGGACCCGCGCGTGCGTCGCCGCCATCAGCTCGTCCAGGCTCTCCTGGAGCTGCTCGGCGACGGTCCGGGCGTCGCCATTGCTCAGACGCAGGGCGCGCACGCGGTCGCCACGCCGGATGAGCGCCTGCTCTTCGGCGACGATGCGGCGGTACCCCTCGAACGCGGCGCGCGCCGCGTTGAAGTGCACCGCCTCCGACTGGTTCAGCGGGAACTCGGCCAGGCGCTCGAGATCGTCGGCAACCCGCGCCGCCCGCTCGGTCCACGCCGTCGCGTAGCGCGCGTCGCCCAGCACCACCACCCGCGCCTCGAGCCGCACAAGCGGCGGAATCGCCTCGCGGGCGGACGCGGTGAGGCGCAGTGCGGGGATCGTGCGGGTCGCGATCTCCCGGTTGGCGGACACGAGACGGCCCACCGCGCGGAGGCTCAGGACGCCGACGCCCGCGAGCACGACGATCACGAGCGCCGACGTCAGGAAGATCTTGGTCCCGAGCCGCATGCCCCCCTCTGTCCTACCGACCAGGGCGGCCGGCGGGCGCGGTTGCCGGCGGGGCCGCCGGTGCCAACAGAGTCGTCATGAGCGTTGCGATCAGTCGCTGTGCTCGTCGAGGACCGTCACCTCGACGGCAAGAGTGGTACGACCACGATGCACGATCTCGGCCTCGGCTGTCAACGTCCCACCCTGGTGTTCCGGAACTGGTTGACCGGGCTCCGGGCGGGGCCCGGCCAGGAGGAACCGGGCGCCGTGCGCTTCGACCATCGTCCCGCGGGCCCACTCGTCGATCCTCTGGGCGAACTTCTCCGGCGTCACGCGGCTCACCTCCGCACAGCTCTTGCTCGGTGTCAACAGGCTAGACGCGCGCCGCGGAGACCGCCGGCGCGTCGAAGAATTGCACAGGGCTTAGTGATACCATAGGCGCCGTCCCGATCGAGGCGTGCACTTTTCCCGGAGGTTGTCGTGGAGTTTGGCTTCGCACTTCCCGGGCGCGGCCCGCTCGCCAAGCCCGACATCGTGCTCGGGATGGCGACCCAGGCGGACACACTCCGCTACGACTCGGTCTTCGTCACCGACCACGTGGTGCTCCCCGCGTCGATGGCGCGCTCGGTGTACCCGTACTCGACGACGGGTCAGCTCGCCGGCGGCGCCGCGCAGGATTACCTCGAGCCGCTCGCGACGCTCGGCTATCTCGCCCACGCAACGAAGCGGGTCCGCCTCGGGACGAGCGTCCTGGTCGTCCCCTACCGCAACCCGCTGGTCGCGGCCAAGACGCTCGCGACGATCGACCAGCTCTCGGGCGGGCGCGTCATCCTCGGCGCGGGCGTCGGCTGGCTCCGCGAGGAGTTCGAGGCGCTCGCGACCCCGGCCTTCGAGAACCGCGGCGCAGTGACCGACGAGTACCTCAAACTCATGCGCGCGACCTGGACCGCCGATCCCGTCACGTTCGAGGGCAAGCACTACCGGGTCCGCAACGTCCACGCGCTGCCGAAGCCCGCGCAGCGCGGCGGGATCCCGATCTGGATCGGCGGTCACACCGACGCCGCGCTCAAGCGCGCCGGCACCCTTGGCGACGCGTGGCACCCGATCGGCCTCCGGCCGCCCGCGATGCTGCGGCCCGACGAGTACGCGCAGAAGGTGAAGCAGATCCACGCGTGGGCCCAGCGCGCCGGGCGTGACCCGAAATCGGTCGCGCTCACGCTCCGCGCGCCGATGGAGGTGCGGAGCAAACGCGCCAAAGCGGCGGCAGGCGAGCGGCCGCTGCTCCAGGGCACAGGGGCCGAGGTCGCCGCCGACCTCAAGCAGTACGCCGCCCTGGGTGTCACACACTTCGTCTTCGACCCGACGGTGCCCGACATCAAGGCAGTGCTGGCCAACATGGAGCGCTTCGCCCACGACGTGCGGCCGGCGCTCAAGAACGCAACTCTGGCAGGCCACCCACGGTCCAAGGAGGCCTCGCGATCCCCGCGACAGTGATCTCACACGCCGAGGCGTGCGCGCTGATCGAGGCTCCCGACGCGGCGCTGGGCGATTTGCTGGCACGCGCGTCTGAGGTGCGCGACCGCGGCCGGGGACGCGTCGTCACCTTCTCGGCCAAGGTCTTCGTGCCCCTGACGACCCTCTGCCGAGACTACTGCGGCTACTGCACCTTCCGCCGCGATCCCGGCGAGCCCGGCGCCCACACGATGACGCCCGAAGAGGTGGTCGCGCTCGCTCAGGCGGGCGCGCGTCTCGGTGCGAAAGAGGCCCTCTTCTCGCTCGGCGACAAGCCCGAGGCGGCTTTTCCCGTCCACCGCGCGTTCCTGCGCCGCTACGGCCACCGGACCACGCTCGGCTACCTCCGCGCGGTCTGCGAGCTCACGCTCCGAGAGTCCTCGCTCCTGCCCCACGCCAATCCAGGCGTCATGGCCGAGCGCGACCTCGCCGCGCTCCGGGAGGTCACCGTGAGCATCGGCCTGATGCTCGAGACCGTCTCGGAGCGGCTACTCCGCCCTGGCCTGGCGCACGACCGTGCCCCCGACAAGGTGCCGACGCGGCGCCTGCGCACGATCGCGCTCGCGGGCAAGCTCTCGATCCCGTTCACGACAGGCATTCTCATCGGCATCGGTGAGACACCGCGCGAGCGGGTGGACGCGCTCGCGGTGATTCGCGACCTTCAGGAGCGGTACGGTCACCTCCAGGAAGTCATCATCCAGAACTTCCGCGCGAAGCCGCGCATTCCGATGCGGCACCACCCCGAGCCGCCGCTCGGGGACTTGCTCCGCGCGATCGCCGTCGGCCGGCTCCTGCTCGGACCCGACGTGAACATCCAGGCGCCGCCGAACCTCTCGCCGCGGATCTACCCCCGCCTCCTCGCCGCGGGGCTCAACGACTGGGGCGGCATCTCGCCGCTCACGCCCGACCACATCAACCCCGAGAAGCCGTGGCCGCTGATCACGGAGTTGCGCCGCGCCACCGAGGGCATGGGCTTCGTCCTCCGCGAGCGCCTCGCGATCTATCCCGAGTTCGCGATGCGCGCGGAGTTCCTGGACGAGGCGCTGCGCCCGCGCGTGGCGTCGCTCGTCGACGGCGACGGCCGCGTGAAGGAATCCCATGAGCACTGGCGCCGCTGGTAGCCTCTCCGCGACCCTCGACTCGGCGTCGCGTGACATCCGCCGCATCCTCGCCGGCGTCCTCGACGGCCACGAGCTCTCCGTCGACGACGGCATCGCGCTCACCGGCGCGGCTGGCCGCGACCTGCACGCGATCACGCTCGTCGCCGACGAGATGCGCCGCCGGCAGGTGGGCGACGTCGTGACCTACGTCGTCAACCGCAACATCAACTTCACGAACGTCTGCATCAAGCACTGTGGCTTCTGCGCGTTCAGCCGCGACCACCGCGAGGAGGAAGGCTACCTCCTGCCCGTCGACGAGGTCGTCCGACGTGCGCGGGAGGCATGGGAGCTCGGGGCGACCGAGGTCTGTATCCAGGCGGGGCTGCCGCCGAAGCTCGACGGGCACTACTACATCGACCTCACGCGTGCGATCAAGCGCGCTCTACCCGGGATCCATATGCACGCCTTCTCCCCCGAGGAAGTCCTGTATGGGTCGGTGAGGTCGGGGCTCCCGATCAAGGAGTACCTCGCCGAGCTGAAGGCGGCGGGGCTCGGGACACTTCCCGGGACGTCGGCCGAGATCCTCGACCAGGAGATCCGCGACCGGATCTCGCGCGGCCGGATCACCGTCGACCAGTGGGTCGAGGTCGTCACGACCGCCCACACGCTCGGCATCCGCACGACCTCCACGATCATGTACGGCCACGTCGAGACGCCCGCGCACTGGATCCGCCACATGGCGCTGTTGCGCGCGATCCAGAAGGACACCGGGGGCTTCACCGAATTCGTCCCGCTCTCGCTGATCCACTCGGAGGCGCCGATGTACGCCAAAGGCCTCGTCGATGGCGTGCGGCCCGGCGCCACGGGCGTCGAGGTCGTCAAGATGCACGCGCTGGCGCGCCTGATGCTGGGCGCGACGCTGCGAAACATCCAGTCGTCGTGGGTGAAGGAGGGGCCGAAGCTCGCCCAGCTCTTGCTCGATGCCGGCGCCAACGACCTCGGTGGCACGCTGATCAACGAGTCGATCTCGACCGCCGCCGGCGCGCAGTACGGGCAGCTCGTCGGGCCTGCCGAGCTCCGGCGCCTCGTCCGCGACGCGGGGCGGATCCCCGCGCAGCGCGACACGCTCTACGCGATCGTACGGACCTACAGGGACGGCGACGACCCCGAATCGCCGCTCGACCGGATCGCCGACGCGGAGGCGCGCTTCGGCTCGTACCGTCGCTTGATCGCGTCGGGCGAGTTCCGTTACACACGCAGGTAGCCGTGCGCGGCGCGCTGTGGTATTAATGCACTTCGCGTTCACCCACATCCGTTCCAGAGGAGGCTACCCGTGGCGAAGATGATGACGAAATCCGCGACCCTGGGGTACCTTGGCCAGAAGACGAGCCTGTCGAAGAAGCAGATCGGGGACATTCTCGACGAACTGCTCGCGCTCGCGTGCAAGGAGGCCAAGAACGGATTCGTGGTGCCGGGGTTCGGCAAGCTCGTCCTCGCCAACCGCAAGGCACGGATCGGACGGAATCCCCAGACGGGCGAGCCCCTCAAGATTCCGGCGAAGCGCGTCTGCAAGTTCCGCATCACCAAGAGCCTGAAGGACGCGGTGCTTGGGAAGAAGTAGGACCCGGGCAAAGTCGCAGCTCGCGGCTTCTTCCCACTCCGGGGGCGGGCGTGCCCCCACTCCCTCGCTCGCTTCGGCGACGGTCCCGCGGGTCTGGCAGGGGATCGGCTATCGCCCCCTGCCGGACGCCGGCGACGCGCGTGCCCTGTTCGAGTTCGCGGCCCTGCCCTGGCCCGAGGCGGGCGCGATCTTTTTGGCCTGGGGAGCGTTCGCGGCGGCGAGCGGCACCGAGCGCCTGATCGGCGCGCTCGTGGCCGGGCGCAACCTGAGCGACGCGATGCTGCACGGACCGGTCGTGATCGCGGAAACCGAGCAGCTCGAGATCGCGGCCCAGCTCGTGG
>Ga0137379_10006575_pt1 | contig 11026 bp, 10 predicted proteins | sample SagtaG_18_FD_104812 | JGI IMG/M metagenome (GOLD analysis project Ga0137379, IMG submission 104812) | Vadose zone soil microbial communities from Sagehorn Ranch, Mendocino, California, USA - Sage2_L_80_16 metaG | ecosystem: Environmental > Terrestrial > Soil > Vadose zone | place: USA...
AAGCCTCGGCGGCTGGCCCGTGGACGAGCTCAAGCTCGACATGTCCCTGGTCCGCCCCATCGCCAGCAACTCGAGCTTCCGGACGATCGTCCGCACTACCATCGACCTCGCTCACCAACTCGGCGTGAAGGTCGTGGCCGAAGGAGTCGAGTCCGAGGCGGTCCGGTCCGAGCTGCAGGCCCTCGGGTGTGATGTGGCCCAGGGCTTCCTGCTCGGGCGGCCGATGCCGGCCGGCGCCTTCGCCGGCTGGCTGCGCGAACGGGAACAGCTGACGCAGCGGCGCGGTGCCCCGGGACACCTGCCCGGACTGCCGGCGGCCGAGGCGGCCCCCGCCGCCCCCGGCCGCAGGCGGGCCGCCGACGCGCTGCGGTTGCTGCGGCACGCCGTGGACACGGTGGGGGGTGTCACGCTGTCGGCCACGGTGGCGATGCTGGCCGTCTACGCGTTGTGGCAGGTGTTCCGCTGGGGCGGCCACCGGTACCAGCCGCTGATCGGAGACCTGTCCTTCTTCCCCGTGAACGGCGCCGCGGCCTGGTGCGCCGGGCGGGTGTCGCGCCGCACGGACCTCGGCCGCCACACCAGCCTGGCCTGGCGCCTGCTCTCCGCCGCGCTGTGGCTCTACCTGCTCGGTGACGCGCTGCAGATGGTCTACGAGGTGATCCTGCACAAGAAGGCGTACCCAACCTGGGGTGATGCCGCCTACCTGAGCTTCTACGTGGTCGCCTTCGCCGGCCTGGTGGCGTTCCCGTCCCAGCGCCGCACCGGACCCGAACGATTGCGGCTGCTGCTCGACATGGGGACGGTCTTCATCGGCGGCGCGACGTTTCTGTGGTACGTGGCGCTTGGGCCCGCGGTGGCCTCCCGGCCCGGCTTCGACCTGCCCGACCTGGTGGTCTTCGCCTACCCCATCGGGGACCTGCTGCTGCTATTCGGCACGTTGTCGCTGCTGTGGCGGGGCGCCCCCCGCGCTAGCGTCACCGCCCTGCGGATCTTCGCGACCGGCCTGCTGGTGTTCATCGCCGCCGACCTCACCTACGACTACAGCACCCCCGCGACCTACACCGGCGGCGACCCGGTCGACAGCCTGTGGATGCTGGCGCTGACCATCATGTTCGTCGCGTCGGTGTGCCAGCTGCGGGCCGGCCCTGCGGGCGGGTTCGCCGCCCTGTCGCGGCCGCCCGCCGCCCGGCCCAGCGCCCTGCCCTACCTGGCCGTCGCGGCAAGCTACGTACTCCTCACCGTCGTCGGCCTGCACGACGTCGGCTTCGACTCCCTCGGCGGTGTCCTGCTCGGGGCGGTGCTGCTGACCTTCCTGGTCAGCGCGCGCCAGTTCGCCGCGCTGCGGGACTACGGCCGGCTCGCGGTCAGGTACCAAGAGCTGGCCTCGATCGACGAAATGACCGGCCTGTACAACCGGCGCCACTTCATGGAGATGGCCGAGGGCGCCTTCGCGCACGCGCACCGGCTCGGCCAGCCCCTCGTCGCGCTGATGATCGACGTGGACCACTTCAAGCAGATCAACGACGTGCACGGCCACGCCGTGGGGGACCGGGTGCTGGCCGACCTGGCCCAATCCTGCCGTGAGCAGGTGCGGCCCGATGACATCGCGGGCCGCTACGGCGGCGACGAGTTCATCGTCATCGTGCCCGGGATCACCAGCCTGCGGGCGATCCAGATCGCGGCGCGGCTGACCGGGCCGCCGGCCCGCGTCACCGGCCGCGACGGGCAGCCGGTGATCTTCAGCGTCAGCGTCGGCATCGCCGAATCCGGGTCGTCCCGGGACCTGCCGACCCTGCTCGCGCACGCCGACCTGGCCATGTACGAGGCCAAGCGGGCCGGGGGAGGCTGCTGGCGTCGCTTCGAGGACACCGAACAAACGGCGGCGGTACGCTCCCCCGGCCCGGTGCTGCCGACCGCGTGACGGGCCCGCCAGGGACACATGTGTCCGCCCGGGCGTGTCCGCCCGGAAATGGTGGCCGGGAGCCTCGCCTAGGCCGGCGATCCGACCCGTTCGCGCACCGGGATATGGGCGGCGCGGCCGGCCTGGCTCGAACGGTAGGCGGGCCGGTCCGGCCACCGCGGCGCGGCCGGGCCGCAGCCGGCGGCCGCGGGGGCGCCGGCCGTACCGGCCGATCTCACCGTCGGCACGGGGAGCAAGACCGGTACCGAACGGGCGGGCGCGGCGCCCTGGCGTCCGGCAGCGCCCGGGCCGGCGAGAACCTGCCCGGGTGCCCTGCGGTCCGCGATGGTGACCAGCCAGGGCCGTCTACGCTGCTCCGTCATGGCATGCTGGCAGCGGAACTGGCAGCTCACGCACCCGCCGGCCGAGGCCCGCCGGTGGCGGGTGGACATGAAGGCGGCGAAGACCAGGGCCGCGGCCACGGCCGCGCCGACGGTTGCCACCGTCACCGCCGCCATCAGGGCCGCGGTGTCGAAGAAGTGGCTGACCGGCCGCGCGAACACCAGCCACGCGACGATCATGATGGCCACCAGCCGGATGGCGGGGCGGGCATAACAGACCATGGTCAGCCTCTCTTCGCTTGCGTGCCGTCGAGGGGTGGCCGTGCGCCGTTGCCGTCCTATTCCTGCATCGCTCAGGTGGGCGGAAAAGTCAAGACCCAGTGTTGACCGGTCGTGAGCGCAGCGTGATAAACGAGAGTAGCCCGGCCACCAGGACGACCCCGGCGGACAGGTACAGCGCCGCGCGCAGGCCGTCACCGAAGGCGGTGTAGGCGGCGCCGACCACCTCCTGCACCAGTTTGCCGAACCCGGCGTAGGCCGAGGTGTTCTGCGGGATCTGGCCGGTCTCGATGGCGGTGGTCACCAGGCCCTGGAACTGGGCGGGCACGCCGAGATGAGCCATCTGCGCGACCAGGCTGGCGTGCAGCTGTGAGTACACCAGCGAACCGAGGATCGCGACCCCGGTGACGGCGCCGATCTCCCGGGCGGTGGTGTTCGCCGACGCCGCCATCCCGGAGCGCTCAGGCGGCACCGCGGACAGCGCCGCGGAGGTGATGGGCACGACGGTGGTCCCGATGCCGATGCCCGCCAGCGCGAGCGCCACCGTCAGCCCCGCGTAGTTGGGATGCGGGGACAGGAAGCCGTCGGTCATGATCAGCCCGGCGGCGAACAGCACGCAGCCGATCGTGATCGACCAGCGCGGGCCGGCCGCCTGCGTCCAGCGCCCGGCGAGCACCGACGCCGCTATCATCAGCACGGTCATCGGCGCGAAGGTGGCCGCCAGCCGGTAGCCGGACGCGGCCACCACCTCGTTCAGGTACAGCGCGGTGAAGAAGAAGATGGCGAACGTGGCGAAGTAGGTGAAGACCGCGGTGAGGTTGGCCGCGGTGAACTGCGGCACCCGGAAGAACCGCAGGTCGAGCAGCGGCTGCGGGGCCCGGAGCTCCCACCAGCCGAACGCCGCAAAGCCGGCCACGCTCAGGCACAGCAAGATGATCACGAGGGCCGAGCCGAACCCCGCCGACTCGGCGTCGATGATCGCGAAGATGAACGTGGCCAGCGCGCCCGCGCCGAGCACCGTGCCGGCGGTGTCGACGCGCTTCGCCGTGGGGTCGGCGCTCTCCGGCAAGATGATCGCGGCCACGATGAGCGCGGCCAGCCCGAAAAACAGGTTGAACCAGAAGATGCCGCGCCAGCTCCAGACCCCGGCCAGGACGCCGCCGACGACCGGGCCCGCGGCCAGCGCGAAGCCGGACGTCGCCGCCCAGATGCCGATGGCCCGGGTACGGGCCGCCTCGTCCGGGTACAGATGGCGGAGCATGGACAGCGTGCCCGGCTCGCTGGCCGCGGCGCCCAGGCCCATCACCGCACGGCCCGCGATCAGCGTCTGCACGTTCGGGGCGAGCGCGCACAGCACCGAGCCGACGCAGAACACGCCGGCCCCGGCCAGCATGACCTTCTTGCGGCCGAGCTCGTCCCCGATCATCCCGCAGGCCAGCATGATGCTGGCGAAGGTGAGGGCGTACGCGCCGACCACCCACTGCAGGTCGGTGACGTTCGCCTTCAGGGCGACCTGGATGTAGCCGAGCGCCACGCTGACCACGGTGTTGTCCAGGAACGTCAGGAACAGCAGGGTGCACAGGGTGGCGAGGGCCAGCCCCTGCCCGCCTCTGACGACAGCACGGCTCCCGGGAACGGCCTCCGCCTGCCTAGCCACCGCGCGGCCCCGCCCTAGCCGACCGAACTGCACGCGGACGGCACCGTGCCGCCCGGAATGAGCCTGAACAGGGCGCAGAGGCTGGCGTCGCCGACCTTCCAGGTGCCGCCCTGCAAGACCGCCGTGCCCGTCTGGCCGGACAACAGCCCCTGCCCGCTGGCCGTGAGGTTGTACTTCACGGTGGCCGTGGTGGCGGATTTCAGCGTCACGCTGGTGACCTTGGCGCCCAGTCCGCTTGCCAGCGGAAAGTTGATGAGGGCTTGGATGACCGGCTCGAACGTGGTCCCGTTCTGCAGCAGGGTGGCCTTCTCCGAGGCCGAGGTGCTGGAGTTGAAGAACTTCTCCCAGTTCGCGGTGATCTGGGCCACGGCGGCACTGTTGCCGCCGCCCGGACTGCTCGGCGCGGCGGCACTGCCGCTGGTCGCGGTCGGCGCGGCGGCGCCCGATGACGACGAGGAGGTGGTCGCGGACGAGCCCGAACTACTGCAGGCGGCGACCGTCGCAGCGAACGCCAAGCCCAGTGCCGGAACCAGAATCCGGCGAGCCAGGAGATTGAATCGCATGACACCGTCCTTGCGTCGGTCAGAGGTACCGCTGAAACGCTGCCATCCTGAACAGTAGTGATGTGCTTGCTCAGTCTGCACCGAATGCTTCCCAGGGTGCGGCGCGTTATCCATCGCTGGCCGACACTCGCGTCAGGGTAGTCGGCCGCGGCCAGCTCACCGGCGGCCCGCATCGCCGTCGAGGGCCGCGTTTACCAGCGGAAATGCACGAACAGGCGGCCGAAGTTCTTCGAGTCCTTCTCCACCCGGTGGTATTTCGCTTTGATCTCCTTTTGCTCGAGGAAGCGCAGCACGTGCTTCTTGAGCTGTCCGGAGCCCTTGCCCGGGATGATCTCGACGAGCGGCGCCTTCTTCGCCACGGCCTCGTCGATGATCGCCTGCAGCGCCTGGTCGATGTCCTGCCCGCGGTTGTAGATGTCGTGCAGGTCAAGCTTCAGCTTCATGGTCATCCTCGCCAGGCTGGCCCTTGTCTGGCCACAGTACCGCGATGATCGACGCGACCGTGTCGGCTGGCTCGTCCGCCGGGATCACGACGCGCACGCGCTCGTCGGGCTGGGGCGGCTCCAGGGCGTCGAACTGGCTACCGAGCAGCTGCCCGGGAAAGAAGTGGTCGTGCCGGGCGGCCAGCCGCCGGGCGAGCACCTGCCGGTCCACGGCCAGGAACACCATCCGGACGCCGGGACGGCCGCCGAGCAGCAGGTCCCGGTAGGAGCGCCGCAGCGCCGAGCAGGTCACCACGGCCGGCTCGCCCCGGGCGATGCGCTCGTCGATCCAGCCGGCGATGGCCCGCAGCCACGGCCAGCGGTCCTCGTCGGTCAGCGGGATCCCGGCCCGCATCTTCTCGACGTTCGCGGCCGGGTGGAAGTCGTCGGCGTCGGCGAACCGCCAGCCCAGCCGGCCGGCGAGCAGGGCGCCCACCGTGGTCTTGCCGCTGCCCGACACGCCGGCCACGATCACGATCATCAGGTCCGCGGCGGCTAGGAGACCTCGTAGCCCACGACGACGTCGCCGGCGTCCAGCCGCTTGACCGAGATCACCCCGGTGCTCTTCGGATTCGGGAACGGCATCACGGTCTGGCCCTTGGTCGAGTCCACCGTCATGCTGTTCGTGATATGCCACTGGGTGTCGTAGATCGCCACCCGCAGCGCCGCGGGCGGCAGGCCCTGGAGGCCGTTGTCGCAGCCGAACGCGATGTTGGTGCCGCTGCCGTGCGGCACCGTGATCACCGTGACGGCATTGGCGCCCGTGTTGAGCTGGCCTGACTGCACTTCGACCTCCACGTTCGGCTGGAACGAGCTGATCCAGGCGTTCAACTCGGCGGCGGTCCCGTTGAACACGTCATTGTCGCGGTCACTCGCCGCGCCCGACTGCCAGAACTTCCACGCCTTCCACGGCGCCGGCGCGGGCGGCGTCGCCGACTGGAAGAGGGCCAGCCAGAGCGGGTAGGAACCAAGCCCGGCGCAGTTACCCGAGGTGATGAAGCTCCAGAACGAGTACACGCCGCAGGGATTGTGCGGGCGCAGCGACACCAGCCTGGCCATGAAGTCGCGCGCGCAGGCGGCCACGGCGGCCGGCGACGACCCCGCGGCCTCGTTATCGAGCCAGAGCATGTCGGTGGTCTCCAGGCCGACCTGGCTGACCGTCTGCACGAAGTAACTCGCCTGCGCCGCCCCGGGCAGGCCGGGGTCGAGGAAGTGGTAGGCGCCCCGCGCCAGCCTCTTGGCCTTGATCCGGGGCCAGTTCCAGGCCAGGAAGGGATCGGGCGAGTTGGTGCCCGAGGCTCCCAGGCCCTGGCTGGCCCGGCAGATGCCGAACGACAGGCCGGACGTGCCGGCCCAGTTGAAGTCCCCGGCGAAATTCGACACGTCGATGCCCAAGGCGTTTCCTGCCATCGACCACCCCTCCCCTCCCGAGCAGCGATCGTAGCGCAGCGCCGCGGGGCATAGCGGCTTGAACCGGTACTTGCGACCGTTATCGGGGTAGCGGCCCACGTGATGGCTGCATCATCGCTCCGTCAGCCCGTTCGGGAGTACACCCGGCGCTGACGTTGAGTCGCGGCAAGAGTTTCTCCCGGCGCCCGTTCCGGCGCCCGTGCCTGACGGATTTCTCGTCCGCCCCGCTAGAGCCCAGGTCCAGCGGTCACGCCAGGAAGGCGCCGCGCGACCTGCAGCACCGCGCCCCAGTGCCGCCGCACTGAGTGGTCCCGGCGCAGCGCGAGCCGTCGCCTGATCTCGCCGTGCAGCCTCCTGCGCTTCCAGTCCGCCATGGCCAGGTGCCCGGAGAACGTGCCGAGCAGCTCGATGTACTCCTCGGCCGGGTACACCCGCTCCCAGTCGTAGTGGCGGACGGCGATCACCTCGAACAGCCCGCTGGCGTCGATCTCGTCCCTGTCGTCCGGGAGTTCCCCCGGCCGCCGCTGCCGCGCGCCGGGCGGCAGTGCCTCGCCGATCTCGTCGTAGATGTCCTGGATCTCGCCGAAGAACAGATCCCCGTCCGCGGGGAACACGTGCTCCGCCGCCCAGAAGGCCAGGTGACCACCGGGCCGCAGCGCCTGCCAGGCCCGCAGGTAGCGGACGGCCGGGTCGATCCAGTGCCAGGCCGTCGCCGCGTACACCAGGCTGAACGTCTCACCCGGCGACCACTCCTCGAACTGGCCCTGCACCACGTCGACGCCGAACCCGGCCAGGTTCTCGCGGGCCAGCGCGGCCAGGCTGGCGCCCAGTTCGACACAGGTGATCCGGAAACCGCGCCGGGCCAGCGGGCGGGTCGCCTTGCCCGTCGCGCACCCCACCTCGAGCAGGCGGTCGCCCGGCGTCAGCCCGGCCACGGCGATCAGGTCGTCGAACAGGGCCTCGGGGTAGTCTGGCCGTACCCGGTCGTAGAGCACGGCGGCCCGGTCGAACGTCTGCCGCAGTCGCTCGCGCTGATCCTCCGCAGGCACCCGGTCAGTATGACACCGATGATCCGGGACGCGGCAAGCCGTCATAATCCTGAACTGAGCCCGCCGGAAGGGAGACCCCATGCCCGCCCAGGACATCGCGACCCGCCACTACCTGGAGCCCGCGGTGATGACCGCGCCGGGCAACTATCAGCCGCTGCTGGCGGACCTGCCGCGGGGCATCGCCGGCCTCGCCGGGGTCGCCCACGGCCTGCTGATCCACGAGCACATCACCGGCCCCTACGGGGTCACGCTGACCGAGGAGCGCCGGGCCAGCGTGCACGTGCGGCCGGTGGCCGGGCTGCTCGCCCGGATGATGGCGGAGGACAGCCGGCCGCTCACCGTCGCCCGGGAACCCGCGGGGCGGCTGCCGGGCAACTGCCGCCATTTCACCGTGCTCGCCGCGGCCATGCTGCGCGCGCAGGGCACGCCCGCCCGGGCGCGCTGCGGCTTCGGCGGCTACTTCGGCAGCACCGCATTCGAGGACCACTGGGTCTGCGAGTACTGGGACGGCGGCGCGCAGAGCTGGAAGCTGGCCGACGCGCAGATCGACGACGTCCAGCTTGAGCTGTTCGATGTCGACTTCGACCTGATGGACGTGCCGCGCGACAAGTTCCTGGTCGCGGGGGACGCCTGGCGGCTGTGCCGGGCCGGCGACGCGGACCCGGCCCGGTTCGGGCTGAGCCTGCTGAACGAGGCCGGTTACTGGTGGATCGCCGCCAACCTGCTGCGGGACGTCGCCGCGCTGAACAACATGGAGATGCTGCCCTGGGACGTCTGGGGCGCCATGCCCGCCCCGGATGAAACCATCAGCGACGAGCTGAACGGGCTGTTCGACCGGCTGGCGGAGCTCACCCGCGACCCCGACGCCGCGTTCGCCGACCTGACCGCCGCCTACGCCGACGACGCCCGCCTGCACGTCCCCGGCACCGTCTACAACGCCGTCCTGAACCGTCCCGAGCCGGTGCTGACGCCATGACCCGCCCGCGGCCGGCGGGAGTGCTATAACGTTGCCGTCCGTGGTGCGGACCGGCGAGGGCGGTGACAGCTGAGAACCTGGCGGGCCGGGGTCATCCGGCGGGTCGTGCATCCGGGCCGGGGGTTCACCCAGGGCCTGATCACCGACGGCGAGACGGTCTGGGAGTCCACCGGGCCGTACGGGGAGTCGGCGCTGTCCCGCTATCGGCTGGGTGCCGGCCAGGCAGACCAGCGCGCCGCCCTGCCCGCCGAACTATTCGGCGAGGGCATCTGCCGGGCCGGCGAGGTCATCTGGCAGCTGACCTGGCGGGAGCGCGTCGCCCTGCGCTGGGACGCGAAGACCCTGGAGCCGGCTGGCCGGGTGCCCTACAACCGGGACGGCTGGGGCATCTGCGCCGCCGGCGGATGGGTCGTGACCAGCGACGGGACCAGCGAACTCGTCCGCCGCGACCCGGATACCCTCAGCCCGCTGGCGGTGATCCACGTCCGGTGCGCGGGCCGCCGGGTGCTCGGCCTGAACGATCTCACCTGGTCGGCGGGGACGATCTGGGCCAACGTGGCGGGCACGCCCTACCTGGCCGGGATCGACCCGGACAGTGGCGAGGTCACCGACATCGTGAACGCCCGCCCGGCCGCCGAACGGCATCCGGGCCAGCCGCAGGCGATCATGAACGGGATCGCCGCGCTGCCCGCGGCCGGGGAGTTCCTGCTCACCGGGAAGGGCTGGCGGTCGATCCGGCACGTGCGGCTGAAGCCGGCCAGGGAAGGGGACGCCCGGCGGCGCCTGCTAGCGGGTCTGAGCCACTGACCGGTCGGGTCGGCTGGCCCGCCGGAAGCTGGCCCGCAGCGGCTTGTCGGTGTAGCCGCCGTCGGCCAGCCCGGCTCGTCGCTCGAACACGTTGCGAGCGCCGAAGTCGCCGGTCAGCGTCCACGACACGGCCGCCGCCGCGAGGTAGAGCGGCACCATCACCACCCCGCCGCAGCATGCGTACTGGGTGGCGTGCCGCGCCTCATGCCGGAAGAGCCGCGATTCCGGGGTGATCCCGTCTAGCCGGGTGACGATGACGTTGCCCAGGCAGAACGCGGGCGCGGGCGGCACCGGGAGCCGGTACCCAGTGCCGACGAACAGCCCGTCCGCGCTGCGGGCCACCCGGGCGCCGCCGAGGGCGGCTACGCCCAGGCCGGCCAGGGTCGACCCGTTGGCCAGGTTGACCACCTGCCGCGCCCGCAGGCCAGCGCGCATCCCCGCGCCTCGGGTCAGGACGGTTCCGGGTTGTGCCCGTTCAGCCCCGACGGGTCATCGGCCACGACCACTCCCGCCCACGGCGAGACCGGCGCGGCCGGCGGAACCGGCGCCGGCATGTTCAGCTGCTCCTGGCTGTGTTCGCGGTGCGCCCGGGCCGCCGCCAAGTGATAGTCGTTGAGCGAGTCCAGGAAGCTCTCGTCGGCGTACACCCGGCCGTCTACCAGCGGGCCGCGGGTGTGCTCTAGGACCGCGACGACATCCTCGCCGCTCAGCGTCTTGTGCGTCTCCAGGGCGTGCGCCAGCGCCAGCACCTGGCTCCTGTCCTCCGTGAGGATCTGCTCGGTCCGGTCGAGCAGCATGGTCAGCTTGTCCTCGATCCGGTCCGCGAGCGCGTGCCTGACCTGAGCCTCGGGGTCCTGCCCCTTCTTCAGCGTGCCGCCCCGGCCGCCGCCCGGCGAGCCGACCTCGAGCCGCTTGGCCGTGGAATAGGAGGACACCGTGGTGCCCATGCCCCAGAAGCCCTCCATGAACGAGGCGACCGTGGTCGCGGACTCCAGGTCCCCGGACACGCCGGAGGAGCTGTCCTTTTCGAAGAACATCCGCTCGCCGGCCAGCGACGCCAGCGATACCAGGATGTCGGTCTCGTACTCGCTGCGCCACCGGGTGAACTGGTCCTCGGGCGGGATGCTCGCCACCATGCCGAGGTAGTCGCTGCCCTTCTCGATGGTGGCGATGTCGATCTCCATGTGCTGCCTGGTCCGGAACGCGACCAGCGCGTGGCAGGCCTCGTGCACCGCGACGGCGTGCCGCTCGCGCTCGATGTACTCCACGTCCTCGGGTGGCCCGAGCTCCTTGAGCTGCTTGGCCTTGATCACGTCCGGCCAGGTGATCACGTCCCGGCCATTCCTGATCGCGGTGATGAGGGCCTCGTTGACCAGGTCCTTGATGGTCGCGCCGGTGGCGTAGGGCGTGATGGTGGCCAGCTTGTCGATCTGCTCCTCGGTCAGCTCATGCTGCACCTTGGAGAAGTAGCCCTCGTAGGTGCGGATCCGGCCGGCCTTGGACGGGTAGCCGACCTTGTAGATGCGGTCGATGCGGCCGGGGCGCAGCAGCGCCTCGTCCAG
>Ga0137379_10006590_pt1 | contig 11021 bp, 12 predicted proteins | sample SagtaG_18_FD_104812 | JGI IMG/M metagenome (GOLD analysis project Ga0137379, IMG submission 104812) | Vadose zone soil microbial communities from Sagehorn Ranch, Mendocino, California, USA - Sage2_L_80_16 metaG | ecosystem: Environmental > Terrestrial > Soil > Vadose zone | place: USA...
AGAGAAAAAGCCTTAAAATGACACCACGGAGTTCGCGATGCGCCCGGCTTTCTGGATCGCGAGATTGTGCGAAGCCTGCCGAAATCAGGTCGCCGAAGATGATCGCGCCGTCCCGGGGCATGGGGCGGTCTTAATATTATTCACCATGGCGACAGATTTGCAGTTGACTGCAAATTTTCCGTCCTCCGGCACATGTCCCGGGACACAGTTTGGGACAGCGCGAAAGTGCCGGGGTGGAGCTGCTCGCTAACAGATTTCCCTTTCTCCACCTGGATCTAGGACCATTGTGACCGCGTAAAACGAGAGCAAACGCGGGACGCCATAGCGCCATTCCGAAATTTTCGGGCCGCCCTTGATTTCGCTTGCTGCCGGTCCACTTTGGTTTCTGCATCAAGACGAGGGCTGGCGCCTTCACCAACCTGCCATTCCGGGGCAAGGTGGTCTCCACGTTAGTGGGATGTGGCCGTCGACGGCGGCAAGCAGAGCGGAATCTCGCCAGCCCTCCTTATGGAGGGTTCCTTGCCTACCCAAAATCGCTCCGACATTAACACGGGAATCACCCGGCGAGGCTTCATCCTTGCCGCTTCCGCGTCAGTGATCTGCGCCCCGGCCATCGTTCGGGCCGCGAGCCTAATGCCCGTCCGTGCGCTTGGACCGATAGGACCGCAGTATTACGGGTGGGTGGAGCGGGTCTTCATTCATGGCCTCACGCCGCATCTGAGTGAACTCAGCCGCGCCGGGATGTCGCCGTATGGAATGGCCGCAGAGCTGAACCGGCGCAAGGTATCAGCGGTGAATGGTGTTCCATGGGAAGCGGACTCTGTGATTTCCGCCACGAACCTCATGAAAATCCTGCAACCGAATTGGCGGAATTGCGAACCATGGACCCCCGTTCGTTGGCGTACCCTAAGCACGAAACGAGGATGACCAATATCGCGCAGCTGCTCATCCCGACTGCTAATTGCCCCATGTAAGGGGACTCCCTTCTAGCGGCAGCTGGTCAAGCCGACCAGCGAGCGCCAGATTTGCAGTTGACTGCAAATTTTCGGTCCTCCGGCACATGCCCTAATGAGGCTGCTTTTCGGGTACAGCGAGATCATGGAGGGGGACATGACCCAACGGCAAGCTGGTGGAGGGACAGTAACCGGCCGGCGTCAATCGCCGGTCGCGTGCTCGTCATGCTCTACGATGAAACGGGCGCGCTGCAGGAGCTCATCACGTTGCGGCGAAAGAGCTCAAATGACCGAAACTTGGGCTCATTAATCCCGTGCTCGGAGTCGAACTGGCTCAGGTTGCCGACAACCAGGCACGAGCGCGGCTCGACGTTGAAGAGCACCTCCCCGGTCGGAACGCCTACCCCGTCGCTGGGCATCAAGCGGCGACCTATGTTCTCGACCGCGTCCTGGACCGTGGCCTGCACCTGTGAAACGCCGCCGGACAGCTCGGCCGACGGAGCCCACGTGCCGGGCCGATAGGGCTGCGCGGCCAGCAGCGGGGTGTCGTGCCGCTTGATCTCGATGAAGCAAAGGCTGCTGATGAGACCCCGGGTCTTCATGAGCGCGTCGGCTCGCTTTCCCGCACCGGTCAGGTCCCGACCGCGAACGACCTGCTCAAGCTTTCGCTGGTCGAGGCTCGACAGGAATTGATAGGAGAGCCCGTAGCCGAATATCCAGGTGTTCGCCTCGAAGAACTGCTGCCAGATGCCCTCCGGGGTCGAGTCGAGGCGCGCCTGTTCCGATGCGAAGAAATCCGGGTGATCGAGCAGGCCCTTAAAGTGCTCCAGCTGCTTGCGACGGTACCCAACCGCGATCAGGTCACGGCTTAGGTCCTCGCTCCGAGCTATTTCCAGAAACAACTCCTCGTGGTCAGCGAATAGCCGCCGGGCCTGTACGTGATTTAGGACGACGCCCCGCAGCTCCTCATCGGTCAAGTGCACCTTGGTGCCGTCCCCGAGGGCCACCGCCTTGATCCCGGCAGCGAAGTCCAAAAGCACGTCGATCTCCTCGCCCACGAACGCGAACCATTGCCGGTCGAGCGGACCGGACGCGGAGCTGTACTTTTGAATAAGGAGGGTCTTGATGGCTCGATTGTCCTCGAGCACGGTCGCCTTGATCTCGTAGCGCCCGGCCGGCGTGGTTCTGAGAACGACCTCGTCTCCCGCCTTCCCGAATCTCAGCCCCTCGTCGCCGTCGACGACCTTGGAGACGATCCGGAGCTTGGTGCCGAACTGACTACGAAAAGTCCTGCTGACATACGTCTTATCGGGGCGCTTGGAGAAGAAATAGGAACGGTCTTCGAACTCGTCGATCATAGGGGCCAGTCGGTTCTGTTGGGGGACCGCCTCAGAGGATGATGATGGCATCGAGCCGGAATGCGACTATTGGGTGGCAGGCCCATCGGGCGCGGACAAGCGTAATCCGGCTGGCCCGGCAAGGAATCAGCGGTAAACGGCGTTCCATGGGAGGCGGACTCGGTAATTTCCGTCACGAACCTCATGAAAATCCTGCAACCGAATTGGCGGAATTGCCCATCATGGAGACCATTTGTCGGCGCGCCGCCTCGGTCCGTCCTGGGGTGCAGCTCTTGAGACTTTTACGGGGGTTACAACGTGGGTACAAAACCCAGGACCGTCAAAAGCTTTGTGTTTTCAGTATGGACAGGCGGACTCCCTCTCCGCCAGATCATATTGATTTATTGAACTAATGGCGCTTTGCCGCGGTCAACCCACGTTTCGGACCTCGCAGCGCCCCGCCGGTTCCCCCGTCCGCGCCTCAAAAACGAGGTAGCGACATCACTTCAAGAAAGGCCCCATGTGATCTTTCCGCAACGTTATGTGATCTTCCTGCAACAATGGCAGGATTTCGTCTTCCGATAGCCCACGACGACTTAGCAGGGGCGACGTTACTGATTATATACATGTGACCGAGGTCACACCTCGTTTTAATGAATTTCCGCTACGGAGGTCCAAATGAATAAGCAGGTGTGCATTATGAATTATCGAGAAGAAGCTCGATTGCTCGGGGGCTCAGTCGCGGACTGGTCCGTGCTTGCCGGTGGTATCCTGCTTGCGGCGCTTTTCGCAGCAGTATTTGTTCTGTAGACGGGACGCGCGCAGCTAAAAGGCAAATACTACCAGCGCTAACAACCCTACCCCCGCGCCCATGATGAGTAAGTCGCTCGGACGCAAGCTGAACCCTGAACTGTACCCAACCAGCATAGCCACCCCCACCCGAATCAACGGGCCAAACCTAGCGTCATTGTCTTCGTTGCGCAAATGCCACGTCTGGCGAAAATCGACCCTTGCCCACTGAAAAAAGGTTCTTCAGCTACTTGATTCTCGCAGTACCCTTCCGTGATCGACCTCCGGCGCCAACTCGTCGGACCCCGCGCAGGATAGCCAAGCGTCGGATCGACAAGGCCGCTCGCCGGAAACACGGGCGGCCTTTTCGCGTGAACTTGCCGCGATCCATGACCACGACCTTGAGCCATTCCGACAAGCGCGCCTGAGGGTGGACCGAGTTCGCGGCCAATTTGGTGACCAAAACGCCGCGTGCTGACAAAACGCGGACGGGACGTGCTCCAGGTGCTGCTCGAATGAGCCGGGATCGGAGGGCAGGCATGTCCAGGACTGCGGGCGTCGATCGGCGGGCGCTGGTTTGGGCGGCCCTCGCAATCCTGTTGATTGCGGTGGTGGTCGGCTGGTTCGTCCTGCCGATCAGGGGCTGGATCGAATCGCTGGATGCTTGGATCCGGGATCTTGGCCCATGGGGCATCGGCCTCTTTGTGGTTGCTTACATTCTGTTGGTCGTCGCGCTGGCGCCGGCCGAGGTGATGACGATCTTCGCCGGCCTTGCGTTCGGGTTCTGGGCATTCCCGATCGTGGTTGTCTCGGCAACGATTGGGGCGGCGCTTGCATTCCTGCTCGCCCGTTATCTTTTTCGGAAGAGGCTGAAGCGGCTCATCAAGAAATGGCCGAAGTTCGAAGCAGCGGACGCCGCCGTGACCGAAGATGGGTGGAAAGTGGTCGTGTTGATGCGGCTCAGCCCGTTGATTCCCTTCAATCTGCAAAACTACGTCTTCGGCATCACCGGGATCGGATTTGCTCCTTACGTCGCCGCGACGTTCGTGGGAATCATGCCCGGGACGGCATTCTATCTCTATCTGGGCGTGCTCGGACGCGCAGTCGCGGACAGTTCCGCAGCCGGCGGCGGCGGACCGCTGCGATGGGTGTTCTTGGGCATCGGGCTTGCCGCGACGGCCGCCGTCGCCTTCCTCATCACTTGGAAAGCCAGTGAAGGACGCCGGCTTCGGTCGCGCGCCGAATTGACGATCCTGTTTTTCATCTCGACTTGCTTTCCCCTCCGAGAGAGATTCGCTTCACCGGCAGGCAGTCTCAGAGCGTGCGATCCACTAGCAGGCCGTGATCCTCTCTCAGTCCCGAGCTGACGGGGTATTCACAGTCACGTGAATCTGTAACGTTCCCGCGCGGCGGCACGAAAATAGCCATAGGTGCGGAATCTCTCTCATGAGATGCGCACCTCCAAACGTGGAGCCCGGTCGCCCTCTGGCGCCCGGGAGGTCCGGTGCGCGCCGGATCGTTCCACACAGAACATTGCGGTACCAAGGAGGATCTCCACCATGAAACGCGAACTGTTGACGCTAATCATAGCGGCAGCGACGTCGATGGGCGTCAGCGCCGCTTCCGCGACATCGGCGGGACATCGCCACGACCACGCGAACAGGCACGTCAGCCGATCCCATCATCTCGCCGTCCGGCCAGGTTTTGCGTTCGCGCCGCCTGCCGCCTGGAGCACGTACGGCCGGTGTGTCTTGGATGAAGGGCAAGGGCGGTTCCGCTCGTGCTCACACAGCGGAAACTGAGCTGCAGAGCGGCGCGGCTCCATGCCGGTGCCTATTTGGTCCAGCAAAAGCGCTGGAGCGGACCGGACCAGGCTCGACGAGGTCTGATCGCCAGGCGTATGCGCTTCTGTCGCCGGCTCAGGCTGCCGCGGCCGGCAGATTCACTACCTCGCCGCGCGCCGGGTAGTTCTTGGCGATCACGAAGTCGAGCGCGCCGAGAATGTCGGCAAAATGCGGCCGCGCGAACGGCATGCTCTGGACGCTGGCAAAATACAGCGTGCGATCCGGCCGAACCAGGAATACGCCCGGCTCGGAAAACAACGGCGGCTCCTCGACGCCGGTCGAGGTCATGCCGCGGCTGGTCGAAACGTAAAGACCCCACGCGCGGGCGACCCGCAGATCGAGGCCATATCCCACCCGCAGGTTCGCAAGCTTCCATTCCCGCTTGGCACGCTCGGCACGCTCGGCGCTGTCGGACGACACCGCCACCACGTTCGTGCCGCGCTTGGCAAACTCCGGCAGCTTGGCCTCCAGGTCGCCCATCTGCGTGCGGCAAATCGGACAGTGCAGTTCGCGATAGAACACGATGAACGTGAACCGCTCCGACTTCTCCGTCGCAATGTCGAATCGACCGCCGAGAACGAGCGGCACCGCAAGCGGTGGCACAGGCTGACGCGGAACTAGAGGCGTGATGTCCGTCATGATGTAGCCTCCATGGGTTGGAAACTTCACTCTTCATTCAACGTCCGAACTCCGAGCGGAATTCGGTGCTGTTGTACCGCGAATGCAAGCAGGGCTCTTCACTTCGCTAGGTCGAAGGCAACTGAACGTCCGCATGTCACGGCCTTCCTTGCCACATCCAAGCGCGCCGGAATTTCGAGTCCGGGAACATGTCGGCGATCGATAGGGTATCATTCACATTCAATGCGTTCAAAGCCATTTTCCCTGGACAGCGCAATGGTTTCGGCGGCGGGCACCTTGGATGGCGGCATGGGTTCCTCCAGAACTTGATGGGAGACGGGAAACGGCTCAAGCATCGACCCATCGCTCGCCGACCTTCAGGCGGTGTCGGACCAGGCCAGGCTTCAGCGATTGCTCGACGAAGCATCCCTTCTGCGCCGCGGCCAAAAGACGCCGCTTGTCCGTCTCGGACGCTTCGCCCTCAATGTCGACTTCCATCGTGAACGCGACCGGTTCACTCTCGTAGGGCGCTTTGCTTCGCTGCCGCGCCTGCCAGTGACAACGTGTTTTGACGGAGAACCCGTCGATCGAAATATTGAGGCGTCTCGAAAAGGCACGAATCTGCGTCATCACACAGGCGGTCAGCGCACTCGTGAAATACGCAAGCGGGTAGGGAGCCGTGCCGTCGCCGCCGTGAATACCGCCCTCGTCGGTCGGCAAGTCATAGCTGACCGCATACGGCCCCCGCAGGTGCACCTTCACGTCGTTGCGGAATTTCGACCTGTTGGTGCCTTCCGCGTCGAATATCACTTCGAACCGCGTCATATTTTCTGTATCGATCATAGCATCCTAGCTCCGCGCTTGCATTGTTGGCCGCTGAAGCCGTTCTTGAAACTCAGGCTCGAGCCGCAGGTCACTGCGACCGTCGGCATCAGCGCTTGCCGAAGGGGTACTCGAGCGTCCCCGACTTGTAGGCCGCCGGGAAGAGCACGACCTGGGTACCCGGCTGCTCGAATTGCTCCAGGCCGTTGCCCTTGACGTTCTGATATTGGACCTGAAGGACCCGGGCCTCGGACCACTCGCCATCCGCGCCGAAGCGGATATCGCCGACGATGGTGTGATGCGTCGTGCCGTGGATGTATTCACCTATCTTGTTCTGGTCGAGAGATTTGGCGGCTTCCGCCGCGGTGGTAAGAATCTGCATGCCCGCATAGGAAAACGGCGGCAGATAATAGCCCAGCGAATCCACCCCCGCGGCGATCGCCTTGGGCTTATAGCGCGCCAGGAACTCCTTGATGCCCGGAAAGTCGGTCGTCCGCGCGGGGACATAGGATTCGAACGACATGAAGCCGTTCAACAAAGGACCGAGCTGCTGCTTCACGGTCGCGTATTGGGGGCCGACCATGCCTCCCCCGATCAACATCGACTTGAACGCCATCTCGTTGACCGCTCGCACGATGCCGACCGTGTTCGGTGGGAAACAACTTATGTAGACGATGTCGGGATTGGTCGATTGTACGGCTCGCAGGATCGGCGCAAAATCGACCTGGTTCGGCGGGAAACTTCCATCGTACACGATCTTCAGCCCATATTTCTTAGCCCACTTACGCGCGCCCGCGGCGGCAGTCTGCGGAAACTCGGAATCGGCCACTGAGATCGCCACGGTTTTCGGCTTGGGATCCATGCCCATCGCCACGTCGAAGAAACCGCGCGCGAAATTCAGTTTCGGGTCCGGCCCAAACGGGAAAATCTGGAAATATTTGTCGTAGTGGAAATGCTCATTGACGGCCAAGCCGGCCAACGACATGAACACTCGATTGTGCTGCATGACCAACTGCATCGCGGGCGCAATGATGTTGGTGCCATAACCTGAGATGACGAGATCGACTTTGTCGATGTCGAAGAGTTTCGTGTAAATCCCGGGCGAGCCGAATTGGTCGACCCAGGAGTCCGCCTTTGGCGTTCTGGTCTTCCGCCCACATCTGAACCGCCAAAAGCGCAGCCTTGCCGTTGCCGGCATAGGCTCCGGTGCTCGCCATGCTGAAGCCGATTTTGAGGGGCTCGGCGGCAACGGCTGCCGGCGAGGTCGAAAATACGTGCAATGCAGCCAGGACAGCAGCCAGAAATACGACGAGCACGCGCCTTCTGCGGTGTGATTGCATTGTGCTGCTCCCGTCCTGCGCCATGACATTCTTGAAGCTGGTTCGAACGGCGCTTCGGATTCTATGTCGCAAGCAAGCCCACTACTCGCGCCGAGCCTCGCCGGAATCCTGGTGGATGGGACTACCGGGCCTGAAGGCGTGAAAGGCGAACGCAAAGGTGACGTCGTAGGGCACGTCGGCGAGATCGCCGCCGTGCTTGCGCTGCACGGCTACGTTGCCGACGTCCCGTCCTCCGGCGATCGAATGACGGTCGAGGGCGGATGCCTGTCCCGGTTCCCATTTGAGAATCAGCTCGCCGCTGCGGATCGTGCCTTGGCGCCGCAGCAAACTGAGCGGCCAAGCTTCGTGACGCCCCGGGGCGGTCTCGACCGCCACGACCCGCTGCATCGGCTCGATGCCCTCCGGCAGGGTTCCATGGTACAGGAAAGGCTTCTGGCCGGTCGCGTCATAGCCGACGTAGGGATTGGCGCCGTAGTCGCGCGCGCCGGGATCGTTGGGGACGAGCACCTTCCCTTGCGGAAAGCGTTGGCGGAAAACGGCGAAGGATTCCAGGCGAGAGGGGATCAACCGAAGCTGCCGCCCGGTCATCGCGCCGACGATGGCGTCGCCCGTGAACTGTTGCCACCAGCTCTCCGTCTGGCGGTCGTACATGACCAGATCGGAGTTGCGAAGCTTGCCGGTCGTGCCGAAATCCAACGTGCGGCCATCGGACGCTCGCTCGAAGACCAGCACGGTGTTGCACAGCGGGCAATAGGTGACGGCCACCGGCGTGGCGCCCACGGTGTCGTTGACGATTTCGTGCCAGATCAGAACGCGCAACGGATATGCGCGCGCATCGGCGCCAATGACCAGCGAAACGACCGGCTCCACGTCGCCGATCCCGGCTGCCCAGCCGGACGCCTTGCCATCGTTGACCTGCTCGAATCGCGGCATGTCGATCGATGGAATGCCGTCCCTGGGCGGACCGCCCGATTTGATTTCCGTCAGGGGAACCAGGTGCCTGGAAAAATCCGTGCGGGGCCACTCGGCTTGCCAGCGTTCCGGGCCCGCCGCAGCTACGTTGCGATCGGGGTTTAGCAGGCCGACCAGCACGGTCAGCATGAAAAGCGCCGCCGCATTCGACAGTCCCTTCCGATCGAGAAGGTGGAAAGCCGGCATGATCGTTTACTCGATTGCTCAGCCGACGGCCGGCCGGTGCGATCCCCCTATCAAGGCACGCCAGCTCAGGAAGTAGCGACCCGCCCAGCCGGCAAGTGCCGAGAGAACGAACACGGTCCCGAACTGCCAAACCAGCACCATCAGGCTCGCATCCTGCGGGTGAAAGAACCGCAGTCCGAAGTTTCCGAGCCCGGCTGCCGCCAGGCCACCGAGTGCCGCGGTCAGATGCGGCGTCAACGGAGCGCCGCGGCGAACCATGACGGCCATGGCGATCGCGGGCACGGCGCCAACGAGCACGATCGACGGGAAGCAGAACCAGTCCGGCCGGAGCGACAAGCCCTCGGGGCCGAGCCGGATCCAATCCTGCACGCAGCCGTGGCCCAAGCTGCCCAGCCAGACCGCGAGCGTAAAGGCGGGAAGCAAGAGAAATTTGCGGCTGAAACCCGGAATGGTCGTCGCAAAGGCGGCAACGGCCGCGGCGATGCCGGTCGCCAACGCCGCGATTTGCTCAATGACGAATTGCGAGTTCGACATTTTGGCGATCAGATCGCTGCGCGGCGACACCACGTACACCACCAGCGCCACATAGGGAACGGCGATCCCAAGCCAGAATATCGTGCGCCACCAGGGCGCACGAAGTCGCCGGACGGGAGCGCTGCTTTCGGCAAGGCGCTGGATGAGCGTGTCGGTTTTCTCGGTCATGGATTCGTGCTCAGCGCTTTGCGCAGGGCCCGGATGCCGCGGTGAACCGCAACTTTCAATGCGCCGACGCCCATCCCGCTCTCACGGGCTGCTTCCTTCAACGACAATTCGCGCAATTTCAGCATTTCCACGGCTTGCCGTTGGCCCGGTGGCAGAGCTTCGATCGCATGCCTCAACGCCTCGGGGTCTCCGTAGGCATCCATAGGCATTTTCGCTCCTTCGTCCGCAAAGGTTACGGGCAAATTCTCGACCGCCACCTCGTTGGCGGCCCGGCGGGCATAGCGCCGGGCGCCGTCGGCCAGCCGATTTCCGGCAATCGCCGCCAACCATGGCAAGAACGGTCGTTTCGGATCGTAGGTGGCGCGCACCGCGTGCAGCGACAGCAACACGTCCTGGACGAGATCCTCGATATCTTGCGGCTGCAGGAAGCGCCGCCGATGTCGCAGCATCTGCCGCACCCACGGCGTAATGTCCTTCAACAAAGCGACGTAAGCGGATCCGTCGCCATCCTGCGCGGATTTCATGAGACCCGCGAGCCGGCGGTCTCTCGTCGTAGCGTTTTCGCTCGATGATACGGCCATCAAACCCAACCGGAGCGGTGCAGTCTGGTACTATGTAACTTTTTCGGCCCTCGCCACGAAATCAATGAGAGGTGATTTGGACTGGTCCGACCGGAAGGCCAATCTTGCGGTCGGGCGTCGTCCTTGCGTCGATGATGGTTGCCGCCTCAGGGGGTTGTCCCATGGGGGTCGAGGCGATTCTTGGCTTTCTGGGCCGCCCCGAGCGCCCAGCCGCATGACAAGCCGTCCGCCGCGGCCATATGTTCCCCAGTTCATGGAAGGAGACTTGTTGTGAGATCCGTATCGAGATTGGCAACGGCCGCCCTGATGGCGATGCTGTTCGCAGCGCCTGGAACGGTTCACGCGCGCGACCGAACGATCGAGGTCATGGGTCTCGACGCCATCCTCAAGGCGCATCCGCTGCCTCCGGGCGAGCCTACGGCGGACATCGTCGCCTCACGCCGCGCCGGGAAGGGCGAGCTGCAAATCGTGGTGGCGAGAAAAATCCCGCTGCACATCCACGATCAGGATCACGTGGTCTTCGTCGAGCGCGGAACCGGTACGGCGCGGATCGAGAACGCGGCCGGCGAGATCGAGGCGCGGCAGGTGAAGCCCGGCGACATCGTCGACGTGCCGCGCGGGAAAAAGCACGGATTCGAGAAAACGGGCGACGAGAATCTCGTGCTGCTCGTCGTCACCACGCCCAGCCGCGTGCCGGCGAAGTTCTTCGAGTGATTTCCCGACGGGGGCCGAGTTCGCTTCCGCCCGCCTCGAGCCAAATGCGGCGCCCGCTAGCGGGCCATCACCACCGTCGTGCAGGCGCTCTCGGTTTTCGGAAGTTCGCGCGAGGCGGCCATCCGTACGCGGAGAAGGCGGTGCTCGCCGCGAACCACCGGAC
>Ga0137379_10006598_pt1 | contig 11010 bp, 9 predicted proteins | sample SagtaG_18_FD_104812 | JGI IMG/M metagenome (GOLD analysis project Ga0137379, IMG submission 104812) | Vadose zone soil microbial communities from Sagehorn Ranch, Mendocino, California, USA - Sage2_L_80_16 metaG | ecosystem: Environmental > Terrestrial > Soil > Vadose zone | place: USA...
CATCAAGTTCGAAAAGTACTACCCGTAACAGAAATCCACCACGAAGACACAAAGGCGCGAAGAAATCCTTGGCGATTCTTCGCGTCTTCGTGTCTTTGTGGTTAGCTGTTACCTGGCCAAGTCTGCAAAAGTTTTGAGGAATGTCCGGGCGGTTCTGTCCAGATTTTCAATAGAGCCGCCACCCTCGAGAACTTCGCACATCTCGTACGCAACGTATCCGCGGTATCCCGAATCCTTCAGGGCCTGGAAGAAACTCTTGTAATCGATGAATCCCGTTCCGAATGGAACTGCGCGGACCACGTCAGACTCCTTGACGTAGTTCGTCAGCGTGGCGTCATATTTGTAGCGCGGGTGCTTCACGTAATCGGCGACTGTTGTGTACACCATGTAGGGCGCCATCTTGCACGCGGCATCCGCGAGCTCCTTGCCGTTGATCCCCTGCAACGCGGGCGACCAAGCGTCGAAGGCCGCTTTGCAATTCGGTTCATTCACCTCGCGGATCAACCAGTAGGTAGCGTCCGGGTGGATAGCGATGTCATGATGGTTCTGGACGGCCAGCGTTACGCCATACTCTGCGGCCTTGCGCGCCGCCATCTTCAATCCTTGGACGACGATTCCCCACTGCGTGTCAAAAGGCACTCCGGGACGCTCGTAGCCAGTAAAGACCCGGATGATGGGGACCTCCAGATCACGCGCCAGCCGGGCCAGCTCGCCCACATAAACCGCGTTCATCTCGGCGCTGGGGATTCCCGGCTTGTCGGCGCTCGTGGTGAAATCCGTATAGCCGGCAAGGCAGACCAGTTTTAACCCCAGCTCCTGGATTCGCGCCTTGAGCTTCTTTCGCGCCTCGCCATCATAGTCGAGTGGAGAGACATGCGGTCGCTTGGCCATGAGCTCGATGTGGGTGAATCCCAGCTCCTTGGCTTTCAGGAGAAACTCGTCCGTGGTCAGTTTCGTCTGACCCCTCCAGACTCCCGCATAACTCACCGAGTGCAACACGGGAGTGAGAGAATAGTCCTTTGATCCCGACTGCCCCCACCCCGCAGTCATAAGGAAGACCACAGCCAGACCCGATCCGAATGCGACCTTCATAATTTAGCCCTCCTACTTGAGTTGGCTCTATTTCAGAGCTTCTCCCGACATTTGTCAACTTCAGACTTCAGACCCCAGACTTCAAACCTCAGACCTCAGACTTAACTGACGAGGATCTTTGAACCCTTTTTGGCGGAATCCACCCGGCCCGAACTCCCATCCGTGTCGGCACGGCTTCGTAGGTGGTCAGACGTCCGCTCGCTGAGGGATCTTGAACTCCTCTAATGTCATCAGGCGTCTGGTTCATAATGCGACCGCGTATTTCCCCCATTGCCAGGATTAAGAACTCAGGTCTGAAGTCTGAGGTCTGAAGTGAAGTGAAGTTTGTTGCAATTACAAGGCAAAGTCTGCATGATATTACGTTTTTTGAGAGCCCACGGATGAGACTTGCGGTAGACGAGGTCATACCCTACTGGCAGGAGGCGTTTGCCGGGCTGGGGGAAATTAGGACTTTTTCCGGAAGGAAACTGCTGCCCGTCCACGTCCGCGACGCGGACGCCTTGATCGTCCGCTCTGTGACGCGCGTGGATGCGAGCGTCCTGGAGGGAAGCTCCGTGCAATTTGTGGGAAGCGCCACGATCGGCCTGGACCATCTCGATACCGCATATCTGAAAGCGCGCGGCATTCACTTTACAAATGCCGCGGGAAGCAATGCCAATTCCGTGGCCGAATACGTGACCGCGGCTCTGCTCCTTGTCGCGGGGCGCAAGGGATGGGACCTCCAGCGCAAGTCGGTCGCGATCGTCGGCAACGGCCACGTGGGCACCGCGGTGGAAAAGAAAGTCCGAGCCTTGGGAATGCCGGTGCTGCTGTGCGATCCGCCCTTGCGCGAAGTCACTGGAGACCTGCGCTACCAGGATCTCGACGACGTGCTCGACGCCGATATTCTTACTTTGCACACGCCTTTGACCAGGCAGGGCCGCTACCCGACCTGGCATATGATCGGCGGCGACGTCCTCGGGCGTCTCTCCCCCCATCAGTTCCTGATCAACTCTTGCAGGGGTTCGGTCGTCCAAGGACCCGCCCTGAAGCAAGCCCTGCTGGGGCGAAAGATCGCGGGCGCGGTCCTGGATGTCTGGGAAGAGGAGCCTGGCATTGACTATGAGCTGCTGGATCTTGTCGATCTCGGAAGCGCGCATATTGCGGGGTTTTCACTGGACGGAAAGGTGCGGGGGACCGAGATGATCCTCGAGTCTCTTTGCGGGCATTTCGGACTTCCAGTCCTGTGGGACAGCCGGCGCCTTTACCCTCCTCCGACAAAGATCAAGGCGGACCGCGGCGGCCAGGATGCGGTGGCTTCCATTGTCCTCCAGGCCTACGACATCGAGCAGGATGATCATAACCTTCGCGCGTTGCGCGGCCTTCGTCCCGAGGAGGCCGAAGCGCGCTTTGACCGGCTTCGCAACGAGTACGCCTTGCGACCTGAATTCCGCCACTTCTGTGTGGAGCTGACGGAGGAGAGCTCCGAACTCGGCGCTGTCCTGGGTGAGCTGGGGTTCCGGATTTCGGTTCCGGTCACGGCGCCAAGCAACTACAAAGGCTGCTAGAGACAAGAAGGGTCGCGATGTTGAAGAGCTTGCTCGAGTGGATGTTCCTGGTACCGACCATCACGGGTTCGGTCTACGTCGTACTGTGCTTGATCGCCTTGTGGCGCTTCCACACGCGGCCTCCCAAAACAGCCCGGAAGCCCTTTGTATCGTGGCCCCCGGTCACGATGCTCAAGCCCGTTCACGGGTTGGAAAAGAATCAGCGCGAAAACCTGCGCAGCGCCTGTCTGCAAGATTATCCGCTTTTCCAGGTGGTCTTCTCGGTTCAAACCCCGGACGATCCGGCGGTTCCCCTCTTGAGAGAAATACAGCGCGAGTTCGGGCCCGAAAGCGTCACGGTCGTTATCGGAAATCGCCGGGCGGGAAGCAACGGCAAGATCAACAACATGCTGGGAGGACTCCCGTACGCTCGCCACGAGATTCTGGTGATCAGCGACAGCGACGTCCGTCTCCGCCCGGATTACCTGAAAACGATCATCGCTCCGCTGGCGGATCCGGAAGTGGGGTGTGTGTGCACGCTATATAAGGCGAGCTGCGCCGAGACCTGGTTTGAAAAGGTGGAACTGCTGACGCTCAATGCGGATTTCATGGCCAGCGTCATCTTCGCCCACGTTACCGGCGCTTCCAAGTTTTGCCTGGGAGCCTCCGTAGCTCTTCGCCGCTCGACTCTGGAAGAGATAGGAGGCCTGGAGGCCCTTGCCGACTATCTGGTGGAAGATTACGAGATGGGCCAGCGCATCTGGGGCTCGGGGAAGAAGATTTCCATCGTCCCGTATTTTATCGACACGATGGTGGACCTGAAGAGCCCCTCCCAGTGGTGGAACCACCAGGTGTACTGGGACCAGAACACGCGCGCCGCGCGCCCGGTCGCGTTTCTTGCCACCGCCATTATCCGGTCCACTCCCTTCGCCCTTCTCTTTGCCTCGATGCGGCGGCTCGATGGGGTCGGGCTTGCCGTTCTGGGGGCTGCCATACTTGTGCGGATGGCCACGGCAGCCATGACGCTGGGATGGGGTTTCCGCGACCGCGAGGGTTTGAAAAGCCTTGCGTTACTACCTTTCCGGGACCTCGCCGGGCTCGTCTCGTGGTTCCTCGCGCTCACCCGCAAGACGACCATCTGGCGCGGCTCGAAATTCACTCTCACTCGCGACGGCCGTCTCGTTTCCCGGGAGATGCGATCGTGAAACGGCTCATCGTGACCGGGGACGACTTTGGCCTCGCCGAACCGGTGAACGAAGCCATCGAGGAAGCGCACGTCAATGGCATTCTGACTACCGCAAGCCTGATGGTCGGAGCTCCGGCATCCCGGGATGCCGTCGCGCGAGCCAAAAGGATCCCCAGCCTGCGCGTCGGTCTGCATTTGGTTCTCGTAGAAGGAAAGCCTGTATTGCCTTCGGCTTCTATCCCGGCCCTGGTAGACAAGAATGGCGAGTTTTCAACACGGCTCGCGGAGGCTGGATTTCGTTTCTTCCTTCTTCCAGGAGTGCGGCGCCAGCTGGAAGCCGAAATCCGGGCGCAGTTCCAGGCCTATCGAACCACGGGCCTGCCTCTGGATCACGCCAACGGGCATAACCACATGCACCTGCATCCTACGGTCCTGAGTCTGGTGCTCAAGGTGGGACGCGAATTTGGTCTGGCCGCCGTGAGGGTTCCGTACGAGCCCCCACTGCGCTCGTGGCGCATGTCGCGGCGCTTCCTGGTCTCGAGACTCGCTGCGGGTCTGTCTCTCACGCCCTGGACCGGGCTGATGCGAACGCGGCTGCGCCGACAGAAACTGCGGTGCAACGATTTTGTTTTCGGCATGTTCGATACGGGCGCCATGACAACCGAGCAGACATTGCGCGTCATCGGGCGCTTGCCGGATGGAGTCACGGAGATCTATTTCCACCCAGCCACACGCCGCTGCCCGGAGATCGATCGCGCGATGCCCGAGTACCGGCATGAACAGGAGCTCGCCGCCCTCACGAGCCCTCTGGTGAAAGAGGCCCTGCAAGCTGCGAACATCGAACGGATTTCGTTCGGCGATTTGTAAAAAGATGTGGCCCGGCCAACCCTTTGACGATTGACGACTGACGAGTGACGATTTCCCGGTTCAATCGTCAATCGTAAATCGTCAATCGAAAGGGGTGGGGGATGTTACGTGTGGTGATTGCCATGACTGTGGCTGCTGGATCGGCGGCTGTAGGCCAGATTCTGGTGCGGCTCGGGATGAAGCAAGTAGGCTCTCTGGAGCACTACGGGCCCATGGAGCTTCTCCCCTACTTCTGGCAGGCACTGCGTAATCCCTACGTCATCATTGGCACGGTCCTGAATGCCGTCTTCTACTTTCTCTTTCTGGCGGCCCTTTCCTGGACCGAAGTGACTGTCGCTCTGCCGATGACCGCCATCGAGTACGGATTTGCGGCCTTGCTCGCGGTGTTGATTCTCAAAGAGCAGGTTCCGGCGGGCCGCTGGTTCGGAATTGCGCTGGTGATGATGGGAGTCATCCTTATCAGCAAAACCGGCGGCGAGACTTAGTACATGATTTCATAAATACGGCAACGTATTTTCCCGGTTAAGGACGGGCGCCCTGCAAGGGCGCTGGGAGCTTAGCCGGGGGTTCGCTTCGCTCACCCCCGGCTAATTTCCTTTCGCCCCGCTGGGGCGGAATACGTTACCGCATTTATGAAATCACGTATTTACTTTTCCTTCGTGATTCTTCGCGTCTTCGTGTCTTCGTGGTGGATTGGGCGCAGCTTCCACCGCGAAGGCGCGAAGACCCAAAGAATCGGTGAATAAAGTGAAAACCAGTCCTATCCAAGTGCCGGCAGCGAAGATACAGTTCCTGCCCGAAGACCGGGCCTGGATTGCCGAGCGCATCCAGGAGGTATTGGCGTCGGGCCATTTGACGCTGGGCAAATACGGAGCGGAGTTTGAGGAGAAGTTCGCGCGCTTCTGCGGCGTTCGCCATGCCGTCGCCGTCAGCAGCGGCACCAGTTCGCTCGAAATCATCCTTCGCGCCCTCGAGGTCCAGGGAAAGGATGTTCTGGTCTCGACCAACACTTTCTTTGCCACAGCGGCAGCAGTCGTGCACGCCGGTGGAAATCCGGTCTTCGTAGACATGGATCCGGAATCCTTCGGTGTACGTCCCGTGGATGTGACAGCCGCACTCACACCCCGAACTGGGGGGCTTGTCGTCGTGCATATCGGAGGTGTCGTGTCCCGCCGTATGCCGGAGCTGGTGGAGCTGGCCCAAAGGAATGGACTCTGGCTCGTGGAAGATGCCGCTCATGCGCACGGATCTTCCTTTGGCGGAGTCGGCGCGGGCGCCTTCGGAATCGCCGGATCCTTCAGCTTCTATCCCACTAAGGTGATGACGTCGGCTGAAGGGGGCATGATCGTGACTAACGACGGCCGCATCGCCCAGGAAGCCAGGATCTATCGCGACCAGGGGAAGGCGAGCTTCACCCAGAATGCGCATATTCGCATGGGTTACAACTGGCGCATGTCGGAACCGCACGCCATCATTGGCGTCAGGCACCTCGAACGGCTCCCCGCCATGATTGCCGGCCGGCAGAGAATCGCTGCCGTGTACGACGCAGGGTTGAGGGGTTTTGAAGGCCTGGCGCCGCTGCTGGTGCCGGAAAGGGGAGTGAACAATTACTACAAGTACATCGCGATTCTGAAAGACCGTACGGGCCGTACGGCGCTCAAAGCTCTGTTGCGCGAGCGTTACGGCGTGTCCCTTGCGGGCGAGGTGTACGAAGAGCCGCTGCACAGGCAGCCTGTCTTCGAAAAGTATGCGAGGCGCCCTTTACCTGTTTCGGAAGATTTGTGCGCGCGGCACATCTGCCTCCCGATTTATTCAGGCATGATGGAGGATGAGGCGCATTACGTTCTCAGTGCAGTCAAGGAAGCATTAGGGTGAGATCGTCAGTTTGAAAACTTGGCTCGGAATTCCACAGAAGAGGAATACACCGTATGGCTAAGATCGTTGTGACTGGTGGCAGCGGCTTCATCGGATCGCACGTAGTCGATGCACTGGTAAATGCCGGCCATAAGGTGACGGTGGTAGACTATCGCGTCCAGCCGCACCGGAGCGATGTCTGCTTCGAAAACGTCGACCTGATGGATCTCTCGTCGGTGCTTTCCGCAACGCGTGGCGCGGAACATGTCTTTCACCTTGCGGCAGTCTCAAACGTAAACTACGCGTACAAGTATCCCGTCTATACTACAGCGCTGAACGTCGTCGGGACGGCCAATGTTCTGGAGGCAGCCCGAATCAACGGTGCGGCGCGCGTATACATGGCCTCTACCGTCTGGGTCTATAACGGATCCCCGAATGGCAACGGCCTCGATGAATCGACTCCTTTTTACCTGGACGGGGCAGGACACATCTACACTTCGACCAAAATGGCCTGCGAGATGCTCTGCCACAACTACAAGCAGCTGTATCAGGTCCCCTTTACCGTCCTGCGACTGGGGATCCCATACGGGCCGCGCATGCGCGAGGAACTGCTGATTCCCGTTTTCATCAGGAAGGCGCTCACAGACCAGGCTTTGACCGTGACGGGAAAGGGCAACCAGTACAGAAATTTCGTTTACGTGAGCGACATCGCAGAAGCCCACATTCTAGCCATGTCGAACAAGGCCATAAACCAGACTTACAATCTCGAGGGTCCGCGGAAGATTACCGTTCTCGAGGTCGCGGAAGGAATCCGTGCCAATATCGGGGATCGCGTCAGGATAGAATTTGTTCCTGAGCGGCCCGGGGACTTCGGCGGCAAGGAAGTATCCGCAGAAAAGGCCCGACGCGAGTTAGGCTGGGACCCCCAGGTGGAATTCACAGACGGGCTGCGCCGCACGGTCGAATGGTTCCGCCAGAAATGGCAAAAATGAAAACCAAACCTCAAAGACATCCGAGCGAAGATTTCACCGCGAAGACGCGAAGTGCGCGAAAAGAATGGTGGCCCGGAAGAATCCTTTCCTGACGGCGAGTGACTCCTCCGCTTTTCTTCGCGCACTTCGCGTCTTCGCGGTGAAAAAAAGTTCAGCTTGGTTAGAGGGGTTGGTTGCAGAGCAGGGTTCTTCCGCCGGATCGCAAAACAACATAGGACCGCGCCACGGGGAGCGTTGAAACCCGATCATTTGGGCACAGCAGGAACACCCGCTGCGAGCTCTTCCAGGACATTTGAAGATCGCGCGTAGAGACAATGCTTGAAGGTGTGTCGGAAAATCGCAGCCCCCATTCCAGCACGGCGGCTTTCCCCTGGTAAACCTCGAGCAGCAGCGGCGCATAGAAGTTCAGCGAATTCGCCGTTTCGAAGTCGCCCACGACTATAGCCCGATCTCCCGGCTTGAAGTGCCGGCTCAATACTTTCCCGAATTGCCGGGACGAAAGAATTTCCTCGCACACGCCCAGGCTCTCAAAAGCCAGCAGGCAAAAAACCGCCATCATCGAAGAAAGTACAAGGATTGCTACCATTCGCCTGCCCAGTCGATGGATCCGCCACGCGGCGAAGGTTCCCACGGAGAAAGCCAGCGCCGCTTTGATAAGCGGCCCCTCCAGACCCGCCAGCGTCGCCGGCGGCAGCTCGAACAGGGGGGCGAAATAGTACTTGAATGCCTGGAGCGGATGCGACCCTGTTGGCCGTGCCGGGCTGGGCAGCCAGCCTCCGAACGAGAGGGTTGCGAGCAGAAGCAGCGCGACCCCCAGCATTACCCCAAAGCCGCCCAGAAACGTAAACCCGCGATCCAGCGAGCGCTGCCACCTGCTCTGAACCGAAAGACCGCAGGACTTATCAGGAAACAAGGTCATTCCCAGGAGAAGAGCGAAGGGCGGGACGAGCGGGAGGGAGTAATGTTGAATCCCGGAGGAAACAGAAAAGAACGCGAGAACCACCGCGACCCAGCTCAGACTCAGGCAGATCATGGCCCGCCGTCCCTTCATCTCTCCCCGGGGTGATTGGAGGAGGTAACGGGCTGCCGGGAGAAATACGGTCCAGGGAAAAAGCCAGACGAGTATCAGAATCCAGAAGAGGGGCAGAGAAATCGATTCATAGTCGAAAGGCTGGCGCTTGCCGAGAAAGCGCAGGAACTGTTCATTCACGAAGAAATACCAAAGGAAACCAGGATTGCGGCGCGCCGCGAGCACATGCCACGGAACTGCAAGCGCCAGGAAGAGGAGAATTCCCCTTCCCATGCAAAGTCCCTTCAGGCGCTTCCGGTCCCGCACCCAGAGAAAAAAGAAGAGCGCAAGGATGGCCACGGGAAAAACCAGGCCCAGCAAGCCTTTCGTCAGCACTGCCCCGGCGAGGGCGGCATAGAACAGCATGGCGGGCAGGACCGGATCGTCCGCCCGGGCGAACCACCTCCAGAAGGACGCCAGGCTCAAGGTAAGGAAAAACACAAAAAGCATATCCGGAAAGACCATGCGCGTGAACAAGAAGCTTCCCACGCAGAAGGCCGCGGCCAGGCCGGTGGCAAGCCCGGCAGAAGGTTCACCGGACTGCCGCCCCATGAAATAGAGCAGGCAGACAGTTCCGATCAGAGCCAGCACCGACGGCAGCCGCGCGGCAAACTCCGTCACACCGAGCAGTTCGTAAGACAACGCCATGAGCCAGTACATCATCGGAGGTTTGTCGAGGAATCGGACTCCGTTGGCGTGCGGCGTGACCCAGTCGCCTCGCGCGACCATCTGCTGGGCTACGTGCGCATAGAGCGCGTCGCCATCATCGAGAACGGCTCGCTCTGTCGCCGTGTACAGGTAGGTCCCGGATACAAGAACCAGAAGCAAAGGCAAATACAGGCGTCTCCCTACCATGAATTTCCCTTTCGCCAGCCCCTGAAATTTGAAATCTGAAATTTCAAATCCAAGGATATGGGTTCGCGTTGGCGAGCCGCGCCGCGCGTGTTTTGATCCGCGAGATCAGCGTTCATAGGCGTCCCAATTCAACAGTCACCACCCGCAATTAACCGGTTACTGTCCCGCCTTTGCGTGCATATCGAGTTTCGAATCACTGAAAAGGCGCCTAATGTTAGAATGTAACAAAGATTCTCACAAGTTGAGGTATTAAATGCATGCGCGTTGGAAGGCCGCCGGCAGGTTCCTCTGGAAGCATTGGCCATCCACGGCACTGGCCGTCTTTGCTCTGGGCGTTATTATGACACCGCATGCACTCGAGCGCAGGTTCGTCTACTACCCCGACAAGAATGTCGCGGCAACTCCCTCCTCGGTTGGGTTGACCTACCGGGATCTCAGCCTGGAGACTACAGACCACGTAAAATTGCAGGGCTGGTACGTGCCGCACCCATCTTCTACCGTAACGCTCCTGATCTTTCACGGCAACGCCGGAAACATGGGCGATCGCGTGCCCTGGATGGAAATGCTCCACGAAACGGGGGCCGGGATTCTGATCATCGATTATCGCGGCTATGGGAACAGCGAAGGCGATCCCCACGAAGAAGGACTGTACCGCGACGCCCAAACGGCACATGAATGGTGGAGGAAAGAGCGCGGCCACGCGGGGGAAAAGCTCGTGTTGGTCGGGGAGTCAATCGGGGGCGCCGTGGCCGTCGATCTGGCCGCCAGAGTCCCGGTCGCAGGATTAATCGTGCAGTCAACATTCACGAATGCCTGGGACGTGGCCAAAACGATTCTTCCGCTTGGCTTCCTCCAGCCGCTGGCCGCAGTGCATTTTGACTCCGCCGCAACACTCGCGGGAATTCGATGCCCGAAGCTCTTTATTCATGGAAGCAGGGACGAGATTGTGCCCTGCCGGCTGGGCAGGAAACTGTATGAGCTATCTCCGCCTCCCAAGGAATTTTACGAAGTGCAGGGCGCCGGCCATAACGATCTGCCCTGGGTCGCCGGCCCGCAATATGTCGTACGTATCCGCAATTTCCTTCACTCTCTTTGAGGACTTTAATCCTGTCCATGCTGTTATCCTGTCCAACGCTTTTTATCCGAAAGGATGATGATTTATCGGACAGGATAACAGGATATACCGGATGTCTTTACACGGGACACCCGATTCACGGCGGAGTCCACCGGTCGCTTCCTTTCGCGGAGCAGTCGGGGAAAACGCCGCCCTTCCCGCGGTGATTGAAGGTGGAGGACTCCGATTACGAAGAATTACGAAGAGGGAAGTTTAGCCAAGTGGTAGCGAAAGCTATAGATGATGAGCTCGAAGCGGTCCGTGACAGCGAGCTTGCTGAAGACCGAAGTCATGTGGTGCCGCACCGTGGGTTCACTGATGAACAGTCGTTGCGCGATCTGTTTGTTCTTGAGTCCCGCCCCCACGAGCGCAATGATCTCGCGCTCCCGTGCCGTGAGCTCGGCAATCTTGGCGGCTTCAGGGTCCACCTTTGACGAGGGTTCGCCTGTTCGTCG
>Ga0137379_10006604_pt1 | contig 11006 bp, 10 predicted proteins | sample SagtaG_18_FD_104812 | JGI IMG/M metagenome (GOLD analysis project Ga0137379, IMG submission 104812) | Vadose zone soil microbial communities from Sagehorn Ranch, Mendocino, California, USA - Sage2_L_80_16 metaG | ecosystem: Environmental > Terrestrial > Soil > Vadose zone | place: USA...
AGATCGAGCCCCGTGCGGGCGGCCAGCCAGCGGGCCCGGTCGACGGGGTCGCCGCCAAGCAGCTCGACGGGATCGCCCCGCATAAGGACACCCAGGTCGTACTCGGCCTCGGCCAGGAGGCCGACAGGATCGATCAGCTTGAAGCCGCCATCGTGCTGGAGGGCATTCAGCTGGTGCACGTCGCCGTGGACCAGCACGGACCTCTCGTCGCGGTGCGCCTGAGCCCGCCGGACAGCGCAGGCCAGGGCATGGTCGACAGTCTTCTCGGAGCACGGACGGTCGAGCTCCTCCCACGACGTCACGATGAAGCCGGCGAGCCATCGGGCCTTGTCCGCCCCCGTGGGCAGCCCGCAGTCTGGCGCCGGCCGCCATATGCGCGCAGCGGTAGCGCAAAGAATCTCCAGGCGACGGGCGAGCGGCAGGCCAAGCTCATACAGGGGCCGGCCCAGCCGCTCCATGAGCAACGCGCCCTGGTCGGGGTCGTACCGGTAGAGCACCGGGCATCCGTCTCCGCCGACGAGACGCAGGACGGTCGCCTCGCTGGAGGCGTTGTTCCCGGTCCCCGGGACGAGCACCTTCAGGACGGCAGGGGTATCATTCGCCCGGGTCGCGTCCGCCACGAAAGCCTCCGAGCCGCCCTCGTAGGGGTGCCCGACTGTGATCGACCAGTCGGCCTCCAGGCCCGAGACAAGCGCCGGCAATCGCTCGAGCCAGTCCTCGGCGCCGGCCGCGCGGGCCCTGTTTCGCACAACCGCCGGCACGTCGATCATCGCCTCAGTCTCACATCTTCAACCCGGAGCCACCCCGATTACCCCTGCCGCCGTCGAGATGTCCGGGTGTCCTTTTGCACATTTCGTTGAGAAACGGCCGGCCCGTTCGCGGGTCGGGAGCCGGTCGCGTTGCCACCATCGCCGCATGAGTCTCTCTTGTCCAGTGAATGCTGCTGATGTCGGTGTCACGTACCGTGCCGACCACGGCGGCAGGGTTGACACGTCGCTAGACCAGGTGGCGGAGGAGGATGTGCTGGCGGGGCTGCCGGTCCGGGAGTTCCGCTGGTACAAGGGCCGGCGGCACTACTCGGGCTGGTACTGGTCGGCGACCACGGGGCGGCTGGTGGCCTACGAGAGCCGCCTGGAACTCGCCCGGATCATGCTGGCGGACTTCGACCCCGGGGTGACGGCGATCGCGGCACAGCCGTTCCGGCTGGCGGGGCCGGACGGGGCCGGCACGCGGCGGCACGTCCCGGACATCCTGCTGGCGGATGCCGCCGGGGTGACGGTAGTGGACATGAAGGCCCCCGCAAGCGGGACGACCAGGCGGTCCGGGCGGTCATGGAGTGGACCCGGGCGGTGGCCGGGCTGCGGGGCTGGGGGTTCGAGGAGTGGTACGGGGCCGATCCCGTGCTGCTGGCCAACGTGTCGTTCCTTGCCGGGTACCGTCGTTCCTCGGTGATCGACGGGCGGCTGGTGCCGGCGGTACTGGCGGCGGCCGGAGGCGGGAGGCCGGTCGCGGAGATCGAGCGGCGCGTCGGCGCCCCGGCGGTCCTTGTCCGGCCGGTAGTGCTGCACCTTCTGTGGTCCGGCGCGCTGGTCACCGACCTGGAGCAGCCGCTCGGCAGCCTCAGCGTGATGCACCTCAGGGAAGAGGCGGCGGCGTGAGCGGGACGGTCCGGCTCGGGCCGGGGGCGTGGCTGTCGCTGGACGGCGCGGCCGTGGAGGTCGTCTCGCTCGACGGGGCGACGGTGACAGTCCGGGACGCGGCGGGCAAGTGGCAGGCCGTCGGCACGGCTGCGCTGCTCGCCCGGGCCTTCCCCCTGGACGTGCCGGAGACGGCGCCGCCGCCTGCGGGACTGCTGCTGGCCGGGCTGGACGCCGGCCAGCGGGAGGCGGTGTCCGAGCGCGCCGGGCACGTCCGGGAGATGCTGACCGGCTACCGGTCCGGGTCCGCGCAGGCGGCCCGGCCCGGCGAGCCCCGCCCGGAATTCGCCCGGTCCGCCTCCGTGGCGGACCGGGAGCAGGCGAAGGCAGCCGAGCTGGGCGTGACCACGCGGACGGTCCGCCGCTGGGCACGCGCCTACCGGGAAGGTGGCGAGGCCGCCCTCGTGGACGAGCGAAAGACCGCCGGCCGCGGGAAGTCGGTCGACGAGCGCTGGGAGGATGCCTGCCGGGCCGTGCTCGCCGGGCGCGCCGGCGAGTCGACCCCGACCGCCGGGCCGTCCTGCGGCAGGTCGCCGCCCGGCTGGAAAAGGAGCACGGCCCCGGGACGGTGCCGCTGCCGTCCCTGGCCAGCGCCTACCGTCACCTGGCGCGCATCGCCAAGGGCACCAACGCGGTGAAGGGCAGCGCGAAGGGCCGCCGGTCGATCGCGGACCGGCCGAAGGGCGCCTACGGGCGGCTGCGCGCGACCAGGCCGGGCGAGTACGTCGTCCTGGACACCCAGAACCTGGACGTGTTCGCCATGGAGCCGGTGACCTGCCGGTGGACCGCCGTCCAGCTGACAGTCGCCCAGGACCTGTTCACCCGCTGCGTCACGGCCCTGCGGGTCACGCCCGTGTCGACCAAGGCGGTCGACGTCGCCGGGCTCCTTTACGACACGGTCGTGCCCCGGCCTGCCCCGCAGTCCTGGCCGGCGGAGGCGTCCTGGCCCTATCACGGGGTCCCGCAGCACCTGGCCTTCACCGAGGACGGGCAGCTCGCCACGATGCCGGCCTGCCCGCCCGAGACCCTGGTCGTCGACCACGGGAAGGCGTTCCTGTCCGCGCACGTGATCAGCGTCTGCACCCGGCTGGGGATCTCCATCCAGCCCGCCCAGCCCAGGAAGCCGACCGACAAGCTCACCTGCGAGAGGTTCTTCAAGACGCTGCGGGAGGGCCTGATCCAGCACCTGCCCGCCTATAAAGGGCCGGATGTCTACAGCCGCGGCGAGAACGTGGAGGACGCCGCCTTCTACTACCTGCACGAGCTTGAGGACATCATCCGCGAGTGGATCGCGGTCGTTTACCACCGGGGCCCCTGCGACGGGCTCGCCGTCCCCGAGTGGCCGCGGCTGCGGCTGTCCCCGGCCCAGATGCACGAGGTCGGCATCGCCAAGGCCGGGCTGCTGCGCATCCCGGCCGCCCCGGAGCTGGCCTACGAGTTCCTGCAGGTGCGCTGGCGCACCATCCAGCACTACGGCGTCGAGGTTGACGGGCTGCGCTACAACGGCGACGCCCTCAACCACTACCGGAACTCGCAGAGCCCCTACGGCGGGGTGCACGCGGGCAAGTGGCCGGTCCGGGTCAACCCCGACGACGTCCGCCATGCCTGGCTCCAGGACCCGGACGACGGCTCCTGGCACCGGCTCGACTGGGAGCACGCCGCCGGGCTGGGCACGCCGTTCAGCGCCGAGGCCGCCCTGCACGCCCGCCGGCTTGCCGCCCGCAGCGGCGGCTGGCCCGACCAGCCTCGCGCGCTGGAGGAGCTGCTGGCCCGCTGGGACCAGGGCATCGTCACCGGGCGCCGTGAGCGCAGGATGGCAGCCCGGCTGGCTGCGGAGCGGGCCGCGCTGCCCGCCGTCCCCGGGGCTTACCCGGCACCGCAGCCTGCCGCGGACCCCGACGCCGAGGCTGGGCCGGGGCCAGGGCACCAGCCCGGAGACGGCGCTGAGCCGCCGGCCGCAGGGGATGACGATGACCCGGCCGAGATCTTCGACGAGCCAGAGGACGACGGCTTCTACGCGGACGCCTTCGAGGTGCTGGAATGAGCGGGGCGGCCTGGAGCCTGTCGCGGAAGGAGGGCTGGCGACGTTACGTGGACGCCCCGGCCAGGACCCGGCCCGAGCTGCTGGGGGCCGCGCGGCTGGGCCAGCTCGGCGAGCTGGCGCGGGAAGACTACGACGAGGCCCGGCACGACTGGCACGCCAACTTCGGCGTCCTGCGGACCCCGCAGCTCGCTGCGGTGCACGATGAGCTCGACATGATTGTCACCGCCGGGCGGCAGGACCCGGACCGGGTCCGCGGGGCCGCGGTCATCGACGCGCTGCCCGGCCTGGGCAAGACCACGGCCGCCAACGCGTTCGCCCGCGCCTTCGACCGCGCGCAGGTCCGCCGGCACGGGCCGCTGACCGATGAGGGGAACGAGCGGGTTCCGGTGTTCCGGGTCGGCCTGACCTCGAACACCACGCTCCGCACGCTGAACCGGATGATCTGCGAGTTCTACGGCCACCCCGGCACCAACCGGGCCAATGCCGCGCAGCTGGCCAGCCACGCGCTGGACTGCGTGCTGTCGTGCGACACCCGCATCGGGATCATCGACGACGTCCACTTCATCGACCCGCGCCGCAAGGACGGCCTGGACGTCAGTAACCACCTCAAGTGGCTGGCCAACGAGCTGCCCGTTACCTTCATCTACGCGGGCGTCGGCCTGGCCGAGCGGCGGTTCTTCGCCGAGGGCCTGGCCGGCGACAGCGCCGTCCTGGCCCAGACCGCCCGGCGCTGGACCCGGCTGCGGCTGCCCGCCTTCGACATCGCCGCTGATGACGGCCGCCGTCACTGGCGCGGCCTGCTCAAGGCCACCGAGCGGCAGCTCGTCCTGGCCCAGGCCAGGCCCGGCATGCTCACCGGCCTCGCGGACTACCTGTTCGAGCGGACCACCGGGCACATCGGCTCGTTCATGACGCTTATCACCCGCGGCTGCCTGCGGGCGATCCGCACCGGCGAGGAAGCACTGACGGCCGCGCTGCTCGACGGCATAAGGATCGACGAGGCCTCCGAGCAGGCCCGCGCCCAGCTCGCCGCCGCCTTCGCCGCAGGACGGCTGACCACCGCGCCAGCCCCCCGGAAGCCAGCCCGGAGCGAGGCACCATGACCAGCGCGCCGAACGCGCGGACCCTGCCGCTGCGGGAACAGCCCCTGGTCGGCGAGTGCCTGGACAGCTGGCTGGAGGCGCTCGCCCGCCGCAACGGCATCAGCGTCAGCGTGCTGCTGCCGGCCTTCGGCTGGAAGGCGCCGCCCAGCGCCGCCAGGCTGTCCCTGGCAGTGCCGCCGGGCATCCTTCGCCGAGCCGAAGGGCAGGCCAGGCTGCCGGCCGGACGGCTGGACACGGCGGTACTGGACCCTTACCTTCCGCTCGGCCCGGTGCGGCGCGACGGGTCCCGCTACTGCCCGCAGTGCCTGGCCGCCAGCGACGGCCGGTGGATGCTCAGCTGGCGGCTCCCGTGGACATTCGCCTGCACCGTCCACGGCACCGTGCTGCTCGACGACTGCCCGGCCTGCGGCCGGCCGCCCCGCCGCAATCTCAGCTGGGCCGGCCTCAACCCCGCCGGCACCTGCCCAGCTCCCGCCGGCGAGGGCACCAGGTGCGAGGCTAGCCTGGCCGCCGTCCCCGCCGAGCGGGCCAGCAGCGCGCTGCTCGCCGCGCAGCAGTGATAAGCGCGCTGCTGGCGTCCGCCGCCAGCGGCCACGGGGAAGCCGCCAGGGACCTGGGCGACTGCCGGTTACCGCGGGCTGGCTGCTGCGCCACGCCCCCGCCGGGCGCGTCACCGTGCTCGGCGCCCAGGCCGGCCCGGCCTGGCAGTCCTGGCTCGCCCAGCGGCAGCCCGCCCGCGCCGTCCCGCCGGCCAGCGCCCTGCTGACCGGTATCGCCGCGGCCCTCGCCATGCCCCTCATCAGACCCGGTGACGCCGAGGCCATCGCCGAGATCCGTGCCAGGATGCCCCCGGGACACGACCCCCGCTGCCCCCGGCCCACGGCGATGATGCCCAGCCAGTGGAACCGGCTGTCCGAAGCCGCCCGCGGAAGGTTCCTGCGCGCCCTGGACCCGGGCCTGATCTCCCTGGACCGGCTCCGCTACCGGTCCGGCACCGCACGGGCGTCAATCCCGGCCGGCACCCCAGCGCAGCTCGCCGCCCGTGCCCGGTGCGTCCCGCAGCTGCTCTGGCCTGGCTGGGCGGTCCGCCTGATGCCGCCCGTGGGACTCGCCGCCGTCCCGTTCCGCTCGGCCATCGCCACCTGCCTGCTCCTGCCGGGCAAGCCAGCCCGCGCCATCCACCCCGGCGACGGCCCGCACTCGCATCGCAGCAGCGTCGCGATCAACTCCATCCTGCGGTCCCTGACCGCAGGCGGGCACGACAGCGTGCTCACGGCGGTCGCCCTGCTGGCCGACTACCTCGACGACCACGGCAGCCCCGTCGACTACCAGCGCCGCCGGGGACATGATCCCTGCAGAGGCGCTCAGCAAGGACCAGTGGCTGGAGGCATGCGGCCGCGCGAGGGCCCACCCCGGCAAGGGAGACCGCCGCCGCCGTGACGCCGGCCGCTACGTCTACGAGCTGCTCACCGGAGCCGACTTCACAGACCCCCGCTGCCCGCTCGCCTTCACCAACCGCCAGGACAAGTCGCGCTACCTGGGCTTCACCGACACGCTCACCACGCCGCTGCGCGCCGCACTGCACGAACATGCCACCGCCCTCCTCAGCCGCCTCGGCATAAGCGAGCCCCTCACCTGGGAACCGCCCGCCAGCTGCTGCGAGGGCATCACCCTGCCCGGCCGGGACCCCGGCGACATCGACATCGACGCCGTCACCCGGCTCCTCGTCACGGGCGGCATCCCGCCCGGCACAGCCGCCGCCCAGCTGGGCACCACCATCAGCCACGTCCGCCTCGCACTCGCGCAGGCTCCCCGCCCCGCCCGCGAATGGGCACCGTCCACCCCGCCAGCCGCCTGGGGAAAATGGCAGGACCGCGCACGCACCCTGCTTACCCGCGAGTTCTTCGACCGGGAGTACACCGCCGCGCGGAAGACCCTCCACCAGATCGAGGCCGAGACCGGCATCCCCCGGACCCACCTGGCCGCCCGCGCCCGCGACCACGGCATCCCCCTGACCAGCGCCTGGCAGCCCGCGCCCATCGACCCCCAGTGGCTCCGCGACCAGTACGCCCGCCGCTCCTACTCCGACATCGCCGCCGAACTCGGCGTCGCCACCGAGACCGTGATCGCAGCCGCCCGTCGCCACGGGATACCCGGCCGGCCCAAGGGCGTCCACAGCAGGCCGGAGATGTTCATCATCCTCGGCGAGGACATACCGCCCGACATCCGCCGCGCCGTCGAGGGCAGCCTGCACGGCTGGCAGCGCCTGCACCGCTTCCAGCAAGCCATGACCTGCGCCAGCATCGGCGCAGCGGCGAGGCAGATGGGGACCCACCCGTCTGCTCTCATCCACCAGTTGCACCGGCTCGAACTCGAGATCGGCGCCCCGCTCTACCACCGGGCCACACCCGCCCAGCCCATGCGCCCGACGAGCAGGGGCGCAGCCCTCCTGCAAGCCCTGGACCACCCCGCCGTCCATGCCATCGCGCCACCACCTGCCATCAGAACTGTCCCCAGCCACTCAGGATGACGACGTAGGGACGGGTCCGCGTCATTGACGGCGCGTACAGGGTTTGGGGGCAGCCTTCGGGTTGTCCTTTTTCGTGTGCGACGGCACGGTGATCACGTCGGATATGGGCGCGGCCCTCCCGCTTCTTCGTTTGGCACCGGAGACGGGAGGGCCGCTGGGTTGACGCGCGGAGGCGTCGTGCTCACGGTAAACGCTGACCGGGATGTGGTCGAACGGCAGCTGGGGGGCGGGGAGCTGGCCTGCCCGTCGTGCGGGGGCGCGCTGGCCCGGTGGGGTCACGGCGCGGAGCGGCGGGTGCGGCTGCCGGGCGGGCCGGGCGGAGAGCAGGACAGGCACGTGGTGCTGGTCCCGCGCAGGTCGCGGTGCCGGGGGTGCGGGGCGACACATGTGCTGCTGCCGGCGTGGTGCCTGGCCCGGCGGGCCGACGCTGCCGGGGTGATCGGGCAGGCGCTGGAGGCGAAGGCGGCCGGGACCGGGCACCGGGTGATCGCGGAGCGGCTGGGCCGCCCGGCCTCGACGGTGCGGGGCTGGCTGCGGGCGTTCACCGGGCGGGCGGAGCAGGTGCGGTCGGTGTTCACCGCGCTGGCCGTGGCGCTGGTCACGGACCCGCCGCTGCCGGCCCCGGCCGGGTCGCCGGTGGCGGATGCGGTGGCAGCGGTCGCTGCTGCGGCCGCGGCGGCAGCTGCCGTGCCGGGGGTGGGCGCGGTGGCGCGGTGGCAGCTGGCCGCGGCGGTGACGTGCGGGCTGCTGCTGGCTCCCTCGTGGCCGGCCCGGGTAGCCAACACGAGCTGGCTCTGGGCGGCGGCGCGGTGAGCCGCCATCCTCGGTGACTGCTGTTACCCGCCGCTTTCACCGAGGAGGAAGCAATGTCAGGGGCTGAGGAGGACCGCAAGCGGGCGGCCCGCGCCGAGCAGGTGGCCCTGTTCCGGTACCAGCTGATCCGCGAGGCCGCCGACCCGGCGCTGAGCACGCGGCAGCGGGGCCGGCTGGTCCGCGAGCTGGCCGCCAGGCCGCATCCGGGGCCGTTCGGCGAGCCTGTCACCGTGTCGCGGGCCGGCATCGACCGGTGGATCCGGGCCTGGCGGGCCGGCGGGTTCGCCGCGCTGGCCCCGCCGGCCCGGCAGGTCACCCCGCGCACCGACGCGGCCGTGCTGGAGCTGGCCGCCGGGCTGAAGCGGGAGAAACCCGGCCGCACCGCCGCGCAGGTGGCCCGGATCCTGCGGGCGAGCTGCGGCTGGTCCCCGTCGGCGCGCACGCTGCAGCGGCACTTCGAGCGGCTGGAGCTCAATACCCGCCCGGACGGCAGCCCGCCAGCGGTATTCGGCCGGTTCGAGGCGTCCCGGCCGAACGAGCTGTGGACCGGCGACGCGCTGCACGGCCCCCCGGTCGCCGGCCGCAAGGCGTACCTGTTCGCGTTCCTGGATGACCATTCCCGGGCGGTGATGGCCGCCCGCTGGGGCTACTTCGAAGACAGCGTGCGGCTGGCCGCCGCGCTGCGCCCCGCCCTGGCCGCCCGCGGCGTCCCGGAATCGATCTACGTTGATAACGGCTCCGCTTTTGTTGATGCGGCGCTGAAGCGGGCCGCCGCGAGGCTGGGCATCAAGATCTCCCACAGCGCGCCCGGGCGGCCCCAAGGCAGGGGGAAGATCGAAAGATTTTTCGGGCTCGTGCGGCAGGAGTTCCTGGTCGAGATCGGCGACGGCTCGTCCATCACGGACCTGGCGCAGCTGAACAAGCTGTTCACCGCCTGGTACGAGACGGTCTACCACACCCGGCCGCACGGGGAGACCGGGCAGCCGCCGGTCCAGCGGTGGCTGGCCGGAGCCCCGTTCCCCACCCCGTCGCCGGCCCAGCTGCGGGAGGCGTTCTTGTGGGCCGAGTACCGGGTGGTCCGCAAGGACGCCACCATCAGGCTGTTCGGCGGCGCCTACGAGACCGACCCGGTGCTGGCCGGCCGCCGCGTCGAGTGCATCTTCGATCCCTTCGACCTGGCCGTCGTCGAGGTCCGCTGGAACGGCAAGCCCTACGGCCTGGCCCGCCCGCAGCAGATCCGGCGGCACTCCCATCCCAGGGCGAAACCGGAGACCCCCGCCGCGCCGCCGCCGCCGACCGGGATCGACTACCTGGGCATCATCGCCGCCGAGCACGAGCAGGCCGCCCGCCGGCACCGGATCCGCTACGACGCCCTCGCCGAGGGCGACCCAGCCCCCGGACCCGGGCAGGACGACGGCCAGGAGGACGGGCAGTGACCGCGCAGCCGGTGCGGCCCGGCGAGATCAGCGACCTGATCGCCTGGGCCGCGCGGCTGTCCAGGTCCGGGGCGGGCAGCGCCAGCCCGGACGAGGCCGCCGCCTACCTGGCCGCCAAGGCAGACCTGCTGGACCGCATCGCCGCCGAGCGCGCCGCAAGCGGCTGGGCCAGCCGCGACATCACAACCGCCCGCCAGGCCGCGGCCAGGGCCCGCGCCGCCGCGGACGCCGCCGCTTTCATCACCGCCCCGGAGGAGCAGTCATGATCGACCTGCGCAACCACTACGGATTCACCCGGACCCCGTTCGGCAAGGACCTCGCCCCCTCGATGCTGTGCCACTACCCGGCGCACGCCGAGGCCGTCGCCCGGATCACCTGGTGCGCCCGCGAGCGCGCCGTCGGGGTGATCACGGGCGAAGTCGGCGCGGGCAAGACCGTGGCCGCCCGCGCCGCCATCGCCGCGCTCGACCAGACCCGGCACACGCTCATATACCTGGCCGATCCGACCACCGGCACCCGCGGCATCCACCACCAGGTGGTCACCGCGCTCGGCGGCCGGCCCGCGCACGGCACCGCCACCCTCGCCGCCCAGGCCGCCGGGCTGCTCGCCGCCGAGCACGGCGAGCGCGGCCGGGTCCCCGTCCTGGCAATCGACGAGTCCCATCTCCTGACCCCCGGCCAGCTCGAGGCCGTCAGGATCTTGACGAACTCGGAGATGGACGCGGCCAGCCCGCTGGCCTGCCTGCTCATCGGCCAGCCCACCCTGCGCCGCATGCTCCGCCTCGGCGTGCTGGCCGCCCTCGACCAGCGGATCGCCATCCGCTACGCCATGCCCGCCATGAGCGCCGAGCAGACCGCCGGGTACATCACCCACCACCTCAAGCTCGCCGGCCGCTCCGACCCCCTGTTCAGCGACGACGCCGTCGCATTGATCCACGACGCCGGCCGCGGCCTGCCCCGCGCCGTCAACAACCTCGCCACCCAGGCCCTGGTCGCCGCCTGGGCGGCACGCAAGTCCATCGTCGACGAGCAAAGCGCCCGCGCCGCCGTTACCGAGATCACGACAGACTGACTACCACCGCGCCAGCACGCACACCACGGCCCCGCCAGCACCCCGCCGGCGGGGCCGGACCATGCCCGCCCGTCCTCACTATCAATGACCGCTACATCCTCATCTTGAGTGACCGGGAACAGGGGGGTCGCCGGGCCGGGTCTGGGTGATGCACGAGGCCTCGGTCTGCCCGTACTGGATGGACAACCGCACGCCCGCCGCGGATTCGATGCGGCGGACCAGGGCGGGCGGGACGGTAGCGCCCCCGGCGAAGGCGGACCGGACCTGGGACAGGTCCCGGCCGGGGAAGTCAGGATGATCGAGCTGAGCCA
>Ga0137379_10006608_pt1 | contig 11002 bp, 11 predicted proteins | sample SagtaG_18_FD_104812 | JGI IMG/M metagenome (GOLD analysis project Ga0137379, IMG submission 104812) | Vadose zone soil microbial communities from Sagehorn Ranch, Mendocino, California, USA - Sage2_L_80_16 metaG | ecosystem: Environmental > Terrestrial > Soil > Vadose zone | place: USA...
ATCACGTTGGTGCGCTCGCCCACCAGCAATGGACGCGTGCTCTCTTCGGCCTCAATCATCTCGATGCCGGAATAGACCGCTCGATGGCTGGGTTCCGGACGCCGCCGCGGCTTTTTCCCCTGGACCATCTGCGCGATGGCGCGGATATGCTTCTCCGTCGTGCCGCAGCACCCGCCGACAATGTTCAGCCAGCCCTGGTCAACGAACCGCTCGAGCTGCGCCGCCAGGGAAGCCGGGGTCTCCCCGTATTTGCCCTCTTCATTCGGCAGCCCGGCATTCGGGTAACACGAAAGGAAGCGGTTCGAAAGCGCGTGCAGTGTCCGGATGTGGTCCGTCATGAACTCCGGACCCGTCGCGCAGTTCAAGCCAATCGACAGGCAGGGGACGTGCTGCAGCGAGGCCCACAACGCCTCGACGTCCTGCCCCGCAAGCATCGTGCCCATCGGCTCTACCGTGCCGGAAATCATCAAGGGAATTTCTTCGCCCCGCTCTCGTCCCAGCCTCTCGATAGCCAGCACCGCCGCCTTGATGTTCCTCGTGTCCTGGCACGTTTCCACCAGAAGGACGTCCGCGCCGCCATCCACCAGCCCGCGCGCCTGCTCGTAAAATGCGTCCTTGAGCTGCTGGAACGCGACTCCGCCGGTGACGGTGATCGCTTTGGTCGTCGGCCCCATCGAGCCAGCCACAAATCTCGGCTTCGCGGGAGTGGAAAACTCATCCGCGGCCTTCCTTGCGATCTGTGCCGCCGTCTTGTTCAACTCGTAGGCGTCGGCTGCAAGACCGTACTCCGCGAGAACGATCGGCGTTCCGCCGAAGCTGTTCGTCTCCACCATGTCCGAGCCGGCTTCGAAATACTTGCGGTGGATGTCGAGTACCACGTCGGGCCGCGTCCGCACCAGATTCTCGTTGCAGCCATCCAGCTCCGGCCCGCCGAAATCCGCGGCCGTCAGGTTGCGCTGCTGCAGCATCGTTCCCGTGGCGCCGTCCAGCACCAGCAGACGCTCTTCGAGTAGCGACTTCAGTGCGCGCGCGCTTTCGGTCAATCGGCTCATCTTCGATTCATCCCCCCCTGCAATCCGGGGCGCCCCGTGAGCAACCCTGCCTCAGTCCAGTCCCCTCCGCAGGTACAACGTAAACCACTATTGTACGGTCAACCCGGAAAAGGTAGTAGGGCTGTTCTCGCCGCGTGCCCGGCCCCCCGGGACACTAGCCCCGCCGCAGTCCTGTCTATCGAATTCCCCTTGAGGAGTTTCCATTAGGGTATGCTCCTCGTTGACGTTCCGATAACACGTGTGCTAAAGCTCCTTGCGCCACTGGAACGGTTTCTACTACGGTAGTGGGTTGTGACCACTAAGCGCTCAGCCAATCGCCTGACCGTGTGTTTGCTCTCGCCCCATCCGCTTGTGCTCGCCGAATTCGAGCGCGTTCTCGCCAAGCCCTCTTTCGAGGTGGTCGCCAAGCAGATCGAATCCACGCTGCCGCCGGATATGCGCAAGGTGACGCTCCCGCGCGCCCAAGTGTTCGTCGTGGACGCGCACGCCGCGCGGCAAGCCACCGGAGCGCTCATCACCAATATCCTGGAACGCTATCCGACGGCGCGTTTGATCGTCGTTGCCGATAAGCACACCGACGCCAACAGCTATTCGCTGCTTCGCTTGGGCGTCAAGGGGTTGCTTTCTTACGAGGAGGCGCGCGAACAATTGCCGCGGGCTCTGCCGCTGGTGGCTGGCGGAGGCTTCTGGGTTCCCCGTTCCGTGCTCTCCAGCTTTGTGGATTCCGTCCTCGAAAGCCGCACCCGCCGCATCCGGACCGAGAGTGTGGCCAATCTCAGCCGCCGTGAGCAAGAGGTCCTGGAATCCCTCCTCCTGAATCTGGCCAACAAGGAAATCGCCAGCAAGCTGAACATTGCCGAGCGCACCGTCAAGTTCCATGTCTCCAACTTGCTCAGCAAATTCGGAGTCCGTCGCCGCGCCGATTTGATTCTGTTGTGCTTCCAGAGCCGCGGTACGCCGGTCTGATTTGTAGTCGGTTTTGTAGCGCCGGGCTTCAGTTCACCCTGAGGCTTTGCCGAAGGGCCCGGCATTTCTTTCCGTTTTCGCTCTCTGCGCCCGGCGCCTGCCTCGACTCTGTCGGGGTGCCTCTGCGTTTTTGTCTTTGCCTGCGGCTGCCTGTTAGTCCGCAATCCTGTACCGGATGACGCACCATAGGGCCACGATCCCGTCTCGCCAGGTGATTTTCTTCCCTTCCTCATACGTCCGTCCGGCGTAACTGATCGGCACTTCATACACGCGCCATTTCCCCTTGGCCACCTTCGCGGTGACCTCCGGCTCGAAGCCGAAGCGGTTGGACCTCAGGCGGATTCCGGCGAGCACCTCGCGCCGGAACACCTTGTAGCAGGTTTCCATGTCGGTGATTTTCAGGTTGGTGAAGACGTCGGAGAGCAGCGTCAGAAATTTGTTGGCCACGTAATGCCAGAAGTAGTGCACGCGCTGCGGCCCCCCGAGAAACCGCGAGCCATAGACCACGTCGGCCCGGCCATCCACAATCGGCTCGAGCAGCCTTGCATAATCTCGCGGGTCGTACTCCAGGTCGCCGTCTTGTACCAGGACAATCTCGCCCGTAGCTTCGGCGAATCCGCGCCGCAGCGCCGCGCCCTTGCCCTGATTCTTCGGCTGGAAGAAAAACCGTAAGCCGTTCAGCGGGATGGCATCGCTGCCGTCCTGGCCCGGAGCCGCAACTTCGCCGCTCTCTTGCCGCTGTTGCAGTCCCTCGAGGATCTGGCGCGTCCCGTCGGTCGAGCAGTCATCCACCAGGATCACTTCCTTGCGCAGTTCCGTGTCCATCACGCGCCGAAGAATCTCCTCAATCGTTGCCCGCTCGTTGTACACCGGCATGACGATGGACACCTTCGGGTCGCTGAGCGCCCCTGGATTGCGCCGTCTGCGCCTGGTCATGTTTAGGCCCGCATTGTAGAGGCGGTTTGCGAGAGAAGTAAAGCCAAGCTCCCGAGACACCGATTAAGTAAGCGCGACCCTACGAAGAGACATACCGCTCAGCAAGGGTGAAGAAGCAATAAAAATGGAATTGGAAAAATTGCAGAATCCAGACGATTGATTCGAATCAAGACTCTCACTGACCCCCTTTCATCGTGCGCGAAGGATGGGAAGCCGTACACTCATCTCGATTGGGATGTCACTGTTCTCGAAATTCGCTTCTAGAACGCATTTGCGCACTTTAGGCTGCTGCGCGGAGCATCCACAGGCCCTCCGCATTTGCGACAAAGCGACCATCTTGCATGAGCAGCCAACGAACGTAGGCAGTGAAGGTCTTGGACCGCGAGAAATAACCACTAGCAAGGACGCGCCGCGCGATCTCAGCTGCGGTAAGTGGTTCTTCCGATCTAAGGCAAACAAGCCGGACATAAGACAGCGCGGTTTGCTTCCCGCGAACTGGTAGCCTCGACTTGATTACCTCGCCGGCTGTTCTTGAAGTCTTCGCGGCTTCGGCCAGATGCTTGACCGCATTCTGAGAAATCGATACGAGCACGGGCTTGGTTTCTCTCAGGCGCACCCAAAGCCTCTTGAGCCATTCGATTAGTTTTTCGCGTGATGTTGGATGCAGAAGAGCAATCGCCACTGCTATTCCCAGAATCAGCTTTATCGCAGGGGGCAGTTTCCGAATCATCTCGGCAATGCCTCGGATCATCTCAACGAACACTTGAATACCAAAGGTCACTGCTAAACCGGAGCCGATTTTTACGGTTACAAGTATGCTCGTTGCGCGGGCGTAGTCACGTAGAACTGAGTCAAGTTCCGGCCCGATAACGGGGACTCCCATACGCGCGAAATGTGGATCGGTCGTTCGCACAAAATCCGCACCGAGTTCTTTGGCCGTCAGCGCATAATCCGAGTCTTTCGGATCGACCAAGGCAAACTTCGTGCCATCGCCCGTTGGCGCGTAGAAACGAATCAAACTCTGAACACGTTGCCACTCGGCGGTTGCTGTTTCAATCGTGACGCCGGTCTTGCTTGCGATTAGCGGAAGATATTTTTCAATCTCTTGTTTGAGAAAAATTGGGGCGAAGGCAATCACCACGCCGGAATTAATGACCTCATGAAGGCGCGTTCTTGCGGTCGGATTGGTACGCGAGGCCAAGCGCCAGCGAAGCTCCCCCTGTATAGCGGAGGCGTCCAGCACCATCACGATTTGAACAACGTCACCCAATAGTTGACGGAAAAACGGAAACTCATCTCGCAGGTCCAGCAGAGTGCGCAAAACATCGGAGGGGATGATGACATGGGCGGGTTTTGTTTCATCAGCCATTACAATTCGATTGTAGGCACGCAGATCGGCTGCTTGTCAATGTCCTTAAATGGTCCCAAAAAGGTGCGGCCTACCACCACTCACTGAGGCACGACCGAGACCAGTACAGGCCCTTCCGCAAGCCGGGATCCTACCCTTGCCGGGCCAGTGGTACACTCCGAGTCCAGCCCAGCCATGAAGAAAGAATACATCCTCGAAGAGATACGCCGAACGGCCAAAGAGAACGGGGGCGCGCCTCTTGGAGTTAGGATGTTTTTGCGAGAAACGGGAATTAAAGAGGCCGACTGGAAGGGGAAGCATTGGGTACGCTGGGGTGATGCGGTGCGAGACGCAGGGTTTGCGCCGAACAAGTTGACGGTAGCCTATGAAGAAAGCGCGCTGATAGAAAAGTTCATCGCGGTCATGCGTGAGGTTGGCCGATTCCCGTAGTAGCTGAACTTCGGATGAAGGGACGAAGCGACGCAAGCATTCCGAACGACAAGACGTTCGCGCGATTCGGCAACAAGCAACAATTTGCAGCGAAGATTCTGGACTACTGCCGGGAGCGCCCAGGATACGACGACGTTATGGCTTTGTGCGCGGCGGTCGTTGGTCCCCAGCGGGCACAGGTTGGAGACGAGACATCGGCTTCGTCTACCTTATCAAAGCGGGCCGCTTCTACAAGATTGGTCGCAGCAATTCCGTTGGCCGACGCGAGTACGAGCTAGGCATTCAACTGCCCGAAAAGGCCGCCACAGTTCATACGATCCGCACGGACGACCCCGTGGGCATTGAAGCCTATTGGCACAAGCGATTTGAGACGAAACGGAAGAACGGCGAATCGTTTGGGCTTGATGCCAAGGATGTAGCGGCATTCAAGCGACGCAAGTTCATGTAGAAAAAGCCGTGAGCAACGATTATTGGATTCGCAGCGCGTCTGAGACGGTGGACTAAGCAGCCGGAGAACCGCCTACACCTTGCAAAAGGCATTGGCGAATGAAATGCGAAACATGGTACACTTGATGAAAGGAGGGAATTATGGTCCACAGTCAGCGATGGGAGTTGCCGTATCGGATGATTTTCTTCAAAGTGTGGGCGCAGTTTCTTCCTGTCCAAAACCAAAATGTCCGCGAACTCCAAATTCAAGTTTCAAAACTCGAACGAATCGCTGGGCTGGACCTGCTGCATTTCATGGATCGCTTCGAATCTATAAAAAGGGCTAAAAAGATAACGGCGAAGCACTTTGAGCGAATCAATTCCCAGTATAGGACTGTTGTCTCGCACGTCGAAAAGGTCTATCAAGATGTTGCAAAATACCGAGGCACCCCCCTAACGAGAGCGCGCCTGAATGAAGAGCTGTTCGGCGCGAACGGCTTTATACGTCAAGCCGAAAGCTACGGCAGACAACACGCCCCGAAATAACTTCAAGGGGTAACAAAACCAATTCTCATCGGAGACGGAAGGAGAGTTTAAATGATCTCTTTGAAAGTGGATTTCAACGAAGAAGAATTCAAGAGGAATCTAACGGAAGCGACCTTTAAGGCAGCGCAAGAATGCATTCAGCGAAAGGTGGCTGGCGTTCGCTGCCCGACTCACGGAGAAAATGCCAGAGCAGAATTCATCAATAAGACCGGCAACCAGTTGGAGTATCAGATTCACGCTTGTTGCGAGCCAGCCGTAGAAGCGGCTAAAGCCGCGCTCCTTGATTAGAAATCGGACAGCAGAAGGGTGCTATGCACCGACATTCCATTGACGCAAAACCAAGAGGCCCGTGCCCGGTCTGCCATCAAGGCTTCAGTCCAGCAACCGACCGCCAGTGGGAACAGAGATGGAGTTATCACTTGCGTGGGTCCCTGCGGCATAAGAAATACTTAGAGCTGGCAAACAAGCCAGCTACGCACATTATCTTGCGCTCACGGCCTCCTCAAGCTGAATCACCCTTGCCAACGGCGTGAGCACGATTCCCTCCACGACGGGACACAAACTTTTGGTTTTATCATTGCTGAGGCACGTTCGCTTTGTCCATTGCCTATGAGCGAAGCAGTTCCGTGTACCCGCCGTGTACCTCACTTGGGCGAATCCGGTGTTTTTGGCGTTTTTCTCGTTTAATAGAATCAATAACTTACGCGTTTTCAGCGTCGCTTTTAGTCCGACCCCCACCACCCCTACCAGTTTCAAGTCCGCTCGATTTAGAGCGCACACGAAGTTCTCCGCCGTGAGACAACGGACCCACCCTTTCGCAATTTCACGAAAGGATGGCCCACCTGCCGGGCGTTTTAGTCGGATCGCTTTCTAGTGCGAATTTCCTTGACACTGCCTGGTATCGAAACGTGTGCGATCCTAACATCGCTCTTCCGTTACAATGAAGACGTATGGACACTGAGAGGCCACAGCGCGCTACTGCCAAGAAAAGGTGGCGCACTGCGCGGAGGATGGCTGGCTTCTGCCATGACTGTGGCGAACTGACGGAGCCGGGCAAGTCGCGCTGCGCGAGGCACTCCAAACAAACAGCCGAGGCTTTGAAGAGGCGACGCGACGAGCGCAGGGAAAGTGGCCTTTGCGAGCGCTGCGACAATCCGGCGGACCCGGGCAAGGCCCGTTGTGCCACGCACAGAAAACAGCGTAGCGAGACCATAAAGGCCATCAAACTCGAGGTTCTCTCCCGATACGGCAAGGGTGGAAAGCCTGTTTGTTGCTGGCCCGGCTGCGTTGTGTCCGATCCCGACATGCTGACGCTCGACCACGTAAACGACAACGGAGCGATGCACCGCCGCGAAACGGGCCTTATGGGAAAGACCTTGTATGCACGATTGAAGAGGCAAGGATGGCCTTCGGGCTATCAAACCCTGTGCGGTGGTCACCAGTGGAAGAAGGAAGTTCTCAGGCGCCGCTTAGGTAGCTTCACTTCCTCTTCAAATCCGTCCAAATTTCGGCCCAAATCAGTCCTTGACAAGCGGTAGTCACTTGCGCTATACGTACTTGTGTTGCAATCGCCAGGCGTTTGCTAGTTGGATTGGTCCTGCCAAACGTGCCGCCTCGATATGCCTCAGGGTTGACCTCTAACAGTTGATCCAAGATTCGAGATTTGCTCGTCCCGAACGGTTTTTGCAAAGGCCCCAAGGAGTCGGAAAATGACAAACTGCAGCGCAATGACGCATAACCTCTTTAGTTTCACACTCTTATCAAAAAATGCGTCTGCAAACCATTTAGAATCACACTCTTGCAAAAACAAAGGACTTAAAGTCCCCTGTTTTCACACTCTTACAAAAAACATAGGGGGGAGGGGGGCCCGCGCCGGGGCCGCGAGAGGGTCATCTGTCTCCTCTAAATCATGTCCCTCCTCTACGTCATCTCCCTCCTCAACCTCCGCTTTGCCTTTTCCGGCCGACCGATTATCCTAAGGCTTCGCTCGTCACCCATGCCTACCTTTCATATCGAACATTTCGGCTGCCGCGCCACCCAGGCCGACGCTGCCGCAATCGAGCGCCAACTCCTCGATTCCGGTTACTTGCCCTCGGCCAGCCCGCGCGACGCCAGCGTCATCGTGGTCAGCACCTGCACGGTCACCTCGTCCGCCGATCAGCAGGCGCGCCAGGCAATTCGCCTGCTGCACCGCGAGAATCCTCATGCGCGCATCGCCGTCACGGGGTGTTACGCGCAGCGCGCTCCCGAAGAAGTGGCATCGCTCGATGGAGTTTCCTGGGTCGTGGGCAATTCCCACCAGACCGAAATTCCCCGCCTCCTGAGTTCCGAGGCGGTTCCATCGCTGGCCGCCTCTTCGCCGGCGTCCGCTTTCTTTCCTGTGGCGCGCCTTGACGGTGAACCTCTCTCCCTGGCTCACGGCCCGACAAAGATTCTTACCGGAAACATCTTCGAGCAAAGCGCGCTCTCAAATCTTTCCGGCGCGCCAGTGCTTGGCGATGAAGACGGCCACACGCGTCCCATCCTGAAAATTCAGGATGGCTGCAATCATCGCTGCGCCTATTGCGTCATACCTTTTGTGCGCGGACGCAGCCGCAGCCTTCCGCCGGAGGCTGTTCTTCGTCAAATCAATCGCCTCTGCGCCTCGGGAGTCAACGAAATCGTTCTCAGTGGCATCAATCTGGGCAGCTATGGCCTCGATCTCAGTCCCCGCGTCGAATTCGGGGATCTCCTCCGCCGCATCCTCGATGAAACTCCTCTCCTGCGCTTGCGCGTCAGCTCGATCGAACCGATGGACGTTACGCGCGACCTGGTCGAGTTATTTGCCGCCACCGACCGCATCGCACACCACTTCCACATTCCTCTCCAGTCCGGTTCGGACCGCATCCTGGCGGCGATGCACCGCTGGTACCGCGCCGCACACTACGCCGCGCGCGTTGAACTGATTCGCGAGCGCCTCCCCCACGCCGCCATTGGCGCCGATATCATCGCCGGCTTCCCCGGTGAAACCGAAGCCGACCACCGCGCCACGCTCTCTTTCATCGAACAGTCGCCGGTCACCTACCTTCACGTCTTTTCGTTTTCCAAGCGTCCTGGCACTGAGGCCGCGCAGCTCACCGAAGAAGTCCCCTCCGCCGTCATCAGGCGGCGCGCCCGCGAACTGCGCGCCCTCGGCGAAGCAAGAAGCGCCGCCTTTCGCGCCTCGCAAGCCGGTCGCCGCATGCGCGTGCTGACTCTCCGCCACGCAGACGGAGGAACGTCGGCCGATTGGACCCCCGCGATCTCCGGCAATTATTTGCGTGTCCGCGTGTCGGGACTGTGGCCCGCCAATCAAATGTTGGACGTTCTTACCGGTCGCTCCGCCGGCCCTTATCTTGGCGGACAAATCGTCCCTGCTGCCGACTCTGCCGTGGCGCGGTGTGTCGGAGAGCCATGAGACCATGCTGATCCTCGGCATCGGAAGCCTCGGGCGCGACTCCGCTGCTGCCTTGTTCGATGACTCTTCGCTCCTCGCCGCCATCGAAGAAAACAAGCTCAGCCGTTCGCCGGGCGCAGACGCCATTCCGCGCAACGCCATCGCCCGCTGCCTCGAACTCGCTGGCGCGCAAGCCACCGATGTCTCTTTTGTCGCTCTGGCCAATCCCCGGATGGATATGGGGCGGGAACTTGCGCAACTCCTCAAGCCCCGGAAGTCTCGCTACTTCGATCATCACCTGTGCCACGCCGCCAGTTCCTTCTACGCCTCCGAGTTCGATCGTTCTTTGGTCCTGACGCTGGACGAAGGCGGAGACGCAGGCTCCGGGCTGATCGCGCTGGGCGAGGGCGAGAATCTTCGTCCGCTCACGCGCCTCAAGTTCTCGAATTCGCTCGGATGGTTCTACTCGCGCGTCACCGAACTCCTCGGTCTGCGCCCGCATCGCGATGAGCACAAGGTGCAGTGGCTCAGCAAGGATGGCCCCCCGGACTATGTGCCCGCATTCCGGAAATTATTTTCTCGGGATTCCCGCGGACTCCCCGTTTTGGATCGCCAGTATCTCGCGCGCAGCGCGGACCACCGCGGAACGTTTTCGTCCAGAATCTATCGGGAGCTTGGTCTCAAGCCCGGCGCTTCGCCCTCCGCCCCGGCCCTCCGCGCCGCCATCGCTCGAAGCGCGCAAGCGGTTCTCGAAGAGAATGTCCTCGAAATCGTCGAGCACTATCGCAAACAGACCGGCGCGGAATCGCTCTGCCTCGCTGGAGGTGTGTTTCTTAACGTCCTCCTCGTTCGCGCCCTCGAAACGCGGAGCGGCTTCCGCGGAGTGTTCGTCCAACCTGTCTCCGGCAACGCTGGCACGTGCCTCGGCGCGGCGTTCCTCGGCCGCAAACACCTGACCGGCTCCGCCGGCCGGAAGCCGCTGTCGCATCTCTTCCTCGGCCCGGAATTCACCTCCGCCCAGATCAAGCCGGTTCTCGACAATTGCAAAATCATTTACAAATACGTTTCCGGCGAAGAGCAGCTATTCGCCGAGACCGCCCAGTTGCTCCAGCGCGACCGCATTGTGGCCTGGTGCCAGGGCCGCACCGAATTTGGCCACCGCGCCCTCGGCAATCGCAGCATTTTGGCTTCCCCTTTCTCGGAATACATCGTCGAAAATGTGAATCAATACATCAAGCATCGCGAGGACTTTCATCCCTTCGCCCTCTCGGTTCCTTCCGAATCCGCCGCCGGGCTTTTCGACTGCACTCCCAACTGCCGCTTCATGGCTTCGCTCGGCACTTTGAAAAAAGATGTGCCCGCGCTGGCCCGGTTTGCATTTCAGGATCGCCAGGTGCGCGTCCACACCGTCGAAAGGGAATCCAACCCTCGTTTCTGGCGGCTGCTCCACAAGTTCGGTGAACAGGCCCCCGCGCCGGTGCTGGTCAACACCTCGTTCAACCTCTTCGGCGAGCCGCTGGTTTCCGACCCGCGCGAAGCGATCCGCAGCTGTTATTGTTCCGGGATTGACGCCCTGGCTCTGGGTCCGTTCCTGGTCGTCAAGTAGGGCTCGTTCAACTTTCGAAGATAACTTGTGCCAGGGCTTCTTTCGTCGTGTGTGTAATGGTCATCGAGATTTGCTTCACGCCCAATCGTTCCGCAATTTCTCCCGCCGCCCCGCGCAGCGCCAGCATCGGTTTTCCGGAATCCTCCCGCATTACTTCAATGTCTTGCCAGCGCACGCCGCCCCGCCAGCCCGTCCCGAGGGCCTTCATGGCCGCTTCCTTCGCGGCAAACCGCCCGGCGTAACGCTCGAATTTGTTC
>Ga0137379_10006609_pt1 | contig 11002 bp, 13 predicted proteins | sample SagtaG_18_FD_104812 | JGI IMG/M metagenome (GOLD analysis project Ga0137379, IMG submission 104812) | Vadose zone soil microbial communities from Sagehorn Ranch, Mendocino, California, USA - Sage2_L_80_16 metaG | ecosystem: Environmental > Terrestrial > Soil > Vadose zone | place: USA...
CTCATATGATGGAGACAGCCTTCTGGCTGTAGCGCATGAGCGTCTTACGGCCCTGGTAGGACAGGCTGCGCTCGAAGGTGCGTTCTCCCGTCGAGCCGATGGTAAACTGCTCGCCTCCCCCAGAAGCGCGCCCGCGCCAGGCGGCGACTGCTACATCGAGGGCGATGCCGACGATCTCATCGGGGATGGCTGGCCAGCCGAAGGAGCCGGTGCCGCGCGCGATGGCGTCATAGCCGGCGAAGAATGGGTAGACGTTACCCGACGAGGGGATCGGGCTCATGTGGATCTCGGTGTACGGCCAACCGAGCTCGCGGTCCACCAGGGTCGGGCGCAACAGGTAGTCCTGGGGTGGCACTAGCGACCATTGGGTGCTCGCAGCATTCCAGGTCGGGGCAACCTCCAGCGAAGTCAAGGAGATGATGCCGATCGGGGCCTGGAGGATGCGAGAGTCGAACTCGTCGCCGTCGAAGATGTAGACGCGGACGACGACCGTGGCCGTGCTGTAGGCGTTGAGCAGCGGGGCTTGGAAGGTCACCACGTTGCCGGCGACAGCGATAACGATGCCGTGCTCATGCGTGCCCGAGACGGGCCCGAGCATGAGCGCGTCACCGATGCTCACGCCAGAAGCACTGGTCAGGGTGACCGATGTCGCCCCGATCGACACCCCGCCGTTCAGCGTGGTGTCGATGTTCGGCAGTGGGGCCAGCGGGCGGCTGGTGTAGCTCTCGATCCAGCCGTTGATCTGGTCGCAGAGCGTCTGCAGCAGCCCATCGTCGGTGCTATTCGAAATGGCCAGCCGCGATTTGAGCCCAGTCAGAGTTGCGTAGGTACCGAGAGCCGTGGCCATCGGTTAGCCGGCGTCCTCTGTCTCGTCGTCCTCGGCGCCAAAGACCGTGTGCAGGTGTTCGCTCAGGGTCTTCTCGCGCCACTGGCGCCCCTCGAACTCCTCGACGGTTTCGAGTACCTTGGCCCTGCTGGCGCGGTCGAGCCCGGACGGGTGTCTCTTGACGGGCTTGGTCTTTGTTTCGGCCATGTCCTTCTCCTAGTGATCGCCCAGGCGGTGGGCAACTTGGGCAAGATCTCTCTCGATCTGCTCCATCAAATTGGCCGCGTTGCCCGCACCCAGGCCGCGCAGGCTGCCGTCGACGCTCCGCTTGAGGAGGCCGCGATCATTGCAACCGATCTGCTCGGCCTGGAGCTCTGCGTCACGTTCCGTGACGGAGAACAGCGCGCTCTCCGACGCCGCCAAGACTTTGGCCTGCTTGAGCATGTCGGCCAGCGTGTCGGCCGCCTTGCGCTCAAGGTGATGACGCTCTTTGTCGATCTCTGCATAGCGCGTCTCAGCCGTGGCAGTCCGAGCACGCTGGCGCAGCACCTCCTCATCGGCCCTCACGGCCATCAGAGAGGCGAGCTCATTGCGGACCTCGGCGCGTTCGGCCTGAACCTCAGGGAGGGGCCGAGGGGCGGTGGCACCCTCGGTGTAGAAGGCGAAGATCTCGTCGCCGAGCTGGGTGTCGCGCTTCTGCAGCGCGACGATCTCGGCGAGAAGATGTGCCCAGCCCTTGTCGAAGTCTTCGAGGGCCGTGCCCTTCTTGGGTCGGATTGGTGTGATGCTGGCCAGTTCGGCCATGAGTCGGCCTCCGGTCTGAACCTCCGAAGAGAAGGGGGTGCGGGCGGAGGTAACCCGCACCCCCCAAGCAGGCTTACGGGATGATCCCGCTCTGCTTGATGAACGCCGCCGGAACGATCAGCGCGAGCCCCGAGCGGGCCGACACGCGGACGGCCGTCTGGTCGTTCGTAAACAGGATGTGCTCGCTTAGGGCCATCTCAATGGCCTGGCGGTCGAGCACCCTGCCGAAGGTAAAGTCACCCACATAGAGATGAGTGGCGTTGGTCGAGGTGCCCTGCGTCTCCAAGATGGAGATCTGTGCCGTGAGCAGGACGGGGATCCCGAGCAGCATGCCCTTCCAGACGGGCGGCACGAAGGTGCCGGAAGTCTGCAGGGTGCCCGCCCCCGGGATGGCCACCGGTGCGCCGAAGTTGCCGGCGATCGAGGCCAGGATGTAGCGGTTGTTGGAGTCCTTCAGCGTTGAGAGGGACTGCATCACGCGGGGATGCATGATCCAGGCGTTGGGCTCGACGCCCGCAGTTCGCAGGTTGAAGACAAGGTTGATGAGCTTGTCGGCAGCACCGGCGGCGCTGTAGGAGTCGCCGTTGGCCGCGGGGGTGTAGCCGGTGGTCAAGCCCGAATAGGAGCCCATCCCGGTCAGGTTGTTACCGGAGCCGGAGCCCTCGATGAACTGCTGGTCCTGGAAGAGGGCCAGAGAACGCGCGAGAGACTTGGCGATGTACGCCTCATAGGCCGGCGTGGAGTCCGCCAACAGCTCATTGCTGAAGACGTTGTATGCCGCCTGCTTTTTGATGGTGATCGTTTGCTGGGCAAAGGTCGCGTCAGACGCGGTAATGGTGCCCGCCTCGGCGTAGCCCGCAGAGGTCGGCATGACCGTCTCACGCGGCAGGAGAACCGAGTTGGAGACTACCGGGATGGATTCGACGCCTGGGGCGTTGCGGAAGGCGACGGCCGTCTGCAGCGATGGCGCGAACTGCTCCTGGAGCCATTGGGGTGGAACCAGCGCGCCACCAGCGGCCACGGTGGCCTCACCAGCGGCACGGACTGCCCATTCCTTGAGGGCCGGGCGGTCGGTTACCGGCAGGTCCGCCTCTTCGACGATCGTGGCGAAGGCGAAGGGGTTGGCCGGCAGGCTGACGCTGCGGCTTTCGTGATCCTTGTTGTAGCGCCCCTCGGTGGCCTGCGACAGGTCACGCTCGAGCTCTGCGCCACTCCAATCCCCGCTGCGCAGGGCCTGGATCATCTTGGACAAGCGGGGCGTCTGCGGCCGCTTGAGGTTGACGTTGGAAACGACGGCTCCGGTGCCGGCACCCGCGGGACGATCCTTGTCGTCCACGGTGTTCACGGCACGGACAGCCGCCTCGGCGCCGCTCTTGGCAGCGTCGGTCACCAGCTTTTCGAGCTGGTCGGCGGTAATGTCCACGGTGAGGAACTCCCATTCAGGGCATGACGAAGCGCCGCCATACGGCGGGCTTCGGATGAGGAGCAGCGAGGATCAGCCGGTAATCCGGCGAACGACCTCTAGTCCTGCTTCGGCGGCGCGGGCCGCCATTCGCTGCGCCAGTTCCTCGTAGGTCGGTTGCACGTTCTCACGCACCGCGATTACCGCGGGTTGTGAGGCAGTGTCCTCACCAGATCGCTGGCCTTCGTCGTAGGCCTCTGCGCAGTCCATACCGAGCACAGAGGCGATTGAATCGTGAGCGCCCCGTAGGGTGGTGACGTCACGGGCGCTATTGCGCGCGCCGGCGCGGGTGGCGGGGGTATCGGCTTCGGGCACATCCTCGCCGCTCTTGGCGGCGCCGTCCCCCTTCCAGGCATCGGGCAGCTGGGCCACGAAGGCCGCGCCCTTACGCTTGGCGATGGCGATGATCTTGGCCTTGATGGAATCGGTATCGCCCTTGGCCCGTCCGAGAGAGTGAGCAGCGGCGGCCACGTCTCCGGGCTGGGTGATCGGGAAGGAACGATTGGGGCCGGCGAAGTCCTTGTCGGACATCGCGTTGCGCTCCTCGGTGGAAATGTCGCGTCGCGTCGCTTCGGCCGCCAGGATGGTGATGACATCGCTCGCTCGGACGGCAAGCTGCGCCAGCGGATTCGATTCGACCGGCGTCAGGGCCACGCCATAGGCCGGCCAGTCCAGAACCTCTAGGGTGCGTTCGTCGATGCGGACGGCATGTTCGGCGGAATCCCCGGAGAGACCGAGGGCTCCGGCCTCTAGGAGGGGCTTGATTCGAGCGGCGTAGTGCTTGTTGCGTTTGTCGATCTGAGCCTGGACCCAGACGCCGTCAGCGTCGATGCGGACCGGACTCCAGCCGCCGATGCGGATGAGGCCCATGTCCGGCTCGAAGCCATGGTGGTAGCTGACCGGCCGAATGAAATGGGGCTCCTGTCCAACTTCTGTGCCATTGGCGCTGCGAATCGCCTTGCCTGGCTGCACATCCGGAAAGAGGTCCCAATGGAAGTCCGTTTTGGCCGAGAAAAAGGTCCCGTAGGTGTCTCGACCCTTGAACGGATAGGCGAGCCCCTCGATAACCTGGAAGTCATCGTTTTCGGAGACTGTGCGAACGGCGGAGTTCATGCCGCTACCTCTTGCAAACGGGCCGCGATAGCGGCTGCGGAATCGCGCCGGCGCAGGCCGGCCTCGATAGCTTGCCGGGTGGCGTCGTCGATGCTGCCGCCCAGAAGGGTCTTGGTGTCCAATGGCTTGTCCGGCTGAGCGATCCAGGCCTTGACGGCCGGTATCCGGTAGAGGGCCGCCCCGACGGAACGCAGAGATTCCGGCACGTCCGTAGCGTCCTCACCACCGGAGATGATGCCTTCGGGCTGCTCAAGCTCGATCACATTGGCCGGATCTGAGGCCGGGATCAAGGCTAGTGGGATAGCAGCTGGGTCGGGCCGAAGTGTGACCTGCATGCGTGGCGTCGGCTTGTCGCCCCACGGCACATCAGGCCCAAGGCGGAAGTGGCGGCGCAGTTCGTTGGGCACTATCGCCTGCGATCCCATGAGGTTGATCCACGTATTCATCTCGACGTCCCAAGCGGGTCGGAGCGCCTCAACCTCGGAGTAGTCGAATGCGATGACCAACCTGCGGCGCGTCGGGTCGAAGTCCGGCACCAGCCAGTTGTTCAGTGTCCCCGCGAAGCCATCGAGCTTGGGGATCATGGTCGAGCGCCAGAAGACGCGCTCCGCGTCGCGGAGGTTGGCGTAGACCGTGGTCTTCTCGTCGTCGCCGGCGAGGACCAGGGGCACGCCCAGGGCCGCGCAGACCGCCATGCGGCTCAGCTTGCGGGTGGCGACCATCTCGGCGTCCTGTGGAGTCAGGCTGATGCCCTTGAACTCCATACCGGCCGGCATGATCGGGACACGGCCCTTGTTGCGTGGGCCACGCAGGGCGCGCAGGGCGCGACGGACGACGTTCTGGTCCTGCGGCGTGAACTCGGCATCCTTGGGGATCTGCCAGTAACCAGGCGGCACGCTGTCGTTGAGGACGCCGGCCGAGGTGCGCTCTGCCCACGTCCGGCCGGTCATGATCTCGTTGCGCACCGCCGACAGCGGCGAGAGACCGCGCAGCGGGTTCTCAAGGTTCGGGGTGCGGAAGAAGACCATGTCCCGCGGGGCAATAACCTCATGGGTGCCCTTCGGCGGATGATGCTTGAAGGCCAACGGAGTCCGGCCGTTTGCCGAGTCAATCTCGATGTCGGGGGCGCGGAGCCAGTAGAGCTCTTGGGGCACTCCGCCGAAGCGTCCGCGGACCTTTTTCCAGAAGACCTCGCCCCAGACCGCGTCGGCGGCCATGGTGTAGGCCCGGGCATCAGTCCCGGTCATGTCCACCGGATTGAAGTTGTCGAGAAGCGCCTGCAGGTCGTCACCCTCGGCGCTCGGCTCATCGGTGGCCGGAATGAGGTCCTTGCCAACGCGCACGTAGACGCGCAGGGGGACGCCTTGGGCCGATTGGTATAGACGCTTGACGCAGGCGTAGACGAAAGCCTCATCCGCAGGCGCCCTCGCCGCGCTCACCGGATCTCGATAGGTCTGCGGCCCCTCTTGCGGGATGCCCATGAACTGCTGCCAGGTCATGGACGTATCACGCAGGGCTAGAGCGCTGCCGCGCCGCGGGTCGAAGGCGTATATGCCGGCGAGCGGGTCAATGGCCATCTAGTCGTCCTTCACGGGCCGCCGGCAGCGCCAGCACCAATCTTCGTCATCGGTGTCCTCGCCTTCCGCATCGGGGTCGATGAGCGGGATGGGACAGTGGCAGTAGCCGTCGTCGGGTTCATGCGACAAATGCCCAGCCGCCCTTCTTGGCCGCCACCAGCGAGGCTTGAGCGTTGACCATCGCGGCGGCGATCAGCGCGTCGATGACCCGCCTGTCTTGGTCCCCGCCCTGCCGCGTCTGCGATGGGCGGTCGAAGCGGGCGTCGCCGAAGGGCAAGACCTTGGCCTCAGCATTGAGCGCGTGCTGCGTCAGACCCGGATCGCCGGCGTGGCGGAGCCAGCCGTTGCGGAGGGCTTCCATGAAGCGCTCGTAGTCCTCGACGGCCAGGAGGTTGGTCTGTGGCCGGTCGATGACCGTGCAGCCCAGCTGACGCTCGATCCATTGCCCGAGGTCCTCGGCCCGGCTCGTGTCCATGACGACGGTATGGATCGGGTTGCGCTGGTGGATCGTAGCCAGCGCGCGTTGCACGAGCGAGATGTCCAGTGAAGTGCCATCGCGGGGCGGCGTCAGGATGGTCGCCGGCCCCAGCAGTCGGTAGTGCTCGTCACGGTACCAGAGCGGAACGGCCGCCGTGGTATCCCACTTCCAGGCCACGTCGAGGCCGAGCCAGATTCGCTCCCCCGCCGGGATGCCGTCGCCCGTCTGGGCCGCGAACCACTCTGCCTCCTGGATGGCCGCCATATCGCTGCGAGTCGGGAGGTTGCAGACGAAGCGGCGCCAGTGGGCCATCGTCATCGTCGGGCTGGCGTACTTGGCGGCGAGCCCGTCGACGGTGATGCCCGAGAACGGGTTGGCCGCCTTGACGACGGCGAAGTCCTCGACGTCGCCCTTCTCGGGGACGGCCCATTCATGGAGGATCAGCCGCGGGGATGCCGCGCGGACGAAGGTCCCGTCGCGCCGAATGTCCTCTGCGGACTGGCGGATGTGCTCCCGCGTCTGCTCGAACTCCGTCCCGGGTTCGCCGGCCGTCGAGATGGTGACGATCTGACCTGACCGCTTGGCGAGCTTGCCGGCCCAAGTGCGATACAGACCGAGGTTCCGATGGCGGTGGAGCTCGTCGATGATGCCGAGGGTCGGGATTACGCCGTCCCCGGTGCGATCGTCCGCGGCGAAGACCTGAATCCGGCCGCCCCCAAAGTGGTTGATGCGCCGGTAGCCCTCGAGGCACACGAAGCGCGGGACTTCGGTCTTCTGCTTGCCCTTTGCTTCCTGAATGGCAGAGTGGACTGACTCGTACATCCGCGGCGAACGTAGGACGAAGCCCTCGGCCTGGCGGTAGAGGATCTCAGCCTGCTCGCGCGATGAGGCCGCCACGGGCACGGCAGCCCCGGGGCGATGCTCGCAGTGGTAAAGCGCCAGGCCCGCGACGAGCGTCGTCTTGCCGTTGCCCTCGGGCACGACCAGCCAGCACTCGGGACAGCCGGAAAAGACGTCTTCGAGGAATGCGTCCTGGAATGGTTCAGGATGCCAGCTCGCGCCGGTGTCCAAGATGAGGTCTGCTGCCCACGCCCGAAAATGGGGCAGGGTGAATGGCGTTGGCAAGCGCCCTCCCCAAACTAAAACTCGCGGCGAGGCAGGCGGTCTAGAAAATTCGTGGCCGCGCTGCAAAAGACGGCGGTCTCGATACCGCGCGGCCGCCGGCGCGGCGGCCCGCGATGTGCCGCGACACGCGCTGGCTGTCCCCTACCGTGCGCTGTGAGTGGCAGGAGTGGCATAGCGAACGCAGGTTGCTATGGTCATCGCTTCCGCCGGCACGGCGAGGAATGATGTGGTCGATGTCAGTGGCAGGCACTCCGCACCTACGGCAGAGCGGCTCTCCTACTAGATGCTCTAGCCGTATTGCGCGCCATGCGTGGCCATAGCCGCGGGATGCGGAGGTACCCCGATCAGTTACCCCACCCCCGTCGCTCACGGAGTAGACCCCCACCCCCTTGATTGAGGCCCACCCTGCTGATTCACACCGCACCGGAGCCGGCCCAACACGCAAGGCCGAGCAGGGCCAAGCCAACTGAGGATGGACCGCCGTGCCACACGCCGAAGGCGACAAGCGCGGCACCTACGAATAGGGCTGTGGCGATGGCCAAGAAGGTCTTACTCATGAGGCACACCAGATCCAGAAGAAGTGGACGGCCAGGCCGCCGCATACCAGGCCCACCAGGAAGGGCAGCAAGCCGAAGGCTTGGGCTGCGGTCCGCACCTGACGGCTAATCGTTGGGTGGCCTGTCTCAATCGCCCAGAATTCGTAACTGAGCAGGATGACGACGGCCAGTAGGAAGGTGAGCCAAGGAATCATCTCTGGGCTCATGGCTTGATTGCCCTCCGGCATTTGGTACAGCGTCGGTCGAAGTCATCCGGGTTGGGCCGCTCGCAGTCGCAGGCTCCGATGACCTGATCCGCGTAGCGGTCCTGCAAGCTCTGCTGCTGCTCGGCACGCTTCGTAGCACGCCGCTTGAGCCAGGCCTTGTAGTCCTGTTGGAAGTTCGGGTATTCGCGCAGCCAGGCTTCCAGGTCAGACAGCGCCTTGTCGTGGAAACGCCACATGACGGCGATCACGATGAGCAGGGCGATGAGCCAGTAATCTCGAGCCTGAGCCAGCGCGCCAATGGGATCCACGCTGTTCTCCCATTAGCGGAACGCAGTGTTGGGGACCATGCGGACGATGGGCTTCGCTGCTGCCGGCCAGAGCTCGCAGACGAAGTACCACTTGCCGCCGGAGTACCCGCTTGCGCAGCCGATGCGCGCCCAGTACGGATTGGACAGGATGGCCCAATGCTCCGGCGATGCCTTCCACATGGCGACTGCGGTGGCGGCCGGGTCGTCGTAGCCGCTGTTCCAGGCGAGCACTTCGGCCGTTGTCCCCGGCCAGTCGTCATGCGAGAAGTTGACTTCGACCTGCGGAAGTCGCCAATCGGCAATCGTTACCAATGCCGCGGTAATGGGCCGGCTTATTACCGTGGCAGCCGTCAGGTCGGCGTAGAGATCGCTCGGAGCTCTTCGAGCAGGCTCAAGCGACGGGCGTGACTTTCTGGCGCACAACCAGCGAAAGTACCGCGGCCGCAAGCGCCAGAATGGCGCCTTCCTGCTGGCTATTCACGTTCAGCCCAAACGACAGGCCGAGAGCCAGGGCGGCTGAGATGGTGCCCATCGTGAGCACGGGTTCTGACTTGATGTAGTCAAGGATCTTCGTAATCAAGGGATTCCCTCCTACTGTCGTTGGGTGGCCTTTTCGGCCATGGCTATCAGGTGCGCTTCCCACCCGGTAGGCGAGCAGCGCGCCGCAGGCGCACAGAACGATCAGGGTTTGGCCGTCACTGATGGGCGCCCCGTGGTGTCCCCTCAGGATCTGCGCGTGGCGATCCTTGGCGGCTTTGACTGCTTCGGTGGCCGACCAGTCGTGAACCGTGCCCATTGCTCAGTCATCGGCTACATCGGCTGCGGTGGCAGCGACCTTGCCCTTGATGACGGTGATGCGGGAGGTCGCGTTGGAGAGCTTCGTGGTGAGGTCGGCGATCTTGGTGTTCAGCGGCGCGACGGCATCGGCGACAGCGGACGTGCAGTCGACGGCTTGGGTTGTGGCCGGGCCGAGCGTGCAGGTGGACGTCAGAACGTAGTGATTCGCCAGCGGGCCATCGCCGATGAGGCGGAAGGTGCCATTCGGCGCTTTCTGCGGGTCCTGGCTGATGCTGGCCGTGCCGGTGCACGTCGCCGTGGAGCCAACCGCGAACGTGGCGTGAACAGTCGTCCCGTCCGGGCTGTAGCCAGTGACGGTGCCGCCCACGAAGGTGGCGACGCGCGGATAGCCGGTCCTGTCCAGCGTAATGATGGTCATAGAGTCCTCTGTGGTAGAGGTCGAGGGCAGCGATGGGTCGATAAGGAACCGCTTGAGTTCGTCGGCGGTGCCGCGGAAGGCAGACGCATCGCAATTGCCGGTGACGCCCGGGACGGTGGGATGGGACGTGAACTGGAGCAGCGTCTTAGTCGTCCAGCCGCCATACAAGGATTGCGTCCAATAGAAGGCCGGAACCGTGGCGTATATGGCCGCTAGCGACCCATAGGTTGCGACGTAGAACGAATCCCACAGCGGACCGAGGTCGGATCCGGCGGGGTTGTCCATGTAGAAATGCAGCCGAGTGTCGGGATTGATCGGCGAGTTCCAATACCAGCTGCCCGAGTAGATCAGCAGCGGATGGTTCGGATGCAGTTGGGCGAAGCGCGCGGCGAACGATCGCACCTCGCGGATCCCGGGCTGATACGGGTCGAGGGTGCGTTCGCGCTCAACATCCAGGGCGACAATCAGGTCGGACACGTCGCCGACTTTCGATAGAAAGTAATCGCATTGGAGAGCGCCCGTCGCACCCCAACGGTCAGTGACTAGGAAGTGGTACGCGCCGGGAATCAAGCCAGCAGCGCGCATGCCCCTCAGGTTGGTTGCTATCTGCGCCTGGGTATAGCCATTGCCCTCGGTCGCCTTAGCGATGCCGAAGCCAATGCCCGATGCCCTGACCTTCGCCCAATCGACGGTGGCTCCCGATACATCGATACCGAACAGGGGCATAGATTCCTCCGGGTGAAGTACGACCGGGCCTCGCGCGCGGCAATGGCCGCAGAGCCGGCGGAGGGGACCGGCGCAGCAACGGCGACGGCCCGGCCGATTGAATGGGCGCTAGATGATTCCGGCGGCCCGCAGGCCGGCCACGGCAACGGCGATCGAGGCGATGATGGTGATGGCCACCTTCGCCAGGTTGGCTATGCCGCTGTAGACGCCCTGACGAGATGACTCGTTGAGGTTGACCTGCGCCAGCGTGTCAACCTTGCCTCGCAGGAGGTTGGTCTCCGTCGTTAGGGCGCCAAGACCACCGATCTGCGTTTCGATGGCGCGCAGTCGGACCTCGTGGTCCATGGATTCCTGGATGAGCGGCATCGTGGCGGTCTTGATGGCCTGGATGACGCGGGACTCGCTGTCGCCGACCGCCTTGTAGACGTCGCGCCATGACAGCGGACCGGTGTAGGATTCCTCCCCGTCTGCCATGGATTCCTCCGGGTAAGACGAAACCCCGCGCTCGGCGGGGTTTCGTGGGGACGGCGATGCTAGGCGGTGTGACCCGGGGGTAGTCGGGCTCCCCTAGATTCGATTAGCCGTCAGCCTAGCACATCGCGTA
>Ga0137379_10006610_pt1 | contig 11000 bp, 6 predicted proteins | sample SagtaG_18_FD_104812 | JGI IMG/M metagenome (GOLD analysis project Ga0137379, IMG submission 104812) | Vadose zone soil microbial communities from Sagehorn Ranch, Mendocino, California, USA - Sage2_L_80_16 metaG | ecosystem: Environmental > Terrestrial > Soil > Vadose zone | place: USA...
GAGATGATCAACGAGGTGCTCGACGTCATGGTCCAGCTCGCGAAGGAGGGCATGACGATGATGGTCGTGACCCACGAGATGGGCTTCGCGCGGAAGGTCGCGCACCGGGTCGTGTTCATGGACCAAGGGAAGATCGTGGAGGACGCGAAGAAGGAGGAGTTCTTCGGGAGCCCGCGGTCGGAGCGGGCGCAGGCGTTCCTCTCGAAGATCCTGTCGCATTAAACAGCGACACTGCGCTCAACGCGCAGGCCGGTCGCCATTCGCTCCGCCGGGGTTGAAGCGCGGTGGCGGGTTGGCTATCGGGTTCGGCGGCTCTACGGGCGGGGGAGTGGGCTTCGCCGTCGGCGGCGGAGGCGGACCGATGATCGAGGCGGGAACATACCCACGCTCCGTCCGAGCATCCCCGAACACGTTCCAAATCGGAATGGACGTCGCGACCGGCGGGGGAGTGCCAAACGATCCGCTCGGTGTGGCCGTCGGTCGGTACCGAACACTCCCTACGGGAACGTCGGAACTCGTGAGCAGCGCGCGCCGGAGAAGGCCACGGTGCACAACCTTCCCGATACCGACAGCAGCAACCGCAAGCAGCACAATGAGAACGATGATGGCGAGCTTCTTGCGCGCTCTCGGGGCCGAACCGCGGGCAGCCGTCATCTCCGTTCGCCGCCCTGAGGTCGCGTTCTCGTCATGGGGCACCAGACCCGGTTGCAGGTGGCCTTATCGCCGCCAGCATTGGCTCTCGCCGAACTGCTTCGGTCTGAAGACAGGCGTCCGGGGATCCCTTCCACGCCTTCAGTAACACCTTCAGCCTATCGACCTTCCGTTCGTAGAGCAAGACATCCGCCTCGGCGAGAGCCAACTCTCGGCGATCCGCGACGCCACGGCGGGCCTTGGTACCTTCGGCGAGGGTCTGAGCCGCGATGTCTGGCCGATTCTGACCCAGGTAGAGATGAGCGCCAAGCGTGAATGCCTGCGCGCCAAGACTCTTCTGGCGTCCAAGCGCAACAAGCTTCCTCGTTTCAACGAGTGCCTGACGATCGCGACCAGATCGCGTGAGTACGCCGATCACCGCTGCCTCGGTAGCGAGTTCCGCTGGAGTGGGCCGAGGAACAACGCCCATAGGGCAGCCCGCCTCTTCAGGGCCAATTCCGTCACCGGAGGACCCCGTTACCGGAGGTCCGTCCTTCGACTCCCTGAGCAAACGAATCGCCTTGTCCACGTCTCCGTGCCGTTCGTAAAGGCTGATCAGTGCTTGACGAATCTGCGCATCCGCAGCGTGCAGCCGATACAGCCGTTCATAGGTTCGGACGAGTTTCTCGAGATCAGAACCTGCGGGCCCGCCATTCGCCCACCCGGGGCTCACCAGCCCAACCGCCGCACCGCCGCCATTGAATGCCAACGCAAGAAACCTCAAATCCGCTTCGTCCGCGTCCTTCGCGACGAGCGCCGGCTCCTTCGCCGCAATGTGTTCCTTCAGGGTGCCTCTCTTGCTCCACAACTCGATCTGCAGATTTCGAACACGATCACGTTGGAGAAGATCGCTCGCTCGCGATAGCGCGCCCTCATACAGCCGCTCTGCGTCGGAAAGCCGCCCAGCTTCCACATACAACCTTCCCAGCCACGGAACGAGTTCGACGCCGGGCGGAGAAATAACGAGAAGTGGCCCCGCAGCCGGTGCCTCAGGACGTTCTTCGAGCATCGTCTTGAGCGCCTCGAGGTGCTGAATGACGGCCGCTGCATCGCCTCGCTCCTCGCTTGCTTTCGTTAGGACGAGTTCCTCCTGAATTCGCTGCGTCGCTGTCGACCCTAGCTCATCGGAATGAACTTTGCCCTCTGCGCTCTCCTTTGGGTCGCAGGAGCACGCAGGCCCAACTGCCAGCGCCAGCATCAAGGCCGCGTGTCGAGCCGTGACGCTGCCGACGGCCGCTACTGACACGACGTCCTCGCTTCAAATCCAGCTGAGTTGCCGGAACCGTCCACGCAGTACGGAGACGTCCCGCCGCACGTCACTCCATTTCCGCAGATGATGCCGGCGGGCATGTACACCGGTGCGCAATTGACGGTGCTTCCGTCGCATCGCGCGGCCGCTTCGCAAGGACCGCGCGGCTGCTGGCACACCGTCCCAGCCGGCAGTACTCCCGCAGTCGCCGTCGGGCACGCGACAGATGAGCCGTCGCACGTTGATCCTGCGCCGCACGGCCCCTGCGGTGGGCTGCACACAGCGCCAGCAGACTGCGGAAGGCAGGTCCCCAGAGACCCGGTTAGGCTGCACGTATCGCAACCGTCATTGCACGCGGAGTTGCAACAGTAGCCACTTGAACAGTGCCCGCTCGCGCACATCGAATCCTGCATGCATGCGATCCCGTTCGGCGCGAAGTCAATAGTCAGGTTCCCGTTAACGGTCTGCGAACTTGCACCCCACAATACCCCGACAACTCCGTACCAGGTCTGTGCGCTCGCCCCACTCGAGACCGTGAGATTGCCGTTCACTACGACCTGTGCAAGTGCAGACTCCGGCACGCTCAAAACAACACCGACTGTCACGACGAACCCGACCATGCTCATCCGCACCCAAAGTGGTGCCATATCGCCCCTCAGGACCCGTCCATCGGACGTATGACCGTCTCGCCCCATTCTAACCAACACTCCCTTGGCAACCGATCGATTCGTACAGATTCTCATGCGGAGCGAACTCCGTCTATGGCGCCATCCTGTGCCATCACATACCGGCTCCGCCTAGTACGCTTACCTCGCATGCAAACCCAGGATCGACCGGATTGCATCGGCCCTTCGGCGCTCGTTTGCGAACAACCGCCAACAACTCACTTCCCTACGTCAAGCCTCAGTATTCGCCCGTGCTTGTAAAATACACGAACCGTCCGCCCTTCCCAGAGCGGGCCTCCAAATACCGCAGCCTGGTTGAACGTGCAGCTCTCGCCGATTCCACTGAAACCGAAACTCACACCGTCGACGGCAAATCGTTCGAGCGCATGACCGGTGGGCGGCATCGGGCTAAAGTCTCTTACCGTACCCTGCACCACCGCCACATCAGGCCCCCCAATCGGCGTCGAGCACAAACGATACTCGGAGAAAGTAATGAAGGCCGCCAGCACCGCACCGATGCCACTCCCTGCCGCGCCGATGCGCAGTCCGTAAAACCGAAGTGATGCTTGCAGCCCCCTCGCCTGCGTGCGCTGAATCCAGCGTGATGCAACGTATAGCCCAACGGCCCCTACCACAAAGACGATCGGAGTCGCCCAATGCACCTTCGCGGGATCTGCGACAAACACGGTACGAAACGCAGCCGCACTGTCCGTCATGGCCACTCCCCGACGGGAGTCGTATATGTTTGGTAATGGCTATAGCTAAAGAAGTCGAAGGGGGCGCGGGTGACCCCCGCGCTCAACTGATAGATTCCGGACCTGGAGTCAACCGCTAGCGACGCATAGGCGGGACCGACATTCACGTTCCGCACGTCGAATCCGCCATAGACAAGCCCCGGGGAAGTCGCGTTGCTAATCCAGACTCCGCCACCACCGCCTAAGCTAAGCCCATAGGCGGCATTCGGATCGGAGGGGTTGGGGTCGGGATACGAGCCGGCCGGGCTGAAATATCCCATCGTGGTGAACGCCGCGTACTGACCGTCCGCGAAGGCCCCCGCGGCCCAACTCCGACTATAAGCGGCAGAGATGTCTTCTGAGATCCCCACTTCGAGTCCAACTCCAATGTACGCACCACTCGACTGGGGTAGCCATGAGAGGTCGAAACCGGCCGGGGAGGTGTCGGACGTATTGTCGGTTGGGCTCGGCGTGTAGTCCGGGCTCGGCGCGGGGGCCGGCGTGTAGTTCGGCATCGGGTCCGGCGTGTCGTCTGGGCCCGGCGGGGGGCTCGGCGTTGAGTCCGAGCTCGAAGACGGGAAGTCGCTTGGCGAGCAGTACGGGGCCGAATCGTCGTCGGTTCCATCCAACCCCGAATGATCGGTGACGCCGATCGGATTTCCCAAAGCATATGCGTACCTATTCACTCCAACGCCTGGCAGCCTTGGGTGGGAGGGATCCGCCGAGAGGAACCGGGCAAGCACCGGATCGTAGTACCTCGAGTGCAAATAGATCAGACCGGTTTCGTCACGGCGCTCACCCGTGAAGTTCGTCGACTCCGAAACAGAGCCGCTCGACTGCAGCGTATCGCCGTATGGCGAGAACTTCTGGCGCTGGACCTCCGCCCCGCTCGCGTCAGTCAGGACGTTTGTCGAGCCGATCTGGTCCTCGTGAATCCAGTAGGTTGTCGCCCCGACTCGCTTTGCGACGCGACCTTTTCCGAGCCGAATGTACTTGGTGACCACGCCGTTCACGATCTCAATATCGTCCCCGACATAGTACGTCACGCTCGCGCCACTCTTGATGACGCGCGACCCGAGTGCGGCGTACACGAACCCTACTCCATTCGCGGACACGAGCCGGTCGAGGCCGTCGTAGGACAAGGTTTGCCCCGCTCTCGAGGTCATGTTGCCGTTCGCGTCGTATTGATATGCATTGGGCCCAGCGGTCTGAACTGCGTGCGCTTGAACCGAGTGCGGGCCGCTCGGTGGATACGAATAGAATCCGACGCGAGAACTGTAGGTGATGTTACCGGTCGAATCGTAAGAGTAGTACTCGTTCCGCGTGTAGTCGCTTTGGTTTAGCGCCGACACCAATCGGTTGAGGTCGTCATACGAGAAGCTCCAGCCCTCCAGGCAGCCGTTGCTGGTCTGCTCGAGGATGCGCCCCTTTGCATCGCGCACGAACGTCGAGTCCTGAAGATGCGAGACGCTGCTTTGCGTCGTTAGACTCGTCAACCAGCCACGAGCTGCAGAATAGGATCGTGTGCTCGTCGTCCCGTTCTGATTGCTGAGCGAGGTCAGGTGGTCCCACGCGTCGTAGGACACCGAGGCCACCACGCCCGGTATCGAGTACGGTCGGCCCGCGCCATCATACGTAAGAGGTGCAGCCGCCGATCCCAGCATGTCCCCGTCTGGATACGCGATCCACAACAAACGGTCGCCGGTGTCATAACCGTAGCCGAAGGTGAACGGAGAAGGGGCTCCATTGATGGTTCGGACCATCTGAGTCGGCCGCCCTGCTGCGTCGTAATTGAACACCTGCGTTCCGGCGGCGTCTGTTACCGTCGTGAGATGCCCGATGTTGAAAAATCCGGAGCGCGCCTCGTCATACGTCCAGGTGGACGTGAATGCCGAGGGCGTGCCGTCTAGCATGGTCTGCCACGACGGTCGGCTAATTCCGTCGTATCCATATGTCGTCTTTTGGTTCTTCGCATCGACTTGCCACCACAGAGTCCCGTTCGGATAATAGTGGAAACTCGAGCTGCCGCGGTCGGGATCGATCGACGACGTGGTACGACGCAGGGAATCGAAGTTGTACGTCCACACGTTACCGGCATCATCCGTGACGCCCTTCAGATCCCCAAGAAGGTCATACGAAGATCCGGTGGTGACGTAGGTCACTGCTCCTTGGGCGTCCTGGTGCTTGACCTGACGCAAAACTCGGTTTCCGTATGAGTCATGTGTGTCCGTAGTCAGGTGACCGAGCTCGTCCGTGACCGTTGTGCTCCAGAGCGAATATGACGTCACGACAGACGTGCCATCTGCGTGCGTGACCGCCACAGGACGATTCAACGCATCGTACAGATAGGCCGTCCATTGTAGCTGGTCGGCCGGGTAGTACGGAGCGGTCTGCTGCGCGAGTCGCCCACGCGCTCCAAACACCGCGTCGGTCGATATGCTACCAGAAGCAGCCGGGCCCTTGCGCGCGAGCCGCCAAGTCCGCGCCCTCCCGTCCGCGTACAAACGCGCCCACTGGTCACCGTTGCCGTCCGCGGACGGCGTATCCACCTCGGTGTACTGGGCCCCAGATCCCGAGACGCTTCCGCATTGGTTCGTTTGCGAGGTCAAGCCGCAATACGAGAACTTCGCGTATCTTCCGAGCGGCCGAGTCAAAAGCGAGGGGCGACACAGCGCATCGAACGTCGTCACGCTCGGCTGTTGGTTGGGATCGGTGATCGCCCCAGCGACTCCGCACTGAAGATCCCATTGCGACAACGGAGCGGACCAGGTCTGGTTCAGAGGATTCGTGACGCTCTCGATGTACTGATGGTATGTTTGATCGACCCCGAACTTCGTGATGTTGTTGTTTTCGTCCCAGATGGTCTGCACATTCCCGTATCGATCGTAGCCGAAGGTCTTTACGGTGTACGTCCAATCACCTTGCTGCAGGCTCGTGTCCTGACATCGCTCGAGGGCCGTTGAGTTCCCAACGCTCGGGGTCGCCTGCCAGCTCGTCGCGTTGTCGTAAAGCGTAATGGATTCTGCGAGCAGTTGACCCCAGGGGCCGATTCCCGTGTACGTGTCTACCACAGCCGGCAAACCGACGATGTACGCAGAAGTATTCGCGGTCGCATAGCGAACGTACGTCGTCCGCTCGTCACCCGTCAGATCGTAGTCCCCCCACTCCTGGGTCTGTATCCGGTTCCCGAAGCCGGTCAACCATGACATGGCTACTGGGTCGAAAATGTCATACACGTAACCTGTATATGTTCTCTTGCAGTTCGCCCCAGGACACGCTTGGCCTCCCGTACCATCGTACGTGTATTCCCATAGCCCAGTATCAAGAGACTGGTACGGAATCGTTGCCCCGTTTGTCTGATAAGTGTGAAAGACCGCGGTGAGCAGCACCCCGGCGCCCGTGCTCCTGTAGATCTTGTCCGGTTTCGACGCGGATCCGTAGTCTTGATGAAACCACCACTCTTCGTACGGGCACGCCGTTTCGCCGTTGTCACACGGAAGTGTCCGCTTCTCATAGTGAAAGCCGAGGTGGCGCCGCTCTTTGCGGTCGTAGTACCCGTCGGCGTAATCGTGCGCAGTCGTAGCGCTGTGCCCAGTCGAATTACTGGGTGTTGTCGATACCGCGCTTCCCTGCTGACCGTCGTTCGCCGTCACGGTCGCCACCAGCTGCCGAACCGGCGGGTTGTTTGGGCAACTCGGCTCCGAGCTGCTCGGGGTGCACATCGGGTCGGAATGGGTAGTGGGCCAAGCGGGCGATGGCAGGTAGGCAATGGTGGTCGAGCCGCCGAACCCATTGGTGATCGTGCTGACGAGGTCTGGCGCCATTCCGGAAAGGGCGCATACGCTCGACGGCACGTTGTCAAAATAGTCAGTAGCCCCGTCGCCATTGAAATCGCCGAGCAAACCGGGCGTCAGAGGCGCTTTTGAGCAAGCTCCGCTGCTTGGCATCCACGTAAGAGTGAACGTCTGGCCATCGACCGCAGTGAAGATCGCTCCACGACTGGTGGTCGTTGGGGGTGCAATGAGCACGTCAGTCTTGCCGTCCCCATTGAAGTCGCCCGCAAACCAACTGCGATTGGAATAGCTCGTTGTCTGGTTCGGCAAGCTAGCGCCGGTGGGATCGCAGAACCCTTGAAAGCATGTTGAGTTCTGGTACAGCCACGCCATTTGGAAGCCAGTACCGGTGGAGAGGAACATGGCGCCATACTTGTTGCCAGGGATGATGAAGTCGGTCTTCCCGTCTCCGTTGAAGTCCCCGGTCACCCAGCCGTTGGCTACGCCGCCAGCCAGCCCTGGCCCTCTGTAGCCCGAATACTGCGCCGGGCAAAAACCTTGATAGCACTGGGAGTTAGCCCACAGCCAGTGAACGGTAAATCCGGCTCCGGAAGCATTAGCAGTGAAAAGAGCGCCGTAAGTGGCGTTCGAGATGATGAAGTCCGTCTTGCCGTCGCCGTTGAAGTCGCCGGTCGTCCACTGGTCGGCCGCGCCGAAAACCCAACCTTGGTATGACGAAGTGTTGTTCGAGAGCCAAGTGCCATCGAATCCCGTTCCCGCAGCGTTCGCCGTGAACAGCATCGCGCTTCTTGTGTTGTGCACGATGAAGTCGGTCTTCCCGTCTCCATTGAAGTCGCCCACCACCCAAGGATCGCCCATCGTCGGGTAGCAAACCCCGTTCGTACCGCAATAGGGCTGGCCCTGGGCGTACATGAACGCCGGGGTGTTGAAAGCGCCGGTGTGGTTGGCAAAGAAGATCGCGCCTTGTTGCGCACGGTGCACTATGAAGTCTGTCTTGCCGTCACCGTTGAAATCGCCCGTGATCATCGCGTCGGTGTCGACGCCGCAGTACCCTTGGTACAGTGCAGCTTGCGCGCCGCTTTCCAGCTGGCAGGTGCGCGAACTCCACAGTTGCGTCGGGAGCAGTGACCCCGATGCGTTGAGATACAGATAGCCCGATGCCGCGTTCTGACTGGTATCCAGCCCGCGCATGAGGATGTCCGTCTTCCCGTCCCCATCGAAATCGCCTGCCACCCACGAATCAACGAAGATGGCGGAGTTTCCTGAGATCCACGGCGTTGCAGCCAGGGCGGGCGCGCGGGCCGTCCACTGCATGGTTTCAGGCGGCAGGGCCGTGCCGCCGGTTACCGCGTGCGTGGTCGGGTCTAGGGTCGCGTCCTTCCCGTACATCTGGACGCTTTGGAGCAACGATCGACCTGTGCTCGCGCCCGGCTGCGAGTAGGCCAGTGCGTATGCACGCGCACGGCCGTTGTTGACTGTTACATCGATCGTCTTGAGGCGGTACCTGGTCTGTCCCAGATATGCGCCGTTCGCGAAGGAAGCGACATCGGGACGCAATTCGCGGTGAAATGTGATGTTTGTGCCGTTGTAGCTAACGGTATCAGGGTAGCAGTCCAGCGTTTGTGAGCCGGAGACGTCGCACCACCATGAGTAGTTGACCGTATTGGTTCGTGTGTCGGTGGCAGACGAGAGCCCCCATCGAAACGTTTTCGAGGCAGCCAAGTACACGCTGACATATGTGAACTTGGTCCCATCCTTCTGGGTTATCGTCCAGGTATCGGCGCCACTGTCGTAATAGATTCGTTTGTAGTTCTCGATCTTGGTCGAATAGTTCCCACCGCTGTTGCACGATGGACTGACGCTCGAGGTTTGGGAAGAACAGGGAACCAAATCGACCCCGTCCAGCACAAAGACATCAGTGTTGTCATAGACGGGAGTCCCCTTGCCTGGGCTTGCGCGCTGGATTACGGCCATTCCCGCCAGCGACCATCCGACGCCGGCGAAACCGTTACCCGCCAGGGAGTGGTACTGCAGCGCCAGGTTCGGCTCGATGCCGTGATACACCGGGGCCTTGATACCGATTCGATGCTGAAATTCTCCATTCTGCTGGTCGAGAATGGACTGGCCAATTCCAGGATCCCTCGCGACGGCCTCGAGCTGAGTCGGGGGCGTGGTCCACGGCGCTTGGGCGGCCGCTGGAGTGATCACCAGAAGAAAAGACATCCTTACGAATAGCGAAACGGCTCCAGCGAGTGACGAGCGCATACGCCCTCTTGACTCTAAAAAGCGGCTCCGCCTGGTTCCATTGAGTCGGGCTGCATTCACGGCTTGACCGTTGACCTCATCGCCGGGTTGCGCGGCCGGCCCTCGGCAAGCAGCTCCCAATCTTGCGGTACTTCCGCGGCCACGTCGCGCAACCAATTCGTGTAAGCATGCGCTAGCATTCAACGGTCAGAACGTCGCTATTTGCGCGGGGGAAAGGTCATCGCCACGACGCCACGATTAGATTTAGCCGAACAAGTCTTTAGGTGTACTCGTCGATTACAAGAAGGCCGTTTCCTCCGGCCGCACCAGGCGTTCCATACATAGCGTCGGTGCCGCCGCCGCCTCCAGCGCCCGGACCACCGCCCGTAGTCCCCGTACTCCCCGGGATGCACGTCGACTTCCCGCCTTCTGACCAGAGACTGGAGCCGCCAGAACCAAAGGAGTTACCACTTAGACTGCGGGTGGCAAAATCCGCGTTTGTAGGAGACACGCCTGTTCCCGGTAAGTGCCAGGCGGAGCCTCCGCCGCCCGGACATACAAGTGAGGTGCTATCTACAGTAAGCGTGGTGCTTCCTCCAGCGCCGCCGTTGTTATCGCCAGCACCACCCGCTCCGCCGGATCCCACAGCGTAGGAATATCCAGTGGAGGGTGACACAACGAAGGTTTTCTCAGCATACGCGCCTGCTGCTCCGCCGCCTGCGCAATCGCCGGCCCCGTTACTGGCGCCGCCACCGCCGCCGCCGCCCGCCCCCAATGCCTGAATCTTAAGCGTGTGAGTGGTCGACTGCGTGGTAAAGGTGCCGCTGCCCGAAGCGAAGGCCGTGCGTTTGACGAACAACCCGCGCGTTGGCAGGATGCAACCACCGTTCACCATGCAGTAGTTTCCGTTGTAATCGATATACGACTTCTCTGTTCCGGCGTTCCGGAGCGAAAGGACCTTGCCCGCAGAAAGGCTGTTGGTATTGTCAATCACTATCGCGACCGCCGATCCGCTGGAGGCGACCTGACCCTTAAGCGAGAGCGTTCCCGGGCTAAGGCCGTAAACGTAGGGAACATTTACGGATTGGTAGAAGTACGCATTCCCTTCTCCGGTAATGGTCCCCTTTACGTCGAGGTTTTGCGCCTCTGCGCGGGCGCCGAACGCAGCGATCAATATCGCCGCGACGCGCGCCGCCATAATGCTATGCCGTAGATTCATGACCACCTCCCAGGCCCTCTAAGGGATTCAATTTAGCTCGCTGCTGAAGCGGGCAGCATGTAGGTGAGCATACTTACCAAAATCCTGAGCAAATCGCCCGTCCGCTCCTATCCGATGCGGGGCGCAACGGGGAGCGGACTCGCGGTGCATATCGACTCGAAGTGGAACACAATGCGTGTGGACGGGCAACAGCAAACGTAATGCGACCAGGTCGCATTCGGCTTCAAGTCGGCGACCGATGGGTTCGCGAAGAGGGAGATGCCCCGGACTCCTGTCCCCCCGCGACCTCGTCTCGCGTCTGTGCCGCGGGAAGCTCAGCAGGCCGGTCGAGTTCAGGACGGTCGTGAAGGTCCAGGAGCGGAGGGCGGATCGTCACCGACCTCTGCCCTGTTCGGGCGTCGAGCA
>Ga0137379_10006626_pt1 | contig 10990 bp, 13 predicted proteins | sample SagtaG_18_FD_104812 | JGI IMG/M metagenome (GOLD analysis project Ga0137379, IMG submission 104812) | Vadose zone soil microbial communities from Sagehorn Ranch, Mendocino, California, USA - Sage2_L_80_16 metaG | ecosystem: Environmental > Terrestrial > Soil > Vadose zone | place: USA...
CAGGGCAGACTCACGCTGACCGGTTACGACCGCGATGATCACCCCGGAAACGAAGAACGGGGCAACCGGCAAGAGAGCGTACCAGGCTGTCACATCCAGGTTCTGGGAGACAGGAATATACATATAGGCGAGAGCCGCGGTACTGAGGAGCGCAGAGAAGAGGGCCGGGCCAACGCCCCAAAGCAGTGCCATGATCATGATCGCAAGCAGGAGAAGTCCGTCGAAGAAGGAGAAATGGGGAAACAGGTGTTGTACCCACTCTACCCCCAGCGACGTCACCCCAATAAAAGGGATACTAAACAGATAACCGGTGAAGGGACGACGCCAGCGGGGCATCTGGGCAACGGAGCGTTTGCGCCCTTGCTGTTGCAGACGCAGCGGCGCTAGAGGCAGGCCGCGGCGGTCAGTATCTACTTTTTTCGCGCTCATCTCTCCTCCTGCCGAGACCTCGCTTCGTCATCGCACTGAGATCGTTTTCTTACTATTATACACTCACCGGCCAAACCACGATCTGCTTGATATATATCGTACCTATTGGCGAGTTGGCGAGATTACGATGCCAGTGATGCCCGTAGTAAAGGCTTTGCACGAGAAAAATAAGTTTTCGCGGTTGCCTCAGGCATACCGAGTGCTTTACCAATCTCAGGAAAAGTCAGTTGCGAAACGTAGCGTAAGAGAACAACCGAGCAAAATCTGGGAGGTAAACATTGGATTGCCCTTAGCAGGCGTTCTTGCAGTTCATGGCGCTCTACAATCTCTTCTGGTAGCGGAAGAGAGTCTGGCACCAAAGTCAACACCTCACTCTCGTCTTCATCAGTTGATGTACCCAATTCGGAGAAGCGAACAACCCGCCTACGTCTGAGTTCGTCCAGGCAGCGGTTTCGCGCAACCTGAAACAACCAATTTTTCAGCGGTCTATTCGTGTCAAGCGTAGGTAGCGACACGTATAATTGGAGAAACACTTGTTGTATTATGTCGCTGGCCTCGTCATAATCACGTAACATGTTGAAGATAAATTTGAAGAGCGCTGGACGGTAACGTTTGACCAATCTCTCAAATGCGCGCTCATTGCCATCAAGGCTTTGAATAGCCAGTATGCCGTCAGGCAACTCTAAAGACTGTGGGGGTGTATGTTCTTGTATCTGCATAAGTACCATCCCTTTGTTAACAGCACTGTTGCTCTTTTTCTTTCCTGACCCTAGCTTAGCCGCTTTTAGTAGAAAATTCAAGTGATTTTTCCTATTTATAATGATATATTTCTATCTCTAAGTTAATTCTAAAATACATTAAAAATTGGGCTCCAATCATTAGAGAAGTTCGTGTGATTCTAGTCAGATTTTAAGGAAACAGGAGACATGCTGAAAAAGAGAAGGTAGCAGAGAGAAGAAGGGACCTACACTTTTACCTGCAAAGATACTGAGGTTTTGACATCTATTTTCTCTGGCAAAAACAGGTACACCTCTTTTCATTAACCGTGCTATAATAAAGTACTCGATAATTACCATAATTACCAAGGGTAGGGAGCAAACGATGGACCAGAATTCTCATGTGCCTGCACATGCAACGAAGCAGCCCTCATCACTGGTACTGGTTATTGATGATGAAGAGGGTATCTTAGACCTGATCAAGTTAGGACTCAAATACGAGGGCTTTGAGGTAGAAGCCACAAGCGATGGCGAGGGGGGAATAGCAACTGCGCAACGGACCAACCCTGTCTTCATTATCCTTGACTGGATGCTCCCTGATATGGACGGGCTGGAAGTCTGCCGTCGTCTTCGCACGAATCCTACAACGCGAGATATTCCCATCTTACTGCTCACTGCAAAGGACGAAGTAGGGAGCCGGGTAGAAGGTTTGAATACAGGGGCAGATGATTACCTGACCAAACCCTTTGATTTCGATGAACTGGTTGCTCGTATCCGAGCCATTCTCCGCCGTTTGAACCACAACTCCGCAACTGAGAAGTCACATATTCTCCAGGTCGGCGATTTACAGCTCAACACGGCCACGCACGAAGTCACACGCCAGGGGCGTCTGATCGATTTAACCGTTACGGAGTACAACCTTCTCCAACTTTTTATGAATCATCAAGGGCTCGCATTGGATCGTCAAACTATTCTCAACCAGGTCTGGGGATATGATTTTCTCGGTGAAACCAATATCATCGAGGTCTACATACGATATTTAAGAGAGAAGATTGAAGATTTACCCAGCGCTCCTCGCTTTATCCAGACCATACGCGGAGTAGGATACATTTTGAAGGGATAGACACACTCCAGCATGTAGGATAGTTTTGCCAGATTCTGCCCATCCCCTGAATTAATGACTAAACCGCCCTAATACCAGCGACGACGAGACCGACCGGCGTAGCCGCCACGTCGATAGTTTCGAGAGTAATAGCCATACGCGTGACGATACGCGAAAGCGCTCCAGAGAAGCACTATGACCGTCGCAGCCAGGATAGAAGTGATTATCGGCACACCATTGAGGTGGGGTTCGCCAACCATGTGCCAGTGCAAGACCCCGACCACCAGAAAGATGGCGATGAACCCTACAATGATTGCCCCTACGATGCCAAAGGGTGTGCTCCGTCTTGCTATCAGTTCACCAACAAAGCCAACCACCGCTGCGATGATTAACCAGACGATCAAATCTCCCAAATTAATGGCCATGATCATAAACCTCCTTCTTCACTCCACTGCTTCATTGCGCGCTCTTGTCGGAGTGAACTTCTACCGGTCAGAGGATGAGCGTCAATGTGACGCTCATCCGAGAACTCGCTCTCTTTCTCTTTTAACTCCGCCCGGCCATCTGCCTGGTTTTGCTGGCGATGTCCTGGCCAGTTCGCTTTATCGCTTCTGGCACCTTCTTCATCGCCTGCTGGGTCGTGTCTTTCGCATCACTGCTTCCCCGTGAAAGCCGATCAGTTACTTGTCGGACATACAACTGGACGTGTTCAGGTTCTGGGAGGGCACCACGCAGTTGCTGCCAGCGTTCGCGCATGAAGCGCTGCGTTTTTTCCCTACGCATGAGAAGGAAGCCCAGGCCGCTAACCACACCGGCTCCGACTCCAATGAGGAGTCCTTTCACTACACGGTTCATATTTCAAGCTCCTTTCTTCTTTAGAGTACTCGAGTGTGACATGTCCTCGTCTGTCGCTTGGGACATGTCGTTCCTCATAGCCTGAACACGCAACAATAATACTCAACGTTTCAAACACGCCTACCGACAAGGATATCCAACTGCGCCACGCGGTATGCATGACATGAATACTGCCAATTTCGGCATAAGTGGCGCGCTCCTGTCACACTTTGCCTGTCCTTCTCGTGTAATAGAGAGACCAAATGGGTCTCTATCGAAAGGATTGGAGCACAATTATGACCCTTGATACACTCCCGCGCGCGGAAGAAGCGCCGGCGACAACTCCCACGATCCTCCTCGTAGAGGATGATCCGTACATTGGCTCACTCCTTGTTGAGGTTATTGCCCAGGAGACACCCTATCGCGCGATCGTGGCCACTGATAGCCATGCCGCATTGAAACTGGTGCGGCACTTCACCCCTTGCCTCTTTATTCTGGACTACGGGTTGCCGGATATGAACGGCATCGAGCTATATGACCGCCTTCAACTCAACAAAGATTTAGCGCCTCTCCCCGCGGTCTTGATCACGGCGAATAGCCAGATCCCGCAGCAGCAGATCCAACAACGCCAGCTCATCACCTTCTTGAAACCACTCGAATTGGATATCTTCCTGGCGACGATTGAAACCCTCCTCGCTTCAAAGTGAGGGAGGCTCTCTCAGCGGAATGGACCTGGTCATACTGGAACGTCTGACCACTTGAAACGAAACGAGCCGGTGGGACGTGCACAAAAGAGGAGCGGATTGCGCTTAGCGAAACAAAGTGCCTTTTCAATTGAAGCAGGCACATCCATGCATTCAAGATTAGATAAGGTTAGAGAAGGAGGACGCTATGTTCACATTCCTGGGTGAGCTTCCACTCATCATCATCAATATCGGCACGATTCACCTGGCGATCTATTTGAGCCAGATTATGTACTTGCTCGTCGCGGCCCTGGTCGGCTTTGTGGCCGAGTTCATTGTCGGCTGGCGGCTCCCCTTCGGCATCATTGGGGCCATCATTGCGGCGCTGGTGGGGATGTGGATCGTCAACAATCTGATGATCCTCGTGATTCCCGGGGATCCCGTTCTGTTCGGTGTCCCGCTCTTCAAAGCGTTAATTGGGGCCACCCTCTTTGCCGCCTTGTGGTACCTGCTGACCTACCGCCTCTGGCATCGCCGTCGCCCGTACTACAGTCGCTCGTCGGCATAAGCCAGAGAGCCGGGTCGTCCTTTCAGGGCTTTGGCTCCAAGGCCCGCTCTCTGCGCCTGCCTCAAGCTCTCTCAAATGGCTCTTGAAGCAGGCGCAGAAACGTTCCTCGCGCGCGGGTGGCATCGGCGGCAAGAAACAGGTCTGAGCGGGGCCTGCCATTCCTACTCCAATAATCGCCTACTCGAAGAGGGGGCACGCCTCGCGAAAATCTCGCAGTAGTTTCGCAACATCAAACATGGGTTGTTGCATCAAACTGGGAGCCATCAAATTGAGCGTCAGCACCTTGCGGTTCAACTCGCGCAGCAACCCTTCGTATTCCGCGGCAGTTTTCTCGACTGTGGTGTTATAGGCCCGTTTCTCGCTGGCAAAAGGAGGAACGCGGCGCGCCCGCAAAGAACGTCCCTGGTGACGCAATTTTGCGATTTTCGCTGCGATGTGTTCAAACTCTGCTCGTATCTCTTTGGCCAGTTCGATTTCTTTCGGAGCAAAACCGTTGCTTTTGAGCAGGTTATACCCCATGGCTTTATCGCCAGCAAAAAGATTGTCATCGAGGTTCAATGGTTGGCCAGTTCCCTGCAGGTTATCAAATTCACCGCGCGCCTGGGCCTCGCGAATCTGTTCGCCGATAAAGTCCTCGAACCTTTTGCCATAGTATTTTTTTATGGCGGCAGTTTCTGTCTCTGCCGGTCTCTTGCCAGGCAATTTGCGCCAATCTTTGTAGTCCATACTGTGACCGGTTTCTGGTTAAGTATAGCAGGTACTGGACAAATCTCGCACTCTTTTTCTCACGATTATAGTATAGCGAATGCGATGACGTCGCGCGCAAACTTTCAATGTCAATCGCAGCGTGTAAAAATCAGTGACGCATATCCTAATCCTAAAATAGTGCGGTGATAGCCTGCTGCGCGACCGCGTACACTTCTTCCAGGGGCATATTGCGCTCCCTGGCGATGCGCCGGCACTCTTCGTACTCCGGACTGGCGCTAATGATGCGCGGCCCAAGCCATTTGACCTTCACTACTATGGAGCCAATAGCCGTATCAATGCGCTCACGCGTGCGTTGAGCCTTCAAGCGCTGCGCCTGCTGTACGCGCACGCCCAGCGTACTGGACTCGCGCAATAGCAACTGCGCCAGTCTATCTCCTTCCTCAACGGCACACATGAGCGTGAGCATGACGGCGGGACGATTCTTCTTCATCTGGATAGGGGTAAAACTGACATCCAGCGCGCCCGCGCCAAGCAACTGCTCCATCAGGTCGCCCAGCAGTTCTCCACTCATGTTATCGATATTGCTCTCTATGATCGTGACCCAATCGGTATCGGCCTGTTCCTCTGCATCTGCATTGAGGAATCCTGCCGCGCGCCCCAGACAGAGGCGGAGACAGTTCGGCCAGGGGAAAGATTTCTGCCCAAAACCGTAGCCGACGCGTTCAATGGCAATCGCCGGCGTTTCAAAGCGCGCCAGAGTTGCCAGTATCGCAGCGCCCGTTGGTGTCACCATTTCACCTTCAGTCAGACACGGTTTCCAGGGCGCAGCCACACGGCTGAGAATTTCTAAGGTGGCCGGAGCAGGCACGGGCAGCAGTCCATGAGCGGTTTTGACATGACCACTGCTCAGCGGCAGCGGAGAAGCATAGAGTTGCGCTATGCCCAGCCTCTCAATCGCGATAGCCGCGCCAGCAATATCGATCAGCGCATCAATGGCGCCGACTTCGTGAAAGTGCACCTCTTCGAGCGTTGTTCCATGGATAGCCGCTTCCGCCTCTGCCAGGCATTGGAAGATGGCGAGCGCGTTTTTGCGCACAGGCGCGGTCAATGTTGAAGCTTCCAACACGGCGGCAATATCCGAGAGGCGACGCGCCGGCTGATCTTGCTCAGCCAACATCACGGTAAAGCGCGTGCCGCGTATCCCTTGATCCTGAACGGTTTCAGCGATCAGTTCATAGCCTGTTATAGGAAGCGCAGCCAACTCCGTCTCGAGTGTCTCTAGCGAGAGTCCGGCGTCCAGCATCGCACCGAGAAACATGTCGCCGCTGATACCAGAATGGCAATCGAGAAATGCTATTTTCTGCTGTATGTACAAATCGTTCCGCTTTTCTCCGTTATTTCAGATGAGAGCAAGAACTCTCTAGCATCCCCACATATGGGACACTGTCGGACCAGCCCTTCTCCCCAAATTTGGGGCTGCCACCCGACAGTGTCCCCTCCACAATCTCTCCCATCTTTGCTACAATTTTTCCTGATCCAGTATTGAGCGCCAGGAACGTCTCTGTTCCTCCGAAAGTTGAGCGCTCTCTTCTATCGCCTCTCGAAAGCTTTGCGCCTGACCATCCAGCAGGTATACTGCCTGTGTCTCAGCTACCTGTCGTCCTTGAGACATGCCAAAGAACGCCTGTATCACCTGTGTGGGCTGCTGTAGCGCTTCCGCCAACTGCTTGATAAGCTCTCCCGGTATCGTTGTAGCGTCGATTGCGTGTCGCTCCAGTTTCATGAGAATATCCACGCTTACAGCAAGCTTCCCGGCCAATTGGGATACACCGAGCTGCAACGTGCTTGCAGTTCCCAGTAACGAGGTAATTGTGCGTGTGGAATGCGCTCGAGTTGGCACAACTCGCTCCCAGGCGGCCTCTATGGCTGCCTGAAATTGGCCAGAGATAACTGGCATACTTTGCGCTTCTTCTGGCAGGTTCACTTCGAAGGCGTGATAATAGGCGACGAAATCGGCGATCTCATCGGTGTACAGTGGATAACGTGCCAGGTAATCGCTGATGTTTGGCCGATGACCGGCGCGCACTTCCTCAACATAGCGAGCAGTGATGCGCTGCACAGCCTCTTCTCGCTCTCTATTCATAAAGCCATTCTCTTTCCGGCTCAAGTTTGTGACGCAGTATCTCTAAAGCGTCTCGTAACCTGTTGCGTACGGTACGATCAGTGATGCCTAAGACCAGCGCTGTATCCTTTTCCGTCTTGCCCTCCCAGAAAATCAAGAGCACGACTGTTTTTAGCTTGTCGGGAAGGCTGAGTATCAGGCGTGGCAGATCGCTGTGTTCTACGGCGAGCAGAGCTTTTTGCGCCATTTCATCCTCGATGCGTATCTCATGTACGTCGCCTTCTAACTGCTGTACAGGGTGATCCAGACTATCTAGCAGCGCGCGTGGGATACGCGCCGTCTTTTTCAGAGGCTGCTTCGTCCAGCGACCCTCGCGTGTCATAAACGTTCGAAATACATGTCTTCGTTCAAAACTCAAGCAGTGTTGAAAATTCTCCTCCCAGAACAACCTGGAGCTATCCATCAAAGCGCGCATCATGCACTCACATAAATCCGCAAAGAGATCACTGAGCAGCGTATACTGCTCATCTGCCTGCAAGTTCACCGTTTTGAGCACGCTGTTCGCCCAATATTCATTAGAGTTATAGGTGCGGCAAAAGATGACCTCAAATACGCGCTTTCGGCCCAAATCATCTCCACATTTGATAGCATGTCTCACACAACGCACCAACACCTCGAGAGGTAAAATAGTATCCCCACGTGCTTCTAGCGTTTTCCAGTACGCAGTAGAGCCATAAGCAGGTAGGGCATCGTAGATGGCTGCCAGGCTCGCGCGGCGTTTGACCAGCTCGCTATCCCGATCATGATCCTCTACAGATTGAGCAAGCTCCTGTTTCACAATTACTGACACCTTTTCGAGACATAACATTCTGGTGATCCTGTTCTAGTATAGCATTGGCCGGGCAAACGTCAATCTATTGGTAGCCCTTTAAGCATTCACTTTACGATATACCCATCTTAAAGGAAAACGCGGAAATAAGAAAAGAGCTATGAAAAGCAATTTCCGCTTTTTTCTTTGAGGGTGGTATGGAAGTAGGAAATAACTCAATGTCATAGGAGGACACATTCTCATGCTCAACTACACGCCACAGAAAAGCCAGCAAACGACGCCAGAGTTACTCGTTATCAGCCAGCTAACGGTCAACAGCACAATTTTTGGCTGGTTATTTGCCGTAGAAGTAATCAGTCGCAAGACAAACGGCGGCAAACTCTTTCTTGATCTCAGGCTGCGCGACCAGCGCGGCAGCGAAATCATTGCGCGCTACTTCGATCCACCGCGCCTGGAAACGCTGTTACCCCAGGAGGGCAAGGTGGTTTTGTTAGAAGGGACCGTCGAGGAATATCGCAGCCAGGTGCAGATTAAGGTGCTGCGCGTACAAAATGACGAAAGCATACCTGCTGACGGCTTTACAGCAGGCACTCGTTGCTCAATAGCACAACTCGAAGCAGATTTCCAGCAGTTAATCGACAAGGTTGAGCACCTAGGCTTGAGCGCACTACTACGCAACTGCTTCGCAGATGAAGTGATGGAAAAGTTTCGCCGCTGGCCAGCCGCTGTGCGACACCACGGGGCCGTTGTTGGAGGTCTTCTCGAGCACACAGTCAATGTGGCAACCATCGCCGCATTGACTGCCCGACTCTACCCGTGCAATCAAGACCTGGTACTTGCAGGCGCTCTCCTGCACGATATTGGCAAACTGGAGGAGCTAGAGGGCCAGGTCGGCGCGGGGTTTACCCCTCACGGTCGTATGGTTGGGCATATCGTGCTGGGCATGCATTATGTACAGGAGCAAACCGCGCGTATTCCCACGCTTGAACAGGAGAAAATCGAGGATTTGCTGCACATTATACTGGCGCACCACACCAAGGAATATGGCTCCCCTGTCAATCCCGCGACCATTGAAGCGTTGATTGTTCACCAGGCAGACCTGGCAGAGGCTCACCTGACAGGTTTCATTGAACATTGCCAGAGGTCGTGTGCTGCCAGCGGTTGGACATCGTTTAACCCCGTCTATGGCGGTCAGTTACGTGTGCCATGATACAGCACTCACTGGCCGCTCTCATGCAAAGCAATGGCATTGCGGTAAACCTCAACATAGCGCACGGCGGACGCGTGCCAGGAATGATCGGCGGCCATCCCGCGCTGTTGGAGTCCGCGCCAGATATCTTTGAATCGATAGAGTTCAAGCGCGCGGACAATGGCGGCAAACAATTCCCAGGGATCATAATTGGTGAAGGCAAAGCCATTACCCTCGCCGGTACGCGGGTCATATTCCTGCACAGTATCGGCCAGGCCGCCAACGGCCCGCACGATGGGAACGCTGCCATAGCGCATAGCTATCAACTGTCCCAGCCCGCATGGCTCAAAACGCGAGGGCATAAGGAACATGTCGCTGCCCGCGTAGATACGCTGCGCGAGTTCGGTGTTGAAGGTAAGAAATATCGCTACCTGCTCAGGATAACGAGCCGCAAGATTCTGGAACATCTCGTGATAGTGCTGGTCACCGATGCCCAGCACCACAAATTGGATGCCCTGGGCCAGCAGGGGTTGAATAATCTGTGCCAGCATGTCAAAGCCCTTTTGATCGGCGAGTCGAGAGATCATAGCCAACAGGGGCAGCTCTGGTTGCGCGGGTAAATGCGCCTGTTCCTGGAGGGCGCGTTTGTTTTCAGCGCGTTTGTCGAGTGATTGCGCATCAAAAGTGGCCTGGATATAGCGGTCCGCGGCCGGATTCATTTCTTCGTAGTCAAGTCCATTGAGGATACCAAAGAGCCGATCACGGCGAGAACGCAATAAGTGATCCAGCTTCTCACCAAATGACGGCGTGAGAATCTCCTGGGCATAGCGTTCACTGACCGTGGTGATGGCGTCAGCAAAAAGAATGCCGCGTCCCATAATATCAACGACGTTTGCTAACTCCGCAATCTGTGGATACAGAAATCCTTGAGCGGCGACACCGGCCACCTCCAGGATGCGGTAGCCAAAAATGCCCTGATAGGCCAGATTATGGATGGTATAGACGGTGGCAGCGGCGGCATAGAAGGGATCATCGTGGTAGATAGTGTGCATCCAATTCGGCACAATGCCGGTGTGCCAATCATGACAGTGGATAATATCAGGAGACCAGCCCAAGGCCCGCATTGCTTCCAAAACACCCCGGCAGAACAGGATGAAACGCTCGCCGTCATCCGTATAGCCATAGATGTTCTCGCGCTCAAAATAGCGAGGGGCGTCAATCATATAGACGGGAATAGCGTCTCCTATTGAACCCTGGCGCACGCTGACAGGAACGTGAAAAGTGCTCATATCCACCGAGACTGCATCCAGCAGCGTAGTGAGGCCAAAGCGCGCAACATCTATTTGCCCATAGCGGGGCATAGCCAGGCGCACATCGTGTCCCAGAGCCTTGAGAGATTTTGGTAATGCCCCTACCACATCAGCAAGACCGCCAACTTTGACAAACGGCACAATTTCGGCAGCAAGGATCAGTATATTGAGAGGACGTTCATTTTGCATAAAGGTTTGCTCCCGTGCTCACAATTTGATTGATTCTATTATAGCGCGGCTAAAGAAAGAGGTTGACATGGATAATCTTACCATATCAACCTCTGCGTAGAAAGCGGCCAGGCTATACCTTATAGCGATTCCGCACCAGGAAGTAGAATTGGATAGCGGCCAAAACACCCATAATGGCGAGCAGTACCACAGCATCGGCCTGGCCGGGGGTGACCAGCGTATTAGGCGGCGGTTGCGCAGGAATAATAGTTCCCGAGACATAGGGTATGTTTGGCGCCGTCGGATCAGTGGGAAAGAACGGAATAGAGAAG
>Ga0137379_10006630_pt1 | contig 10988 bp, 16 predicted proteins | sample SagtaG_18_FD_104812 | JGI IMG/M metagenome (GOLD analysis project Ga0137379, IMG submission 104812) | Vadose zone soil microbial communities from Sagehorn Ranch, Mendocino, California, USA - Sage2_L_80_16 metaG | ecosystem: Environmental > Terrestrial > Soil > Vadose zone | place: USA...
ATCTTGAAGAGGACAAAATGTCCCTTTCAAATTGGGGAGGAGTTAGAAGAAAATATCTTTGGACTCAAAAAGGTGCATTTATGTTTGCTTGTTTTCTCAACACTTCACAAGCTAGAAAAGCTTTTGAGGGAATGATGGAACTTGCTGAGAAACCTCAAGTCACTACAGGAATAGCACCTGAAGCATTTGCGAAGCTCCATGAAAAATACGAATCTATGACCCATATTGCAGTTGATGCCATGGAAATCAAAGCTGATAAAACAGCACTCACTGAAGAAAATGTAGCAGATGTGCTACGAATGATGGTGAAATTCGAGAGATATTATTCAGATCTCATTCAAGGAGAGAAAAGCCCGAATCCTATCCATCAAGCCATTCTACGGGAATTAAAGCAATTCAATACCAATTGGAGACAAACACATAACTTCCTGGAAGAGCGTTATTATGAAACAATGAACGCACATGTTCAACAGGCAAACCTAAAAAGCCTTATCAATTCAACAGTTGAAGAACTGAAAGCCTTAACTGCTCCAATGTTTCCCCTGCTCGAATCCCCTCGTTAATCTCCCCCAAAAATGATAATGAGCTTGAAGATTGTACAATTTCTTCAAGCTCTTCTCTTAGTCGCCTACTCTAGCTGGTGAAGTACAGACTGCTTATGTAGGTCTACTATTGAGCTATTCGGGTTACGGTACTTCGTCATGTCTCTACGTCCCTACGCTACTCAATAAGTTATCTTCTTTTCGCTTGTGGCTACTTTGTTGATAACTTTCATAGTGTAACATGCTATTTCAAGATATGTCAAGGTGTATCAAAAATTGCACAAGAAAAGGCTTGATGGAATGTTTGCGCCTGTCCCATCAAGCCTTAAAGCATATGTCACGCATAGTGGATTTTACGTTATACCAGTTGGAGAGCGAGCTTGTGGCCGGAAGCCGTGCCATCCAAGCGACTGGTCATAGCTACGATCATACTCAAGTGCTACAAGTGCTGTATTGTGCCTCTCGTCACAATACGCGCAATGCATGAGGGCGTCTTCAAGATAGACTTGAAGCACGCCGTGATATGCGAATTGCGAGAGTCGAAGAGCTTTGTAGTGGTGTTTCGGTGTGTGCATGATAGCTTCTTCCTACCCGACACGCAAAGCTCTGACACATTTACGCGCCAGGTAGGTCAGAGTCTACCTAACGTAACTCAACGCAAGTAGCGCCAAGTAATTATCCCGTTATCTGAAGTATAACATTTGTGCAAAAAAGAGGCAAGAAAAACCCTGGCTAGTGGGGAGAGGACTAGTCAGGGTCAAAAAGAGGGTGAATATCGCGCGGTGGAACGGGTTGATAGTTGCACTCAAAGCCTATTCTATCTAAAGAGGCAAAGAATGAACCGCAATTGATATCAGCAATTAAGGGCAACACGGACTTTGGATTCAATGGGCAACCGCTGTTGTGGCACGATGCACACGGGAACTTGTACTGCCCTTTTCTTTTGCGTTTTGTTACGTGGCGGATGAAATGGGATTCTTCCATCGGCTACTTCCTCCTGTCACGTTGAGGGAGTTGTATCTAACGATAGGCGTTGTTCGTGTTCCTGTATTCTGCTACATCATTCAAGGCAGTTTCTTTGAATGTTCTCAATTGTGCTAATTCCTCTTCATACTGGCGAAGTTGCACTTTCAGCATTTTCATTTCTGCCATCGTGGCGGGGGCTTGATCGTCTTCAAATTGTTGTGTTTGTGCGATATATTTGGCTGTCAATTCCTCGTTTGAGAGGACATCACTTATGACAATGCCACAAAAAAGAGCATACCCAAATTTGTGCTCATCGCAAATAGTACGAAGTTTGTCCATGTCTTCATCTGAAAATACTCTCCGTGAAAGTGAGATGCTATTGTTAGGCATTTGTAAAATTCCTTTCCTATGTGTACAAAACAATATGCAAAAGAAGAAAAGAGCAAGGCATGATGCGAGTCACCAAGCACAACGAACGTACACAACCTGTAAGAACGATGTTAAACCCCTGCTCTCTCCTCTTTGTTTGTGTGAGTAAATGAAAGCTCCTCTGACTGCCGATAAGGAGAAGTGACGTTCATCTGAACGTATTCTGCACAGCCTGTAGAGCTACGCCAACACGGTACACTCACTCACACATTTGATGGTAACTTTCCAAACCTATCGAGGCTTGATTGAACTTTTTCATGTTTCATATAACGAACTATTCAATTGTTCGAGTCGTGGATGAATTTGGTAAGGCCAATTTATCCACGCTCCGCAATGGCCCTCCTTTCAAGTGCCTCAGGAAGAGCGTACACCTTGATCTTCCTGGCTACATCTATTCGACAATAAGGTACAGATGGGAACTGGCCAGATTCGAACTGGCATCTCTGGAATGAGAAAACGGCATATGGGGAAAGCTATTTTCTCACTCCGCCAACCTGGGGAAGTTGGGTATTTTGCCGATTAAACTACAGTCCCCGCGGTTACAAAAGTTGCATAGGCGGTAAATCGCCGTCCCCGTCAGCAAGCGTGTACAGGTGAAAATGCGACATAGGAACACGCTGCAAGCCCGCGGTATCAGGGTCTATACCTCCGTGTGCCTGTTCCTGTTGTCTCAAAACGCGTGTATTGCGCTTCATGAGTGTGCCTACAGGACGCATTGACATAAGCTCCCGGTTGAGAAGCGTGATACGAGAACTGGCACGTTTCAACTCTTGCTCTTGTTCTGTGCTACGCGCTTCCATCAAGTCACAATGCGCTTCCAAACTCTGTACTTTCTGATGATATCTATCATCTGCTTTTAATTGTGCGTTGCCATTCTGATAGATGCCATACCCTAAGCCAGAACACGCCGAGATGAACAAGAAAGCCATAAATATAATTGTCATGGTAGTAGAGGCTCCTTTATATCTATCTGCTCTTCACGCGCTCTCTGGCGCAATTGAGCAGGCTTTGACCAATAGGTATAGGGATGTGGGAATTGGTCATGCAAATAGTTGTCATAGTCCCTGACAAGCTGTTTTAGAACCATGATCTGTTCTCTCATTTCTCTGATTTCAACTTGTGATGTTTCCCCCTGGTTCATAAAAGTTTCTCTTTCTTTTCTGGTAGAAGTGGCGCATTTCTTAGTGGCATCGTAACTGGCCTTGGATAGAACAAAGGAATGCCAGCGCATGTCTCAGTTCTACATGAACAATGCGTTTGATGGCACTTACCACAAATAGTACACACTGAAATCCCACACTTGGGATTAATACAAAGGGTCACTGTTTCACCTCTGTTTCACTCTGTTTCACTTTTTGAAGAGCACGGTACACGGTTGTATGAGACTTGCCTACAATCTGCGCCGCTTCACGGCTTGACACATCAGGCTTAAGTATCAAAAGCGCGCTTACTTGCGCTTCTAAAACTGGTTCAATAGCTTCTGTTTCACTGACTGTTTCACCTGTTTCAAGCAAAGCAGGGGGTGTTTCAGTCTCTATAACTGTTGTGTTTTGCATGGCAAACATGGCCTGTTCCAATTGGTCAAGTTTTGCCAGTTTGGAAAGAATGAGTTGAGTTATTTCGTCCGATAATCCCTGGCCTGTTTCACTCTGTTTCATAGGTGTTTCATCTTCCAAATCGGTGAAACGGATATGTTTCGCACGACAGAGATACACATAGGCAACTGAGACAACCACTCGTAAACTGGCAAACGAGTAAAACAAGTACGTGGGTAACGTGCTTTCCTGTAATCCGGTAGTGTTGGCTACTAATTGAAACAACAGCATCGCTCCACCTGTAAGAGCCAGGAGCAGTGACAAAACTAAATACAACCATGCCTTTACTTTGTCCTTTGCCTTAAACGATTGCAGTGCATACACAAACACCACACCTGAACTGGCTTCAATGGCTATAGCTTGCGTCCATGCCCAGGCTAGTGTCAGTTCAGGATTGCTATGCATCAATGTGCCTTTGGTTAGAAAATCGGCGGCGGATATGACTAAACCGAGTGCAAGCAGGGGTTCGCTGGTTTTCGCTACGAATCGAAACACAAATTCTATGATTTCATCGTACCAGGCGAGGGATGTAAATGACTTCACATCAGGCTTTACAAACTTTTTCACTACAAAACTCCTTTTGAACTTACGCTACTCTTATCTACGTCTTCTACGTTTGCCAGATTTATTGCCTCTTGTCAAGAATGCGCCTACTAACGCAAGCGCAACCCCTCCAAGAAACATCATATTCACGGTCGGATCATGCGATATCAAGCTACTTAATGCTTGCACGAAAAACCTCCTAAAGCTGTAGAAACCAGCTTGCTATCATCGTAAAAAACGCTGCTATTAACTGCAAGAAATGCCCTACGGCTTGCCCCGCATTATGCAAGCCTTTTTCAAATCCACTCGTAGGGGCAAATGTATGTATTGCGGCAGTTATTACCGTGGCGAAAAATATCACAACGAAGATAAAAAAAACCCAATCATGCAACTTCCAACTCGCTGTACGCTTACTAATCATGTTTAGACCTCCGCTCTGTGTACTATGAATGCCAGATATCGTTTGACCTCTGCTATAGCATCAGTAGTTCTTCTACCAGGAAATACTTTAGATGCCATTTCGCTAACGCCCTTATGCTCTAATACCATTTTGCGGATGAGAGCAAGAGAAGCTAAATCAACTTCCGACCCGTTTCCGTCTAGTGGTCCGATACTTTTCCCATTGGCATACGGGAAGTAACTATCAGCGTTTGGGAAGCCGCTGGGAAAAGACAGGGAACCAGTCACTATAGTGTTGGGAACTACCGCAGGACTCCCTAAAATAGACCGGCATACTGTGAAATGTTCATCTTCATAGGTAGCTAAAATCTTGGCAGAGAGTCCAGGTTTTTCTATCACAAATTCACCTGGTCGGCCATCTTTGTAGATCTCATTCAGTAGTGGAGTATTGGTAAATCCTGCTGCTTGTGCTGCTTTCGGGTGCATAGAACAAGCTAATTTGGTTCTGAACTGACGAGCTGCGTCACGCTCTATCGGATTCATGTAACCAGTTTGCGCGAGTCCCATGATAAAAATGCCATACTTACGCCCTCGCATAGCTAGTATTCCAAGATTGCGTAGCATCTCATCTTTTGTTCTATCGTCAACTTCCAGTTTCAAGGCTAGAAACTCTTCCAGGTATACAAGCACGAGCGGGCGGTCCATGTTGCGTTCTTTGCGATAGTTGAGCAGTTTTACCAGCAAGAGCAATTTAGCTGCTACATCATCGGCATCTAGCGCAATAAGAGGAATGACCCGATTATTGTCTTTAATCTCCATAACATGTGGCAAGTGTTGAAACGGCTTAGATGTCTTATCCTCAAGATCAAGTAGAGCAATGCGTAGCACATCAGGGCTGTTTCGCATTGTAGCTTGTGTCATGATGGAAGAGGCCAGAACGCTTTTGCCAAATCCTGAACTACCAACAAGCTGTAAATGCACATCATTGGGGAGTGTCGATTTTACCAGATTGCCTGTAGTGGTATCCATACCGTACGCTACTTCTAGCTCATTGGTTCGCAACTCGTCAATCACATCTCTCAACTTCGGTTGCGCTATTGGAGCGGCTATTTGCAATTGTTCCTCTTGTCCATTAGCATAATAGTTCTCAATTGACATAGGGCTGTTTGGTATGGTCATAGGCGATACGCTGGATAATTCCCAAACGCCGCCGTTATGATCGACATGTTTTAGCTGGATACTATGCCCCATATCAGCAAGCTTGACGGTTAAGGCTCTATAGTGTTCAGCATGTTCGATATGTTGATATTTGTGCTGGTAGTCCAGGCTTGCGCGTTCTCTCGCAACGGCCCAACGGTAGAACATGCTAAATATCGCTATGATAGCCATTGCAATGAGTACAGGTTTCCCCCATGTGTTCCAATGTATAAAGATAACTGCAAGCCCTGCTATCACTGCTACAATCACAATGAGAAGTACCCTAAGTTGCGCTTCAGGACTGAACCGTCTAAACCAACTGACTTGCTCTTGTTCGTCTGATTCAATAATCGGGTCTATCATACTCACAACCCCGTTAACTCGCTCGTTCTACATTTTGACGCGCTGTTATCGATCTACGGTGTGTCTAAACTGGCTTGTTTGTACATGGCAAGCCAGTTTGTTGCTACAAGGACGCTAGAGCCTCTTCCAATCCTAATACCCATAGTGCATCAGGTTCTTGCTTTGGCTCTCCTACAGGCTTTTTAAACGCATAGCTAATGGCGATAATAAGCAGAGTCACAGATCCAAAGAGGAAGAGCGTCGAGATGATTGAAAGCAGCATACTATCTCTCCTCTTCACGGTTTACCTGATTTACTGACTACAATATCTAAATCAGAATTTAATGGCCTATTGAGCAAAGGATTATCGTTACTCTGCTGACTAGATACTGCATTCCCCTGCTTTGCCGTTCTCTTGAAATAAAGCCATTTATCAATCCAAGGCTTTGCTAGTATAAGCCAGGTAGAAAGCATTCCAAGGCTCCAACCTACAATAATCGAACCTACGATTTCCCAGAACATACACACCCTCTTTTCAAATAGACAAACTACAAAAACAAGTGTAGAACTACACATCAGAGAATTTTTAAATCATCTAAATCGCCTACGTAAATATCTTTTTTCATAGCCTTACTCAGTGCTTCTACAATCTTGAGCGCCGTTCGACTAGAACATTCATCCTGAAATATAGCTTTACTGGCTGTCCTCCAGGTAATTCCTGCCTCTTTTGCAAGCTTAGAAACATTCCAACCGAGATACTGACAATAGTCCTGGAGTGTCACGAGATTATCTTCCTGATACATGAACACCTCTTATTATGATACGTCATTTTATCTATGAATACACAAAGAATACCTAACAAATACAGAAAAAGCAAGCAAACAAGCACAAAAGAGGCAATTCAGGGTGATACAAAGCAACTGCAAACGAAGTGTAGTAAGTGTTGAAACAAGTGTCGAAAGAAAATCTACACTTGTTCATGCTTGAATGGTTGTGCTTCTAAGCACGAACTAGAGCAAGTGTCGAAATGTAGACGCGTTTTGAACACAGAAAATATTTTCATGATGCCTCCTGCTCTGACATCTTGATGTACAATTCCCCAAGATTGTGTACATCAAGTTTGAAATAGGCATCCTGCAAACGACTTTTCACGGTATGATAGCTAATGCCAAGTATGGCAGCAACCTGACGATAGGTGTACCCTTGCAACCGTAGCCTTACAATTTCATGCTGTCTCTTTGTCAAGCCGACAATCTTAGTTCGTGGCATATGCTCATACTCCTATCTATCAAACAAACTATTGACCGGACTGATTGCCCCTCTTCTGGCATCAGTTTGGGTAAATGATTTCAAATACTGCTCAGTGATGCCAATGTTCTGATGCCCTAGAAGCTTTGATAAACGGTAAATATCTCCCCCTGCTCGAATCCAGGTTACTGCAAAAGTATGCCGGAACGTATGAGGAGAGCATCGCACACCCTCTATATGAGCCTGGATGCCTAATTGATGGATAATCCTGTACAACGTCGATTCTGTCAATGCGTCGTTATTCCTAGTCAAAAAGACAAGATTAGATGTTCCTATGCCTGACCAACGATGCCTATTGACGAAACGTCGAAGTTCTTTTCGACATCGATCCCCAAGTCCAATCTCCCGCCATTTATCACCTTTGCCAAATACTTTGATATGTGCATCGGTTGGAGACAGTGAAAGATGATTGAGTTGAAGATGACACAGTTCAGCGGCGCGGATGCCAGTATCTAGCAAGAGGAGGATGATAGCGCGGTTACGATCTCTCAGATATGCCCTCTGCTTTTCAGAGTCAACATGTATATGATTGCAAGCCAGTAAGAGTGCATCAATCTGAGCTTTGGAGAAGATATCTCGTATCAACACATCACGCTTAGGATTCTTGATTTTTAAGATTGTTTTGAAACTGACATACTCTGAAAATTCCTCGCTCTGAGCACACCAGTTCAAGAACGCTTTGATAATCGAGGATTGCAGGAAAAGCGTATGCGAAGAAACATTGCTCCCTGCTTTGCCCTTGTGTGTTGCCTGGAAGTGTGCCAAGTAACTGTTGATAGTTTGAGGCTTGATAGCTTCAAGCTGGAGATGTTGAGACTCGCAGAAAGAGCAGAAAGAGCCAAGAATACGAGCAGCTTCACTCAGTGTCTTTGCTTTCACATTTCTTTTCCTCTCTGCTTGATATTCTTGCATCGCTTCCCTGACTTCCAAGTCTTTCAATTCCCTGATTTTTTCATACATACGTCAACATTAATCTCAATTATTCTTCTCTGTTCCCCTGCTCAACTAGCTTTCCTGGCTCCGTGGAAGGAGTGTATCTCATGCCATCGTATGGACGTTATGATATTGTTGGCGAGTTGACAAAAATGCTTCTAGCCTTGCCTCATAACGTTTCATAGTGTGCTATTTCCCCTTAAAAACTGCAATATATGATTGCATAGGGAAAGTGTACCTAATAGAAGATGAAAAAGCAAGCAAACGAACAGTAACATCAACCATGCTGCGCGCTGCTGATAACAGTTCTTGCGCCAGCCTCAACCCCTATCAAAAAGTTTTTGAAAGTTGTACACATTCTCAGATAGTTTTCAACATATTTGTTTATAAGTGCCAGGTGTCGAAGTGTAGAGTGTAGACAGGTGGAAAGAAGAAAATATTGTCAACAGGAAGAATTTCCAGGCAGGGGGTAGAGTAGGGGATATTTCATATGGACATATGACTATTGTTCAGATTATATGTATAGTATTTATATATATACTATTTATTGAATAGAATAATAAACTAGAGGGGTCTTATGTCTTCCTATGTATATAGGATAACATGATATAGCAATAGTACAAAAGTACTGGTATCACTTATACCCCTGCTTAGCAAGCTTAGAAGTAGTTATTAAAAACTCAACAATAACATAATTTCAAGCACAAGCTCCATACCCCTGCTTTGCTGATACTCAAAATTGTTGCCAGATTGAAAAATTTCAGGGCTGTATGGCAAGAGATGATATCCAGGTCATCTCAACAAGATTTTTCAATCCAGGCATCACACACAGGGCAATTTCAAATTTCTTTGTTAGAATCGTGTCTACATTTCGACACTTCATATTTTTGAGCTTGAATAGCTGAGATTGCAAGCATAAGGAAACGTCGAAAATTTTTTCGACACTTCGTCAACACTTCTACACTTCCCTACATTTGCTTTTTAACCCTGGAACACGGTATACTTCAAGCAGTCCTTCATACTCGTACTTCGGGAAATAGGCGGTTTTTAGCAAAGAAGAACATTACCAGGGCCACATTTTCCTTTCCCCCTTGGTAGTGTTCTTGTTTTTGCGCTTGGAACATGGTATATTGAAAGTGCCTAACTTTCTACGTGGGCAACATTTTGTGACAAGAACACTTTTTCAGAGACCGTCACTGCTCTCTGAAAAAGTGTTCTTGTTTTTCTTTTGCTCATACTGTATTCTTTAGATGAGTATTCTTTACTATGAGTACTCATAATATGAGTATGATTGGGGAATGATATGGACGACAGTACAATTATTTGTTTGAATACAGCGGAAAAGCTCCGAAGAGTATATCTAAGGGATAAACCTCTTGTTACCTATATTCGAGATAATCATGAATCCATGAGTTTGCATGCATCTGGTGAAGTGAGAGATTATCTTAACGTATTGTTTCAAGTCATGAATGATTATAATCATTTGGGAATAGCCCTTGATTCGTGCTTGTGTGAGATTGATTCGCGTGAGATTGAAGCACAGTCGGTAATTTCATAAAATTTCAGGAAATTTCAGTGTTTTCAAGAAAACAAGAGCGGTTCCTTAAAGAGTTGATGCTTGGTAAGTCAATTGAAGCTGCTGCCAGGGTTGCTGAAGTAACAGGACGTACGGCGCATTATTGGCTCAATACTCCTGTATTCCAGGAAGAGCGCAAACGTCGTGAAGCTGAACTATCCAAGCTTGAACAAGAAGAGATAACTCGTATCTTAACCAGTGGCTACGCGCTTATGCATCGACGTGTCGAAGCTCTTGATAAGCTTGCAAAGAAGCTTGAGGGATACCTGGAAGATGAGTCGAAAATCTGGTTAGCTGATGTGAAAGCAATAGGATTAGAGCGTGTTGATCTTGTTCAGTTCAATGCCGATCTATTTAAAGAATACCGTGCTACCTTTGCCGATCTTGCCAGTGAATTAGGCCAACGTGTGAAGAAAACGGATATAGAGCATAGTGGCGCAATTGACTTGACAGGCGCAAAAGATAGATTGTTAGGAAAACTGGCAACACTTCCAGATGATGAATCCTGAAGAGGTTGCGTTTTACCGCAAGTTTTCCAAGAAGTCAAAAGCTGAGAAGCTCGCATTTATCGCAACGCTTACAGACGATGAGGCAGTACGTTTACAATTTACGTGGCAAGCCTGGGCGCGTGATAAGCAACTAACCCCTCCAGGAGCATGGGCAACATGGGTTATCATGGCCGGTCGTGGGTTTGGAAAAACGAGAACCGGAGCTGAACAAACCCGTATCTGGGCCGAAGAGGATAGCAACGCTCGTATTGCGCTTGTAGCGAGAACAGCGGCGGATATACGTGATGTCATGGTAGAGGGCGAAAGTGGCATATTAGCTATATCCCCTCCCTGGTTTAAGCCACACTATGAACCGTCAAAACGCCGTTTGACATGGCCTAATGGAGCGCAAGCCACAACCTACTCAGCAGAACAACCTGACCAACTCGCAGGCCCGCAACATACCAAGTTCTGGGCCGATGAAAGAAGTACCTGGCAATACGATGAAACCTGGGATCAACTGCAATTTGGCTTGCGTTTAGGCGCCAATCCGCAAGGCGTGGTAACAATGACACCTCGCCCAACCAAAGCGGTAAAAGCTCTTTTAAAAGATGAAACAACCGTTGTCACCAGGGGTAGCACACGGGAGAACAAAGGCAACTTAGCGAAG
>Ga0137379_10006634_pt1 | contig 10986 bp, 9 predicted proteins | sample SagtaG_18_FD_104812 | JGI IMG/M metagenome (GOLD analysis project Ga0137379, IMG submission 104812) | Vadose zone soil microbial communities from Sagehorn Ranch, Mendocino, California, USA - Sage2_L_80_16 metaG | ecosystem: Environmental > Terrestrial > Soil > Vadose zone | place: USA...
TAGTCCACCGGCTTGGCCTGCTTGGCGAAGGCGACGCGCACGTCGGTCACGCGGTAGCCCGCGTTCAGGTTCACGCGCAGCGGCACCTTGTCGCGGGCCAAAATTTCCTGGCCCGCCACTTCGATCACCTGCATGCGCAGATCGACGTTCTCGACGCGCAGCTCGCGAACGAACTTCCAGAAGTAGTGCATGCCCGCTTCCAGAACCTTCACCAGCTTGCCGTCGACGTACAGAACGCCCGCGTGGTACTGCGGCACCTGCGCCGCGAACACGCCTTCGGCGCCCGCGACCTTCACCGCGCCGCGCACGAGGCCCGCGACGATTTCCGGCACGAGCTTCGCGCCGACCTCGAAGTCGTTCGCGATGTCGATGCGCTCGAAGCGCAGGTCGATGTAGCCCTTCCAGTACAGGCGGCGGGTGTTCGGCGCCAGCACTTCGGCGAGCACGCCGTTCTCGTAGCGCAGGCCGACCTCGGCCGCGCCGAGCGCCACGACGTGGAACTCGCGCTCGACGATCGCAGGCTCGGCCTTCACCAGGAAGTCCGCCAGCCGGTGCTCGAAGCGCGTTGCGGCGAGCGCGAACTTCTCCGCGGTCAGCCGGCGCAGCGGGTCGAAGCGCGGATGCTCGCCCGGGCCCAGCACGTCGACGAAGTCGCCCCGGTCGAACAGCAGCGCGCGTTCGTCCTTCTTCACATGAAACTTGCGAAACAGAAACATTTTTCTTCTCCTTTCATCTACGACAACATCAAAAAAAGGACCCGGCCTCCCGGCCGCCCGGCGGGCGCCGCCGCGTGCGCGAGGGAAGGCGGCCGCGCCTTGCGCCTCTCCACGCCCCGATGCCCTGGGGCGCGTCGAGCTGCGCTCGGCTGTTGCCGCTTCGCCCGCGTACGCCGCACGGCGCACTCGGCCCGACGGCCGGTGCGCGCGCGACGTTGCTCTGCCGCGCGCGCTGAAGCCGGCCCCGGTACTGCGTTAATGGCATGTGCAACGCCATTGCTTGGAGCGGGAATCGAACCCGCGACACATCGGTTCATAGCCGATTGCTCTACCCGTCTGAGCTATCCTTGGTGACGGATATGGGAATCGAACCCATGACCTCGGTCTGTCCGGACCGCGCTCTACCTCTGAGCTAATCCGTCCAACATCCGCCGCTCCCGCGCCGCGGTACACGCCCAGCCAATGTTTCAGGCCGAGCGCGCCAGGGAGGACTCACGAGCCTCGCCCGCTGCTGTATTCGCGTTCACGACGAATTCTTTTCAGGGATGTGGCTGAAATGGGGTGATCTGCCGGACTCGAACCGACACCTGCAGATTCACAATCCGCCGTGCTGCCTTTACACCAAGATCACCGTCGAACTGGCTGTCCAGGCAGGCCTCGAACCTGCGCCTGCCGCGTTAACAGCGCGCCGCTCTCCCGATTGAGCTACTGGACAAATGACCGGTACCGGCCCACGGAATTGAACCGCGGTCTTCCGCTTATCGGGCGGGTGCTCTGCCTCTGAGCTAGACCGGCGAAGTTGGCAGGGGCGCCTGGATTCGAACCAGGGACATCCGACTTCAGAGGCCGGCGTTCTCCCGCTGAACTACGCCCCGACTGCAATGGCGCTTCCCCTCCGTTACGATCGGAGCTCTCCGGTTCTTCAGACCGGCGCTGTCACCAGATCAGCTAGAGAAGCAATGTTGGTGCCCCCGGCCTCGATTCGAACGGGCGCGCTCCTGATTACTAGACAGGTGCTCTGCCAACTGAGCTACGCGGGGCATGGTGGTTCCGCTTCGATTCGAACGAAGGATTTCCGGATTATGAGCCCGGCGCTTTGGCCCTCTAAGCTACGGAACCTGGTACTCGGTGGTGGTACTGATCCACCGACCTCCTGTTTGTAGGACAGGCGCTCTTCCATTGAGCTAACCGAGCGTGGTCGGCGCGGCAGGACTCGAACCTGCGGCTTTCTGATTAAGAGTCAGCTACTCTTCCTGTTGAGTTACGCGCCGTGAAAAAAGATGGCGACGCTGGCGGGAGTCGAACCCGCGGCTTCCTGCTCGACAGGCAGGCACTCCGGCCCCTGAGTTACAGCGTCGTTTGAAAATGGCACCCCCGGAAGGATTCGAACCCTCGGCCTCGACGTTCGTAGCGTCTTGCTCATCCGCTGAGCTACGGGGGCATGGTCTCGCCGGCAGGATTCGAACCTGCGGTCTCGTCGTCCCGAACGACGCGCGCCGGCCGCTGCGCTACGGCGAGTGTGAAATGGTGGAGACGATGGGACTCAAACCCATATCATTCGATTGCAAGGCGAATGCTCTGTCCGTTGAGCTACATCCCCGTGGCGTTCCCGGCCGGAAATTGAACCGGCATTCGCGGCTTGAAAGGCCGCTGTCCTCACCGTTAGACGACGGAAACGAATGGGGCAGCCAGCGAGCCTCGAACTCGCGCCTCGACGCTGGCAACGTCGCGCTCTTCCCGTTGAGCTATGCCTGCCCTGCACTTGCCACATCCCAAGTTGTAAAAGAACGGTCCGCTTGTTCCGGTCGCATTGCCGGAGCGGCGGAAGCGCCTTCGCTTCCGTAAAAAAATCTGGTACCCCACCCGGGATTCGAACCCGGAACTTCATGTTTCTGAGACATGCGCGTATGCCGATTCCGCCAGCGGGGCAAACAAAAACCCGGGGACCTTGCGGTGCAACCCGGGCTTTGGAAGAAAGCAGACGGGATTTCGCCGCTAGCCGTCTCCTTCGGTCCCGGTGGCACGCGCGAGGGCATGGCCGAACGCGCGCGACAGCGCGTCCTGCGCGATGCCTTTCGGCTCTCGGCCTGTCCCTGGTTGCAATGTCCTGTAAAGCATTTCAATCCTCATCTTTGTTGCTAGTCCTACGCTAACGCCGTCATTCGCGCGGCGTTGACATCGAAAACAAAAAGCCCGGAGCGCTTTCGCGGTCCGGGCTCGCGGAGATTCGCCAGCTTGCGCTAGCAGTCTCCCGGACCCGATCGCGCGCGGTCCCCACCGAATTTCCGGTGATACGACACTGGGCGCTCGCTGCATTGAAGCAGCCCCGCGGCCCGCGTTACGTTCGATATAAGTCGTTTTTGCATAATCCCTCGATGCGAACGGCGCGCATTGCGCCCGTGCAAATATTGGATGTCAAGCATATTGACGAAAGGCGGCTCCTGTACTGATAAGATAAGAACAGGTCATCGAAGAAGAAGGAGGAGCGCATGGCTGCGATTCCGATCCTGGTCATTGCCGTCGCGCAGGGGTGGCTGCTGTACGGCCTGCACTATTCTCTTGAGCACAGGACCTGGCCGGCGACCGACACCAGTTGGCTCTTCGCGTTTTACGCGATCGCGCTTTTCGTTCCGGTCGCCCTGGAGATCTTCGCCGCCCGGCTGCGCCAGCGGCTCACGTGGGCGCTGGCGGGCGCAATCGCGGCGTTCGCCGGGGCCTTGAGCGCGTATACCGGCTGGGTCATCGACGCGCCGAATGCCTACCGATTTAATTTCCCCGTGCTGTTCGCTCTCGGCGGCGCGCTGTTCGTCGCCTGGTTCATCGCGCTTCCCTTCGCGCAGGCCTGGGCGCGGCGCGGAACGTGGAGGGTTTCGTATCCCGACCTGTTCGAGTTCTCCTGGCAGAACGCGCTCCTTCTCGCCGAAGCAGGCCTGTTCACCGGCGTTTTCTGGCTGCTGCTCATCCTGTGGGGCGCGCTGTTCAAGGTCGTCAACATCGGGTTTTTCTCGGAGCTCTTCGGAAAGCCGGCGTTCTTCTATCCGATCACCTCGATCGCCTTCGGCTACGCCATCTACCTGATCGAGTCGCACGAGAAGATCGTGGTGACGCTGCGCCGGCACCTCCTCGGCGTTTTCGGCTGGCTCCTGCCGCTGGTGGCGCTCATCGCCGTGCTGTTCCTGCTCGTGCTTCCATTCACGGGACTGCAGCCGCTGTGGAAGACCGGCCACGCGAGCACGCTCATGCTGTGGCTCCAGTTCGTGTTCATCCATTTCCTGAATTCCGCGTACGAGGACGGGCAGAGCGAGCCGCGTTATCCGGCGTGGCTCAAGCAGGCCGCGCGCCTCGCCGTCTTCGCGCTGCCGATCTACGCGGCGCTGTGCGCGTACTCGCTCGGACTGCGCGTGGAGCAGCACGGCTGGACGGTGGCGCGGGTATGGGCCGCCATCGCCACGTTCATCGCTGCGCTCTACGGAATCGGATACGCGGCGGCGGCGCTGCGCCGTTCGCCCTGGATGGGGCGCATGGCGTCGGTCAACGTCGGCATGGCCGCCGTGGTCGCGGGCGTTCTGCTGCTGGCGACCAGCCCGATCCTCGATCCCAAGCGGATCTCCGCGGCCAGCCAGGCGGAGCGCCTGCGCGCGGGCAGCGTCTCCGCGGACAAATTCGATTACGACTATCTTCGATTCGACCTGGGGCGCTACGGCAAAAACGTACTTGCGGAGCTGTCCAAGGATTCGAACAAGGAGATCGCGCAGCTCGCATCCGCTTCGCTGGCGAAGACGAGGAAATACGGCCAGCCGGGCGTGCCGCGGGAGCTGCTCGCGTCGCGCATCGAGTTGTTTCCTGCCGGCGCGGCACTCGATCCGGCGTTCATCAAGTACCTGGAGGACGCGGTAACAGCCCAGCAATGGGAACATCCGTCCTGCCTGTCTCAGGCGAATCAGCGGGCCTGCCTCATGGTTGCGCTGGACCTGAATGGAGACGGGCAGCCGGAGATCCTGACATTCAACACTCATCCGCAGACCGTGTACAGCAAGGTCGACGGCCAGTGGAAGAAGATCGGCATCCTCGTGAGTAGGGGCGCAAGACCGGAGAGGATCGGCGCCCTGATCCGGCAATCGAGCATCAAGGTCGAGCCGACGCCATGGCGCGATGTCAGCGTCGGCGAGGTGCGCTTTACCTTGCAAAGGACGCCTTGATGGTCGTAGCGCCCCGAGCCGGGTGGAAATCCCGCGATTCGCCCCCATCTGTTTTGTTCCGATAAACTGGAACGCCATGACCAAGACCGACATCACCAAGCTCGACAAGCTGCGGCGCGCGCTGCTGCAGCTCCACAAGGAGCTGCTCGACGCGCAGCGCATCCGCTACGAGCGCGAGAACGGACGCGTCGAATCCCGGGGCGAGCTGCTTGCGCTCGTGCTCGAGGATGCGTCTTTCGAATGGTTGCGCGTGCTGTCGGCGCTGATCGCGCGGCTCGACGAGCTCGCCGAGGCGGACAATGTGGACGATAAAAACGGGGACGTGCGTGCGGAGTTGCGCGGGGTGATCGAGAGGCTGCGCACGCTGGTGCGCTTCGAGGGAAACGACGGCTTCACCGGTCCCTACCGGGAGATCGTCGAAGCCGTGCCCGACGCGCTGGTCGCGCACGTGCAGCTCTCGCGCCTGCTTAACGACCCGGGTGGCCGGGTGTAGGATACGCGTGATGCTCAGCCGCGAGCGATCGGATACCCACAAGCGGCGATCGATTCAGGGAGGCATCGTGAACTCATCCAGTCGCATTGCCGCGGTCGCGGGTCTGTCCTGCGCGATCGCCGGATTCGCTACCGCAGCCGAACCGGACCGGTACGAGAATCCCTGCCCACTGGTACATCGGCAGCGGCATCGGGCCGGGATTCGGCGCGAAATACAAGCTGAACGGTCAGACGATCACTTTCGACGACCGCCTGCAGGGTGCGACCGACAAGTCCTCGCTCCTCGCGCTGAACATCGTCAATGCGGGAATCGCCCTCAGCCCGAACCTCCTGTTCGGGTTCAGCGGGTCGGCGGTCGCGCAGTCCGGCAAGATCGCGGGCAACGACACGCAGCTGCAGATCAACAACTACTTTGCCGCGCTCACCTGGTTCCCCGCCGAAAAAGGCTTCTTCGTGCGCGGCGGCGCCGGGCTCTCGAATATCTTTATCGACACGGGCACGAGCAGCGACACCGTCCACGGATTCGGAATCCTCGTCGGAGCGGGGTACGCCCTGCCGGTCGCCCGCCGCCACAACATCACCTTCACCGTCGACTACAGCCGCCAGTCCTACAGCGGCTCGAGCACCAAGCCCGACAATTCGCAGTTCGCCGGCGCGTACCTGGGATACATGTACCGGCGCTGACGCCGCCCTCGTCAGGCGGAAGCTCCGGCGCTGCGGAGATCATCGGGCGCCGGCTGCGTGTCGGCGGCGGAGCTCAGCTGCGCGCGCCGCGAGGCCATGAAGGCCGCGCGCTCGCCCACCGCCTTCAACAGCGCGGCGCCGAATTTCGGGCTCCTCTTCACCAGATGCAGGAACATGTGGCGGCTCATCGCGAGGAGCGCGCACTCGGTTTCCGCGACGGCGGTGGCGAGCCGCGGCGTGCGCTCGACGAGAGACATTTCGCCGAATATGCCGCCGGTGCCGACTTTCTCGACGAGCGAATCGCCGATGCGGATCGCGACGCGGCCTTCGAGCACGATAAAGAGCGCCACGCCCCGCTGCCCTTCTCTGATGATGATCCTTCCGGCCTCGTAGCGGAAACGCGCCGCGGGGCCGAGCATCTGCGCGAGATCGGCGAGCAGCTGCGCGTCGAGCGCGGCGGCCTCCCTCCACCCGGCGTCCGCCGCAGCCGGCGCGCCGAGGCTCGCGATCGTGTCGCGCAGGCGGCCTATCATGATGCTCATCAGCATGAGCGCGAACCCCGGGTTCCTGCCGAGCGCCGCGCGAAACTGCTTGTCGTCCAGGCCCACCACCCGGCAGTCGCTCTTCGCTACCACCGACGCGCTGCGCGGCATCTGGCCCATCGAGGCCATCTCGCCGAAAATCTCGCCGACCCGGATGGTGGCGATGAGCTCGTCTTTGGCGAGAACGCCGACTTCCCCCTCCAGAAGCAGATAGATCCGGTTGGGCATGAGGAGCAAAGGCATGCCCTTGCGGTTTTCGGAGAAGATGGTCGTGCCCTTCGCGATGCGCTGCGTCTTGCCCGCGAACTGGAAAAAATCCAGCGCGACGGCGGGATCGTAGAGCGAAGCGCTCTCGGAATTGCGGGGACTCGTCGGTTCCAAATTCTCTCCTCCCGGGGATCGGACCAGCGCGCGATTATGCCCGTGGTCCGAGGGCGGGAGAGAGAGAATGAAGCCGCGGAGCGGTCATATTGCATACTTCGCTCCGCGTTTGCGGGCGGAGACGGCCGCTTCCGCTAGCGGCGCTCGTCGTGCCGCACCACGACGATGCGCGGCGGGCCGAACACGAGGGCGCTGGCCGCCCAGGAGACGAGCGCGTAGACGATCGCGCCGAAGAACGCCGACCAGAATCCCTCGACCGAGAATCCCTTGACGAAGGACGCGACGAACCAGAAGAGCAGGCCGTTGATCACGAAGATGAACAATCCCAGCGTGAGGACGGTGGCGGGCAGGGTGAGCAGCACGACGAGCGGCCGGATCAGCGTGTTGACGAGCCCGAGCAGGGCCGCCGCGACGAGCGCGGTGGTGATGCTGTCCACCTGCACCGAGGGCACGAGGTAGGGGAGGGCGAGCAGCGCGAGCGCGTTGATCAGCCACACGATGAGGAGGTTGCGCGCCATAAGAACGCCAAGCATAGCGCAAGGGGACGGACGCCGTACTGATTCTCAACTGCGGCGCGGAGAAATCGGGCGCCTGCGGCGTTGAACTTTTTCCTCCAGCTGCGGCTCAATGCAGTACCTCATAACACCCGCTACACTTTCCTCCAGTCATGCTCTCCCTTGCCCACGCCGGACCCGCGATCGCTTCCGCCTTCCTCGCTTCGCTCGTCGAGGCGGTCGAGGCGCTCACCATCGTGCTCGCCGTGGGCACGGTGCGCGGCTGGCGGCCCGCGCTCGCAGGGACCTTGGCGGGGCTCGCCTTCCTCGCGCTGCTCGTGCTCGCTTTCGGCCCGCTGATCGCCCGCATGCCGATCCAGACCATGCAGCTCGCGGTCGGCGTGCTGCTGCTCCTTTTCGGAATGCGCTGGCTGAGGAAGGCGATCCTGCGCGCCGGCGGAGTGATCGCCCTGCGCGACGAGGCCGAGGCTTTCGCCGAGGAGAGCGCTGCGCTGCGCTCGGCGCATCCTCTGCGCGAGTGGGACGCGATCGCGCTCGTCACGGCGTTCAAGGCCGTGGTGCTCGAAGGGCTCGAGGTCGTCTTCATCGTGCTCGCGGTCGGCGCCGCCGGCGGCCTGCTCGTGCCGGCGAGCCTGGGCGCGCTCGCCGCCTGCGCGCTCGTGGTGGTCGTCGGCTGCGCGGTGCACCGGCCGCTCGCGAAGATCCCGGAAAACACGCTCAAGTTCGCGGTGGGCGTGCTGCTCTCCGCGTTCGGCGCGTTCTGGGTGGGCGAGGGCCTGGGGTTCCACTGGCCCGGGGATGATCTCGCGATCGCGGGAATCGCCGCGCTCTTTCTCGCCGCCGCGGCCGCCGCCGTGGTCCGGATCTCGCGGAGCGCCGCGCCGCTCGCGCGCGGGGGAAGCGCCGAATGAAATGGCTCGCCGCCGCCGCCCGGGAGGTCGCCGGCCTCTTCATCGAGGATGCGGGGTTCGCGCTCGGCATCCTCGCGTGGGTCGCGGCGGCCGCGTTCGTCGTGCGCGAGCTGCCCTTCGGCGATCCCTGGCGCGCGGCGATCCTCCTCGCCGGCTGCCTCGCGCTCCTCGTCGAGAGCGTCCTGCGCGCGGCGCGCAAGCGCGCCGGCTAGCCCGATCGCCGCATTTTTTGCGCGGAAAGCGGAAAAAAATGACAATGTCATCGATTACGGGTTGACACCTCCGCTCCCCCCGGAGAAAAATTTCCCCTCCCCCAGTCCGCCATTCGGCGAAGGAGGAGCGGCTGTGAAAAATCTCGTCATCGCGCTGCTGATACTCGCGCTCGCCGGTTTCTTCCTTTTCCGCGACGAATTCCCGCTCCCGGACGATTCGTCCTCCGCGGCCCGGGATCCCGGGCCGCGCGGCGGAGCCGCGGGCGCAGGCGCGCCCATCGCGGGGCTGACCAGGACCGAGCTCGCGCTCTTCAACGCGGGCAAGGATGAGTTCTCACAAGAAGAGGAAGTCGCCGACGGCCTGGGACCGACGATGAACCTCGACAGCTGCGCCGGCTGCCATCTGCAGCCGGCAGTCGGTGGAACCAGCCCTGCGGTGAATCCCCAGGTTGCATTCGCCACCTTGAACGGCGCGACCAACGCCGTTCCATCATTCATAACGCCGAAAGGGCCGGTGCGCGAGGCGAGGTTCGTGAAGAACGCCGATGGAACGCCGGACGGCGGAGTCCACGATCTGTTCACGATTGCCGGCCGGGCGGACGCGCCAGGATGCGTGCTAGCGCAGCCGGACTTCGAGCGCGAGCTCGCGCGCCGCAACGTGATCTTCCGCATTCCCACGCCGGTGTTCGGCGCAGGCTTGATCGAACAGATCCCGGACAAGGCGATCCTTGCGAACCAGGTCAAGGACGCGCCCAGGAAGAAAGAGCTCAAGATCTACGGCCGGCCCAATATCGTCCTGGCCGGCCATGCGATCTCCGGCCAGGCGAACAAGAATGGTAACGACGGCACGGTCGCGCGGTTTGGCTGGAAGGCCCAGAACAAATCGCTGCTGCTGTTCTCCGGCGAGGCATACAACGTGGAAATGGGGATCACCAACGAGCTGTTTCAGACCGAGCGCGATGAAACCCCGACCTGCCAGTTTGCGAAGCTTCCCAACAACGTCACCAAGACCGATGGCAAGACGCTCGTCGAGGGGATCAGCGACATCGAAAAGTTCGCCTTCTTCGCGCGCCTCCTGGCGGCGCCGGCGGCTTCGCCCGATACACCGGGAGGGGCTGAATCCATCGCCAGGGGCCGAAAGCTGTTCATCGATACCGGGTGCGCGCTCTGCCATACGCCCACGCTCAATACAGGCGATGCCGCCGTCGCCGCGTTGCGCAATCAGCCGGTGAATCTCTTCTCCGACCTCTTGGTCCACGACATGGGCCCGGGCCTGGCCGACGGGATCACCCAGGGACAGGCGGGCCCCAGGGAGTTTCGCACCGCTCCCCTGTGGGGACTGGGACAGCGGCTGTTCTTCCTGCACGACGGGCGAACGTCGGACTTGCGGGAGGCGATCCGGGCGCATCGCAGCGGGAGTTTCCTGACCTTCAACGCATCTGAAGCGAACGCGGTAGTCAGGAACTTCAATAGGCTCCAGGATGACCAGAAGCAGGACGTTCTCAACTTCCTGCGTTCGTTGTAGCGGAAAGCACGCTGCGCTTCAGTCGAAGGCGACGATCTCCACCCAGTTCGCGCCTTTGCCCGTCGGAACCTTCTGCAGCGGCCTGAGCGCTCCGCTCGCCTGCTCGATCGCGTAGACGGAGATCGTCTCCGATTTTTCCCCGGAGGCGACGAGGAAGCTTCCCCCGGGGTCGATCGCGAATCCGCGCGGTTGTTTCTCCGTCGGCGTGCTCGAGAGATAGGTGAGCTTCCCGCTTGCCGCATCGACGCCGAACGCGGCGAGCGTGTTCGAGGTGCGCTCAGAGGCGTACAGGAATTTTCCGTTCGGGACGAGGTGCAGGTCCGCGGCCCAGATGTCGTTGTCGGTGTTGCGCGGGTGCGGGCGCGGCGAGCCGGGCTGGAGCTTCGAATCCGGCGGCAGGGCCGAGGCCGAGCTGACTTCGGTGAGCAATCCCGTCTTCGCGTCGAGCGACAGCGTCGTCACCGTGGCGACGAGCTCCGAGAGGAGGTAGACGAACCTGTTGTCGGGCGAGAAGACGAAATGGCGCGGGCCGGTCCCGGGTTTCATCTGCGCGACCGCGGGCGTGTTCGAGGCGAGGCGCCCGGACTTCTCGTCGAAGACGAACTGGAAGATCTGGTCGGTGCCGAGGTTCGGGACGTAGACGAAGCGGTTCGTCGCGTCGACGAGGATCGAATGGGCGTTGCGGCCCACGGGGATCACCTGCAGGGGCTCAGGCAGCACGCGCCCGTCGCCGCCGACCGCGTTGACGCTCACCAGGTGGCCGCCGTAGGAGGCGCCGAAGAGGAAGCGCCCGTTGCGGTCGAGCGAGA
>Ga0137379_10006635_pt1 | contig 10985 bp, 7 predicted proteins | sample SagtaG_18_FD_104812 | JGI IMG/M metagenome (GOLD analysis project Ga0137379, IMG submission 104812) | Vadose zone soil microbial communities from Sagehorn Ranch, Mendocino, California, USA - Sage2_L_80_16 metaG | ecosystem: Environmental > Terrestrial > Soil > Vadose zone | place: USA...
AGAGATGCCCGTCGATCTTGGCCAAAGGTCCGTCGATCCTGGCCATCGTGTCTGATACAGGGTGGGCGACGTTGCAGCAGAGGACGTGCGCACGGATTGATAGACGCCAGCCCTGCGACTATCTGGTTCGATAGTCGTGACCTATGCCCTGGAGCTCCGTGCGATGAATCTGAGCGGCCTGTCGTTGCGCGATCTCGAATATGTCGTGGCTATTGCGGACCACGGCAGCTTCGTTCGCGCCGCCGAGCATTGTCGTGTTGCGCAACCGTCATTGTCCGCGCAGGTCCGCAAACTCGAAGCCTGGCTCGGCATGGTGATCTTCGAGCGCACCACGCGGCGCGTCATCGTGACGGTTGAAGGCAAGTCCTTTGTCGAACAGGCCCGTCGCGTTCTGGCGGAGGCGCGGCTTCTCTTCACCATCGTCCAGCGGTCGGACAGGCCGTTCGGTGGTGTTCTGCGGCTCGCCGCAATCTCGACGCTCGGGCCCTATCTTTTCCCAAGGATATTGCCGGCACTTCGCAAGAAGTATTCCGAACTCGCTCTCGTTCTGAGCGAAGGCCTCACCGGCGAGCTCGTGCCGAAGCTGATCGACGGCGAGGTCGATGCTGTGCTTCTCTCGTTACCGCAAACCGACGCCGCAATAGCAAGTGCCGGGATATTTTCGGAACCGTTTCTGTTGGCGTGTCCGAAGGGGCATCCCGCGTCCCGCAAGGGTGGCCCGACCTGGGACGCGCTCGATGCCGAGGAGCGGCTGCTGCTGGAGGAGGGACATTGCCTGCGCGAGCAGGCGCTCGCCGGCTGCTCTGCTCCGGGCCGGACCAATCGCCTCGCCACCAGTCTGGAGACGTTGAAATACATGGTCGCCGCAGGCGAGGGCTGCACGCTGGTGCCCGCCCTTGCCGTATCCGAGCGGGACGCGGTTGCCTATTCGCGGCCGCCGGGCGCCACCTTTTCGCGAAAGGTAGGACTTGCCTGGCGCAAGAGCGATCCACGCGCGTTGGAATTTTCGGCACTCTCGGAAACACTGAGACAGATCGCCAAATCGTTCGACGACGTGAAGGCGACTTGACGACATTGCATCGTCGGCGTGCTCCGCTCATAACTCTCGGCGCTCCAGACGCTGTCGGTTGAAATGCTGACTGATGAGAAAGGCGTCGATCAGGATCTACTGATCGACGGCTTCCAGCATGTTCAGCCGAGCGATGCTTGGTTTATCGCTTCGGCATGACGCCCGGCGCATTGTCGGGCCAGCTCGCGATCGTGCCTTCGTCGACATTGAGATGCTGCGCAACGAGTTTCGGCGGCGTATGCGTGAGCCAGTTGGAGAGCGAGACCTCCTCGTAGCGCGAGGAGCGGAACACGCCGATGAACTGTAGATCGGTGTCGCCGACGTTCTCGACATAGTGACCGAGATTGCGCCTGACATAGCCGATGTCGCCGGCATTGAAGTCCATCGTCATTGCGTTCGGACCGGTGTCAAACACCGTCATGCGCGCCTTGCCCTTGATGTAGTACTGCCACTCGTCCGCGTTCGGGTGCCAGTGCATCTCCCTGATGCCGCCGGGACGAACCGTGACCAGCGCGGCCGACACTGTGGTCGAAACCTTGAAATTGCAGCTGTCGGCGACCTGGATGCTTCCGGTGTCGGAAGATTTGAGCGGACGGGACGAGCCGAGTGGGAAGATGAAGGGATGAGTTGCGACGGGCGCATCCTTTTGCATCGCGGCGCGATCGCCGGCGATGTCGCCGGGCACGGTGCCCTGGAAGATCCAGAGATTGTGCAGCGGGATCTTGGCAAATGTGTCCGCCGGAACGCCGAAGTTCTTGGCGAGGACCTCGGGCGGCGTGTGGGCGAACCAGTCCGAGAGGAGCAAGGTGTTGAATTCGTCGGCATGCCCGTCATCGAAGCAGATGACGAATTCGCAGCCATCCGGACCCAAGCCCTGCAGTGAATGCGGCGCTCCCGGCGGGAAATACCAGAGATCGCCTTCCTTGACATCCGCAACATAGGGACGGCCCTGCGCATCGAGAACCGTCACACGGCAGGTGCCATAGGTCATGATCGCCCACTCGGCTGCCTGGTGCCAGTGCAGTTCGCGGATGCCGCCGGCCGTCAGGCGCATGTTGACGCCCGATATCTCCTTGGAAATGGCAAAATCGGCAACGGTGACCTCCCGCGCCCATCCTCCATTCTGGATCCGCTTCGGTGCGTTGTTGAACGATGCCCAGGGCGTCGGCATGTCGCCGACGTCCGTCGCCGGTGGAGATTGCGCTGAGGGAAATTGGCCGCTCAGAACCTGACTTTGCGGGCCGGGATCGCTGAGATTTCCCGGGCCTTTCGCGTTGATGGCGCCCTGGGGCAGCTCGTCCGGATTGCCAAAAGATGCGGCCTTCACTGAGGACACCATGGCCGCGCCCATGGCCGAGGCTGCCAGCAGGTTTCGTCTCGAAATCATGATCGTACCTCCAAAGGGATTGTTCTGTTGAGCCGTGGTCAGCGGCCTCCCTCATGGAGTTAGGGAAGCGGCGACATAGGCCAATCCAGAGAGGACCTCCGCTTTTCCGGAATGCACTACGGCGGTGCGCCGATCGAACCGGTCTGTCTGTCGGGCGGGCACGATCCGGCATTCTCGAAAGAAAGTCCGCGATCGACGTCGCAACTGTTTCTGCATCGGTACCCGCAGAGGTTCTCGCAATGTCGGAACGCAAGGCAATTCACCCCTATCATCATCCGGCGGGCGGGTGGGGTGCGCTCAAGGCCCTCGGCGAGCACCTGATCGAGCAGCGCATTCCGATCAAGGGGGCGACTACGCTCCGATGCATGAATCAGCCGGAAGGTTTCGACTGTCCCGGGTGCGCCTGGCCAGATCCGAAACACACCTCGTCATTCGAATTCTGCGAGAATGGCGCGAAGGCCGTGGCCTGGGAAGCGACCGCCAAGCGCTGCACGCCTGAGTTTTTCGCTGATCACACGGTCACGGAGCTGTCCGCCTGGAGCGACTCCGATCTCGAGATGGTGGGCCGGCTCACGCATCCCATGGCTTATGATGGGGGATCGGACCGCTATCTTCCCATAAGCTGGAGCGAGGCGTTTTCGATCGTCGGTCGCCATCTGAACGCGCTGCCTGACCCGAACATGGCGGAGTTTTACACCTCCGGCCGCACCTCGAACGAAGCCGCCTTTCTCTATCAGCTCTTTGTGCGGGAGTACGGCACCAACAATTTCCCCGATTGCTCCAACATGTGTCATGAGGCGACCAGCATGGGCTTGCCGCAATCCATTGGGGTGGGCAAGGGCACGGTCGTGCTGGAGGATTTCGACAAGGCAGACTGCATTTTCATCTTCGGCCAGAATCCCGGCACCAACAGCCCGCGCATGATGACCAACCTGCGCGATGCCGCCCGCCGCGGCGCTTCGATCATCTCTTTCAATCCGTTCCGCGAGCGAGCGCTGGAACGTTTCCAGGCCCCGCAGAGCCCGATTGAAATGGCGACGCTGAGCTCGACAAAGATCAGCTCGCGACTCTACCAGGTGCGGGTCGGCGGTGACGTCGCCGTGATCAAGGGCATGATGAAGGTTCTGGTTGACGAAGATACGGCGGCACGGTCGAGAGGTGAGCAGGCCGTTCTGGACTGGGACTTCATTCGTGGCCATACGCACGGGCTCGACGCATTGGTAAGTGACCTGAGGACGACGCCATGGACTGATATCGAGCGTTACTCCGGGCTCAGCCGCGAAGACATCGAATATGCCGCGCAAGTCTACATGAAAGCCGAGCGCGCGATCATCGTCTACGGCATGGGGATCACCCAGCACCGGCGCGGCGCGCAGAATGTTCAGCAATTGGCCAATCTCGCCCTGTTGCGCGGCCATATCGGCCGTGAGGGCGCGGGCATCTGCCCGGTCCGCGGCCATTCGAACGTGCAGGGAGATCGTACGGTCGGCATCACCGAGACGCCGTCCGAAGACTTTCTCGATCGGCTGGAATTTCGCTTCGGTTTCAAGCCGCCTCGTGCGCACGGCCACAATGTCGTCACAGCGCTGGAAGCGATGATTCGCGGTGACGCCAAGGTGTTCATCGCGATGGGCGGCAACTTTGCCGCAGCAATTCCCGATTGGCAGCTCACGCAGGAAGCGCTCAGGAGACTCGATCTTACGGTCCACATCTCGACCAAGCTCAACCGCAGTCACCTGATCCACGGGCGCGATGCGTTGATCCTTCCCTGCCTTGGCCGCACGGAGATAGACATCCAGGCGACCGGGCCGCAGTCCATCACCGTGGAGGACTCCATGTCGATGGTCCATGCGTCGGCCGGTTGCAATCGGCCCGCGTCCGAGCACCTGTTGAGTGAGCCCGCAATCGTTGCCGGCATGGCGCGGGCGACCTTGGGGCAATGCTCCGTCGTCGATTGGGACGGCCTCGTCGCCGAGTACGATCGTATTCGCGAGGCGATCGAGATCGTGTTGCCGATATTCCAGGCCTACAATGCACGAATTCGCGTGCCCGGCGGCTTCCACCTTGTCCCGGCCGCGCGCGAGCGCATCTGGGCGACGCCGAACGGCAAGGCCAATTTTCTGGTCTTTGACGGCCTTGGCGAGGATCCGCAAGACGATCATCCGGAGACGCTCTGGCTGAGCACGATTCGCAGCCATGACCAGTACAATACGACGCTCTATTCCATGTCCGATCGCTACCGGGGTGTCTACGGCCAGCGCGACATCGTGTTCCTGAACCAGTTCGAGATGGACAAGCGTGGGATCCTGGACGGTGACCGGGTCGATCTGGTGACCGTTTCGACCGACGGCATCGAGCGGCGGGTGCGCGACTTCCGCGTGGTCGGATACTCGTTCCCGAACGGCTGCTGCGCAGCTTACTACCCGGAGACCAATCCTCTGGTGCCGCTCTATGCGCACGATCCCCTCAGCTTCACACCGTCCTCCAAGGGCATCCTGGTCCGGATCGAGCGCACCGGCATCGGCGTCACGGACGACTCCTCGCATTAGGATTAGATGCACAATGCAAAGCGAGCTACACAAGGCATCGGTCTGGATCACCGCGCTGGCACTTCCGACTGGCGGCACCGAAGACGGCGTTTCGCGCTTGCTGATCGCGTTGCTCCTTGCGCCACATCCGCTGTTCGCTGATCCCCTCCAGTCTGACGGTGCGGCGCGCGAGATCGCGAGGCCGTCGATCGACAGCAGAAGAGTCTAGGCATCTGGCGGCCACGCCGATCGGCGGTCGGGTGCGCGCGCTTGCGCGTGTCAAAAGCGCTGACGCAAAGAGCCTACTCTTCGAGATCGAGGCGTGGAACGATCTCAGAAAGATCGGTGCCGGAACGCACCGCCGGGCGATCGTGAATGTCCCTCAGTTCGAGAGACGGTCCTGCGTTCACCAGGCCGTGGCCTGACGTCCCCGCCAGTTGCCCGGTAGCAACGCGGTCATCTCACACGGCAAGCAGCCTCGAAATCGATGGCGCCGCTCCCGCTGCCGGCGGCCGGTTGTTAATGTCGGCAGATCGGGCGGTGCGCTGCGCAGCCTGCTCGAGCTCGGACCGCGGGGGCATGTGATTGCCGACGCGCCAGCTCCGGGGAGTGCATCCCGTGAACCGCTTGAAGACGGTCGTAAAGTGGGCTTGGGTCTGGAAGCCGACCGTGAGCGCGATCTCCATGATCGGCATCGTGGTATCCCTCATCAACTCCGTGGCTCGCCGAATACGCCGCTGCAGCAGGAATTCGTGCGGGCGCAGGCCCGTGGCCGCGCGGAATTGAGACGCGAAGTGCATGCGGCTAAGTCCTGCGACCGCAGCGAGATCGCGCGAGGTCATCTTCGACGACATGCCGGCGTCGATGTAGTCGACGACGCGTTTGAGCCGCCATTTCTGCAACCCCTGGACATGGCGGCCGCGAACAGGGACCTGATCGGTCCCGGTCGATCGCTCCACGGCAGGCCGTAAGCCAAACTGCCTGACCGCGATCACGAGCCGAAGCGCTTGCATGTTGTGTGTAGCGGCCTTTAGGGCCTCAATCAGCGACTGAACGACCTCATCTCTGGACTCTATCTCTGGGGCCGACGGTAGGGTCGACAGGTGACCACTTGCAATGGAAGCTGAACTTCCTGCCTCGTTCCCGTTTGGGGCGGGAGGCGCGAACAATTGCCGAAGGGGATCGTGGGTCTGGACGGACATCTTGAGTCGCTCCGGGATGAAGAATGCTGTCAGGTCTTCACGATGTGGCGAGATACCGTCAATTCGGTGCGTGCAAAGCGATCTCGGCGCTGGTCGACGGCATCAAATTGGCGGCGGCCGACAAAGCGTGACGCGTGGAAGAGATTTCCTGCCGAAGTTCGTCGTTGCGGCCGTACCTGATTTCCGCGCGCGCCATGTCGATCGCGCCTTGATGGTGAGGCAGCATTACATCAACGAAATCGCGACCGATGTCGCTGGTCGGCGCCATCAGCATGGTGCGGTTCATGTTGCTCGTCGCAAGATCGCTGTCGAAGAGAAACTGCTGCTCGTCCTTATCCTTCGCCCTGCGGGCTTCGGGATCGTGCTTCGGATCCTGTGCGAGGGCGAATGATGTCGCCATGACCGACAGGCTGGTTGCCAGCGAGATGGCGCGTCTGCGTACGAATCTGCGGGAAAACAGGGGCACGTCAAACTCCAGGACAAGCTAGTGTGATTGGCATCACGCAAACCGGTACGCGACTGCTATGTCGAAGATGACGATGGTGCTCCATGAGCTCAATTAAATACGGATTTAAGGTTCGCGGGCGAAGCGCGTGAGCGCCGCCTAAAACCGAATTCAGATTTCTTAAATCCAATTTAGTGGCCGCTCCAGCGGTGGTCTTCCTACAGTTGAGCTGCCGGACACAAACGCAGGAGCAGCCAATGCAAGCTCAGACCGCCGTCGCCACTGGAGCGTTAGCCCCGCAATCAGCCGGCATTCTCGCCTATTCTGCAGCCATCAAGCGCTTCGATTTGCTCGAGCGCGGCCGTGAGCAGCAGCTCGCGCGTCGTTGGCAGGAGCGGCGCGACAAGAGCGCGACGGACGAGCTGGTCACGAGCCATCTCCGCCTCGCTGCGAAGGTGGCACGAGGCTACAAGGGGTACGGTCTTCCGATCGCCGACTTGATCGCGGAAGCCAATCTGGGGCTGGTGATTGCCGCCTCACGTTTCGAACCGGGACACGGTGCGCGATTTTCGAGCTACGCCCTGTGGTGGATCAAGGCGACCGTCCACGAATACATCTTGCGCTCATGGTCTCTGGTCAAGATCGGCACGACAGCTGCGCAAAAGAAGCTCTTCTTTCGGCTGCGCGGCGAAATAAGGAAGCTCGCGGGCGAGACAGCGGCCCTGACGCCCGAAATGGCGCAGGTCATTGCGGAAAAGCTCGAAGTGACCGTTCGCGACGTGGTTGAAATGGATAGCCGGCTCTGTGGTGATCTTTCCCTGCATACCCGTGTCGGTGACGGCGATCGATCGGCGGAATGGGAAGCGACGCTCGTCGATGAGTCTCCAGATGCAGAGCAGATCGTCGCGGAGCACGACGAAACAACACGCCGGTCAAGGGCCCTGCGCGCCGCGCTGGAGGTCTTGACGGAGCGGGAGCGGCGCGTGTTCGAAGCGAGACGGCTTGCAGAGCGACCGTTGACGCTCGAGCAGCTCAGCTGCGAGCTATCGATCTCGAGCGAACGGGTACGGCAGATCGAGGCAAGCGCGTTCGCCAAGGTCAAGCGCGCGACGATCCTGGCGGCCAAGGCGGGCAGCGAAGCAACGGCTGCGTGAGGCGCACGGACATCGCGTGCTGCGCTCTGGTGTGCGCAAGCTCATCCCGAAGTGAGCAGGAAGCCGCAGCCGATCACGGCTGCTCGAAGCCTGACTAGAAGGTGAAGTTGCGCGACGGCTTCGTCATTTCATGTTGCGGCGCCCGAAACCCAACTTGGTTGAGCGGACGGCCTGGCGACTTCATGCCTCGCCGCGTTTTCTGAATCGGCAGCGGCGCAGGGATACAGAATGGGAATTGTTCGATTTGCACTGAGGTTCCCGCACACCTTCTACGTGGTGGCGGCACTGATCCTGTTTCTGGGCGGTGTGGCGCTGTGGTCGATGCCGACGGACATCTTCCCGGAGATACGCATCCCTGTGGTGACGGTCATCTGGCAGTACACCGGTCTGTCCACGCCGGAGATGGAGCAGCGCGTCAGCACCTACAGCCAGTATTCCATCAGTGCCAACGTCAATGGCATCAAGAACATGGAGTCTCAGACCCTCAATGGTCTGTCGGTGCAGAAGATCTACTTCCAGCCCGACGTCAATCTCGACTTGGCGATTGCGCAGATCGTCTCCGCCACCAACTCGATTCGTGCGTTGATGCCGCCGGGCATCCAGCCGCCGATAGTCGTGCAGTTCAATGCGTCGAGCGTTCCCGTGCTGCAGCTCGCCTTGAATTCGGACAACCTCAACGAACAGCAACTCTATGACTTTGGCATCTATCGCGTCCGGCAGCAGCTTGCACCCGTACCGGGCGTCACCCTGCCCACGCCGGCCGGCGGAAAGTACCGCCAGATCATGGTGGACATCGATCCCGACAAGCTCCTGTCTCGAGGGCTGACTCCGCTCGACATCGTCAACGCGGTGAATACTCAAAATCTCACGCTTCCATCCGGCACCGCGAAGATGGGCGACATTCAATACACGGTGCGTACCAATGCGACGCCGGCGACCATCGACGATCTCAACAAGATCCCGGTCAAGTTCTCAAACGGCGCCACCATCCTGCTGAAAGACGTGGCAGAGGTGCGTGATGGATCGATGGTGCAGCAGAACATCGTCCGTGAGGACGGTCGCCGCTCGGTCCTGATCAGCATCATCAAGAATGGCAATGCCTCGACGCTCGCGGTCGTCAACGGCGTAAAGAGGGCGCTGACAGCAGTTCGCGCCGCCGCTCCTCCCGGACTCAAGATCACGGAGCTGTTCGACCAGTCGGGTTTCGTGACGAATTCGGTGAACGGCGTACTTCGGGAAGGGGCCATCGCGGCGGGATTGACCGCCATGATGATCCTCCTGTTTCTCGGCTCATGGCGCTCGACCCTGGTGGTGATGATTTCGATTCCGCTGGCGATCCTGTCGTCGCTTGTCGTGCTCTATTTCCTCGGCGAAACGTTGAACACGATGACGCTGGGCGGCCTCGCCCTTGCGGTCGGCATTCTGGTCGACGATTCGACCGTCACGATCGAGAATACTCATCGGCTGTGGACGGAGGAGGGCATGCTGCTTGCGGACGCCACCTTGCATGGAGCGGCCGAGATCGCGGTGCCCACACTGGTGTCCACACTTGCCATCAGCTGCGTGTTCACGTCGGTGGTGTTCCTCGAGGGACCAGCCAAATACCTGTTTACCCCGCTGGGGCTCGCTGTCGTATTCGCGATGCTTGCGTCCTACGGATTGTCCCGGACGTTGACGCCGATCACGATCGGGCTCCTGCTCAAGGGCGAGCGGCGGCACGTCCATGGCGAAGTCCCGGCCGGCCTGTTCTCGCAGTTGTCTGCTGCCTTCGAGCGCAGCTTCGAACGGCTGCGTGAGGGCTATTCACGGGTCCTGGGATTGCTGCTGCGACGCCGCGCCATCGTGCCCATTGTTGCGATCCTGATACTCGGCCTGGGAGCGGTGATGCTGAGCCTCGTGGGCAGGGATTTCTTTCCGTTGATCGACGGAGGCCAGATCCAGCTCCATGTCCGCGCGCCGGCAGGAACTCGTATCGAGAGTACCGAAGCCATATTCCAGAAGATCGAGGACAAGATCCGCGAAGTCATCCCCGAGAAGGAGCGCTCACTCATTGTCGACAACATCGGTCTGCCCGCACGGGCCTATAACCTGGCCTTTGCCGACGGCTCGACCATCGGCATCAACGACGGTGTGATCCTGGTTTCGCTCAGAGAAGGCCGTAGGCCGACGGCGGATTACGTCAAGAATCTGCGTCAGATCCTGCCGGCGTCGTTTCCCGACGACACTTTCTACTTCCAGGCCGCCGACATCGTCACGCAGATCCTGAACTTCGGACTGCCGGCGCAGATCGACATTCGGACTGTCGGCTATGGAGCCAACAATCTGACCGTCGCAAAGGAACTCCAGAAGCGACGGGCCGCCGTTCCGGGTATCGTCGACGCCCATCTCCAGCAGGAAGTTGACGGGCCGGCGTTCTACACGGACATCGACCGGACCCGGGCTGCCCAGCTTGGCCTGAACGCGAGCACGGTCGCGACCAACATCAACGTCAGCCTCAGTTCGTCGGTGCAGGTCTCGCCGAATTTCTGGACGGATCTAAGCTCCGGCATTCCATACTACCTCGCCGTGCAGACGCCGGAATACAAGATCAATTCGCTCAACGCGCTGGCCAATACGCCCGTGTCCACGTCGCTCGCCGCGAGTGGCCAGACGGTGCCGGGCATGCTCAGCAACATCGCGACCTTCAAGCGCGATACGGTGCCGACCAACGCCAATCAGAGCAACGTCCAGCCGGTTTACGAGGTCTATGCCAGCGTGCAGGGCCGCGATCTCGGCAGCGTCGCGGCTGACATCGGCAAGGTCACCGCCGGGCTCCAGAAGGAATTGAAGCCCGGAAATTCCATCCAGGTCCTCGGCCAGATCCAGAGCATGAACGACTCGTTCCGCGATCTCGGCCTCGGCCTCGTGTTCGCGGCAGTGTTCGTCTATCTGCTGATGGTCGTGAATTACCAGAGCTTTGGCGAACCCTTGGTGGTTATCCTTGCGTTGCCCGCGACGCTCTGCGGCATCGTCACCATGCTGTTCATCACCGGGACCACGCTCAACGTCCCGTCGCTGATGGGTGCAATCATGTCGGTCGGCGTTGCATCGGCGAACTCCATCCTGCTCGTGACCTTTGCGCGCGAGCAGCAGCTCAAGGGACATTCCGCCTTCGAGGCGGCGTTGAGCGCCGGTCGCACCCGCATCCGGCCGGTGCTGAT
>Ga0137379_10006640_pt1 | contig 10980 bp, 9 predicted proteins | sample SagtaG_18_FD_104812 | JGI IMG/M metagenome (GOLD analysis project Ga0137379, IMG submission 104812) | Vadose zone soil microbial communities from Sagehorn Ranch, Mendocino, California, USA - Sage2_L_80_16 metaG | ecosystem: Environmental > Terrestrial > Soil > Vadose zone | place: USA...
CGACAGAGCAAAGTCGTAGTCCGCTTTAGGGATCGGGACTACCTGGACGCTCGAGATTCGCTTTCGCAAATTAGTGTCATAGATCAGGATTCGCGTCCGGCTCCGCCTTATGTCGGTTAAATCATACCAGCAAAGAGTGAGCAATTCGGTATTCGTTACAAATGCCGGCGTAGGTAGACATAGATGACTCTTCCCCTCCCAGGTGACTCGCCACGGTTCGACAAACTTTCGAAGAAGTACTCTTGTGCTCTCCTCTGCTGTTGCCAGGCTGTCGTCTGAGATGGCGAAGCGAAAGGACAGAGCTCTGTCTAGCCCGCTACCCAATGGGGACAACGACGAACTCCTTAAGATTTCAATGTGCGTGTTAGACGGAATGTAGTGCTTCAGCAACAGAGTTCTGCCGGTAGGCGAGAGACGTAATTCCCAATAATCCTACTTCTTGACCCCCTCCAATTTTCGTTCCCTCAGCACCTTGAAGTCGGGTGAGTAGAGTCTGAGGAAAGCCGTTTCTAACTATGAAATTCCCCTCGTCGTTCATCATCACGGAGGAGATGCCCGAGCGCGTAGGAAGCTGATTTCGAAATTTCAGAGCTCCGGTTTTCGCATCAAACGCAACGAATTGTAAGACGAAGGGATCGGTGGGAGTGAGTTCATTGCGGCGCACGAGTTGTCCGGCATCTGCTTTTGTTACAAAGTAACAAATTACTTCATCAGACGTAGGAAAGAGGACACCAATATCAACGAATTTCCCACCGATGTAAGCTTTTCCTCCAATGTAGTGCGGGTTAGGACGGGAGGAATAGGAAAATGGCCTCAGATCGACTGCCCAGAGCGGCTGTGTACCATTGTCCTTCGCTTGCATCCGGATGCTGCTGAGCATTAACACGAGGCACGCAAGTGAGATGCCGATAGTTACGCATGGATTATTTTCGAAGCCAGACACCCGTAGCGTATTGACCAGGATTATATCCCGCGAACAAATAGTTCTATTGCCAGGAAGTTTGTGTGGAAGAGCAACGAATCAAGGACTCGACTACGAAGTCACAGAACTATATGGGTTACTGCATGGAAGTCAACCAGGTTTGCAGCAGGTTGCGAACTTTGGCTCCTTCGATTCGCCGCCGTACCGCATCCATCACGACAAACCGCGCCTGAGCTCCGCGCCCACGAAATCCCACCCAGTACGGGATATAAATTTCTCCAGCGATCGGCTCCGCCGAAATCTGCAGATTCCGCATGCGAAAAAAACCAGTGGTGAAAAGTACACGTCGCACTTTTCCCAGGATCAGTTCCCTCGCCTTTTCCTCTTCCAGCAGCGGCAGCGGACAATTCCGCGTCTCCACGAAGACGACCTCGCCCGGACCGGGTAATTGCTCGAAGGCGTAGAGATCAAGGGAGCCGGTTACCGCATCCAGCCCGAGCACGCGTTGATCACGCTTGCCACTATTCAGGATTTCAACTTGGAACAGCTGGAAGGGGATAAAAAACTCGGCCACGGATCGCACCGGCCCGAACGCCACTTGCCGCAACATTTCTATCGGGCCAGTGGAGGAAAACTGGTCGATGGCCTCATCGCGGCCGACGTTGGGTCGCAAACTGCGGATACGTGCCACTGCGACCTGCCTAGCGAAAATAGATCCAAAGGCCGACCACGGTGCTAAGCAATGCCAGGCTGAAAACGACGTTCAGTCTATGCTCCATCGCGGTTTCCGCCGCCGGCTTGTACACAACTGGGCGCGCTACTTGCGTCAGGTCCATTTTTTCATCGACGGTGGCAAAGGTCAGGCCAGCAAGTTTCTTGCGGTCCGGCGCCGGCGTCATCAGGGAAACCACGACCAGCACCAGCGAGCAGATCACGAACATCAAGATCGCATAGTGCAGGAAATTAATGTCGATCAACCAGCGAATCGCGGGATTCTCGAAGCCACCGCCGGCCGCACGGTCCATGATCTCAAGTACAAAGCGTACCGCACCCAGCACAAAACCGGTCAGCAGCGAACTGATGGCCCCTTGCGCATTCAGCCGCGGCCACAGAATTCCCAGGATAAAGCAAGATGTAATCGGCGGACTGATGTACGCCTGCACGCTTTGCAGGTAAATGTAGAGCTGGCTGCTGATCAAGTGTATGAACGGCACCCATGCCAGCCCGAGTAAAACCATTACCCCAGTCATCACCCGGCCAAAGCGGACCAGTTGTCTCTCGCTGGCATCCGGTTTGATTTTTTTATAGAAGTCCAGGGTGACCAGAGTCGAAGCCGAGTTAAATACAGAGCTCATCGCTCCCATCAGCGCCGCCAGCAAAGCCGCGATCATCAGCCCCACCAGCCCGGTCGGTAACAGATTAATGATTAACGTTGGATAAGCAATATCCCCGTTCAGTACCTGGCCGTTTGCTCCTATGTGGAACATATCAGGATACAAGGCAAACGCAATCAGCCCAGGCAGCACCAACATGAACACAGGCAAAATCTTTAGGAAGCCGGCAAAGATCGTGGCTGCCTTGGCGTGTCCTTCATCTTTCGCGGAAAGAACACGTTGCACAATTACTTGATCGGTGCACCAATACCATATCCCGAGGATGGGCGCTCCGAAGAAGATGCCGGTCCAGGGAAACTCAGGATCGCTGGCCGGCTTGATCATGTGAAAGTAGTTCGCTGGCACGTGAGCTCGTAGCCCTGCAAATCCACCGACATCGTGTAAACCGATCAACGTCAAGATCACCGCCCCGATGATCAGGATGATCGTCTGCACCAGGTCGGTATAAATCACCGCCGCCAACCCACCGGCAATGGTGTAAATCCCCGTCGCAATCACCAGCACCACGGCGGCTTGAAGCGCATTCCAACCCACAACCCGTTCCAGCACGATTGCGGCCGCATACAAATGCACAGAAATTTTGGTGAACACATAAGCAATGATGGATATGCTCGCCAGATATACCGCGCAAGACCGGCTGAAGCGACGCTCCAAAAATTCCGGCATGGTGAACACATTGGACCGCAGATAAAACGGAACGAAAACCCAACCCAATATCAGAAGAATCAGGCAAGCCAGCCACTCGAAATGGCCGACCGCCAGTCCCGAGGTGGCTCCCGATCCCGCCAGTCCAATGAAATGTTCAGTTGAAATATTGGAGACGAACAGCGATGCCCCAATCGCAAACCATCCCACGCTGCGGCTAGCCAGGAAGTAATCGGTCGAAGTGCGTTCCTTGCGCGCGAAGTAAAAACCTATGGCAAAAATCACGATGAAATAGACGACAATGATCGCGATATCGATCCCGGTCAGCGATTTGTGGGTAAAATGCGCCGCGCTTTGGACCATAATCCTCCCCCGCCTCTTCCCTGCTGCGGCACCCCTTGCAACGGCATGGCGCAGATAGATAGGGCTGTAGCCCTGCGCTAACAGAAAATCGAGTTGGCACTGTATCGCAGCAGCGAACTTCCCGCAACCTGTCAGTTGTAGGGACGCTCTCCATCGTCTATCCTAATTGGCAATCTTTACGTCTAAACGGCTTGCTTCTGTATCTTCCGGGACTTATCCATGACCCTGACCCGATTCGTCGGCAAGAATGCCTTTCGCAACAAGCGCCGTAGTATCTTGACGGTCTTAAGCATCGGTTTTTCCCTCCTGCTGCTTACGCTGATGATGACCCTGTGGCGCGCTTTCTATTTGGATGAAGGCAGCGCCGAGTCGGCTCAGCGCGTGGTCGTCCGCCATCGCGTGTCGTTGACCTTCAATCTTCCGGGTTTCTACCGCGAGAAAATCCGCTCGGTGCCAGGCGTGGTTGCGGTGGTCCCGATCTCCTGGTTTGGAGGAATCTACAAAGATCAGAAGCCAGAAAACTTTTTTGCTCAGTTTGGCACGGACCCCGAGGAATTTTTTAAGGTATATCGGGATATTGAAATGCCGGCCGATCAACTCACGGCATGGCAGCGCGACCGCCAGGGAGTCATCGTCGACAGCAGTCTGGCAAAAAAATACGGATGGAAGTTGGGGGATCGCATCGTTTTGCAGGGGACCATCTATCCTGTGAACCTCGATCTGAACATTCGCGGTATTTTTACCTCCAACCCGGATGACAAATCTGTCTATTTCAACGCCAAGTACGTCGAAGAGGCCGTCTCCTGGTTCAAAGGCCGAGCTGGCACTTTCAGTATCCTGGCCGCAACTGCCGCGGATGTGAGCAAAGTCAGCACTGCAATAGACGATATGTTCCGCAACGCGCCCCAGCCTACGAAGGCAGAGAGTGAGAAGGCGTTCGGCCTGGAATTCGTGGCTATGATGGGCAACGTCAAGGCTTTCATTCTGAGTATTTGCTCGGCAGTGGTCTTTGCTACGTTGCTGGTTTCCGCAAACACGATGGCGATGTCCATCCGGGAACGTACCCGCGAGGTGGCGGTTCTGAAGACCCTGGGTTTCACTCGTCAAACCGTGTTGGGGATGTTTGTGGGGGAGGCGGTTACTCTCGCTGTGCTGGGCGGGCTGGTGGGCACCAGCATTGCTTACTTGCTGGTGTACGTAGCCACGCACTCTCCGCAATTCTTCAGTTTTTTTTCCCTAAAAGTAACACCTGGTCTGTGGCTGGTAGCCATGCTGGTTTCCGGATTCGTCGGTTTTCTTAGCGCCGCTCTTCCGGCATACCACGCATCGCGCACGAACATCGTGCAGGGCCTCCGCCACATTGGGTAAGTGCAATGACGATTACTGGCTTTATCGTGAGAAACACATTCCGCAACAAGCGGCGCAGCCTATTGACCGTGCTTAGCATCGGCTTCTCTCTGCTCCTGCTTACGCTGATGATGACCATCTGGCGCACCTTCTACATCGATCAAGGCGCGCCGGATTCCGCCAAGCGGCTCATGACCCGGCATAAAGTTTCACTTACCTTCTTTCTGCCTGGTTTTTACCGGGAGAAGATTCGTTCCCTTCCCGGCGTAGTCTACGTTGCGCCGATGACGTGGTTCGGCGGCCGTTACAAGGACAACAAGCCGGAGAATTTCTTTGCCCAGTTTGCCACTGACCCAGAGGAGTATCTAAAAGTCGCGGCTGACAAAAATGTGCCCGCCGATGAGGCTCAGGCTTGGATACACGATCGTGCCGGCGCCATGGTGGACGCCGAGTTGGCCAAAAGATACGGCTGGAAGGTCGGCGATCGCATCACCTTGCAGGGAACCATCTTCCCGGTAAACCCGGAGCTTACGATTCGCGCCATCTTCACCATGACGCCTTCGAACAAGACTCTCTACATGAATTCGAAATATTTGGAAGAAGCAGTGTCGTGGTACAAGGGACAGACCGGCTTTTTCTTCACTCGAGTCGCTGCTCCCGAGGACATTGCGCCCACCTCGCGGGCCATCGACGACATGTTCCGCAACTCGCCCCAGCCCACAAAAACCGAGAGCGAAAAGGCTTTTCAACTTTCGTTCATCGCCATGCTGGGCAACGTCAAGGCATTTATCCTGAGCATTTGCGCCGCAGTAGTCTTTGCCATTCTGCTGGTGGCCGCCAATACCATGGCCATGTCCATCCGCGAGCGTACGCGCGAGGTGGCGATGCTGAAGACTCTGGGATTTACGCGCGGCATCGTCCTCTCCTTGTTCGTCGGCGAGGCAATCGCACTATCTGTCGCGGGCGGACTGCTTGGAGTTCTGATCGCGGCAGGTCTGGTTGGGTTCGTTGCCCATTCGCCGTTTGCCACCGGAATTTTGTTTGGCTTGAGAGTTTCTCCGGTCACCATGGGCTTGGCGGTCGTAGTTGCCGCCTTTGTAGGATTCGTCAGCGCCTACTTTCCGGCTTACAACGCCTCCCGCGTCAATATCGTGGAAGGACTGCGCCACATCGGCTGAACTGAAAGGGATCGAGATGGCTATACCGATCAGCTACAACATCCGGAACCTGAAATTGCGTAAGGGACTTACCATCATGACCGCGCTGGGTATCGCGCTGACGGTGACCACGGCGATTTTTATTATGGCGCTCCTGGCCGGATTGCAGCGCGCCTTCGTCACCAGTGGCGATCCGAACAATGTATTGGTGTTGCGCAAAGGATCAGAAGCAGAACTGTCTGGCGGTTTTGATGCCACCGCTTTTCCCGTGTTGAAGAACCTGCCAGGCATCGCCAAAGATAGCCATGGCGAGCCAATGGCGTCAGGAGAATGGGTAGTCGTGATCGTGCTGCCCCGCAAGGGTGGCACAGGAGAAGTCAACGTCACCGTACGCGGCATGATGCCCGATGGTCTCGAAATGCGGCCCTCAGCCAAGCTCGTCCAAGGTCGCTGGTTTACTCCGGGGCAGCGTGAAGTCGTCGTCAGCCAGTCGATCCACAAACGCTTTTTGAACGCTAACGTGGGAGATAGCATGGCGTTCGGCAAAGGGCCATGGCAGGTGGTGGGCGTATTCGACGCCGGCGGTTCAGCCTATGACTCGGAAATTTGGGGTGACGTGAACCAGATGGCCGCCGATTTCGATCGTCAGGGCGGCTTCTCTTCCGCTTACTTGCGGGCGACAGATCCGGTTTCTGCCGATGCCCTCAAACATCGCGTCAGTGATGACCAGCGATTAAAGCTCGAAGGCGTGCTGGAACCTGACTATTATGCAAAACAAACTTCCTCTGGCGCCCCTATCCGGATTATTGGTTGGATCGTGGCGATCATTATGGCCATCGGCTCAAGTTTCGCCGCGATGAATACGATGTACGCTGCGGTCGCCTATCGGGGACGAGAAATTGCTACACTTCGGGTAATAGGATTTTCAAAACCGAGCATCCTCACCTCGTTTGTGTTGGAGTCGCTGCTGCTATCACTCCTGGGTGCGCTGGTCGGAATCTTATTGATGCTGCCCTTGAATGGTATGACCACGGGCACGTCGAATGGTCTTACCTTCAGTGAAATCGTTTTCAGCCTGAGGATGACTGTGCCAGTTGTTGTCACCGCTGTCGGGTTCGCATTGATTATGGGATTGTTTGGAGGCATAGCGCCCGCATGGCACGCCGCTCGTCGTGACATTATTGCGGCGCTGCGCGATTAACGATTGAGGGCGGCTAAGATTAGTGCGGCGCGAGTTATATCCAGGGAGAGCCATAACAAATTGAGCAATATGCCAATCGACATCAAGCATCAGGACTTGCAAAGCTTGCGTATTGACCGCTCGGCAAAGAGCGGCGGGACCGGCGGTGGGGAAACACCCGTCTGGGCTAAGCGTTACATCATCATTGGAATTTCGGTAGTCGTGCTGCTGAGTCTTTCCGCCCTGCTCTATCGTCTATTCGCGTCCGATGTCCCCGAAGTTGAAGTAGCACGCGCTGTTGCCGAGAACAGCGACATCGGTGGGATTGTGCTCTCGGCCAGCGGCTACATCGTCGCGCATCACAAGATCAATGTGAATTCGAAGGTCACTGGCCGCGTGGCTTGGATTGGTGTGGAGAAAGGCGACAAAGTAAAAGAGGGCCAGATTCTGGTTCGCCTCGAGAACCAGGAATTCCTCGCCCAGTATCAGCAAGCCAAAGGGGCAGTGGAAAGCACTCGGGCAAGGCTAAGCCAGCTGGAACATGGATCGCGGCCGGAAGAAGTTCAACAGGCACAACACAATCTTGACGAAGCCCGCGCCACTCTGGCGAATGACAGGCTCACTCTAAATCGCACCAAGGACCTGGTAGCTCAGGGCGTCCTTTCGAGGCAAGCCCTGGACGACGCTACCGCCAAGTTCGAATCCAGCCAACAGCGTGTCCACTCTCTGGAACAGGGATACCAATTATCAAAGATCGGCCCACGCCAGGAAGAAATCGATCGTGGTCGTGGCGACCTCGCCGAAGCTCAGGGCCGCGCTGATTTCGCCAAAGCGCAACTCGACGCCACCATCATTCGAGCTCCGGTCAAAGGCACCATCCTGGAGCGCACCGCGGAAAAGGGCGAACTCATTACCGCGCAATTTGCCAGTTCGGCCGAAGGCGGACCACAGGGATCAGTAGTTTCTCTCGCCGATCTCACTGACCTTCAAGTCGAACTCGATATCGCGCAGGATGATTTCTCAAAGTTGAGCCGCAACCAAAAGGGCGTCGTGACCGTGGATGCGTTCCCCGATCGCAAATATGACGGAGTCATTGCCGAAATTTCTCCCGAAGCCAATCGTCAGAAAGCCACCGTCCAAGTGAAGGTGCAGATACAGAATCCTGACGAGTACCTGCGTCCGGAAATGAACGCCACGGTCAAGTTCCTTGCCAACGAAGTGAAGACCACCAACTCGCAACCTTCCGGAGTTGTAGTGCCTACAACTGCGGTTCGCGATCACAATGGCAAGAAGGTCGTATTCCTGGCGTTCAATGGCAAAGCGCTGATGCGTGAGGTGCAAGTAAAATCGCAGCGCAGCGGCGGATTGCTGGTCCAAGGGCTCAATGGAGGCGAGAGCGTTATCACTACGGCCCCGCAGGATTTGAAAGACGGACAAAAAATCAAGATCAAGGGACAATCATGAGCACTGCTACTTTTCCGCGTACCGCCACCCAAACCAAAGTCGTCCAGGCTCGCAACGTCAGCAAGATATTCAAGCGCGACGCCTTTGAGGTCAAAGCTCTCGACGATGTTTCCATTGAGATCGCTTCCGGCGAATTCCTCGCCCTCATGGGCCCCTCCGGCTCGGGCAAGACCACCCTGCTGAATATGATTGCCGCCATTGACCGTCCCACATCAGGCGACCTGTTGGTGCTGGGCGAGAATATTTTCCGCTTCAGCGACTCTCAGTCTGCCCACTGGCGCAATGAGCATATCGGATACGTTTTTCAGACCTTCAATCTGATCCCCGTACTCACCGCCTTCGAAAACGTGGAACTCCCGCTGCTGCTGACTAAGCTCAATTCCCAACAGCGTCGCGAACACGTGATGACGGCCTTGAAACTGGTCGGTCTCGAAGACCGTGTGAACCATCTGCCTAAGCAACTTTCTGGCGGCCAGGAGCAGCGTGTCGCCATTGCCCGTGCCATCGTCAGCGATCCAACTCTGTTGCTGGCTGACGAGCCCACAGGCGATCTCGATAGCCATTCCGCCACCGAAGTCCTGGAAATTCTCAAACGTCTAAACCAGGATTTTCACAAGACTATCGTGATGGTTACGCACGACCCGCATGCCGCGTCGTACGCTCACGTAACTCGCCATCTGGAAAAAGGTATGCTGCTGCCCGCCTGAAGAAAAGTCCGGGCTGAGAACTGTGAGAACCTCGGGCTGGGAACTGAGAAAAACTCCGTACCCTTCGTGGTTATCGCATTCAGAATTTTGAAGGGGAACCTTCGCGCTCGCGGGCAAAACCGCTATCCGCTGGATCCGCCACCCACTGCCAGGCGCGTCGTCCATTTTCGCGAACCACGGTTCGAGCCTCGCCATATTCCACCAATCGGTTTAGCACGGTAGTGACCGACGCCAGCGGATCTTTGTGTCGCAGCAATATCGGCGGAATGCGCTGCTGGATATGCTCACAAACTTCACGCGCTCCCAGAGGCCGGTCGGCCTCCATCAATACCATGCGGCAAGCCTTAGTGAATCCAGGTTGGCGGCCGCTGCTCTTGCGGTCCACCAGTTCCAGCAACTCTTCACTCAGTACATCGTCGCCAAATAGGTTCGCCAGCCCAACAATCGTCTGCTTCACCGTACCAATACGCTTCATGATATCGCCGCGCTGACGTAGCAGTTGCTTGAGTTCCTCGTGGGCAGCCCGCATTACTTCCTGGACATGTGGATCACCGCTGCCAGGAAGGCTCTTGCTTCCGCTTCCGTTACCAGTATTTCGCGCACTCTCCATGACCGACCTCCGGAGCCGACTGCTCGTCGACGCGCCTCATACGTCTGACGGGCCGCTTTCCTTGGGCACACCACTCCTGGATCTGGTACGCAAAAGCCCTCTCCCGGGTTCCATCAACCAGGTCTGACTTGCGAGGTCGTTGTACCTTGCGTTTTCTTGCGTCAGATAGGGCCGGAGTGGCGGAACTCTTTGCTTCTTAGACGTCGAGATTCAGAAAAGGTAAGAAGAGTTTGCAATTATTGTGAACTTCACTTGGTCAGTGCCGCGAACATTTGTTTTGGAAATGTTATGTTGCGATATTCACATTTGTAAACTCCGTCTTTCCATACTTGGTGAGTGGAATTACTTCCAAAGTTGGAATTCCCTCTCGCGCAACCCGCCGCAGAAGTACTGATTTCTTCGCATTGTTGAGTTAGGTGCCGCATCGCAATGAAAAATCTACTTCTTTCAACTTAATGTCTGCCATCGAACCAATGTCGGAAGCCGCCCAATAAGTCGAGTGAGGTGCCCGGAAACAAGCCAAGGAAGCTTTAGGAATTTGCGCAGACTGAATACTGAATAATGACAGCATCGACCCGCTCATTGCGGAGGCAGCACCACAGCTCCTATTTGACTTAACGCTTGCAAAGTATCTTGTACGGTGGTCAACGGGAGAGATACAGCCGAGGCGATCTGATCCATGTTCCGCAATCCATCGGTCTGACGCCAGACCCTTTCAGCCTGCTCCTCTATTTCAATCACATAGATTTTTCCGCTAGCGGTGCGGGAAAAGAGTAGGGCTACATCTTTTTTCAAATCGTCACCAATGTTCCGAGCAGACTTGAGCTGAGGCAGTATTTCCGGCAGATTCCATCGAAAAGCGAAACACGCGGCGCTACGTCGCCGGCGCGGAATATCCGTCACCGGTTCCGCTTCAGCCGTGGCCGCCTGAAGGAAGAATGCCTGCTCGTAGGCCAGCAAGTCGCACCACCATCCACCCGGCTCCTGGACATCGGACAGATACATGAGCGCCATCTGCCCCACTCGCTGCGCGGCTTCGAGAGATCCCATTACACATTCGTTCAGAAAAGTCTGGAACGACTCTCCATCTACCACTTGCTCCGCGGTACGTCCTATCGCCGTCGCAAACAATCGCGAGTAACGGAAGGAGCGCGCTAGCCGGTCGCGATAATAGCGTCGCGCCAGAAAGCG
>Ga0137379_10006643_pt1 | contig 10978 bp, 5 predicted proteins | sample SagtaG_18_FD_104812 | JGI IMG/M metagenome (GOLD analysis project Ga0137379, IMG submission 104812) | Vadose zone soil microbial communities from Sagehorn Ranch, Mendocino, California, USA - Sage2_L_80_16 metaG | ecosystem: Environmental > Terrestrial > Soil > Vadose zone | place: USA...
ACTTCCAGATAAACCTTGTCATAGGAAGTTGCTGTCGGGTTATAGACCATCGTTTCGATGCGGATGTTGTCGCCCTTCTGCACGTGATAGCCGTAGCCGGGCACTTCGGCCCAGTCGGTCATTTCGCTGCCCGCGCCGAAAATGTGCTCTTCCTTGTTGGGGCAAAGAAAGTCCGCGCGATTCTCGTTCCAGAAGGCGGTGTGGTGCAGAAGGGTTCCGGGGACCGAGTTACCTGACGCATCTACGAGCCTGGGATGATAAGCGAGAAGCCACCCGTCGAATGGGACTTGCCAGACCAGATCTGGCGGTTGCGGCATTTTCATGTGGCTGGTGTGCGCGGGAAGATTCATCGGGCCAACGCGAAGAGTGGCGGTGTGCGACACGGAGTCAACTTTCGCTTCCAGCGTGACGCCCTTCGCCACCGAGTGATGCATGCCTTCCTGCATGAAGCCGCCGTGATGCATGTGCTGCATGTCCATGGGGGGGGCGGCGGGTTTTTCTTGCGCCCAAGTCAGGCCTGCCGCCAGAAAACTCATCAACAAGAATCGTAGACTTCTCATCTTCGTACTCCAGACCGCAGAGACCATCGTCCCAAACTCGCGATCTCCATGATAACCATGATAACTAAGATGAGCGCATCGCATCCCGGAGATGCACCTGAATTGTGCCTAGGTGGATTTCCGCCGGAAAAAAGCTACAATCTCCGCCCATGAAATCCAGCCGATGGTTTGTCCGATCCTTCTTGTTTCTTGCGTGGATCACTATTTGGTCGCCGGGAACCGGTCGCGCTCAGAAACCTGCAACAGCCGACCTGCTGGTCCTGAATAACGTGACCGTGGTGGACGTTCGAACGGGCAAGCTCCAGCCAGATCAAACGGTAATCCTGGAACGCAACCACATATATTTCATCGGGCCGAGCAAATCCGCCAAGTATCCCCGCAACGCGGACAGTGTGAATTGCAAGGGCGGATATCTGATTCCAGGCCTGTGGGACATGCATGTGCACTTGGCGTTCGGCGACTGGTTCCCCGATGCCAAGGACGTTTCCCTGCCGCTCTTTATCGCCAACGGCGTAACCAGCGTCCGCGACATGGGCAGCGACCTGGACGTGGTGCAGGGTTGGCGCAACGAGATTGAAGCCGGGCGCATGATCGGGCCGCGTATTCTTACTTCCGGCCCCATGCTCGACGGCCCGAAGCCGCGCTTCCCCAGTTCGATCGCGATTACAACTCCGCAAGACGCGCGCCAGGCGGTAAACCGTTTGAAAGAACGCGGCGCGGACTTCATCAAGCTGCAATCGCTGATCCCACGCGACGCCGTGCTGGCCATTGCAGATGAGGCGAAGAAACAGGAGATTCCTTTCGAGGGACACGTGCCGGATGCGATGCGCGCCAGCGAGATGTCAGAAGCCGGGATGAAAAGCTTCGAGCATCTGATCGGAATTTTTGAAGGGAGTTCCCCTGCGGAAGACGATTTTTTGAAAGGCGGCAAAACGGAAGGACAGTTTCTGGCAACCTACGATGAAGCGCGCGCCGCTTCACTGGCGGCATTGCTCGCGAAGAATCACACATGGCAGTGCCCGACACTGGTTTGGGAGCGCGGCGGAAACCTGCTGGACGTGAGCGATTTTAGCGGAGACACGCGCGTCAAATACGTTCCCGGGCCGTGGAAAAGCAAAACGTGGAAGCGCTTTACCGACGAAATCACGCAGGGATACGGCACGGACGATATTGCCACGCGCAAGAAATTTGTCGAGAAGGAACTCGAGGTTGTGCGGATGCTTCACAAAGCGGGCGTGGAGTTTCTTGCGGGGACGGACACTCCCGCAGGCGTTCACATTTTTCCCGGCTTCAGTTTGCATGAAGAGCTGCAACGATTCGTCGCCACCGGATTCACTCCGTTGGAAGCGCTGCAGACCGCCACGCTCAATCCCGCGCGCTTCTTTGGAATGGAAGCCCAGCTTGGCACGATCGAAGAAGGGAAGCTGGCAGATATGGTGCTGCTCGCTGCCAATCCGCTGGAAGGCATTTCCAACACGCAGAAAATGCAGGCGTTTTTGTGAATGGAAGATATTTTTACCACGCCGAAATCGAGCAAATGCTGGCAGGTGTCGAGGCCGCGGCTCGCCACCATCCCTGACGATCCAATGGGCACAAATGGCCCGAGCCGCAAGCTACTTTGCGGCGTAAAGTTAAAGTAAAACTTGAGGTCGGCTTCTAAGCTATTGAGTGGAAAGGGCTTGCTGCTAAATTCAGCGGAATTCCGTGTTTTGACCGATCGCGCCTTTTCCGAATCAGCGAACGTTTCCAATGAAGACTCCGAACGGGGCAATGGCAAAATGCTCCAGGGGCAGCGAGGTTTGTTCCGGCTCCGGGGAAGCCAGGAGCATTTTTGCAGAACGCTCCTTAATGCCAAGCGAGGCGAGATCAAACTTCACGGTTCGCGGCTCGCCACTCATGTTCAGGACAACCAGAACGGAATCGCCGGCGCCGGGATTCTTGCGAAGGAAAGCAAGCACGTAGGGATCATCGCGATCCAGGGACACATAGCTTCCGTTGCGCAAGGCGGGCTCGCTCTCCCGCAGCGCGAGCAACTTCTTGTAAAACGAGAAAATCGAGTGCGGGGCGCGTGATTCGACAGCCACACTGTACTCCGCAGCGCTCGGCGGAATGGGCAACCATGTATGATCCGCCGTGCTAAAGCCGGAATCTTTCGAATTGTCCCACTGCATCGGCGTGCGCTCGCCGTCGCGGCCTTTTTCTTCCGGCCAGCCGATTTTCCCGATGGGATCCTGGACGTCTTCCTTTCGCGTGGGCGTCGTCGTTCGCATGCCAATTTCTTCCCCGTAATACATAAGTGGCGTCGCGCGCGGCGTTAGCAAAAGAGCGGCCATCAGCTTCGCTATTTGATCGTTGTGAACGCCGTCGCCATAGCGGTCCCAGGTGCGTGGCTGATCGTGGTTGCTGAAAAAGTAGTGAGGTTGCCCGTGGGTGGGATTGTTCTCGACCTCACCCAGCAGTTTGCGAAACTCCGGCGCGGAGAGTTTGTTCACGTCGGCAATCTGGAAATCCATGGGCAACTGCACTTCATCGTTTTTCGCGCCGTACATTTTGGCGAGCTCTTTGATGTTCGGCTCGTCGGCTTCGCTGATCAACACCGGATTCCCCGGATAGGCATCCACGACCTTCCGCATTTCACGAAGCACTTCGTGAATTTCCGGCAGATTGTCCGTGTATTTGTGCTGAATGTTGGGATCGCCGTAAGCATTTTTGCCGGGGAGAATCGGATCGTCGTGGAGGTTCGGGTCTTCGAACAACCTGGAAACGGCGTCGAGACGGAAGCCGGCGACGCCGCGGTCCAGCCAGAAGCGCATGGCGTCGTACATGGCCTTGCGGACTTCGGGGTTTCGCCAATTCAAATCCGGCTGCTCGACATAGAAGTGGTGGTAGTAATACTGTCCCGTCGTGGGATCGAATTGCCACGCGGAATGGCCGAACCACGATTGCCAATTGTTGGGAGGCTGCCCGGGGCCCTTGCCGTCGCGCCAGATGTACCAGTCGCGCTTCGGATTCGTGCGCGACGAGCGCGACTCCTTGAACCAGGAGCTTTGATCTGAGGTGTGATTGGGAACTAAATCCATGATTACGCGGATATTTCGCTTCTTCGCTTCGGCCATCATGCGATCGAAATCCGCAAGCGTGCCATAGAGCGGATCGAGCGCGGTGTAATCCGCCACGTCGTATCCGAAATCGACGAGCGGCGAAGGATACATCGGCGTAATCCAGATGGCGCCGATGCCCAAGTCGTGCAAGTAGTCCAAACGAGAGGTGATGCCGTTGATGTCGCCGACGCCGTCGCCATTCGAATCCTGAAAGCTGCGCGGATAAATCTCATAGATCACCGCGTGTTTCCACCACGGATCTTGCGCGGTCTGGGCGGCTTGACGGACGTGCGTGTGCGCAGCCTTTGGAGCAGGAGGCTGCTGCGCTCTGACCGGAATCGCAGAAACGCAAAGGCCGAGCGCGATCGTGAGAAAAGAGAACTTAGCGAACTTGAGCACGGCTTCTCTCCTGAAACGTTTCTGTTCAAAAGTTCCGGCTACGACTTTGCTTCTCCACGGTTCTGCAACTCGAAAATGTAGTGGCGGGTCTTCTTTAGGCTGAGGCTTCTCGCCGAAGCCAGACCCGTTCTTCTACGGTTTTGCTTCTCCGCGGTTCTGCAACTGCTCCGCCAACTTGAGTTCGCGCTCGGCGTCTTCGGTCCTGCCCAAGTCCCGGTAAGCCAGCCCGAGCAAATGATGCGGAATGGAATTGTTCGGATCCATGGAGATCGCGCGTTGCAAAGCGCGCACGGCCAGCGCGGCCTCACCCTTTTTCTCCAGAACCTTGCCCATCAGGATGTACGGGCCGGTGGATGTGGCGTCGAGCCAGATCGAGCGCTGCAACAGCTTTTCCGCGTCCTCATATTTCTGCGCGCGCGTGTAAGCATCCGCGAGTTTGTAATAGACGGCGGCGTCGCCCGGATTCAGCTCCAATTCCTTCTGGAATTGTTCGGTGGCCTCGGGCAAACGCGACTTATAAAGATAAATCTCTCCCAACAGCATGTGCGCCAGCGGAAGTCTGGGATCCAGCTCGACAGCCTTCTTCGCGTATTCTTCCGCCACCACGTCAAGGTCGAAGCGCAGCATCATCCGCGCCGTGAACAGATAGCTGGCGGCCGAATCCGGCGAGACGGCAAACATCTTGGCGAAGGCTTTACGCGAGTTGGGATAATCCTTGGTTTGCATATAGCAAATCCCAAGAATGTACGAGGCGTCGACATTCGCGCTGGGAAACCAGGTTTGCACTTTTTCGAGCGGCGCGATGGCGTCGGCAGGCCGCCCCGAGAGGTAGTACGACAAACCCATTAACTGGATGGCCTCGCTATCGCTGGGATTTTCTTCGAGAGCCTTCTTGAAGCTGGCGACGGCCTTCAGATAATCGCCTTTCTTGTAGTAGACGACTCCCAGTTCATGGGCGAGGTCCTTCGCGTCGGGCTGCTTGGCGGCCAGGGCTTCAAGTCGCCCAATCGCCTCGTCGAATTTCCCCTGCTGCGCTAAGCGCCGCGCTTCGGTAATTGCTGTCTCCGGCGACTCAGCGAGCTTCGGTTGAGGTGCCTCGACTTGCTGCGCCCACACGTGTTCCGAGGGCGTTTGGGCCTGGGTGTGGCTCGGGGAGAGCAGTAAGCCACCCATCATCCATAGAATCTGTTTCCCCGACGCCAGCATAGCGTTCATTCCTTACCAGCTTATCGCCCGGCCGCCGCGAAAAAAAACGGGGAGCCGGTCAAGGCTCCCCGTCGGGGTGGTGGGGTGTCTTCGTCCTTGTTAGAAAGACAATCGCAATCCAAACGTCAGGAGCCGCATTGAAGTGTTGTTTTCGATGTTGGTGATCCGTCCGGCATCGGTGCCAATGCAATCGATACAGGTATTGCCCTGAGTGTAGTTGAAACCCAGGACCGGGTGGTTAAAGATGTTGTTGGCGTCCATGCGGAATTCCGCCTTGAAACGCTCTTTGATGGGAAAGTTCTTCGCGAGTGAGAGGTTCGAGGTAAACAGGTGCGGCCCACGGAACGAGTCCATCCCAATGTTGCCGAGTGTGCCGCAAGCCGGACGAGAGAACCCCCCTACCGTGGGCCTTGTCTGGGCGCATTGGTTGGGATCAGGAACGCACCCGGGACCTGGGAGAACTATGCTAAGCCCAGCGCAACCAGCAGAAGAAGCTGCAGGAGTGAACCAAGTGAGGAACCCGTTAGCGTCTCTCTTCACACCCAGCGCAAGTCCGCCAGAGCCTTTGTTAGGACGGCAAACGCCAACATCCTGGTCCGAGTTGCAGTCTTTGTAGCTTGCAGTCCAGGGCAGACCGCCGCTCCAGTTGGTGATGCTGGTGAGTCTCCATCCGCCGATGACATAATCCGTCAACGTGTTGGCACCGCTCATATACTTCTTGCCTTTGCCGAAAGGAAGCTCATAGATCACGTTAGATATCCATACGTGGTTACGATTCACATTCATGGGGCCATACGCAATCTTAGGATCGATAGCGAAATAGTTGCTGTCGTAGAATCTCGCCATGGACCAGGTGTAGTGTGAAACGAACTGAAGTCCCTGCGAGAATCGCTTTTCGGCTTTGATCTGCAGCGCGTTGTATTTGCTGCTTGCATCCATGCCAAAATAGTTGCCCAGGTCTGATGAGCAGCACATCAGCGTCGTACCCGTGTTGGGATCGATGTACCCTGGATAGCTGAATTTGTTGAAGTACGGACGCCGGGTGTCTTTAAGTGCGGCCGTGCCATAGCCAACCATGCTTACCGGATTCTCGTTGTACGCAGGCCCGTCACCGGCGAATCCGTGCGTCCCCTTATTTCCAACGTACGAGACCTCCACGGTCATTGTAGAAGTCAACTGGTGTTCGACTGTTGCGTTCCACATATCTATGGCAGCGGGGCGTTGCACCGTCGGACGAATCCGCGGATCCACGCTGCCGTCCGGTCCGCGCAACGGAATCGTGCCATTCGCATTAGGCGTCGGGTAGACGACCGACGGGGGCGCATTGAGCACTCCCAGCGTAGTCAGCTGAGGCTGATTTGCATCGAGATTATAGACAGGGAAGTTGTCACTGAAGGCCCCGGGAAATACGTTATTCGCGTGTATATCTTGGTGGACAAGAACGGGGAGGTTCTGCGTCACAGCATGGCCGAAGTTCGAACCGAATACGCCGATATCGAAGCTGCGCCCATAGCCGATGCGTACGACAGTCTTTGGCCTCAATTGATACGCGATACCGATGCGCGGCCCGAATGCACCAACATAGTTGCGAACGTTGCCGTTTAGTCCCCACGGTCCAAAACCACCGACTCGGATTGTCCCGTCCCGATCGATGTTAGCAAAACCTCCGTTGCCCTTGGCATTGACGGATTCAGGGAAATAGTCCTCCCACCGGATGCCGTAAGTAATCGTCAATTTGCTGCTCATGCGGAATTGATCCTGGGCATATAGGAAGAAGCGCTTCTGACTCTCTGCCGCAGTTTGGCTAACGCTGGCGAAGCGCTCGAAGTGCGAAACATCACCCAAAAGGAACGACGCTATATCCAAGCCGCCTTGTTGAGAGAAAGTGACTTTTCCTGTGACAGGATCCACGGTTTCCAGCCTGTTCGCAGTCTCGTTGTGGTTGAAGGAGAGTTGCCCGGCTCGATTGGCGTCGCTCGGAAAGCGGAAGTTATGCGCGAAGCGAAGGTCTGCGCCAAACTTCATAGCGTGATTGCCCGCTATCTTTGTCCAGTTGTTCACAAACTGATATTGGTGCTCGTCTTCGATCAACGGGCAGTTGCATCGTGAAGGATCCAAGCCATCGCCAAAATCGGTCAACGTGCCGTCGTTGAGGACGAAAACGGGGAGGCCATACGTGGATGGGACTCCATCGATGTTCAGCCCCTTCAGCCCCAACGCGGTCGCAGCTTGGACATTAGCGTCCGGCTTGATCGAATGCGGATTGTACTTGAACCAGCCGAACCGGAAGTCCGTCAGCAACGTCGTGCTGATCGCCTTGTCGAATCCCGCCGCCAGGCTGTGATTGTGGATGTTGGAACTGCCGCTCAACCCGCCGATTCCTCCTCCTTGGCCACCAAGCGCGGTACCCAAGGCGGGCGATCCCGTGAGGCTATAGTAGGCCCGCGTATAGCGGCCAAAGATGTGCAAATTCCCGGGGGCCTGATAATCGCCCCGCCCATCAAAGGAATTCCCGTGGAACGGTCCTGAGCCCGAGACCAAAAAGTTATTCCTCTGGTCGGTGGTTGTCGGCTGGGGAAAGAGGCTCAGGATATGGACTGCCACCGGAGAGAGAGCCGCCACGGGAATCATGTTGTTCGGAAACGCAGCGCGACACGAGCCGTCGAGATGTGGTGCCGAGGTTGCAGCTAGGCACTGGGGATCGGTAAGATTTTGGACGTAACTGTTGGGGTCATAAATCTTGCCGTCACCACCTATCAATGAGTTGTACACGCTTAGATCACAGGAGCCTGTGGTTGCAGTACAGCTGCTAAGAACCGTGGACATGGGAGTGGTAACGTGATTGGTGTAGCCATTCGCCTGCCTGGTTCCTTGGTAGTCAGCGAAGTAGAACAGTTTGTTCTTAATGACCGGTCCGCCTACTGAACCGCCAAATTGATTCCATTTTGAACTGGGGAGTGTGCGGCTCGCATCGAATGGGTTGCGTGCCTGCGTGGCATCCGAGTTCCGAAACCAAAAGGCGCTGCCATGAATGTCATTTGTGCCAGACTTGGTTGAAGCCACCATGAGGCCCGCGATGGACTTGCCGAATTCGGCGTCATAGTTCATCAGAGTAATTTTCGCTTCTTCCACAGAGTCCAGGTTGGGGTTAATGACGATAATGCCCAAGATTGGGTCTTGATTGTCTGTACCGTCTAGTTCGTAGCCCGTGCCGCTAAAGTGCTGGCCCTGGACGAAAGTTTGCTGCGAGCCTTGCGGGTTTTCCGTGGCGGCGTGGCTCCAGCCTATTTGCTGCGTCCCAGGAGCGGAGAGCAATAGCGACTGAAAGTTGCGGTTTACCAACGGCAGCTTTTCGACGTAATCGCTATTGAAATCCAGCGCCACGTCAGCGCGGTCCGTCTTGAGCTGTGGAACTTCCCCCGTGACTTCCACGGATTGGGTGACTGCGCCGACTTGTAGCTGCGCGTCCAAACGCGCTGTGGTATCGACTTGAACGATCACGCTAGGTACATCGTAAGCCTTGAAGCCCGAAGCCTCGATGTGGACTTTATACGTATCGGGAATCAAGTGGATGACGGAATAGTTTCCTGCGTCATTCGTTGTCGTGTCTTGGGCAGTGTTTTTAGTGGTTGAAGTTACCGTGACCTTGGCCCCTGCCACGGCATTTCCCTGCGGATCCGTGACTGTCCCATCTATGCCTCCGTACACTGCTTGACCCGAGGCAGTGTTGGCGCACAGCAAAAATGCCAAACAGAAAACTAAAACCAGCCCCAAACTAACTTGCCTTCTCATTCCACCCCTCCTGAACACTCGCATTCTTTGAAAAAGGTTTAAAGTTGAATGCAATTGCATAGCTTCAGAGTTGCTGATCCACTGCATGGCCGGTTGCAAGACACGGAGAAAAATAACGAAGCTCAACCGCACAAAGGGGACACCCTGAGCTTTTCAAATGAAAATGGCTTCAAACGGCAACCTGTCGAACCGATGCGTTCGCAGTGAATCGCCCCCAAACTCCTCGACCCGTGCCAACGACTAATTTCGCCGTGCCCCGCATTACGATCGGGAGAGCGTCACAGCTCATTAAAAATACACTTTCCCGTGCACCCAAAATGGGGCCGGTGAACAATTGTGATGGCTTCTATCAGTTTTTCGCGTAACGGGTATAGTCTCAAGGGGTCTGATACGGTTACCAGGGCCAAGTCGCGGCCCCTCAATGAGCTACCAACGTTGTTACACGTGTAGTGTTACAATGTCGGGGCCAGGGTGGTGGCGGAAGTGGCTGACAAGGCTCATTACCGGGGACAGATCGACAAGCTTCTTAGCAGCCATGCCTTGCACGGATCGGAATCTTTGTGCAAGCTGCTGCGCTATTTGGCAGACCACGCTTTAGACCATCCAGGAGCTGCGCCCAAGGAATATCAAATTGCGACGGAAGTTTTTGGCCGTCCGAGCAATTTTGATCCGCACTTGGATTCCACCGTTCGCGTCCAGGCTGGGCGCCTTCGGGGAAAGTTAGCCGAGTACTACGCGACCGAAGGGGCCGAGGACCCGATTCTCGTCGATTTCCCCCGCGGAACCTACGCTCTCACTTTTCACGAGCGTCCTGCAGGGGCGGGTCGAAACCACGGGAGTACTCTTCACGAATCATCAGCTGAGGCAACGCAAACTCCGCGTAAATGGTTTGCGGCTGTCCTCCTGTTGTCGGTTGCCCTCTCTGCTCTCGTGGCTGTTTCCATGGACCGATTTCTCAACCGCCGCACCGCGGAAGCGCGGCTCGACACGGAAAGCACAGAAGTGCCGACCGTCCTGCGCGTTTTCTGGAAAGGCTTTCTCACCGCGCCGCAAGAGCCCTGGGTCATTTTCAGCAACGCGGCTTTTGTAGGGCGGCCCGACAGCGGGATGCGCTACTACAAATCTGCTCGCGACGGCCAAGCGCATATTCTCGATCACTACACCGGAGTTGGAGAAGTTCTGGCGGTGCACGCTCTGGACAACGTTTTCGTGAAATTGCACCAGCCCATTCGCGTGAAACGCGGAAGCTTGTTCTCTCTGGATGATGCGAAAAACAACGATCTGATTTTCATTGGCTCGCCCTCCGAAAACCTAACTCTCCTGGAAATTCCCAGCACCAGGGAGTTTGTCTTTCGGCAGATTGCTTCCGGTCCGCGTGCCGGCAACGTCGAAATCGTCAATGTGCACCCCGGGGCGGACGAGCCAAAATCTTTTCTGGCTACGCCGTCGGATGAGACGCTTGTGGACGACTATTCCGTCGTTGCGCTCGTGAAAGGTCTGAACCCCTCGCGCTCGGAACTCATTCTTGCCGGCACAACGACGATCGGGACGCAGGCCGCCGTCGAGTACGTCTGCCAGCCGGACTACCTCCAGCAACTGCTCCTCCGGCTATCGGTTTCCAATTCGGGCGAATTGAAGCCGTTTGAGGCGGTCATTCATGTGAAAGTGACGCGCGGCGTGCCGGTCGGATCGGAGCTTGTCGCACTCCGGAAAGAGCCGTCCTGAATCTAGCCAAGCCCCTCTCCACAAGCGCAGTCCCTCAGTGGGCCTAACTCCTTTAGAATGAACACTTGCAGGCCCCCTCGTAACTGGTGATTCTAAAGGACTTGCGCGATTACTATCCCCTTTAGAATCAACACTTACACAAAAACGGGGGGAGGGAATCCAATACCTTCCGCTTCCATTTTGGCAATTCTTAAG
>Ga0137379_10006646_pt1 | contig 10976 bp, 9 predicted proteins | sample SagtaG_18_FD_104812 | JGI IMG/M metagenome (GOLD analysis project Ga0137379, IMG submission 104812) | Vadose zone soil microbial communities from Sagehorn Ranch, Mendocino, California, USA - Sage2_L_80_16 metaG | ecosystem: Environmental > Terrestrial > Soil > Vadose zone | place: USA...
GCTAAATCTTTTCAATCCCGAGTCGGCGACAAAACTGGCCGGGAGCGGTTTTATTTGTTTCACCGGCGCAGGCGCGAAACTCGAACGCGCATTAATCAATTTCATGATCGACCTGCATACGCGCGAGCACGGTTACTTCGAAATTGCTCCACCGTTTTTAGTCCGGCGCGATTGCATGATCGGCACGTCGCAGCTTCCGAAGTTCGAAGCCGACATGTATGGCTTGGAAGAAAATCAGCTTTTCCTCGCGCCAACGGCTGAAGTCCAGCTAACGAATCTACATCGCGATGAGATCCTTACTCTTAACGATCTTCCGAAAAAATTCGTGGCATATACGCCCTGTTTCCGCCGCGAAGCCGGTGCGGCGGGCCGCGAGACGCGTGGCATCGTCCGGGTGCACCAATTCGACAAAGTAGAACTGGTGAAAATTACAACGCCTGAGCAATCATACGAAGAACTCGAGTCGCTTACCGGCGACGCCGAACGCGTGTTGCAACTTCTCGGCTTGCATTATCGAGTAGTCGAGCTTTGCACTGGCGATCTGGGGTTTAGTTCGGCCAAGAGCTACGACATCGAAGTTTGGTCGCCGGGATCTGGCGACGGCGGGACTTATCTGGAAGTATCAAGTTGCTCGAACTGCGAAGATTTCCAGGCGCGCCGGATGCATCTGCGCTTCAAAGGCGGCGATGGGAATCGATTCTGCCACACCCTAAACGGCTCAGGCGTGGCATTGCCCAGGCTTTTCGCTGCGCTGATCGAAAACTATCAGCAGCCGGATGGTTCTGTGAATATTCCGGACAAATTGCAGCCTTATTTTGGCACGGGCGAAATTCGGTGAGTGTAGCGGTGTTTGTATCAAACGCCGAACCATTGGTCAGGCGCTCGCCGCGGCGAGCGCCTCTACAACTCAGCGATTATTGCAGTCCCGGTATGCCAAGACCGCCAGTAATTTTTGTCATCTCTGATTGCGCAAGTGCTTTGCCTTGCTCGATCGCCTGTTTCACCGCGCCGAGGATAATTTCTTCGAGAAATTCTACGTCATTCGGATCGACTACTTCCCTGTCGATTTTGATTGCGATGACATCGCCCGCGCCGTTCGCCGTAACTTTTACCTTCCCGCCACCGGCGCTCACTTCGACAGTTTTCTTCTCAAGCTCAGCCTGTGTTTTAGTCATTTGCTCCTGCATTTTCTGAGCTTGCTTCATCAATTTGTTTAGGTTCATGGGATCGGGTTACCTCTTCTGTCATTCCGAGCAAAGTCGAGAATCTCTTGCTTTAAGCTCATCGAGAGATATTTCGACTTCGCTTCGCTGCGTTCAACATGCCAAAGCCTCCGGCTCAGGATTTTAATTGGGCGTTGAAAAGTTCGATGGCTTGCTGAATCAGCGGGTCGTCTTTGAACGATTCCGCTGGCTTCGCTGCGTCAGCGGCAGCTCTCGATGGAATCCCGTCTTTCGCCACAAATTTTACCGAGCAATCGCGTCCGCTTGCTTCTTTCAGCAGCGCTTCCAATTCCCGGCGATTGTTTGCGTTTGCGAGCACTTCAATCTCTGACCGGTCATCCAGCGAATGTTCCAGCAAAAAATTGCGGCCGTCTATTCCGATCGGACGAACTGACTCGCTTAATGTTCGCAAAAGACCTTTCGCTGGAATTCTGGTGAGCACGCGCTGCCAAATCTTTTCAGCATCAACGGCCGCGGCTTTCTCCTCAACGCGTGGCGCATCCGGCTTGTAGCCGGGATCGGTGATCCCGGTTTTCCGATTACCTGATTCCTCGCGGCCGGCATCACCGATGCGGGCTACAGATTTTCCGTCGCGAAGCTCGCCCAGTTTTTCGATGACTTCATCCAGCGTCGCCTGTCCCAGAGTTTGAATCGCCCTGATGATCGCAACTTCGAAATGGAGCTTTTTATTCGGCGCCCATTTCATGCGGGCTTCGGCGGCCGCAAATTGATCGATCAGCTCGAGCAAACGATCCGTGGAAACCAATTCCGCGTGTGCAGCAAGCGATTTTTGCACTTCAGCATCGACGTCCCCCTTCAGCGCGTCCGGTTTGGCTTTGAACACGAGTAGATCGCGAAGATACGCGATCAGGTCTGACATGAGTCGCATCATGTCTTTTCCACTTTCGCTTTGCTGATGCAACAGATCAATCGCGTCCGGTGTTTCACCGCGCAAAATTCGCCTCGTGAGATCGATCACCGTTTGTTCGCTCGTGAAGCCGAAGACATTGAGCACATCCTTTTCACTGATTTTCTCTCCGCAAAACGCGACCAGCTGATCGAGCATCGATTCGGCGTCGCGCAGGCCGCCTTCGGCGCCGCGCGCGATCGCGTGCGCTGCCGCTGGCTCCAACGTGATCTTTTCTTTTTCGGCAATGAATCGCAGGTGCTTCGCGATGAGATTCGCCGGGATACGGTGAAGATCGAACCGCTGACAGCGGCTCAGAATAGTTGGCAGAACTTTCTGTGGCTCAGTGGTCGCGAAGATAAATTTCACATGCTCGGGAGGCTCCTCCAACGTCTTTAGGAGCGCATTAAATGCTGCTGGCGAAAGCATGTGCACTTCGTCGATCAAATAAATCTTATAACGGCCCTTAGCCGGCACATAACGAACGTTCTCCCGCAGTTGACGCACATCTTCTACGCTGTTGTTGCTCGCTCCGTCGATCTCGATGACGTCCAGACTGTTGCCGGCAGCTATCTCCCGGCAGTTATCGCATTCTCCGCACGGCGTGATGGTCGGGCCTTTAATGCAATTGAGCGACTTGGCCAAAATCCGGGCAGTCGATGTTTTGCCGATGCCGCGGGGCCCGACAAAGAGATAGGCGTGGGCGAGTCGATTTTGCGCGACCGCATTTTTCAGCGTGCGTGAGACATGCGCTTGCCCAACCAAATCATCGAAAGTCTGGGGTCGATACTTTCTGGCGAAAACTTCGTAACTCACGCATTCAATTTAATGAGAAAGTTGATGGTTGATAGTTGATAGTTCATGGATTTCACCATGACGTCGAAGCGATTTTTCCTGCTCGGGCTCTTGCTCGTGATCGGATTAGATTCAATGGGGCGCGAGCCGATCAAATCACCGCCGCCGGCGAGGACCCAGGCGAACGTCGTTCGCGCACGCGATCTGGGAATTCCATTTGAAGGTACCCCAGGTAAGTTTAACTCCATTACTGATGTCTCTGGCGTAGAAGTCGGATACACGACGCTAATTAGCGGCGAGGGAAAGCTTGAGGTCGGCAAAGGTCCCGTGCGAACCGGCGTTACCGCAATCATTCCGCGCGGGCACGATTCTCTCAACGACCCGGCCTACGCTGGATATTTCAGCTTGAATGGCAACGGCGAGATGACGGGGACAGCGTGGGTAGAAGAAAGTGGGTTTCTGGAAGGGCCAATCATTATTACGAACACGCACAGCGTCGGAGTCGCGCGCGACGCTGTAATTGCCTGGCGAATTAAACACGGCGCACCGGATACGACCGGCTACTGGTGGAGCTTGCCTGTTGTTGCGGAGACGTGGGACGGCTGGCTCAACGACATTAATGGGTTCCATGTTAAACCCGAGGACGTTTGGCACGCGCTCGATACCGCGCACGGCGGCGCAATTGACGAGGGAAGCGTCGGCGGCGGGACCGGTATGATCTGTTACGAGTTCAAAGGGGGCAACGGCACCGCCTCGCGGGTCGTGTCCGTTGCTGTAGCCGGGGACGCTGACCCCAGTAAAGAAAAAGTTTCGCGCGCGTACACAGTCGGTGTATTTCTTCAAGCAAACTTCGGTCGGCGTCCGCAACTGATCATCGCAGGCGTACCTGTCGGCAAAGAAATTCCCGGGGAAGTATATAAGAAAGAAAGCGGCTCGTGTATCGCGGTGGTTGCGACCGATGCTCCGCTGCTACCGAACCAATTGAAGCGGCTTGCGCGTCGCGTGTCGCTTGGCCTTGCCCGAACGGGAACAATTTCTGGAAATGGCTCCGGCGATTTGTTCATCGCTTTTTCGACTGCAAATCCAAATGCCGCGAACTCGGATCAAGTCACACATAACGTGCAGACAATTCCCAACGATCTCATGGACCCGCTTTTCGCGGGGGTGGTGCAGGCCACCGAAGAAGCGGTCGTCAATGCATTGGTCGATAACCAGTCAATGACTGGACGCGACAATCATCGCGTCGAAGCGCTGCCGCACGATCGGCTGCGCGAAATCTTGAAGCGCGTTCACCGCTGACGCGCGTTTCATCAGTTTCGCGAAGTTTTCGGAGTGCGCACGCGTTTTCGCGTCGCTTTCTACCATTCGTGCCCCAATCTGAAAGCAATGCGAAGACGCCTCGCACTCCTAAAGCACTTCGCGCGAAATGCGGAACCACGCATTTCAGACTGCAGCAATCGTCGGTTTTCCTGAAAGCTGCAGCTAGAGTGCTGCGAGCAACACCGGCACAACTTTCGTCGCAGCTATGTCTAGAACATGCAGCGTCAAGTTTTCAGCGCGTTCCTGCACCTGCGCTGGTTGACTGTCAACAAAGACCCTGAGATCGCGCTTCTGGTTTTCCACGAAGTAATCGAAGTCTTCTTTATCAATCTTCCCTTGCTTTAACAGGATGAGACGCTGTTCCAGTTCGTTCGCGTTTTGCCGCACCAGCTCAGTAGTGTCGCCTTTCGCTTGTGTGAGCAAATCCCGAAATTCGTTCATTGCAGCCACGGCCGATTCGTCGCCGACCTGGTCGAGTGCTGAATCAAGCTCCGACTCTTTGCCCGAAGATTTCTTGCGTTTCGCTTTATCGCCCGAGGGCATGATCGTAAATCTTATTAACGTCTTTCTTCATCTCGGTGGCAAGCGCGGGCGTGATTTTGCCGCGACTGGCTTTGCTTCGTAAATGCGCTGCGTCGGCATCGAATTGCGCCTTGAGATCGATCAGAACCGGACGACGCGCCGTGAATTGCTCATTTGCAATGGCCTTCTGAAATTTGGCGTTTCCTTCGTTCACTTTCGCGTCGAACGCCGCGCTATTGAAACGTTTTTTGGGAACGGCGAACTCGTTGATAAACGCAAGATGGAAACTGCGCAGGCTTTCGATCTGCTCATCGCTTCCGGTTTTGGTAAAGGTCGCAGTACCGCAGCTCGTGACGACGATCGCGGTAGCGCACAGGAAAAAGTTTCTAACATTGGGGTTCATAGGCCGCGGTGTTTATCGATCTTGTGGCAACTCGCTTCCTCGCGTCAAGAGGATAAAGAAGCCGCGTAACGCGACTGAGGTAGTGTTTGTCGGTTATCAATTATCGCGTTTGCTTTCAATTACCGAGAATTCACGATCATCCGATCCGGCGGCGTCATTGATTACTGTTCCTTGAAGTCGCCTGCGCCGGAGTTGGCATAATGAAACCGAATGCTGCCAGATTCATTACGATCATGACAAGCGCGAAGAGGTACAGCCCCATCATTAATCCTATGGCAGCGTGCATCGCCAAAATACAAATCAACCAAATGAGGCGCGTTTTTCTTAGCCAAATGCAGATTGGGTAACTCACCTCGATCAGACAGATTGAAATTCCAAGGACAGGCAAGGCGTACTTGAATCGAACGAGAATATCCGGTGAAACGAGGTTAAAAGGCGGCCGGATTAGCGAGTGCCACAGATTGGAGCCGTTCCACCAACCGCTCCCGAGACATTTTGCCAGGCCGCCGATGAAATAAACAAAACAGAGATGCACCTGTAGGACTCGCCGCCAAAAACCCAACAGCTGCGGATTTTTTGGTTTTGTTTGTACTACCCATCGATCAAAAGAGTAGCGGTCCGGCAGTGGAGACAACATCAGGTAAAACAGTGCTGTGGTCATAAAGTTATCAGCGCCGTAGGCCAGTAACCCTCCGCTTTCAGCGACGCAGAGGTGAAGAAACCAGGCAATAATCGCCGCTGGACGGCAGAAGAGTCCTAACAACAAAAAACAGCCGGACGATAACAAGCAGGCCCAGCTAATACTGAGAACTGCTTCTTCGCTTATGTTAATGCTGCGACCGAGAGCGACCAACCAGCTAAGCGTGGGAATCAACGGGCTTTCGAAAGAAGTAATGGCGTCGCCAATTTCGCGACCAACAAGACCTCTCCCGCTGCTGGCGAACAGATAGTGCCAGTCGTTCCTTAAGAACAGCGCATAGACAGCTACCTGCAAACCTAAACCGATCCGTAATACGGCAAGCCACGTGTCACTTTCCGCTGGAAACAGGAATCTCAACAAACGTTTCCATGCTTCTTCTAGCCGCCTCATGGGGTTATTGACTGGATCTAAAGATTTTACAGAAGCCAAGGGTAGGGAAACAAAGATCTGGCCTAGAATTCCATCCGTTGTGCTCGCTTCGTTCTGTTGAATTCATTTCAGCGAGTTCTACCGAGCAGTTTTCGCAGGCCGAGGAAGCAAGGCAAAATTGTCAATTTGAGTATGAAAACCTTTTATCTTCGTTTCGTTCTGTTAGTCTTTCTGCTCGTCACGCAGACTAAAATCGAAGCTGAACATTGGTTGAAATGTCTCTGTTTCGTCATGCTCAAACTCACTCATCTCAGGTGGGTTTACGGATCCGAAAGTGGCATGAATCTTCTTCACGTCGGGGTGCTCCCGCCATACGGATAGCGCGAGCATTTTGACTACTACCTCCCGGATCGGCTCGTAGCGTTGCTCGGCCAGCCTGTCTAACAAACTGCTCACACGGAGCGCAGCGGCTCTGCTGCGCACATGGGGCGACTCGTGTTCTACCCGTCCATCATCGTAGAACAGCTCTAGGGTCAATCTGTGTTGGCTGGGTACGTTGGGAGCAAAAAAACTGTAGCCCGCTTGGATACCAGCGGCATGTAGATAGGTTGCGATGCCTTGCCGGATCGGATTCGACACCCCAGCCTGTTTTGCCAGCAGCCAACTGGCGACCAGCTCAGCTTCTCGTGCGGACTTCTCGCACGCTGCTGGGAAGATGGTAGAGCTTTCCGCTATCAGCGAGAATATGCCCGCTAGGCAAACGGCTGTTAGTAAAAAGAAATGAATTCCAAACCACGCCGCGTAAATCGCCTTCGACGCCATGTCATAAGGTAGGATAGACCGCTCGCCCGTTCATCGTTTTAGGTACGGCGATCACCGGATGCGACGCCAGCATCTCAGCTTCCTGTGAAGAACACCGGTCCGAGGCGCCCTGGCAGGTCAGTACCCAATACCGCCACCCCCGAGAACGTCGGGACTGGCACCGCTATTCTCTCGCCAACCAGGAGGCTTAGAGTGTCGCCGCGACTGCTTTCAAATTTTCAGTAGCTGCCTTACCGTCGCTGATCGGCAGAACCATCTCCACGAACCAGGCGCAACTTGGTTGGGCGCCAGCGTAGAACAATGTGGCCTTGTCTGTTTGAACGCTTTTTAATGCCACAGGGTTTTGCGTTTGCGTGGGCACGTGCATCGCCAATGCGCTGAGACCGATGACAGCCACAGTTACTAGCATAGCTGCGATTACACGTACGTTGGGTTTGGCTTGGATTGATTTCATAAGCGTCCGTTTACCAGCGCTTTGGATAACTGTCAATCCCAAATCAAAAACCGTGTCGTGTCGGTTTCGAGCAGCTTGGGTCGAAGTTAGCCGTTACCGCCCAGCGGTAGGTGTTGAGCCTGCGGCAGTTCCGCGCCGAATGTCTTAACAGACCAGACGCCTGCGAGACTTCGCCGATGCATCCGGGCCGCGGTTACAAATGTTACTTTGCTGCCAGTGAATCGACGACTGCCTCAAAGCGTGGATCGCCTCGCAATGGGTCCCAAAGCGGATGAAGGCGGACGTAGCCGTAGCTGATATGGCTCCCCGGAAGGTGCGTTGTCTGAGTGAGCCGTTCGATTGCGCGATCTTTCTGGCCGGTCCATGCGTAAATAATGGCCATGTATCGGACGAGCGTTGCACCCTCGATGGCGTTTTTGCCAACCGGTGTCAACTCGACCGCGCGTTCGCCTTCGCGAATTGCATCCTCCTTATTTCCAAGTACGGCATCAATGACACCAAGCGCACAAAGTGCAGCTGCGTAATCAGGTTGATTCCGCACAGTTTGACCAACTTCTTCTCGCGCGCTGTTCAACGCCGCTTGAGCACCCGGCTCATCGCCGCGCAACTTGGCAAAGAGACCCTCGCACCAGCCGCTAGGGAATGGAATATTTTCGTCAAAGCATCCACAGCCAGCCATGTTGGATAATGCGCGTTGGACCGCTGTCGGATCGCGTGCACGCAAGACAAGAAAGAGCCATGGATTAACAAAGCAAAGCGAGGCGTTCGCATCCTCCTTCAAAATCGCGTCAACTGTGCTGTGGAAAAGTGTGGGGTCTGCCCGCTGCTCGAGGTCCACCAAGGCGCGTCGCACCCGGCTGGGAATGTCCTTTGGAGCCATCGTCAGCACGCGATCAAGGGTGGCTGCCATGTCTTTGTATTGATGCAATGCCTCGTAAGTGAGAGCGATTTGCTGGAGTATCGAAAAATCGCGCGGATTCAGTTCCAATGCATGCTTCATTTCCTCGAGCGATTTCTCCCAGCGACCCTGACGCCGGTCAATGTAGGCAGCCAAAAGTGGAATCCGCGACTCGTTCGGCAGCGTTTGGCGTGCAAGCACCAGCTCCTGCTTCGCGCGGTCATAATCCGCATACGCCCAATAATAATGTTGAGCGACGGCCAAATGAGTCTCTCCCGATTCGGGGCGCAGGCGGCGAATCGACTGAATTACTGCCTCAGACAATTTCAGGCGCGCGCTGGTGTGGTCAGACCCACCGAAATAGATTCGGTCATGCGCTCCCGCTAATTGGCAATAGGCGTCGAAAAACGAAGGGTCGCGCGCCACTGCCTGGTCAAGAAGGTGCACGGCTTGGAGCAGATCTTGTTGTAGTCGCGTACTAAAGGAGATGTCGTTGATGAGATCTTTCGCCCGCAGATAGGCGTCGTAAGCTATGAGATCTGTGGTGGGCGGTTCTTGGATGGCATTTTGCTCGGCGGATGAAACCCCGGCTCCGAGCTTGCGTGCGATCTTTTGCGCGATCTCACTTTGGAGCCTGAACACGTCGCCCAAGTTTCGATTGTACTCCTCCGCCCACACGCGAGCGTTCGTGCGCGTGTCAAATAACTGAGCATTTAAATGGATTCTCCCTGCCTCCCGACGCACACTTCCCTTCAGCACATAGGAGACGTTCAAAGCGCGGCCGATTGCCTTGGTGTCGCCCACCCCACGATATTTTGCCACGCTGTTGTGGCTGATCACCTTTAGATTGGCAACTTTCGCCAGCTTGGTTAAGACACCATCGTAAACGCCGTCCGCGAAAAAGGCGTTCTCTTTTTCCGCACCTAAACTTTCAAAGGGCACGATTGCAATGCCACTTCTCGGAGGCCGGATGGCCGTCTCGTTCTTCCAAGCCATTACGCCTACTACGCTTGCAAGCGCCAACAAAAGCGCGGCCATTCCCGCAATGATCGGATTCCGTCGCGACCACCGCCAGAGACGCACCGCCGGCGAAACCGGTCGCGCGACAATGGAGTGGCCTTGGAGCCAGCGTTCAAGATCTTCGGCCAGCTCACCGGCCGAGCGATAACGCGCGTGTGGCTCATTTTCCAAACATTTGGCACAGATTGTTTCCAGATCGCGATCAAGCGCTGGCGCCACGCTCCGCAGTTTCGGCGCGGGCCTTTCACTTGCCTGCTGAATCACTTTCAGCGCGTGCTCACCGGTGAACGGCGGCCGGCCTGTTAAAAGGTGGAACAAAACCCCACCCAAACTGTATACATCGGCAGCGGGCGTAAGATTACCGTTTGAGCCGTTCACTTGCTCAGGTGCAATGTAACCAGGTGTTCCGAAAATGCTGGGTGTGCGCGTCAAATCGTTGATTGGCTCAAGCCATTTTGCTAATCCGAAATCGCTGACCAGCGGTTCGCCGCCGCCGTCCAACAAAATGTTTCCGGGTTTGAGATCGCGATGGAGAATTCCTTGCACATGCGCGTATTGCACTGCGCGCGCAACCTTCGCCATCAATGCCACAGCGCGACGCGGGTCGCGGCGCAACATTGGGACCGCTTCGAGCAAACTGCCGCCGCCGGCGAACTTCATACTGAAGAAAGGCAGTCCCTCTTCGCTCTGGCTGACTTCATAAATTGGCAGAATGTTCGGGTGATCGAGGTTGGCCGCAGCCTGCGCTTCACGTCGGAAGCGCATCAGCGTCTCCTGCGAATCCGCGTGGCAAGATAAAATGCGCTTCAGCGCAACCACGCGGCGCGAATGCCGTTGTCGGGCCCGATAAATCACGCCCATCCCGCCGCGTCCGATTTCTTCCAGAATTTGATAGTTACCCAAGTGCCAATCTGTGTCGGGTCCGTCAATTTTACCCAGCAAGTCATCGAGCGTTTGCTCGGCCTGCGTGCCATCGCCGTTGGTGCCAATACCCGCCGAGAGAAGACAGTTCAGACAAAGACTGCGACCAACTCGCGATGCCGATCCACACTTTGGGCAGATGCCCGTTTCATTCTGGAGGGGGATGGAAACGGAACAGCTGTGCGAACTCATGCTAGGGGACAGGATAGTAGATCGAGTTCAAAACGTTGCAAAGCGAAAATCAAATCATCGTCGAATATTTATTTATCAGGCCTGGCGTCAATTGTTTGCGTAAAAACTGCGAAAAAGCACTGTGTGGTTTCAGTATTCTTATCCGAAAATTCCGGAGGTGAAGTTCCTAAGAAATTTTAGAAACTTAACCACCGATGACACAGCGCGGCTCCTGCCGCAATCAGCGCGATGCATTGGCGAAAAATCTTCGCAAGCTGCGACGCGCTTGGTCTATTGCATGCGATATTGCCCGGGAAGGCGAGAAACCCCGATTTTCCCCGCAAGCTATTTCGCGGCACTTAGCGCTGCGCAGAGATAGCGCAATTCGTCATCGATCTCATTGGCTCCCCCGACAGTTTGAGCGACTTCTTCGCGGAGCAGAGTGCGATAA
>Ga0137379_10006648_pt1 | contig 10975 bp, 24 predicted proteins | sample SagtaG_18_FD_104812 | JGI IMG/M metagenome (GOLD analysis project Ga0137379, IMG submission 104812) | Vadose zone soil microbial communities from Sagehorn Ranch, Mendocino, California, USA - Sage2_L_80_16 metaG | ecosystem: Environmental > Terrestrial > Soil > Vadose zone | place: USA...
CGGCGGCATCACCCCGAAGCAGCTCGCCGAGGAATCCGGGATGAGCTCCAGCTGGATCCACCCGATGCTGAAGGCCCTCGCCGCCCAGGAGGCGGTCACCCAGCTCAGGCGCGGCCTGTACGCCCCGCTGCCCGGCGCCGACATCCACGGGGCGCTGGCCAGGGTGCAGGCCGACCGGGACCGGCTGCTCGGCGAGGCCCGCGAGAAGATCAGCGCAGCGTGACCGCGCCGGGCTGTTCATCCGCTCGTCCGCGGGAATGGACGCCCGCCCGCCCCTACGGGCGGGCGGGCGCGCCCGCGCGCGAGGATCGTCCAGATGGACGACCGGATGGACGAGTGGACGAACGGCCCGCGGACGAGTGGACAATCACCCGCAGTGACCACAGGAGAGGCTGATGACGACCGCACCGCCGCGGGCGGATGGCCGCGCCCGGCCTGTCACCCTGGCGCCGCTGCGCTTGCCCGGGCGCGGTGACGTGTCCGGCTGGCCGCAGGACGATCCCGGACGCTGGCGGCACGCCGTGTCCGCGTACCGCGGCTGGCTGGCCGCCGTCCCCATCGTCCTGGTCAACGCCGTGGCGTTCGCCGGGCAGCTGGCGTTCCTGCGCGCCCGCCTGCCGTGGCCACTGGCCGGGCAGGTGCTGGTGGCTGTCACCCTGGAGTCGGTGGCGGTCTACCTGGCGTGGCAGGCGCACCTGGCCCTGGCCGCCGACGACAGCGCGCTGCGGCTGCGGCTGGCCGCGTACTCGTTCGCCGCGGTCATCGGCGCGCTGAACTACAGCCACTACATGGCCCCGCACTGGCGGCCGACGTTCGCGGCGGTGACGTTCGGCCTGATGTCGGTGTCGTCGCCGTGGCTGTGGTCGGTGTATTCGAGGCGCGTGTCCCGTGACGCGCTGAAGGCGCGCGGGCTGATCGAGCCGCACGCCGTCCGGCTGGGGGCGACACGCTGGGCGTGGCATCCCGCCTTGTCGTTCCGTGTCATGCGGTGGGCGGCGTGGACGGGCGAGGCTGACCCGGCCCGGGCCATCGCCGGGCGCTTCCCGCCTGCCGCCGCGACAGCAGGTGACACCCCGGGTGACAGCGGGGATGACAGGCCGCCGTCAGCGTGGCAGTCGATGCCGCCCGGGGGTGACAAGGCCTCCGCCATCATCAAGGCCAATCCGGGCATGAAGAACGCGGAGGTCGCCGAGCTCGCGGGGTGCAAGCCGCGCACCGTCCAGCGCGCCAGGAACGGCGCGGTGAAGACCCCTTGACGGGTGGCATCCACCCGGATAGTCTAGTGGCATCCACCTAATAAGGGAGCCTGAAAATGCCCGCCATCAACATTGCCGAGATGCCGGCGCTCAGCAAGCTCGTCAGGCAGGCCGGGCAGAATCATGACGCACTCATCCGCCTCGCGATCAGCCCGGCCCGCACGCTGCTCCCCGTCTGGATCGCGGACTACCCGGAAGACGCTTTCACGCCCGCTGCGGTGCAGGCCGCAAGCGAGTACCTGGACAACCCGGACCCGGAGATGACCTCCGAGATCTCGTCGGAACTCGCAGCGGCATACCAGCGCCTGCTCCGGCACGCCTACATCGCCCTGACGGCGCCCGATGCCTAACAAGCACAAGAACCCGGGGATCAGCTGGCACTCAGATGACCCCACCCTCAAGCCGTGGATCAAAGCCGAGGCGGAACAGCGCGAGACGACCGCTTCGGCCGTGCTCGACGAGGCCCTGGCCGAGTACCGGGCGCGGCGGACAGCCGCCCAGGAGCAAGACGCAGGGAGCACGACATGACCGAGACCACGCCGCGGCTCGTGGCCTTCGACCTTATGTCGGAGGATCCCGATTACTACTTCGTGCTGACCACGGCGCTAGGGGACTTCGCGGCACAGGCGCGCGCTGAGGCCAGGGACGGCATCAACCCCGAATCGAACATCCGGTGGGCCGAGACGGCCGAAGACGCGATCTACCGTATCGAGACTGCGCTAGCCAGGAACGGCAAAGCAGGGAGCGCGCCATGAACGAGACAGCCCGGCTTTACGACGTGCAGTCCAGCCTCAATACGCTGGCCGCCGCCCTGGACCTGTGGGCGGCCCGCGATGACACCCGGCCGCAGCCGGAGGTCCGCCGGGCCGCGAACACCGCCATGGATCAGATCGACGCCATGGTCCGGGAGCTGTACGCGATGCGGTCCCGGCTGGTGACCGAGATGCGGGCCAGCGACGACGCGACCGCCGCCCGGGTGGACGCCATGCTCGCCCGGGACCAGGCCGCCGCGCAGGTCACGGAGGACGATTTCGTGCAGGACAGGCATGCCGTCCTGCCCTCCGCCGCCTACGGCAGGTGCCCTACCTGCGGCGCCGCGCCCGGCGAGCCCTGCCGGGATGAGGCCGCCGCGCAGGTCACGGAGGAAAGCGATGGCTGAGTGCCCGGACTGCGGCGCGGTATTCAGGCCGGGAGCGGCTGCCTGTCCGCAATGCGGCCTGGAGCTACCCGAGGACGACGGCTCCGATGAGCGCGGCGTCAGCGAGTACCACCGCGAGGAGTTCGCTGCGGAGCGGGGCGGCGATGATGCGCGCCCGCCCCGCTAGGATGGCCGGGACCGTTTCGGTCATCCCCCCGCCGGCCTCACCGCCATGGCCCGTGCATGGCGTCCCCCCGCAAGGAGCTGCGCTTGGTGCGCGAGGAGGATGCCGCCCGGTTCGTCGTCGACGTGGCGGTGATGCTGAAGCTGGCCGGCCGTGACCCGGTGATCACGGCGGAGAACGAGCGGTGGCTATGGCGGCTGGCCGCGCTGATGCTGGCGCAGTTCGGCATCGGGACCATTGAGAACGCGGAGGAAAGTGATGCAGGTTGAGGCGAGCATATAAGTTCCTCCTGCGGCCGACCTCCAGGCAGGTCGCTGCGCTTGAGGCATGCCTGGAGGACACCCGCCAGCTCTACAACGCCGCCCTGGAGGAGCGGCGCGAGGCGTGGCGGATGCGGAAGACGAGCATCAGCTTCCACGCTCAGGACGCTCAGCTCAAGGAGATCCGGGCGGCCGATCCGGAGCGGTACGCGCGATGGTCATTCAACTGCGAGCGGGCAGCCCTTCGCCGCCTAGACCGCGCGTTCCAGGCGTTCTACCGGCGCTGTAAGGCGGCCGAGAAGCCCGGCTATCCGAGGTTCCGGGGCCGTGGCTGGTTCAACTCGATCGAGTGGCCCGAGGGGAACGGCTCCCGCTGGGATTCAGTGCTGCACCCGACCGTGACCCGCGTCTACCTCAAGGGCATCGGCCATGTCCGGGTCCACCAGCACCGGGCCGTCCAAGGCCGCGTTAAGACGATCATGGCCAAGCGCGAGGGCAGCCGCTGGTATGTGGTCCTATCCTGCGATGACGTTCCGGCCGAGCCGCTCCCGGCGGCGGGCGCGGCTGTTGGCATCGACATGGGTATCGCGTCGTTCCTGATTACCAGCGCCGGCGAGCACGTGCCGAACCCTCGCCCGGCAGCCGTTGCCGCTGAGCGCCTAGCTTCCGCCCAGCAGGAGCTTTCCCGGAAGAAGCGGGGCAGCAAGCGGCGCCGCAAGGCCGTGCGGAAGGTCGCGGCACTGCATGGCAAGGTGCGCCGCGCCCGCCTTGACCATGCCCACAAAACGGCGCTCACGCTCGTCCGGGACCATGACGTGATCGCCCACGAAGCGCTCAAGGTAGCGAACATGACCCGGCGGCCGAAGCCGAGACTGGCCGAAGACGGCTCATACGAACCGAACGGGGCGGCAGCCAAAGCCGGGCTGAACCGATCCATCTCCGACGCGGGATGGGGGGTGTTCCTCGACGTGCTGCGCGCCAAGGCTGAGAGTGCCGGACGGACGGTAATCGAGGTCGATCCCCGTCACACTTCGCAGCGGTGCGCCCGGTGCGGGCATATTACGGCGGGGAACCGTGTCAGCCAGGCCGAGTTCCGGTGCCAGGCGTGCGGCCATGAGGCGCACGCTGACGTGAACGCGGCCATCAACATCTTGCGGGCAGGGCTTGCCCGTCAGGCGGCGCAAGATGCCGCCTGAGAATCCGCTTCCCGGAGGAGTCACTGCCTGATGGTCGAGCTGGAGCAGGGGAAGCGGAGGAGTCACTGATGCTGGACAGGTTCGGCGCGCCCGGGAGGCGACGGGGGAAGACGATGGCTGACGACCGGGCATGCGGCTGGTGCCGTGACCCCTGCTGCACGGGTGACCATTCCGGCGACGTGGCACCGGAGTCCTGGCCCGGCCCCCTCGTCATGCCAGCGGAGGAAAACGGTGGCTGAGACGACCCAGCCGTGGGAAGCCCCCGACGGGACCCGCTGGCTCTGGTTCCCCCAGTTCTGCGAATGGCACGGCTGGATGCCCGGCGAGGACGGCCTGCGGATCCTGACGCCCGAAGAGTTCCGCGGCAGCTATCCCGGGTGGCTCGACGAGCACATCGAGGGCTGACGTTCCCCGCGCGTAACTCGCGCCGCTCCCGCCCGCCCGGATACGCTGGTCTCCGTGCAGCTCCCGGTACCGGCAACTGCGGGCAGGTGACCTTGGCAGATCTGGCTTCACTGGTAAGCCGCCTTCGCTACAAGCCAGGCTGGCGGTTCCGGCTGGACTCCGGGATCACGTCAGCCGCGTCCGGCTGCACGCAGGTCACTCCCGGGTCCGCAGCCCGTCCGGCTCCCGGCTTCACGGTCTTCTTCCCGGCGGGGCCGCTGTTCCTGGTGATCTGCGCGGCAGCCGGGGATAGCAGCGGCAGCGGCCGGACGCTGATCTTCGAGCACCGGTTCTGCGTCCCGCCGGAAGATCCGTCGTTCCCGTGGCGCCGCTGGCTGCTCGACCGCATCCTCGACGTCGAGCGGCATGAGACGTGCGAGTGGTTCCAGGTCGGCGATGACCGCCCGTTCTACCCCGGGCACGGGCCGGACGCCAGTCTGTACGCCATCACCGAACGCGAGCCCGTCTCGTGACCGGCCCGGCGGACCTCGTGCGCGACAGCGTCGCCGAGCTCGCCGAGCTGTGCCCCTTCCTTCCCGCCGCGCTCGTGCGCGACACCGCCGGCGACGGCGGGCTGCCCCCAGCGTGGGGAGCGGTAGCCGTGGTCAACGCCGACGTCCTGGCCGCCATCATCACCCTGGAAGAGGACGTGCCCGCCGCCGTCCGCGCAGCCTGCGCCGCTATCGGGGAGCCATGGCGGCACCGGAAAATCGGCGGGCACCTCCGCCAGGTCCCCCGCCTCGCCAGCCGCATGCACGACCTCGGCGACCTCACCGGTGAGAAGACCCTCGCCCGGCAGGCCGGCGGCTGGCTGCGCATGGTCAAGCGCGCCCTCGGCCTGCGCAGGCCCGACACTGACATCGGCTATGACTGCCCGCACGCGGAGACGTACCCGGAGGTGCACTATGACGGCCAGTCGCTGCTGGCCGCCGGGGACGAGGGATTCCTGCGGTACCCCCCCGGCGGGCCGCGGGTGGAGTGGGTGCACACCCCCAGGATCTACTGCGCGGGCTGCGGCGCGTCGTGGACCCCGGATCAGTGGCCGCACCTGGGCCGGCTCCTCCAGCCGGCGGGCATGCCCGTCGCATCATGACCCGGTGGCTGGCAGACACCCGGGCCATCGCCCTGATCACCGGCCGCAAGCCTGCCACCATCCGCTCCTGGGCACACCGCTACCCGCACCGGCTGCCCCGCCGCGGCACCGGCACCCGCTGCCGCGCCCTGTACGACGTCGAGGAAGCCGAGCAACTCGCCATGTCACTGGCCACATTGGAAAACCGGGATGCCATGTGCAACACTGAACCGTCAGCGGTAGCCTGCCCTCCAGCCGGGCGTACAGCGCAGGAGAGCAGCGGGTGATGGTGCTGCGATGGCTGCGCTGGAGCGCGCGAAAGGCACCTGCCCCGAGTGCGGGCGGACCGTCTCCGGCCGCGCAGTCGGACCTGAGCAAGACGCCGCCGACCGGAGATACGTCGCCCTCGGTCCGCATAATCGCGAGCGGTTCTCCCGCCGCCCCGCCGTCTGCCTGTCCCGGGGCGCCCGCCGCGTCGTCCCCCGCGTCCTGGACTGACGCGCAGGTCGCTGAGCGGATCACGGCGGCCCCGGCTGGCGACCTGCATGGCCTCTATGCCGCCGTCATGGCCATCGTCCGCGGCGGCGGCCTGGTGCCGCCGGAATTGCCTGGCATCCCCGGCGGCACCATGCTCGCCGTCGCCCCGGTGCCCGGGAAGATCCTGGAGGAATGGCGGCACGCAGCCATGGGCGTGTGGATTGCGTGGCCGCACGCGGCGGACGCGATCCACGCGGAGGAGATGACCGCCGCCCAGCTCCGCGCCATCCTCGCCGCGCGGGACACGCCATGACCGCTAGGCCCTGCCGGTACTGCCTCGCCGCCTACCCGACCCTGTTCGAGGATGGCGACGTCACGGCCTGCGAGTACGAACACCGCGATGACCCGCGCGTCTATGCCCTCGCCGCGGCGATGGCGCGCATCTTCCAGCCGCGCCCGAATACCGACGAGCAGATCGCCTGGTTCCTGCAGGACGCCGATGCCGTCGTCGATGACTTCGACCCGCCGCCCGCGAAGTGGAGGCTGCGGAACCTGCCCAACGACTTCAGCGAGTTCGATATGCGGTTCCGGATCAACGACGTGACGTACGTCGTTCAGCACAGCGACAAGGGGGAGGCGACGCCGGTCCGGCTATCCACCTACAGGTCGTGGCAGCGCGAGGCTGAAGCCGAAGCCGCCGCGCGGCCCGCCGGTGCCCTGACCATGGTCCCCGGCAACTGGGGAGTGACAGCCGCGCCGCGCGTCGAGTGGCTGCACGCCGCCGTCACCGAGAACTACGCGAGCCCCGGGGCGCTGGCTAACGGGCCGATGGTCAATGACACGGTGACCGGCCGCGCCATCCTCGCCATCCTCGCCGGCCGGGACAGCCATGGGTAAGCTCGCGCTCGGCAACCATCCGCTTGTGCCTGCGGGCCTGCCGCGCGGCCAGTGCACCATGACCAGGCTTGCCAATGGCAGCATCTGGATCGATCACGCCGACCCGCGCATCCTGATCAGCGCTGAACTGCTCGATGCTGTCAACGGCGCTGGTCCGCCCACAGTGTGGCTGGACCTGGCGGGATGCGCCACCTACGACGGCGTGCTGCTGAAGATCTGCGGCGTCAACCGGACGGTCATCTACCGCATCGGCGAGTACGTGCCCCGCGTGCACGGCTACGCCGCCGAATGGCCGGACTGACCATGGCTGACCGGCCGCCGGCCTGCCCGGAGTGCGGGCGCGGGATTAAGCCATGCGCGCCTTGCTGCCGTCACAGCGGGTGGATCCACCGCCATTCCGGCAGGCACGAATGCGACCAGGAATGACCGCCCGTGGCTGGACCATCAGCGAGGCCGTCGCCGAGTTCGAGCGCGCCGGGATGCCCGTCGACGAGGCCCGGTTCCGCATCGCCGTCACCCGCGTCGCCCGCCTCAGGCGCATAGGCGAGACCCGGCAGCCGCCGGGCAGCAAAGGCGGGCGTGGCCAGACCCTTTATGAAATAGGCCAGTTGCAACGCCTCCATTCGGCTTTGGCCCCATGGCTGATAGCCCGTGAAACCGAAGGTGCGTTACACGGCGTGCTGCCAGTAGTTTTACCGCATGGCGAGTATAGTTCTAGCATGCCAGAACCCCCCGAGAGGCGCCGCGAGCGGTATGCCAACGACCCTGAGTACCACGCCCGCATGGACGCGTATCATGCCGCCTACGCCGCTAAGAACCGGCTCCGCCTCAATGCGCGGAAACGTGCCGCCTACGCCGCCAACCCGGAGCAAAAGCGCGCGATACAGCGGGCTTATCGCGCGGCCAACCAGGCGCAGGTCACAGAGAAGCAGCGGATCCGTGATGCGCGCCGCGACCGGGCAAAGGGCCGGGTGCAGCAGATGTACGCCAAGCACGGCATCACGCCCGGGGAATGGGTGGAAATACGGGCGGCGCAGAACGGGCGATGTTATCTCTGCGACGCCGAAGTGCCAGCGGAACCGTGCCGGAACGCGGTCGTCGACCATGATCACAGGTGCTGCGGCCCGAAGAAATCCTGTTCCTCGTGTCGTCGCGGCATTGCCTGCCGGCCATGCAACTCCATCATCGGCCTGGCCGGAGATGACCCGGAACGCTTGCATCAGATTGCCGACCGTCTCCATGCCGTCCTGGTAACGCAAGCGCAGCGGCTCGCCTCCCGCGCGGCCAGCATGGTCCCGCTGTTTGAACTCGCCGCAGACGGGCCGCCACCGGGAGACACGCGACGACCGTCTCCCGGCGTCAGTCCTTGACTTCTGGTTGGACGCCTTTAACCTTGGTGCTGACGCCGCATGCCCGGACGCGCGACCGGGCGCGCGGTTCAGCCGCTCCGCCCGCAGCGTCCCCCATGCGCCGCGGGCTTCCCCGCAGCGGGTCATCATCAGGCCCGGCACAGCTTCCTCCCCCCAGGAGAGGTGCCGGGCCTGCCACACCCCAACCTGGAGGAGAACGCCATGGACGTCATGATCCTCAACGAGCGCGGCGTCCGGCTGATGTGCGAGACCGAAGGCTGCACGTCCCCGGCATCCAATGTCTGGTACGGCGCCTGGCACGGCAAGCCGGTCCGCGCCTGCGACCGGCACAATCCGATGGCCTATGCCACCACGCCTCTCCCGATGGGCTTCACCAGCCATCCGCTCTGCCATGCGTGCGGCCAGCCGGCCGCACTCGGAGCGCCCTGACCGTGGACGACGGCTACGACCGGCTGGAGGTCCGCATCCGGCCCGGCACCACCGTCGACGGCGCCGTCGTCGCGCTCTGCCCGGCTGAGGACGGCACCATCACCGCCGACGTGCGCATCGACGGCCCGCCGGTGCCCTGACCATGGTCCCCGGCAACTGGGGAGTGACAGCCGCGCCGCGCGTCGAGTGGCTGTACGCCGCCGTCACCGAGAACTACGCGAGCCCCGGGGCGCTCGCAAACGGCACGATGCTCAATGACACGGTGACCGGCACGGCCATTCCGCGTAACCATGGCTGACCTGCCAGGCGGATCCGGCTGGTACCGGCTCACCGGCCACGGCTGGGAACGCGTCCCCGATGAGGTCGCCCTGGCGGAGTTCACGGCCATGGCCCCCGGCTACCAGGACCTCGTCTACTACGAGACCGCGGCACCCGCGGCCGAGACCCCGCTGTTCTGAACGGAGGTACCGTTGCAGATGGCCTGCAACGCTGCCGCCCCGCCCGGCAACATCGTCCCGCTCCTGCTCAATGGCGTCTACGGGCTGATGGCCGTGCCGTGGTGCCCGCACGAGGGCTGCGGCTGGTCGATGCCGGAACTGTGGTGCCCCGAGCACGGCAACTTCGGCATGACGTTCCTGTCCGCCAGGGCGGGCGCGGTCACGCACGTCAAGGCGGTGCTGGCATGAAGGTGACCATGCCCGCGCCGTGCTGCTACGACTGCCTGACCGGGGACGTCGCGGTCAAGGTCACCGGCCCGCACGGCTTCGAGCACTGGTTCTGTGCCGCCTGCTGGGCGGAGGAGCAGGAGCTCCACGAGAGGGTCATGGCGATGCTCAGGGACGCGGCACGGGCACCGGGGCAGGGCTGACCATGGCCGATCCTGACTACATCGTCCTGCGCGCATACCCTGATGCGCCGCCGGGTTGGATGCCGCGCGGCCTGGAGGGCCGCTGGTATGACCGGGCCCAGTTCACCGAGGGGCTGTTCCCGGACTCCGGGTATCAGGCGGTGGCTGTCGCGGCCGGGCGCTTCGAGGTCCGCGATTACGACGGTGCGGTGGCTGAGGTCTTTGAAGTGCGCCCGCGCGCCGGACGTGCGTCCTGACCATGGCCGCGCGCGTGCGCTGGACGGGATCGACCACCGCTAGAGGGTATGGCTGGCCCCACCAGTCAGAGCAGAAGCGGCGGCTGGCGCTGTGGCGGCCAGGTGACCCGTGCGCACGCTGCGGCCGGCCCATGTGGCAGCGGTGGCAGTACGTCAAGGGCCGCCGCGTCAGCGCCATCCACCTCGGCCACACCCCGGACCGCACCGCCTGGACCGGGCTTGAGCACGCACACTGCAACCTCAGCGAGGGCGCAAGCAGGGGCAACAGGCAGCGCGGCAGGGTGCGCGCGTGGCAGTCAGCGCGCGTATGGTGATCGCATGACGGACCAGCAGGAGACGATCACCATCCCCCGGCCGAAGCCGGACCACGTGGTCATCGCTATCACCGACGCGGACGGCGCAAGCGCCTGGGTGACGTGCCGGAAGGCTGACCTCACAGACGGCACCTTCCTCGCGGAGCTAGTGCCGATCCTGGAGGACGGCCAGCGTCTCGTGCATGAGCAGCGCGAGGCAGCTATCGCTTAGCAACCTGATGCGTGGCAGGAGGCGGTCATCACGTCCCGCAAACGCGGCCCATGATGGCCGCCGTCACGCACAGGTGAACGCTACCGTGGCGGCATGAAGCCATACGAGCTTGACCCGGAGTACCAAGCCGCGTACGACGCTTACATTCGCAGCCACCCGAACGCGAGCACAGCGTTCAGGGCGCGAGCGGACGCGACAGCGCCGCCTATGAAGCTGACCCGAGCCAGTTCCGCCAGCACGAACTGCAAGCGTGGGCAGCGACCGAGGCCGCTAAGCTGCAGCCGCTCACGCAGACGGAGATCGGTGCCGTTACGGCCATAGCCAGGCAGATCAACGAGCGGATGGCTGCACAGGCAGCGTGCACATGCCATGCTCGGCCACATTGACGAGCACAAGCATGGCCACGGCGAATGCCCCTGCACTACCACGGTCATGGACTGCGCTGTGCACGCCACCTCTGACACAGGACGGCGCGAAGCGGAGATCGTCTCCCAGCACGCGCAGTGACCACCCGCTGAGCCACCCTCCGCGCGTGCGGGTGACCACCCGGGGTCGCTGACCATCCCGCAGGCCGCTGACCTGCGGAAGCAGATACTTGTCCGGCTCAGGTGACCGGTCATGAC
>Ga0137379_10006650_pt1 | contig 10974 bp, 10 predicted proteins | sample SagtaG_18_FD_104812 | JGI IMG/M metagenome (GOLD analysis project Ga0137379, IMG submission 104812) | Vadose zone soil microbial communities from Sagehorn Ranch, Mendocino, California, USA - Sage2_L_80_16 metaG | ecosystem: Environmental > Terrestrial > Soil > Vadose zone | place: USA...
ATAGACGATACCATTCGCGACGGTTGGCGAGGAGTAGATTCTGTCTCCTGTAGTTAACATCCATCGAGGTTTCCCCGTCATGGCATCGAAAGCATAGAGTTTGTTGTCAGTTGAACCAATGTAGACTATGCCGTGAGCTACGGCTGGTGAGGAGTGGATTAAGTCGCCTGTAGGAGTTTTCCATAGGAGAGTGCCCGTTGTGGAATTGAATGCATACACGTTTCGATCCTCAGAGCCAATGTAGACGATGCCATTGGCCACGGCTGGCGAGGAGACGCGGAAAGGTAGTCCGACGGTGGCGATCCATAGAGTCTTCCCATTCCTGGCATCCAATGCATAGAGTTTGTCATCCTCCGAGCCAACGTAGACTACACCATTGACCAGGGCTGGCGAGGAGGAGACGAAGTTATCGGTGGAATGAGTCCAAAGAACCTTACCGGTCGCAGCATTCAATGCATATAACAAATGATCATTTGAACCGACATAGACCACGCCATTCGCCACAGCAGGTGAAGACCAGATCGGGCCGCCGGTTGTATAGATCCACACAGTTGCACCGGTTCTGGCGTTGAAGGCATACAGGTTGTCGTCATTTGATCCAACATAAACGATGCCGTCTGCAACCGCCGGTGAAGAGCCAACGCCATCATTAGCATTGTGTGCCCATAGGATTTTCCCGGTCTTTGCGTCCAATGCGTACATTAACTTGTCATTCGAGCCAATGTACACGATGTCATTGGCCACGGCTGGCGAGGAGTTGATGTAGGCTGCGGTGGATGCTGACCAGTAGGGTACCAGGTGAGAGACATTTGTTATGTTGAGGATACGCTCAGATTGATTGAAGCGCGTGCGTTGCAAATCAAAGCCGAACATGGCATTGTTTGAGTTGGCAGGAATGTTGAGATGAGGTTGAGAACGAGGTTGAGCAATTCTCCATTTAGAGAAAAATACAATGCCTCCAGCTACGAAGAGGATTGCGAGCACGATAAAAGGTATTCCTCGGATGCTGGAAATACGCCGGTGGTGGCTGTTGTTTGTTTCCATAAGTCTCTCAAAGTCTGAAACTGCTCCGGCAACACACGCACGACGTAGGCATTTTCACATTAAGAGTATATCATAGTCACTGTTGATATGAGCAGCTACTGTAGCAGGTGGCGTATTTTCAGGGCAATTTGTAGGGACAAGCGCAGTTCTGAATCGTCGAGGGACTGGCCCAGGACTTCCTCGATTCTTCCCAGTCGATACAAGAGTGAATTGCGGTGTAAGTGCATGGTGCGGGCGGTCTCGCTTAGATTGCCATTACAGCGGAAGTAGCCTTCGAGGGTGTCAATCAGGGTGCCGTCTCCGCGTGTATCGGTATTAAGCAGCGGGCCGAGGGTTTCTCGATAAAAGTCGCGGAGTTCGCTTTGCCTATCGAGATGGAAGAGGAGGCGGTAGACACCAAGGTGCGTGAATGAGTGTATCTGATTCTCGCCAAAGAGTCGTCGTCCTATTTCCAGCGCCTGTTGCGCTTCGCGATAGGATTGTGAGATGCCTTGTAGATTTGTTGCGACACGTCCAAGGCCAATTGAATAAGCTGGCAAAGCATTGTTATTGCCCTGCTGTAAACGTGTTTGCACCCTTTCCAGGCGGGTAAGGATGACTTTTTCAGCATCTCTATGGCTGTTACTATTATGATTGTTTGTAGAGGGAAGTGGAAGTATGGTTATTACACGACGGGATTCGGTTAATATCCAGCTTGCAGGCCACGCCAGTAGCAGTGCATCACGAACTCTGCGACTCCACTGTGCCTGGGGGCTGCCTGGAGGATAATCAGGCTCGTTGGCGTGAATTTCAAAGATGGCAACAATTTGCGGGGCCGTGAGATCATAGCCCAGTAAACGGGCGCGGGCAAGCATCTCATCCGGCTGTTGGTAGTTGCCCTGCAGCACATCCATGAAGGCTTCCAACTGGTACCGACTCTCGACGGCGCTGCGCTCTTTTTCGCGGGCGAACTCCAGCGCCAGTATTGGCACGACCTGCCCCAGCGTGATGCGATCCAGGTAATCGAAATCACCATCGTGTCCTATGAGGGAGAGGTGGCCGACGACGTCATGGTGTACGAGAATGGGGGCAATGATCTGGACGAGACCTTGTTGCCAGAGTGCCTCGTCATCGAGGGTTGCTGGCAGTACAAGCATACCTGCGCCGGCAGGCGCTGCTTGTAGGCGGACGTGGCGTTCGGTGTCCTGGACGACGACCCATTTGTTGCAACTGTTGGCGAGTTGTTCGCAGATGCCTTGTATTCCCGCTCCCTGAATGCTTAACTGCATGAGCTGATGTGAGATTTCCGTTGCTTTCCGTTCAATTTCTCCACGAAAGCTGACGACGAAGGTAATCACTTCGCGCTCGATCGCTTCAAGGGATGCTGAAGGGGGAAGGAGGATGAGTGGGAGATTATGCTGGTTCGCAAGCGTACAGGCCTCTTCTCCGAGTGATTCAACGGAGGGAGCTGCTACTGCTATTGCTGCTACCCCCTCTTGATGCAGACTTTTCATGAGATGAGGCAGCGGTTCATCAAGGCGGCGTAACTGTGAGAGCGCGAGGAGGGCAAGTTCTCCTCCATGCACGCTTTCGAAGGCGGGTAGGCGCGCGCGCATGCGACATGACCATGTTACGCGGCGTTCCAGCCCTGTTGCGCCGGCGACTAGTTGGGCGTCGCGTGAGGCGAGCAGAGTAAGAATATTGCGCACCGAGGCGGAAGTTGTCGGAGTTGACGAGCTGCTCATGACTCACGCACCAGTAATAGGGTTGCGCGGCGATTATCGCCGCGCTGTTAATGTGGAAGTAGAGGCTCCACTTGCTTTATATGCTTTGCGCTTTTCTTTGTTCTTTTTGGCTCTTGCGAGATGTTTGTGCCAGGCTACTTTTTTGGTTTTGTTCATTGGTTGCTCCTTTATTGTGCTTATTTGGATTTATTCTTTGCTCTCCGCCGCAGGTGGAGAAGGATGGGGTAGCTGCCCATAAGAATCCCACTACTCTTCGGGTTCGCTGGCGCCTTCGAAGTCAACTTCGGTGAGGTCGTCTGTTTCGTCGCCGCCGTCGTAATATTCGTCTTCGTTGCCAAGCTCGTCATCGTCTTCACCACGATCGTAGCGTACCATGGTATCTTTGGTGTAGGCACGGATGGTATCGCCGCCGCCTTGTGATGGGAAGCTGACTTTGCCGAACATACTGGGATGTTGATATTCTTCGCGAATGATGAGCCGTACCAGCCCCTGTTCCATGGCAAGAATGGCTGCTGCATAACGATTGCCACCATCCATGAAGTTAATCAGGCGGTTGGCAAGGCGAGGCTCTATCTGTCCGATGTCTTCTCCTACTGCATTGCGCACAAAAATGGTGTGCCCGATGACATGTAACTGTACTTTATCGCCGACGCCAACCTTGGCAAGAATTGGAGTTGAGGCAATATTGATCAAATCGGTTGTACCTGTTTTACCGGTTTCCTCGATGAAGAGCCGGGGATCGATGCGTTCTACTCCAGTGTGGACTGTGGCAGGTTCTTCCTGGAGCAATGAGAGTCGATCTAAATTCTTTTTGGCGATGGTGTTGTTTGGACTATATTTTAGCGTCTGGGTGTAGGCCTGGCGGGCTTCTGAGTACCGTCCCAACTCGCTATATGCCTTACCCAGACGGTTATAGGCTTCTGCTTCGTTGGGAAAGAAATTCAGGATGTTGCGATTGGTTATGACCGCTTCTGCCCATTGGCTTGCCAGGGCCTGATCGATCGCCAGGCGGGTCCATTGGACTTTTAGTTGTACTTTCTCTTCAGAAGATTGTGCTTGCGTCATCAAGTGCCTCCTCCATCATCGTGTTGATAGTCTGCCTATTATACCGCAACTGCGCAACCCTGCAATGACCAGGCGGTAGTTTGTTCAATCTTGACATTTACAAGGTCCCCAACCTGGATATTGCTTACTTCGCCAGGGTTTGGGAAGAATACCAATTTGTTGGCGCGATTGCGGCCTTTCCACTGTTGACGACCATGCTTGTTGTTTTCTTCTTCGACCAGCACTTCTTCAATTTTCCCGATGTACTCCTGGTTGATTTCCAGGGAGATGGCTGCTTGCAGCTCTTCCACGGCATGCAGGCGACGTTTCTTCTCGGACAGTGGGATGTCGTCATCCCAGCGTGCGGCGACAGTGCCTGGGCGAACAGAGTAGGCAGCGACATGCACGACGTCGAAGCGAATCTCACGAATTAGATCGAGCGTGTGCTGGAACTCTTCCTCTGTTTCGCCACAAAAACCTACGATCACATCGGTAGAGAGTGTAATACCGGGCCATAGTTCCCGTACACGCTGAATCTTTTCCCTATATTCGTCGAGCGTGTAGCCACGCTTCATGCGCTTGAGCACCGCGTCATCGCCAGCCTGTACGGGAATATTCAGGTGTTCACAGACTTTTGGCAGGTTTGCCATGCGTTCTATCATGCTATCAGACATGTGACGCGGATACGAGGTCATGAAACGAATGCGTTGCAAGCCATCGATAGTGCTCAGTTGAGTCATCAGGAAGGCAAGATCGGGGTAACCTGGTAAATCGAGTCCATACGCCTCGACGGTCTGGCCCAACAAGGTGAGTTCTTTTGCCCCTTTCGAGACAAGCGTGCGGGCTTCAGCGAGCAGCTCATCTACAGGGCGGCTGCGCTCTCGACCGCGGCGATACGGCACGATACAATAGGTGCAGACTTTATTACAACCCAGAACGATGGGCAGCCAGGCGGTAGAACCTGTCTTTGCCGGTTCGATTTTCGTGGGGTAGTGAGCCATACGTTCGCCGGGTTTTGGCGTGATGGCCATTGGCAATACGGTGCGTTTCCCTATAGTATTGGTTGAAGTAGCGAAGGTGGGTAAGATTGGTTCAGCGGCAGTGACCAGGTTATCTCTCTCGACGGAGTCATCGTCGTTGTTGGGCATATATTCGATGTCAAGGCAGCCCGCGCCTGAGATGGGGGTCCAACGCTCTTCGAGAAAACGGGGTAGAATGTCTGCCTGTTCTACTTTCATGAACAGGTCGATATGTGGATAGCGTTTGCTTAATTCGTCAATAGTCTTCTGGTTACCAATCATGCATCCCATCAACGCCACCAGGAGATCACTGCGCTTTGACTTGGCCTGTTTCAGCTGTGAAAGCTGATTGTGCGCTTTTTCTTCTGGCGCTTTACGCACGCTGCAGGTGTTGAGGATCACGAGGTTAGCCTGATCCATACCGGCTTCTTCCCAGCCGAGGTCATCAAGAATGGCCTGGATACGTTGAGAATCGGCCTGGTTCATCTGGCAACCGACGGTCCAGATATGATATTTGCCGCGTGTAATATTTGTCGACGTAGTGGTCATCGTTTTGCCTCTCCGAGCATGAATGGTTTATACTGCTGTATAGAGTCCTGTTTTGGTGCTGTGTTTCTAAGCACGCTATTATACACCAATATAGGGGTAATGTCACGATTTTTTTTATGACAAAGGAGAGCAAATTAATGCTACTAGCGGGAGATATTGGTGGGACGAAGACAAACCTGGCTATTTATTCAGCCGAGGCGGGTTTGCGAAAGCCGTTGGTCGAGGCAACATATCCCAGCGCATTGTATCCTAGCCTGGAGGCGCTTGTACACACGTTCCTTTCTCAAACTGGTCTCTCCGTTGATCGGGCCAGTTTCGGTGTTGCAGGTCCTGTCGTTGCCGGTCGAGCCACAATTACGAATTTGCCCTGGGATATGAGCGAGCAGCAACTGGCTGAGTCCTTGAAGGTCTCGTCTGTTCTATTGATGAATGACCTTGAGGCTATTGCTCGCTCTATCCCTTTTCTGGAGCCCTCTGAACTGCATACTGTGAGTAAAGGACAGCTCATTGCTCATGGGAATATTGCTGTCGTTGCGCCTGGAACGGGTCTAGGGGAGGCGTTCCTGACGTGGAATGATTCGTCGCACTATCACGCTCACAATTCGGAGGGAGGACATTGCGATTTTGCTCCTACCAACGAGCAAGAGATCGAGCTATTGCGCTATCTGCTTAAACGATACGACCACGTGAGCTATGAACGTGTCTGCTCAGGTAAGGGTATTCCGAATATTTATTCGTATCTGAGAGATAGTGGCTTCGCTGAGGAGCCACGCTGGTTGTCTGAAAGTCTGGCGAAAGCCACAGATTTTTCTCCGGTCATTGTCAATGCCGCACTCGAAAGGTCGTCGGATTTGTGTGTTGCTACAATGAATACATTTGTTGCCATTCTAGGCTCGGAGGTTGGGAATCTAGCCCTTAAAGTGATGGCGACCGGGGGAATCTACCTGGGAGGTGGTATTCCGCCGCGAATCCTGGTTTTCCTGGAGAGTGAGAATTTTATGAAGGCTTTCCACAGTAAGGGGCGTTTTGTGAAGCTCCTTGAAGATGTTCCGATCAATGTTATTCTCAATCCGGGGAGCGCGCTTTTGGGTGCAGCTTCTTACGGTCTACAATTGTGAGGACAATGTCATATTTTGCCGTCTGATTTCGGGATTAAGGAAGAGAGAATGTGTACGTTACCAAAGGCGATAACTTTTGATTGTTATGGGACGCTCATCGATTGGGAAGCAGAGATTGAGCGATATTTCACACAGAAATTGGCGGAGCACCGTATTACAGGAGTAGACGCGCGCGCTTTGCAGCACTATTGGGAAGAAGTGCAGTTTCAGTATATCCAGGGGCCATATCTTCCTTATAGGCAGGTGCTGCGTGAAACAATGAAGATGGCCTTCGATCATTATCATTTGCCTTACGCGGAGGCTGATGTCGAGGAATTCGCGAATGCGATGGGTCGGTGGAAGCCGTTTCCAGATACGAGGGACGCGATTGTCGAGTTGCAGAAGTTCTTGAAGGTGGTGCTGATAACGAATACTGACAACGATATCATTGCCGAGACCGAGCGGACTATTGGCGTGACGTTCGATGAGATCATCACGGCGCAGCAGGCGGGGGCGTACAAGCCGAGCCATAAGGGGTTTCTGCTGGCGCGTGAGCGGTTGGGGCTGCCGAAGTCAGAGGTGTGGCATGCAGGTTTTGGGTTCAAATACGATATTGTGCCGGCTACCGAGCTTGGATATACAACAGTCTGGGTGAATAGACAGGGTGAGGCGCGGCCGGTGGGTGTGAAGGAGACGTTCCTGGTGGGGGACATGCAGACGCTGGTGTATGTTATTAAGGGGATTGCGGCTGCTTCAGTGATTGGTTAACGAAACTGGCCCTTTAAGAGGCGCATGGTGCCAAGGAGGAAACAGAGCAGGGAAACCTGGGTGAGGTATAGGTTTGTGGCTCCGGTACCTATGCCGTGCAGGGAGAGAAGGAGTTCAATAGCGGGCAGCATACCGAAGAGGAGCGCCAGGCCGGGCTGCATTTTCCAGCATGAAGGGCGCGCCCACCATACCAGCAGGGCTAGAACAAGACCCAGTGCTGCTAGATCGCTTTCGATTGTGTTCAGTGTCAGGCTATCCGCTGGCGTAGCGATGTAGATCAATGGGGCGGCACAGATACTTACAATTAGTACTATTCTGAAGAACCAGATATCCCAGCGTGTTAAGGGTGTGCGGTCAATGGAGAGGCAAATGTAGGCGCCGAATAACGCACTACAAATGATGGCGTTTAAGAGCGATGGTATTGATGAACCGGGATCAAGTCTGAAAAAAGGTAAGATATGATTGAGACTTATAAAGAGTACCCAGATAGAGGCGAAAATAGCTCCCAGGCGTATCCACCAGGAACGTGTAACAATGATTATGGCCAGCAGAAAGACAAGTGCGGGGAGTAAGTGAGCCAGCGAAACCCATGTTTCCCTAAAGAGACGATCCAACACGGCCTGTGTCAGTAGACTATCGGCGCTCAATGCTATTACTAGCGTCAGCGCAAAGAGCACTATGAAACGTGGCGTCCAGATGATGGTTGGGGGAGTTGCGGAAGTTGCGGATGTTGCAATTGTTGCAGATGTTGCAGATGTCGCAGATGTCGCAGATGTTGTTGCCGGTTGTTGCATTATGGCAGCAGGTGGTTCCACAAACTGGATGGCCAGTTTATCGGTCTTTGCTGGTGCGTTAATTTCTGGTTGTATGGAACTTTCTGCCATGAGATGCGCTTTCTATCGGGTTGTTTTCTCCTGTCTATTGTAACGCATGAAGTGCATTTTTGAAAACAACGTGGCCTGGGACGCGATGATGAGGTTTCAAAAAATAATCCAGGAAGCCGTTTGGGTCACAGCACTGTCATGCTGAGCACATTCGCTACGCTCAGTGTAAACTCCGCGAAGCATCTGGAGGCCCAAGCAGACAGACCCTTCGCTGCGGCTCAGGGTGACAAGGGAACCCGGTCATGCTGAGCTCAGGGTGACAAGAGAACCCTGTCATACTGAGCACATTCGCTACGCTCAGTGTAAACTCCGCGAAGCATCTCGACGCCCAGCGCGACAGACCCTTCGCTGCGCTCAGGGTGACAGTGACGCGCCATGCCGCCCAGGCATGCACTGGCGGGTTAGCGCGACAGACCCTTCGCTGCGGCTCAGGGTGACAGGGGAACCCGGTCATGCTGAGCACATGCGCTACGCTCAGTGTAAACTCCGCGAAGCATCTGGAGGCCCAAGCAGACAGACCCTTCGCTGCGGCTCAGGGTGACACGGTGAGGCAGCTGAGGTTGATGCGTGTTAGGGCCGATAAATCGGCGGTGGGCGCGATAAATCGGCCCCTACGGATGGCCAGATGATTTTGTTAAAGGTCATGATCGGGTCCCAACGTTATCTAATGTCGATGTACAGGCGTTGCAGTTGTGTGGGTGAGACGCCAAATCTATAGAGTGTGCGCAGATACCACATGAGGAGGATACTGCGAAGTAAGCCAGTCTTTTCGTGGCGACGCGCTGATGTTGTGACGTAGAGAGGCAGCAGGATAACCTTGCCAATCTTGCGCAATCGTGCAATGATCTCGAGATCTTCCATCAGCGGCTGATCAGGATAGCTGCCGACGGCACGAAAAATGTCTGAGCGGATAAAATAGGCTTGATCTCCGGTAAAAATAGTGCTTAAGCGCGAGCGAAGGTTGGTTGTGAAAGCGACCAAACGATAAGTCCAACGATCACAGTTAAAGCAGATGCGAAAGGCGCCGCCAACAACGCCTGGTGATGCCAACGTTTGTTCGATCGCGCCAAAAGCTTCACCGGGGAGACGAGTGTCGGCATGTACGAAGAGCAGGACATCGCCTTTGGCGACCGCAGCGCCTGCATTCATCTGAGTTGCTCGACCGCGAGCTGAATGGGTAACCTGCCCATAGCGTTGCGCAATAGTTACCGTATGGTCGGCGCTTCCTCCGTCAACGATAAGCAACTCACAATCATGTTGGGCGCACTGTCCGGCGAGAGGAGCGAGGTAGTCCTCCAGCACTGCTTCTTCGTTTAACACCGGAACTATGATTGAGAAGCGCATCGTTTTCATACGTCCTTCAACATGAGTTTGTTGCCGCCGTTTGTTGTTTGGCGCGGCGGGTGGGTAATGGAATGAAGGCTTTTTCCTCGGCGTGTGGTTGTGCAGGGCGCAATTTGGCGTTCAGTGCGCAGAACGACATAACGCCCCTGGGCGACGCGTTGTGGAAACAACAGCGTTCGATGCGGCTCATGTCGATATCGCTCTCATCCATAAATGGTTTGACGAAAAGCGTGAGCGTCTTGCGGCTGGTCCAGAACGAAGGATCTGTGCCAATGTGGGGCCATAATGTCTTTATCAGTTTCAGGCTACCGCCGATGTTGGTGACAATTTGCGGCAGGATGGCCGCACGACCGCGGGTGAGCATACGCAACGTCATATTTGGGCGAGGGCCCATTACATCCATGAACTCTTTGAGAGTAAAGTTTGGCGCAATCGGTTTGTAGCCCTCATTGGTGTATTTGAGGAGGGTGAAGGTATTGCAAAGTGGTGAACCCTCGCCGACCGGGAAAAATAAATCTTGAGGGACGCCGGTCTGTTGCTCGATGAGCTGGAGGATGTCGGGCATGCGCAATTTTCGTGGAGCGCTGCGCGGAGCACCGCGCAGGGCCCCTACGGGATGGTCATTGTTGACTTCGAAGCGGCCAAAGGGAGTGGCGGCCTGGAAAGCGATAGCGCAGACTGTGTCAGGATGTTGCCATGCGAAGTTGACGACCTGCTGAATCTGATCGGTGTTGAGGCCATCATAGAGGGGGACGGCCAGGGTCGAGGGGAGTTTCACACGCTCAAGGGCGGCGATCGCTTTGACGCGCACATCCCATAAATCTTCGGCGCGCAACTTGATGATGTCTCCAGGGCGCGTACTATCGAACTGGAGGTAAACAGAGGTGAAACCCCATGAGACAAGCTTTTCGGCGAAATCTGGTTCGCGTGCCAGGCGGATACCGTTGCTGACCATTTCTAATTGACCAAAACCCTTGCTCTTGACCATGGCGGCGATGTTGTCCAGGTCTTTGCGGACAGATGGCTCGCCGCCGGATATTTGCAGCGAGATACCTTTGCCTTCAACCGCGATCAGTTGATCGAGCCGCAACTCAATTTCCTCGAGGGAGTAGTCTCGTTCTGAGGGGCTGGAGTAGGCGTAACACATTGGGCAAGTGAGGTTACAACGCTCCGTTACCTCGAGGATAGCCAGGCCTGCCGGCTTGCGAAGCGGAAAAGGTGAAAGGCCTTTTGAAATATCTGTATCGCCCCCATCGCCGTAGCGCTGTATCATGATCTTTTCGATCTCAAACGACTTACGATAGAAAGCGGCGTGGTAGCCAAGGTCGGTGTCCGCGGTACCGTGAGATGGGCAGGTGCGCGTGAAAAAGACTTGTTGATTATCGCGTACTTCATACATTGCTGGAATGATTTCGCCGCACGTGGAACAAATACTGCGTGTCTGCTTGAGGATTTCGGTCAAGATGATGCTCCTTCTGTGATGCCGTCATTTTGGGATGTG
>Ga0137379_10006653_pt1 | contig 10973 bp, 9 predicted proteins | sample SagtaG_18_FD_104812 | JGI IMG/M metagenome (GOLD analysis project Ga0137379, IMG submission 104812) | Vadose zone soil microbial communities from Sagehorn Ranch, Mendocino, California, USA - Sage2_L_80_16 metaG | ecosystem: Environmental > Terrestrial > Soil > Vadose zone | place: USA...
CCGGCAAGCGGGCAACTGGTCGATGGAATCGAGAACCAGATCCACCGCGTTTTCGGGAACCTGAAGGCAGTGGCGAGGGCCGGCGGCGGATCGCTCGACGACGCGGTCAGGCTCACCATCTATTTGATCGACTTGTCGCATTTCGCCCGAGTCAACGAGATCATGGCCCAATACTTCGACAAGCCGTATCCGGCGCGCGCCGTGGTCGGCGTCGCAGCCCTTCCGCGCGGCGCGCTGGTCGAAGCGGACGCGATTCTCGCGCTTCAGGATTGAGGACTGGAGATCGAGGGATCAGGCGTGCGGAAGGTTTCGCCTCGATCTTCGAGCAGCCGGACGGTTGCCGCGAAGCTCAGCAAGCTCGGTATCCGTCGCGAATTCGATCTTGTGCTGCACCTGCCGTTGCGTTACGAGGACGAGACGCGCGTCACGCCGATCGCGAACGCGCCTCCCGCCTTGCCTGTTCAGGTGGAAGGCACGGTGCGCTCGACCGAGATCGTGTACCGCCCGAAGCGCCAGCTGATCTCGCGGATCGAGGATTCCACGGGAGAGCTCGTGCTACGTTTCTTCAATTTCTATGGAAGTCAAGCCAAGGCGCTTGAGCCGGGCGCGAGCGTGCGCGCATTCGGTGAAGTGCGCACGGGCTTTTTTGGGGGAGAGATGATCCATCCGCGGTTTCGCGTGCTGCATGGAGCGACTCCGCTGCCGACGGCGCTGACACCGATCTATCCGACCACGGCCGGCTTTGCGCAGACTCGGCTGCGGCGCCTGATCGAAGACGCGCTCGCGCACGCACAACTCGATGACACGCTACCTGAAGAAGTCTTGAAGCGGCTCGGCCTGTGCGGTTTTCGCGAGGCCGTCGACACCCTCCATCATCCCCGCCCCGGAGCGGATCAGGAGGCTTTAAGTGGCCGCACGCTCCCCGCCTGGAGGCGCGTGAAATTCGACGAGCTGCTGGCGCAGCAGCTCTCCATGCGCAAGCACTACCTTGAGCGCAAGGCGCGCACGGCCCCGGTGCTCAAGGCGCCGGTCGAAAGAGCGCGCCGTCTCACCTCTGCGCTGATCGGGCGGCTGCCGTTCCGCCTGACGCGAGCGCAGCAGCGGACCTGGGGGGAGATCGAGCGCGATCTCGCTCAACCTCATCCCATGCATCGCCTGCTGCAGGGCGACGTCGGCAGCGGCAAGACGGTAGTCGCCGTTCTTGCCGCGTTGCGGGCGGTCGAAAACGGGCTGCAGGCTGCAGTGATGGCGCCCACCGAGATTCTTGCAGAGCAGCATTTGCGCAAGTTCAGCGAGTGGCTCGGGCCGCTCGGCCTGGAAATCGCGTGGCTCACGGGAAGCCAGGCCAAGAAAGAGCGCGAATCGCAGCGCGCCGCGATAGCCTCTGGAAGAGCCGCGGTCGCAATCGGCACGCAAGCTCTCTTCCAGGATGGAGTCGAATTCCGTTCTCTGGGCCTTGCCGTTGTCGACGAACAGCACCGCTTCGGCGTCGCCCAGCGGCTGGCGCTGCGCGGCAAAGGAGAGGAGTCGCACCAGCTGATGATGAGCGCGACGCCGATCCCGAGGACGCTTTCCATGAGCTATCACGCCGATCTCGAGGTGTCGGTCATCGACGAGTTGCCGCCGGGACGAAGGCCCGTGATCACGAAGCTCGTCGCCGGTTCGCGCCGCTCGGAAGTCGTGCGCCGCGTCCGAGAGGCCTGCGGCGCCGGAGGCCAGGCTTACTGGGTGTGCCCGCTGATCGAAGAGTCCGAACAGCTGCAGCTGCAGACGGTGCTCGATACGCACGCGACGCTTAGCCGGGAATTTCCGGAACTCAGGGTCGGGTTGGTTCACGGGCGCCTCAAGCCCGCCGAAAAGGCGCAGACGACGGCCGATTTCCTGGCGCGCAAAATCCATCTGCTGGTGGGAACGACCGTGATCGAGGTGGGCATCGACGTTCCCAACGCTTCGCTCATGGTAATCGAGCACGCGGAGCGCTTCGGCCTTGCGCAATTGCACCAGTTGCGCGGACGTGTCGGACGTGGCGCGGCAGAATCCGTGTGCGTCCTGCTTTATCAGAACCCTCTGGGGGAGTCCGCACGCGAGCGGCTGCGGGTGATTTTCGAAAATGCCGACGGGTTCGTCATTGCGGGAGAAGATCTCCGGCTGCGTGGCCCCGGTGAATTTCTCGGCGCTCGCCAGAGCGGGGCGCCGTTGTTGCGCTTTGCCGATCTCACCAGGGACGCTGACCTGATCGAGCCGGCGCGCGCGGCGGCGGAGGCGCTCCTCTCCGACAATCCCGAGTCGGCAGAGCGGCATCTCGAGCGCTGGCTCGGAGGGCGCGCCGATTTTCTCAATGCGTGAGGCCGGCGGGCTACAATGCCCTCGCCATGAATCTCGCCGCGCTCACCGCCCGGCTGACGTTGTACGAGCGCCTGATGCGGCTCGACAAGCCGATCGGCACGCTCCTGTTGCTGTGGCCTACGCTGTGGGCTTTATGGCTCGCGAGCGACGGCGGCCCGGAGGGACGGATCGTGTGGATCTTCGCGCTCGGGACGCTGCTCATGCGCTCGGCCGGCTGTGTGATGAACGACCTCGCCGACTGGCGCTATGACGCTCACGTAGAGCGCACGCGGAACCGACCGCTCGCCACGGGGACGGTGAGCCGGCGCGAAGCCTGGATTCTCGCCTCGGCGCTGACACTCGCCGCTTTCGGGCTGGTGCTGTCGCTCAACCGGCTGACGGTGCTTCTCTCGTTTGTCGCGCTCGGCCTTGCGGCGACCTATCCGCTGACCAAGCGGCTTCTTGCGATTCCTCAGGCCTATCTCGGAATCGCGTTCGGCTTTGGCATTCCGATGGGGTACGCCGCAATACTGGGAACCATCCCCGCCGAGAGCGGGTGGCTGCTCCTTGCCAACGTCTTCTGGGCGGTCGCTTACGATACCGAATACGCGATGGTGGATCGCGATGACGATCTTCACATCGGCATCAAGACAGCGGCGATCACCCTCGGCCGATACGATGTGCTTGCGGTCATGGTTTGCTACGGCGTGATGCTCACGCTCCTTGCGGGCATCGGTCTGCAGCGCGGGCTGGGTCTGGTCTACTATCTGGGTATCGCCGCTGCGGCCGCAGTCATGACACATCACTACCGCCTCATCCGCGGCCGCGACCGAGAAGCCTGCTTCAAGGCCTTTAACCAGAACAACTGGGTCGGCGCTATCATTTTTGTCGGAATTTCTGCCGACTTCGCGATTAGGCGGGGAATCCCTTGGACGTGAATCTCGCCGGACGGCGCCGCCGCAGCAATGATCGTCTAGAGAGATGACATATCGGGACTTGCGTGATTTTCTGTCGCAGCTCGAACGCGCGGGCGAGCTGAAGCGGGTGCGCGCCCAGGTCGATCCGAGGCTCGAAATGACCGAAGTCTGCGACCGCGTGCTCAAGGCGGGTGGCCCGGCTTTGCTGTTCGAAAAGCCCATGGGCCATATGATCCCAGTGCTGGGCAACCTGTTCGGCACGACGCGCCGCGTTGCCCTCGCCATGGGCGCAGAAATAGGCGCGGATCCACGCGAGGCGCTGCGCGACATCGGAAAGCTCCTCGCGTTCCTCAGGGAACCGGAACCGCCCAAGGGATTTCGCGACGTGCTCGAGCGCTGGATTCCGATCGGAACGCAAGTGATGCACATGGCCCCGAAGGAAGTTTCGGGCGCTCCGTGCCAGCAGGTGGTGTGGGAGGGAAAGGACGTGGACCTTGCGCGCCTTCCGATCCAGACGTGCTGGCCTGACGACGCAGGACCGCTCATCACGTGGGGATTGACGGTAACGCGCGGGCCGCACAAGGCGCGTCAGAACCTCGGCATCTACCGCCAGCAGCTGATCGCTCCGGACAAGCTCATCATGAGATGGCTTCCCCATCGCGGTGGTGCGATCGACTTTCGCGAACATTCCGAGGCACAGCCGGGTGAGCCTTTTCCGGTGGCGGTCGCGCTCGGGGCCGATCCCGCGACGATTCTCGGCGCGGTTACGCCGGTACCCGACACACTCTCCGAATATCAGTTCGCCGGGCTGCTCCGTGGCTCGCGCACCGAGCTAGCAAACTGTCTAGGCTCGGATTTGCAGGTGCCGGCGTCGAGCGAGATCGTGCTCGAGGGCGCCATTCTGCCGGGGGAGACGGCGGTCGAAGGTCCGTTTGGAGATCACACGGGCTATTACAACGATAAGGAGACCTTTCCCGTGTTTACGGTCGAGCGCATCACCATGCGCCACGAGCCGATCTACCACTCGACCTACACCGGCAAACCTCCCGACGAGCCGGCGGTCCTGGGCTCGGCGCTGAACGAAGTGTTCGTGCCGATCCTGCAGAAGCAGTTTCCCGAGATCGAGGACTTTTACCTGCCGCCGGAGGGGTGCTCCTACCGGCTTGCCGTGGTGAGCATGAAAAAGCAGTACCCAGGACACGCCAAGCGGGTGATGTTCGGAATCTGGAGCACTCTGCGCCAGTTCATGTATACCAAGTTCATAATCGTGACCGACGATGACGTCGACATTCGCGAGTGGAAGGAGGTCGTATGGGCCCTGACTACGCGCGTTGACGCCGCCCGCGACACGCTCATCGTTGAGAATACCCCGATCGACTACCTCGATTTTGCGAGCCCCGCGACTGGGCTTGGCGCGAAGATGGGGATTGACGCAACGAACAAGTGGCCAGCGGAGACTACGCGCGCCTGGGGCCTGCCAATCGCGATGCGTGCCGAGGTGAAGCAACGCGTCGACCGGCTCTGGAAGGACCTCGACTTATAAGGGACGCGGATGAAAAAGCCGGGATCCCCCCGGGGATTTTCTTGACCCTACTTGCTCTTAGAATTTGAAGAGAGCGTTGACCGAGACCATCTTCGCATTGGCACGGCCGGTGCAGGTTGCGCACGAGGGGTTACCGACCTTGCCGAAGTTCTCGAATTCGACTCGCACGCCCGTGTCGATGTTGAAGAAGTACTGTGCGCCGAAGCCGGTGAGGAAGCTGGTCTTGTCGGTCTGGAAATTGGGAATGGTGCCGCTGATGACTGTACCCGGATTGTGAATGGTTATTCTCGCCTGGGAAAAAAAACCGCCGAATCGACCGAAAAGCGAGAAATTATCCGTGAAAGGCACCGTTGGTACGGCGGAAAATCCCCAGCCTGTCACTTTGTAAGAGTCTTGCTGAGTGACCGCTCCCGCCTCATACGCGTATTCAAAGTTACCGAGAGAGACGTAACTCACCTCGGCGGCCCAATTCCGATTGATCTGGTATCCGACAGCCCCCTTGAAACCCGCGTCGAACTCTTTCTTGCGTTCGTTGGCGGCGCCCCCGGAACTGAAGTCTGCCGAATAGAATTTGACGCGGGAGTAGCCCACCCCGAGGCCCGTGTACCAGTAGGAGTCCGCGGCATACGTGGAGCACACGCCCGACAGCAATGCTGCGCCCATGCAATGCAGAGCAGGGTGTTTCATCGAGCAGGCCCCTTTCTCCCTCTTGAATTCCCGGAACCAGTCTGAAAATAGAGTCTTAGCGACACCGCCGCACTGTAATCCAATGGGGAAACTTGTGTCAAGCCAAGACTTTGGCAGACCTATGTAATCCAACTTCTGCACATTGCGGGTTTATTCTCGGAATTTAGATACCTATCGGTGCAAGGGAGAGAATGCAAACATTCTCCAGCGCTACTCATATCAGAGAAGCGCCCGGCGTGTCGCTCAGCGTGAGGCCGGTGCCGCCAAGTCTATTCCCTTGCGTCCTTCTCGGTAACGCCGACTGCAGAAAGAGCAGGGAAGGGGACTTGAAATTTGTCGACCCCGCCTTTATGATTAGCACTCGCTAGGGCTGAGTGCTAACGCGTAGTTTCCCCTACTTATTCATGGCCACATAGTCAGTTAGTGGTTGCTAACTTTATCAATATAAAGGAGGACATCCAATGATGACCAAAATTCGCCCCTTGCACGACCGCGTCGTGGTGAAGCGTCTTGATGCGGAAAGCAAGTCTGCAGGCGGGATCGTCATTCCCGACACCGCCGGGGAGAAGCCCGATCAAGGCGAAATCGTCGCGGTCGGCAAAGGCAAGATTCTCGAAGACGGCAAGGTGCGCCCGCTCGACGTCAAAGTCGGCGACCGCATCCTGTTCGGAAAATACTCCGGCCAGGCGGTAAAGGTCGAAGGCACCGAGTATCTGGTCATGCGCGAAGACGACATCATGGGCGTCGTCGCCAAGTAAATACCCAACGAATCCAATTCAGGAGCCAACAATGCCTGCAAAAGACGTACGTTTCCACGAGTCCGCGCGGCACAAGCTGCTCGCCGGAGTCAACATTCTCGCTGACGCGGTCAAGGTGACCCTCGGCCCCAAGGGCCGCAACGTAGTACTGGAGCGCTCCTTCGGCGCGCCGACCGTGACTAAGGACGGCGTGTCGGTCGCCAAGGAAATCGAGCTGAAGGACAAGTTCGAGAACATGGGCGCGCAGATGGTGAAGGAAGTCGCCTCGAAAACTTCGGATGTTGCGGGGGACGGCACGACCACCGCGACCGTGCTCGCCCAATCGATCGTTAAAGAAGGGATGAAGTTCGTGGCCTCTGGAATGAACCCGATGGATCTGAAACGCGGGATCGACAAGGCGGTCATCGCCGTCGTCGAGGAGCTGAAGAAGCTGTCCAAGCCCTGCACCACGAGCAAGGAAATCGCGCAGGTCGGCGCCATATCGGCGAACGCGGACGAGGCGATAGGCAAGATCATCTCTGACGCCATGGACAAAGTCGGCAAGGAGGGCGTGATCACCGTCGAGGACGGCAAGGGTCTGCAAAACGAGCTCGAGGTGGTCGAAGGCATGCAGTTCGACCGTGGGTATCTCTCGCCGTATTTCATCAACAACGCGGAAAAACAGATCTCGGTGCTGGAGGACCCCTACATTCTTCTGCACGACAAGAAGATCTCGAACATCCGTGAGCTGTTGCCGATTCTGGAGCAGGTGGCCAAGTCGGGTAAGCCGCTGCTAATCATCGCCGAGGAAGTCGAAGGCGAGGCGCTCGCGACGCTGGTGGTGAACAACCTGCGCGGGATCCTCAAGACCTCCGCCGTCAAGGCTCCGGGATTCGGCGACCGCCGCAAGGCCATGCTCGAAGACATTGCCATCCTCACCGGCGGCCAGGTCATTGCCGAAGAAGTCGGACTGACCCTCGAAAAAGCAGGCCTCAAGGATCTTGGGCGCGCGAAACGCATCGAGGTAGCGAAGGAAGAAACCACCGTCATTGACGGGGCCGGCGATCCCAAGGCGATCGAGGCGCGCGTGAAGAACATCCGTACCCAGATCGACGAAGCGACCAGCGACTACGACAAAGAGAAGCTGCAGGAACGTGTAGCCAAACTCGCAGGTGGCGTGGCGGTGATCAAGGTGGGTGCGGCGACCGAGGTCGAAATGAAAGAAAAGAAGGCCCGCGTCGAAGATGCTCTGCACGCCACGCGTGCAGCGGTCGAGGAAGGCATTGTCGCCGGCGGCGGTGTGGCCTATATCCGCGCCAGGGCAGCGCTCGACAAGATCAAGGGCGAGAACCCCGATCAGGACGCGGGCATCAGGATCGTGATGCGCGCGCTCGAAGAACCGCTGCGCCAGATCGTGGCTAACTCCGGCGCCGAGCCTTCGGTCGTGATGAACAAGATCGCGGAAGGCAAAGGCAACTTCGGCTTCAATGCCCAGACCGAGCAGTTCGGCGATATGGTCGAAATGGGCGTGCTCGATCCGACCAAGGTGAGCCGCACGGCGCTGCAGAATGCGGCTTCGGTTGCCGGGCTGCTCCTCACCACCGAGGCGATGGTCGCCGAGCTGGTCGAAGAGAAGAAGAATGCCGGGGGCCATGCCCACGGGATGGGCGGAATGGGCGGAATGGAAGGAATGGATATGTAACGCGCTGCGCGCGTTACATACGGGGAGACCCCGGAACCGGGGGGACCAGGGTTCCGCCCGTAACCCCCTTCCTTGGAGTGACACAAAGGCCCCGCTTCGGCGGGGCTTTTTGTCGCCGGAGGGCTTGAGCTGCCCGGCACCAGGGCTGGACGGCATCACGCATTGCCTGTTAGCATCGCGCGGGTTGTCCGGGGAGCCGTCTGAAAATACACTCGACAACCCCACCGGCTTGCTGCGAGGGTTTTTTCGTATGAAATAACGAGGAGGACAGCCATGGCAAGTGAGGTCCCAAAAAATTTCCGGAAAGTAGTGATTGCCGCTGCCGTGGGGAACGTCATTGAGTGGTACGACTTCTACATCTTCGGCAGCTTGGCGGCGATCCTGTCGGTCAAGTTCTTCGACAAAACCCACCCGGTGGCGGCGCTGCTGAGCACGATCGCCCTGTTTACCGCCGGCTTCCTGATTCGCCCATTGGGCGCCTTCCTGTTCGGATGGCTGGGCGACCGGGTGGGCCGCAAATACACCTTCATCGTGACTCTGACCGGAATGGGCTTGGCGACGGCCGCCATCGGTCTGATACCCACCTTCGCCTCCATTGGCCTTGCCGCCGCCTTTATTCTGTTCGGCCTAAGGATGATCCAGGGGCTGTGCCTGGGCGGAGAATACGGTGGCGCGATAACGTACGTTGCCGAGCACGTTTCGGACGAGCGCCGGGGATACTACACCGGCTGGCTGCAGACGTCGCCGACCCTGGGTATCGTGGTTTCCCTCGCGGTGATCGTCGGCACCCGGACCTACATGGGGGAAGCCGCCTTCAACGAATGGGGCTGGCGGATTCCGTTCCTGATCTCTTTCCTGCTGGTGATGATGGCCATCTACATCCGCTTGCAACTGGGGGAAACTCCAATTTTCCAGGAAATGAAGGCAAAGGGCGGGATGGTAAGAAACCCGTGGAAAGAAGCGTTCCTGAGTTCCAACATCAAATTCGTCGGGGTCGCCATCGTGGTTTTGATAGGGCAGGGCGTCGTGTGGTACAGCGGCCAATTCTGGGCGCTCTACTTCCTTCAGACGGTGAAAAAGCTCGACGTGCTGACCTCAAGCTACATTGTCGGCGCTGCATTGCTCCTCGCGTCGCCGACGCTGATTTTGTTCGGATGGCTCTCCGACAACATCGGCCGGAAGCCAGTCATTCTCGGGGGAATGTTGCTGGCAGCAGTGACGTATTACCCGCTCTATGTGTGGCTTGGTTCGGTCACGAACCCCGGCGCCGTCAACTATCCGATCGCCGTCTTCATCATATTCATCCTGGTGTCCTACGTGGGCATGGTGTACGGCCCGGTCGGGGCGTTCCTGGCAGAGTACTTTCCAAGCCGGATCCGCTATACGTCCGTTTCCGTACCCTACCACATCGGCAACGGCTGGGGCGGGGGTTTGGTGCCTTTCGTCACCTCGGCCGCGTTTCTTTCCACCGGAAGCGTGGGCTATGCCTTGATCTACCCCATTGTGGTGCCGGCGGTGTGTTTCATCATCTGCCTGTTCATAATGCCGGAAACGCGTCACAACCGCATTTGGGTTTCCGACAAAGCCCAAGCTGTTCGCACGTAATTGCTGCCTCCGGGCGGGGCTGTCGTGGCCCCGCCCTGGTTTTCGCGCACTTCATTTCCGGTAGATCTACCGAATCTACGCTGGCGGCTTCATGGGACTCGTGCTCATCCTCGCCATCCCGGAGCAGATGGGCGTTCCCCAATTCTTGGCGAGTGGGCGAATTGCCCTTATAATCCGCGCTCCTTTTCCGCGCGCTCCGGTTTCCGGACGCACCGGACCGGCCAAGTAGCTCAGTTGGTAGAGCAGCGGACTGAAAATCCGTGTGTCGGCGGTTCAATTCCGTCCTTGGCCACCATCTACCCGACTGCCTCCATCCGGCTCAGCGCTGCTGGGTTTTGGTTTCTTCCGCGGCGATGAGGGAGTCGAAAAAACTGATGCGGCTCGCAGCGACCGATCGTCGGAACTCTTCGTAGCCGGCCTTGTGCTGCTGCTGAAGGGCTTCGATTTCGCGCCCGAATTCTTCGCTTCGACCCAGCGAGGCAGCTTTTTCAAGCACCTCGCTCGCGGTGCCGTACGGCCGCAAGGAATCGCGGTCGTAGTGCTTGAGCAGCAGATCGAACACGGTTTCGATGCCCGCGGCACGGTCGCAGAGGTCAAAGGAAAGGTGCAGCGAATAGTCGCCGACCGTCTCGACCTGGTGGGGCGTGCCACTGCGCAGGAACAACACGTCTCCGGCGTGCATGACCAGCTCGGCATCGAGCGGCCCCATTTCCCGATTCTCCCAGCTCGACCAAGTGGGTCCGTCGAGGCGACTGGCGTCCGTAGAGGCGCCACTTTTTCGCACCGGCAAGATGAATCGCAAGCACGTCGTCGGTATCGAGATGCCCTCGGTAGGCCTCGCTGCCGCGCTGGGAAAAGAACACCACTGCATTGCTGAACGTGCACGAATGCGCTCGGTCCAGGCAGGCAGCGAGCAGGTTGACCTGCGGCTCCAGGATGTCGACGCCCTCGAGCAGGCAGGCAGCTCCGTTTTCCAGATGCTTCTGTAGGACAACCCGGTTGACGAATTCAATCTGACGGCGTTGCACGACCTTGAAGCAACGCGCGGCGCGCAGGTCGACCAGTTGACCGCGGTCGATGATCTGCACGAAGTCCAGATCCAGGAAGGGATTGTTGAGGTGCTTGCGGAGATCCTCGAGCCGGAAGATCGTCTGGTTCTTGATGAGCTCCGGGTGGTGGAGGTAGGTGCGCTCCGGTGACAAGGCCAGGGCGTGTTTGAAGAAAAAGTCCCGGACTTGTCGCAGCTGAGGAGGAAGCTCGGTCATATTCGCTGCTCCCAACGCAAATTGTTTGGGCGGAACACCTTGGCCGCAGTCGCTCCCGCGGACCTCCGAACTTGCTAGCTTATAATAGCAGGTCACGTAGACCGCTCTCGCCATGCAGCTATTCACGCTCGGATTGAATCACCAGACCGCTCCCCTTGCGATACGCGAGCGAGTGGCGTTTCACGCCGAGCG
>Ga0137379_10006655_pt1 | contig 10969 bp, 8 predicted proteins | sample SagtaG_18_FD_104812 | JGI IMG/M metagenome (GOLD analysis project Ga0137379, IMG submission 104812) | Vadose zone soil microbial communities from Sagehorn Ranch, Mendocino, California, USA - Sage2_L_80_16 metaG | ecosystem: Environmental > Terrestrial > Soil > Vadose zone | place: USA...
CTGGCTTTTCCGTTCAGTGGATGAAAGCGGCCGACCTGGCCGCGCTCGGAGGCAGGTGGCCTTCGGACGAAAATAGCTTTTGTGGAGCTGATTTCTCAGGTGTGCCTCTGTGCACCAACTACGACCTTACTCCGGATGCCGAAGTTCAAATCGCTATTAGTGACGCTCTGATTGACGCTTGCGGAACCAGCAATGAATGTAATGCGCCGCTGGATTGTAACACCGTGTATGCGTTTCGCGCTTTTGCGCATGCAAACAACCAGTTTCAACGAAGCCCATTCAGCTACGGCCAGTGCTCCACAAGTCCATGCGGTGGCGGCACAGGCGGCTGCACTGATACGCAGGGCTATTGGGAAAATTATCCAAACACGTGGCCGGTCCAAAACGTAATGCTCGGCACCCTGAACTACCCGCAAGCGCAACTGCTGCAAATCTTCAATCGCCCCGCAGCAGGCAATGGTTTGGTCGCCCTGGCGCATCAGTTAATCACCGCAAAACTCAACATCGCCAACGGAGCGGACCCGGCAGCCATTCAATCGGCGGTCACCAGCGCAGGCGCTTTAATCGGCACGCTGATTGTGCCGCCGATCGGCAACGGACTCCTAAGTCCCGGCGCTACGAGTACGCTCACGAACGAGCTATATAACTATAACATGGGTGTAACCGGCCCGGGCCATTGTCATTAAGAAAAAACGGGACCTCTTTTACAATAACGTAAACGAAAGTAATAAATAGTAAGAAGACCACTAGAAGGCGGCTGGCAGAAATACCAGTCGCCTTCCTTATTTAGAAACGCGGCACTGACCCAGCTTTCGTTCCCAAGGCGAACGCGAACGTATTAGTCTATTTCAATTTTGAGGACGACACATTTGACGCCGCTGGTTGATTCGCTTTCTCCGGCAATGCCGTAGCTGGGCGAAGGGCGGGCCGTTTGCGGCGCGCTTAGGGACATACGCGAGGGTGATTGCGCAAGGCTGCGCCCCGGAAAAAAATCTAAAAAATGTCTTGCTCTGCCGGCGGGGTTTGCTACAAACGAGCGCAATCTCAAACTTGGGAGGTAATACGCGAAATTTTAAGAAAATTTTGTCGCCCGATTTATCCGGCAGCTGCCGGATTGGGAGTCGCAAGAGGCCAGTCCGCTTCCGGAGATTTCCTTGGCTTTTTAGTGCAGTCGCGGGCGCATTTTTACTCGCTGGGGCTCTCGCCCCCAGGGCCGATGCGGATGTATTAGTCTATTTCAATTTCGAAGGTAACACTTTCACCTCGGTACCGGCGCCGGGTCCGGGAGGCCTGTATCCGTTCCTGCAAAACCAGACGATTCTCAACTCCCCCACCGATCCCTTTCCGCCTGGCGGTCTTCTTCCAACCCCCCTGGTCGGCACCATACTCAATGAACTTATCCCTGACGTGCCGACGACGGATTCGGCGCTTGACCTCAGAGGTAATACTAATGGCACTAGTACACTAAACTGTTTCCGATTTGGCGTGAACACCGCAGGGGACGTGCAAGCTTCACTTAGTTTTGCGCTTGCGAGCCTCGGAAATGGATCACAATTCACCCAAATGGAAGTCCGCTACAGCACAAATGGCGGCGCTAACTTTACCGTTACCCCTGAGGGATTGGTCACCATAACCCAAGACACTCTTTACCACTTGTACACTTTTGACATAAGTGGAGCTGCTAACACAGCCAACGCCCTGATCGAAGTTTGTTTCACTGGGAGTACAACCAACAACGCAAATAATCATACCTATCTCGACAATCTCCAAATTAACGCGATCGTTCCAGAACCCGCTACCGTCATCGGAGGCGTGCTTGGCGTTGTGGGGCTCTGCTGGCACCAACGCCGCCGATTAATTCGCTCTCTCCTGCCATCCGGCGGCTGCCGGACAAAAGCGGGTCGTTGGCGTCGCACTTAGGCGCAGGCAAGGCGACGGCGGCTGCATTGCATCCGACGCCACGCCGTAGTAAACGTCTCTCGTGCGTAGTCGGCAATCACGCCCTCGTCCGGCCACGCACGAACCCGATCTGACTTCGCTCGAAGAGCTTCGCTCGCGACGGTTGAGGTTGTTCTTTTTGCTCGCCGCCGTGGTCATCGTGGTGTTCGCCGCCGTCCTCTACTTCACCGCTCCCCGGCTTGGCGGAGCAATTAAGGCCTGGCAATCTCGTCGCCTTGCGCGTCAGGTGTTCGCAATGATCGAAAGAAAACAATGGAGCGACGCCAATGCCAAAGCGCGCGACGCGTATCTGTTGCGCCAAAACGAACCGGAGGCCTGGCGCGCGATCGGGCGCCTTCTGTCACGCGCGGGACAGTCTGCGCCAGCGTTAGATTGGTGGAAGAAGCTTGACGATCAACATCTGCTTACCATCGAAGATCGGCGCGATTTTGCCGGAGCTGCTCTTGCAGTCGGCGATTTAACGGCAGCCGCGCCGCAGATTGAGGCGCTGCTTGCCCAGCGAGCTGGCCCAGCGCCTGTCGATATTGTGTTGGCCGGTCAACTTGCCGTTCGCCGGAGCGATGCAGTTCTCGCAGTTGATTATGCGGAGCGTGCGCTGGCCGACAAACTCGCAAAGCCTTACGACATCCTTTCTGCCGCCATCCTCGTCCTGTCGGTCACTACGCGTGATTCGCAGCCCTACATCGACGCTTGGAAAAGAATCGAAGATCTGGCGCGCGACCCAAAGAATGCGGTGTCGCTTGAAGCGCTCGTTTTCCTGGCGCGTGAGCAGCCACGCGCGCCTGCGCCTTCTGCCAGAGACAATGCTTCTCTTTCGCTTGGCGGCGTGGCGAGTGCGCAAACGACGCCTGGAACCCTGAATGCTTTCGGGGCCGGCTCTCTGTCCTTTGGACTGGGACCTACCCCGCAACCCGCCTCGGGCGGGCCCACCATGCAGCCACTCGATGTAGCGAACGCTCTTGAAAATCACCAGGAAGGCCGGCCTTATCATAAGCTGCTCGCGCTCGAACTGCGCGCTCAGCACGATCCGGCACTGGCCGATGAATATGTTGCCCGAGCAGTGGAGCGTTTCCGAAATGGAGACGACGAGACGCTTGTCGCGCTTGCAGCATGGCTCAACAATCTCGGTCGGCCGGCAAAGGCCTTGCAATTGTTGCCCACAGAACGGGCCTCACGTCGCCAGGACCTTTTTCTGCAGCATCTGAATGCCCTGGCAGCGCTTCAACGTTGGAACGAGGTAAAAGATGCACTTACAAGCGAGCGTTTTCCGATCGACCCAGTTCTCCAACACATGTATCTGGCCACTGCACGGACACATCTCAGCGAAGCCACTGCCGCAACTAATGAATGGCGGCGCGCTCTGGACGCCGCCAACACACTGGAAAAGTTGTTCACCCTGGCACAATACGCCGAGCAAAACCATGCCGGTGACATCGCCGATGAGGCTTACTCCGAAGCGATCAAACTCGCACCCAAAAATCGCGCAGCCTATGCCGGCCGGTTACGCATAGCATTGGCGTCCGAACAAACCGCTCAGGCGCAAACTGTCGCGGCGGAGATTGTCCAGCTTTGGCCTGACGACGCGGCCGCACGAAATCAAGATGCTTATCTGCGGCTATTGCTCCGGCAGCTGCCGGACGGCGCAGCTGAAGCGGCGGAGCGACAAGCTCAGATCTTTGTGGCGCAGGAACCGTGGAATTGGTCCGCTCGCGCAACCCTGGGGTTGGCGCGACTTCGCCTGGGCCGCAAAGAAGATGCCCTGGCAGTCTTCCGTACCGTGCGCGCAACAGGCTCTGAGCCTCCCGGCGCGCTTGCGGTTCGTGCTGCCATTCTCGCGGTAAACGGCTACGAAGAAGGCGCCCGCGGCGATGCGCGCAACCTTGGCGCCGAACACCTTTTGCCCGAAGAACGAGCCCTTATCGCTCCGTTGTTGCCGTAACGAGAGCGCGGTGGAGCCGTTGTAGCAGCCGGGATCGGTGATCCCGGCCGCCTTTCCGCTGTGCAGATTCCGATTGATCCTGGTGGGGATTTTCTGTCAGTCTCTGAGGTTATGCGACTGTTGCTCGAAATACTTGTTGTCGGGACCCTGATTTATTTCGGATGGGACACGCCCTTTAATCAGTGGAGCAACCAGGCAAGCTCGGCAATGCAGGCTCTCCTGCCAGCCAGGCAACAGACAACTTCCGACCAGATGACAATCATCGGTCCGAAGGCAGCCAGGGAGGGAACTCGGGGGAGAGCGGTCAGACCCACATCAACTCCCCATCGGTAGAAGCCTCTGGCGCCGTCGAAAGGCGTCGCGGCAAAAACATTAAAGCACCGGCTTTACACCACCCGTCACGCCGACGTGCCACGAAGGCGGATGGTGACGTTCGCACGCATCCCGTATGCGGCAGCAACAGAGCGCGCGCGTCTGCAAGATGGAATTGTCTACGCCAGCCTCATCGTTCTGATGATGTCGATCATAGCGTTTTCAATCCTGCTGTTTCGCTGATCATTGCACGCCATATTTACGCTGGCGTGCGGCCAGCGCAGCTTCTCCGCCGTCTAACACATCGAGCACTGATTGCTTAACAGTGCTCGTCGGACAGGCAAGGAATCCCGCGCGCAGAAAACTGCATCTAGAGCCGTCTGAATCGAGATGACCAATTAAATCCGCATCAGTAAGTACGACTAAGTTCGCGTTGTGGGATGTCACGAGAAGCTGCTGGCTCGTTTTCCTAACTAAGAGGTCGGGCGCAATGACATCAGCGATATAACGGTTGCCGAGATTATCCTCTGGTTGATCGATTACGAGTGGTGCCTGAGTATTCCGCAAAAGGATGGGAAACACCGCAACACATCTCTGTCCGGCAGATAGATTTTGGATCGCGACGAAGCCTGCCTCTCCTACTCGCAGCGAAACTTCAATATCATCGTCGTCTATAACCTCGAGAAATTCTACAAACTTAATATCCCAAAGCAGATCGCTGATCTTCCACTCTTTTTCATCGAGCTGAAGGGTTGCAAGCTTGTCGAAGAGAGTTTTGAGTCTCTGATATGAACCGCCGTCGCCGAAAGTTCCGAGCCAGCCAAGCAACGCTGTAGCTTCCGCGCCATAACGATTTTGAAAACGCTCTCGAGACGCCTGATTAGAATCGCCTAAGAAACGCAGTTTAACGTCTTTAAGTTCGTTATTTAGAGAAGTGACTAGGTTTTGTCGATGAGTGGCGATTACTTCGCGAAGATCACAGATTTCACTGCAAATTCCGCTCAAGTCTTTTGCCGCTGAGTGCACTTCGCGGAGCAGATTTTCACAGGCTTTCTCTGCAACAGGGAGCCGTTTCGTTTCTTCTAGAACTTGAATCTGTTTGCTGAGGATGTCGCGATCCTCGGGAGGAAGCTGGTTAACTTTGGGCGTGTAAACCTTTTCTCTGAACTCGCCGAACGCAGCTGTGATTTTCTCAGCGGCACCGACAGCCGATGCATCAACCGTTGTCAGCGCTTTCTGGACCTTGCCCATCGCTTGCGCCTCGTCTTCGACCATAGAGGTCAGGGCTTGCTGCACATTAGCGACTGCGGCGGCTGCAGATCCGACAGCGGTTGGATCCGGCACGGGTGTAATCGGAAAAGTTAGCTTCGTTTTGTAATCATCGGGGATTCTAGTTTGTTGTACAGACACATCAGTACGAAGAGATTGGAGCCGCTGCTCGGTTTGCAAGAACCACTCGTACTGATTTTGAAGGGCTAGAAGTTCGCCTTTCTCGAGGCGCGCGAGCGTCGCGCGCTTGCGCTACAATTCCCATAATTCCTTCAACCCTGCGTCGAGTTTTTTAATTTGCCGCTGTAGCAGTGGAACTCGGTCGCGCGCACGTTCAATCTGCTCTTTGATTTTTTCATGGGCGGTTCGGACGACCGAGGGATCGCCCACGCGATCAACCAATTCAACGCGAGCCTGCGCCCTGTCAGCAACAGCTTCGATTTCGTGCCAGCCGAGAATTGAAATTGGAAACGGTGGTCCGTCAGAGGCATTTCTCCAATTGATGCTGTCAGAGAAATCGGTGACACTGATCCTGTCTCTTGAGTCCGCTCGTCTTGTTAAAAGGGATTCAGTTCCGTCGTCTCGTTTGACGAGGCATTCTACATAACCGGAAGGCCCTAGTACATGATCAATGTGCCGATTCACTGATTCTGCGCGCTCTTTGGGTACCGGCGTGTTGAGTACAAAACGGAGACATTCAAGCAGCGCAGTCTTCCCCGCCCCCTTCCCACCGATCAGGGCGTTCAAACCTTCATTTAGACTAACCCAGGCATCCGGAATGAAGGAACCGACGATGTGCACTCCTATGATACGCGGATGCGACTCAACCGGACGCGATAGCGCAACGCGATGGCGGAACGAAAGCGCTGCTGTCAATTCACGATAGGTGTTGTCTTCCACTCGAACCCAAGTAGTTCGCCCACGCGATGCGATGTGCTCATGGTGGTGGGCGTCGCTGGATGCGACACAGATGCTATGAGGAATCTCCAAACCGTCTTTTGTCTTCTGTCGACCATCGAAGAATCTCGCAGTCGTCGGATCGCGGACTTCCAACGCATCGAATGCGCCGTCGCGAACAAATCCAAGGAATGCTTCGTCACCGTATATGTCATCGATACTTCGTGAATTTTCAGCCGACTTTCCCTGGTGCAGATGAGCAGGAATAAAGAGCGCTCCCTCCTCGCGAAAGAAACGTCCCAGATCGAGAATGCTTGAGGTAAATCCGGCTGGATAAGAACCTGAACGATGGGAGAAGCGTTCTTGGGCTTTATTCAGAATATAGCGGTAGTCACCGTCTGACTCGGGATCGACGGCGAGGATGCAGTGAAAAAAATAATCTTTGTTTACCTTTTTCGAAATGGCATCTACGAAAACATTGATCTCTGCTCCGGGAATGAGTTTGCTATTAGGGCAATGCGCATTAAGTGCTGTCAGTTCTTCGCGAGACGGAAATGCTTCATGCTTTAAAATGACGGCAAATGACAGCTCCTGCGACTTTAAGGCTTCCCCAAGCTTGGCGACAGAATCAGCCTCTCGATATTGATAGTCAGAAGAAGCCGGGGCGTGAACATGGAACTCGGCCTTGCGCCACTGAGCTCCGGGTCCAGTACCTTTCTTCAACGCCCACTTAAATTCTGCGACGGTCACTCTTCAGTCTTCAGGAATATGTCGTTAATGCAACTTAACGCTCACAGCTCAGATCGATGTTATCAGTTGCCGCGCACGGAATCCCCGATCTTGACAAAACAAGAAAAGATCAGCCGCTGCTACACTGAGGCGCCCCAAAACTTTTCAACGTAATCGCGACCAGCATCCTTTGCGAATTTCTCGATCGCATTATCCGACGCTTCCAGCGACCGTTCCGTCCAATCTATAGTTTGAATCAGATTTTCCCACGTAGTGCCTTGGATGAGAGTCGTGTGACCATGGGCTAATAGGTCTCGGAGATTTTGAACACGCTCAAAACTCTCCTTTCCCTGCTTGACGCTGTTTAAGCCAAAGAGCTGCCGCAATCCATCTCGCGCCATAACTAGTTTCGCTTTATCGCAAATTTGTAAACAGTCACAGAGATCCAAGTCTTGGTGTTTTCGTCGGCGTTCTTCGTGCAGTTCGACAGCCTTGCCAATCCTCCCTTCACTCAAATGCTTTTTCCAATTCTCGTCACCAAACTCTTTACGAATCCAAAACACGAGATGCATTTCCAAAAGCGAGACTAGTCCAAAAAGATAGATCCTTGCAGGAGGCTTGTTCAGATCGGCCCGCGTGATTATTCCCGCAACATCATCGCCGACGAGGACGAAGGAATATTCGCGACTGCGCAAGATCGAGAATATCTTCGCAAGGGGAGTCGCGTCAGCGATTAGATCCCCGATCGCTATGTCCGCGGCGTGATTTCGAACACTGCCGCCGCCTTTCAGCGAGGCCGCCGTCACAAATTGTGTAATTGAATCCTTGTTCTGTTCCTTTACGCCGGTGACATCGAAGCCGCGTTCATCTAGTAATCGTGCCATCTCTGCCGCGTTCGCATCCGCCAAGCAGGATTTTAGCGGTTCATAAATTGAGCGCACCGTTACATCTCTCTCAAACAAGGTTCGAATCTCACTCAGGCGAGTTCCGATGCGCCGATACCCCGTCACTGGCGATGTCCACAGCTGATACCCCATAAAATCAAGCAAAGAAGCTATGCGTGACGGGAGTTTTGAAGTGATCGCGAACTAAAATCAAGACTCGACTGTTTCGTTTATCCGCCGCCATTGACGCGCGCGCTCAGCGCGCGCGGGCATTCAGAAATGCCGCCGCTGACCTACGTGAACTATCTCGATCTGGAGAAGCTGCTCACGCTTCGGAGGTCGCGCTGGACTTCGGTCGAGCACGACGCCGGCGCCGGCGCAGCAAGCGACGCACTCCCCACACGATGAAAATCAATACCGCGACGGCAATAATCGCCAGCGCCACAAGATTGTGAATGGGATTGGTAAGAATGTAATTCGGATGTCGCGCGTAGAAACCATTGAAGCTTTCAAACGCGGCTGGCAACGCTATTAAATCTTCTCTCGCCAACTCAAGCCGGTGTTCATTGGGATGGTAATGAGATCCGAATCGGTAGGCCTGTCCCACAGCGTTCAACTCGATGTGCCCGCCCAGGATGTGGGTGAGCGGACGCGTTTTCAGAAAGTCGACAACCCGCAGGGCGCTTTCGTGGTACGCGGCGGCATCTTCGATCAGCAATCGGCCAGGCATCAGGAAATCTCCGGAAAAAAGAATCCCGGTTCTGCTGTCGTAAAATGCCACGTGGGTCGAGTTGTGTCCGGGCGTCGGAATTACGTCCACAATTCGGCCGCCCAAATCCAGATGGGCAAAACCGTTGGGCCAGTCAGTGAAACCGAAGAACGCTCGAAGTCCCTCCAAATCTATGGGCACGATTTGGACCGATGGAAGCGACGCGAACTGAGGATCGCCGGCGCGATGATCGAGATGGCGGTGGGTATGCGCTACCAGGAGTGGAATTTTCTGATGGTCCTTATCCGGCAATAGGCTCAAGATCGTTTTGGCCAGCGGCATCTCTTTCGGATCCGCGACGGCCCCGGTATCGATCAGAAGAGCTTTGTCGGAGCCGACGAGAAGATAGAGAAAATTTGCTTCGAAGTTCGTGCAAGGACTCTGGCGCAAGATAAACGTTTCCGGATCGTAAGTATGGATTTGAAGGGCGTCTTGCGGAGTTGCCGAGCAATCCGAAGCGCCTTCGTTCCAGTGAACATCCAGCGACCCAGGCACTGGCTGGGACCAAGCGTGCGTTGCTGTCAGGGAAAACATCGACGCCGCAGCTGCAGCCGCCACTTTCCAAGCCGGTTGTCTAATGCACGATCGTGGGTGAATTGAATTGTCTTCGCGCTTGTGGCTCATTTAGTCTAAATTTTCTCCAAGCATTCGCCGGCTCCGGCGGGTGCGAATCAAAATATTAACACGAAAGACGATTACTATGAGCGATACCTACGTTCCACTGATCAGCTCCGGCGTTGCCGGTCCACTCGGCGTTGTGCATCTCCCGCGTCTTTGGCAAAAGGTCTCTCTGGAGGCGACGGGTAAACTTGCTTCCGGTTATCCGGCCGTCGGTAAAGGCTTCGATGCGATGACTCTTGCCGCGCTCGGACTCGATGAACAGGCAGTAAGAGATTACATCAAGCAGGACAAGCCGGCGTATCCCGAATTCGAAGTATGGGTAAAGCAAAACGCCAAATCGCTTAGCCGCAAAGCAATCGAGAAGCATAACGCCGCGGTGCGCGGTTATAACGCCGATGACGCCACGCGCCAGGGTATTCTGGGTGCGTGCGGCATTGCCGACGACGCTTCCGCTCCGAAAGACGCGGTGAGCCTGAACAATCTTGACGATTGGTATGAATTCCACCAGGCGGTGCTGAAAGGTTGATGAGTTGTAGAGGTGCTTGTAACAAGCACCTGAATCTGAATTAGGCGCTTGGCACAAGCGCCTCTACACACGTCGTGGCCGATCCAACCTTTGACGGACGCCCATGCTGCGTGTGATCATTCAAGTGTGCCCACGGTAGCGCAGACGAAAACGAAGCCAGGATTTCGGAAGACCGCCGAGACTTTTACGTCTGGCGCGAAAACTTTGCCGCAGCGGTATTTTGTATCACCTGACGTCTTCGCTAAGGAGCAGGAGAAAATTTTCGCAAAGCAATGGGTGTTGGTTGGACATCAAAGTCAGATTTCAAAGGCTGGCGATTATTTCGTAGCAAATGTTGCCAACGAATCCTTGATCATTGTTCTCGATCAAAAATCGATAATTCGCGGGTTCTACAATGTTTGTCGCCATCGCGGGACGCGACTCCGAGAAGATCGAAGCGGGCATACGTCCGCAATTCAGTGTCCTTATCACGCATGGACGTACGGGCTCGATGGACGATTGATCGGTGCGCCGCACATGGATGGCGCTCCGGGTTTTGATAAAGCGAATTATTCGCTGCACGCCGTGAACCTGGCGTTGTGGGAAGGATTCATCTTCGTGAATCTGGCAGACTCCCCTACTCCACTGGAGGAATGGATTGCGCCGCTAGCGGGAAAATTTTCGCATTGGAATTTGCCGACTCTGCATTCCGCAAAACGGATTGAATATGACGTACGGGCTAATTGGAAGCTGATCTTCGAAAATTATTCTGAGTGCTATCACTGCCCGGGCGTGCATCCGGCGCTTTCGAAACTGACGCCGTACGATTCAGCGGAGAACGATCTCGCCGACGGGCCGTTTCTTGGTGGCTTCATGCGGATCACGAAAGGCAACAGTCTCACGATGAGCGGCAATGCCTGCGCGTTGCCCGTTGGCGATGTCAGTGCCGAGGATTTCCACCGCGTTTACTATTATTCGATTTTTCCAAACATGCTACTGAGCATGCATCCGGATTACGTAATGGTGCATCAACTCTGGCCGCAGTCTCCGGAACGGACGCTGATTTATTGTGATTGGTTTTTTCA
>Ga0137379_10006659_pt1 | contig 10966 bp, 6 predicted proteins | sample SagtaG_18_FD_104812 | JGI IMG/M metagenome (GOLD analysis project Ga0137379, IMG submission 104812) | Vadose zone soil microbial communities from Sagehorn Ranch, Mendocino, California, USA - Sage2_L_80_16 metaG | ecosystem: Environmental > Terrestrial > Soil > Vadose zone | place: USA...
ACCTTGGCAGGCCTGTAGGATATTTTCGTTAATCCTGGCAAGATTTTTCACGTTCTGTGGCACGGCAGCACGGGTGGCCTTTGTTATCAGAGCGGACATTTTCAACTATTTTGACAACCTACAACTGGAGAAGTTCTCGACGACGAAAACTCGCCATTTACAATTTTTCAGTCGGGTGGTCGGTCGTCGCGGGAAACCTAACGTGAATCTTTTGATTTTTTGACACGGCATGCATTAACTCGCAGCTTTTCCACAAGTAGACACGGAGACTTGGCCCGCGGCTTTATTTGGATTACCGCAAATCTTCAGACGAGACTACTCGATTTTCGACATTACTATAGAATGCATATCGAAGGTGGGCGGGCGCACGTCAGAACGAAGCCCTCAAACAAGTCGTTCACGTGTAAGTTCCAGTCCGCATCGATGGCAGCGGCATTGCCGCGGATCTGTCCTATGCCGATTGCGTCACTTTGTAATGCACCACGAGACCTCCCTCTTCTGCGCTATAACAATGGCGCCTTGAGATGCCACGCTCCTGTATACGGCGCTTTGCCGTGGGAGTGCCTTTCAATCCACAAATGATATTCGGCCTCCGGCCAAGTATCGCGTATTGCCTGCATTCCAGAAGGTGTGGCGAGAACCAACCACCCCTCACCCAATGCTTCGAAGTGCGGCGGTTCGAGATCGATCCATCCGTCTCGCCAGAAAAGAGAAGTCACCATCAACTCACCATCACGATTTAACCACTGAAACGGCTCGGCGTTGGACGGCTGCCAGCCGAGTCGTCGCGCGACGAGGCTATTGAAAGCAATCCATCGGTAAGCTGGACCGACAAGCTGCCTTTCGCTGTTCCAAATAACAATCTGGTCTTCGTTCTGGCCGATTCCCTGGAGATACGTGCTGAACGTTAATTCGTGACGCGAGGCGAGGCTATCGCGATCGACGTCGCTCTTTCCACCCAAAAGTAGTCCGCGATAGCGTTCCTCCCGTGGCCACTCCCACTCAGGACTAATGAACAGTGTTCTTTCGCCAATGATCTGGAGTCCGTTTACGGAGCTGGGATAATCGTTCCAACTATCAGCCCCCTCCCCTCTTAGCCAAGACTTGTTGACCTCGCCGAACCGGTCCCAGTCCATAGCAACGAGTTCGGCAGGGCGCTCAACGCGTGGACGAATTTCGAGAGCGGGATCGTAAATCGGATACAGAATGTCGTAGAGTTCTTCAGACTGGGTAGAAGCACGCCCTCGAAGAGCGCAGTCGCCGACAACACGCATGAATGCTTCTCGGCCAATCGTTGCGGCCTGGCTCAGCCAAAAGCGGGCGTGGACGAGGTTTAGCCACCTCTTAAATCTCGCCTCGTCAGCCCAGAGGTATCTCTTTTCGACATCGTGAAAGATCCGGACAAATTCTGAATCAAGCTCTGCTCGGTCGTTGCCGGCTTTTTCTAACAACTCAAAAAACTTTGAGTAAGCACTCAGTTCGAATTCAGCATCACGCCCTAGGACCATCCGTGCTTCCTGAACGGTTTTGCCTGTGGGCTTCGGCGTGATAATGACCTTCCCATCCGTGCGCATCGTTCTGATCTCCTGCCACTCCCATCCCTGTTCTTCACAAATCCGTCTGGCAATGGCGCGCACTGCGATCGATTGATGTTTATTGAGATTCGTTATTTCCCGCTCAAGAATTCTGAGCTGCGATTTGTCGTTTCGGCAGCCGACGTGTACGCAGGCAAGCAAATATTCAAGCTGAACGACATTGGATGAAATCTCGCCCCTGAGGATTGGGACGATGCCAGTGCCGTCCGAGTCAGCATAAATGGTAAGTGCCACCCTTGCAGCTACGGCAACATTAATCACAGGAAACGATAAGAGCTGAAACAGAAAGCGGCACAGAGCCTCGTCTACCGTCCCCTGTTTCTCGGCAGGCTCGGTAAAAGACGAAAAATCCCGCGATGGTCGATTCGCTGTCAGGACCACAGAAAGATAGTCGTCGATTGCATTCAGGGCCGCAGCGGAAGGCCACTTGATTTCGAGAAACTCGAAGAGTTCCAAAATGTCGTCAAGGAGGTATGCGCTGTTTAGTTTTCCCGCAGCGAGGTCTCTTCCGAAATGCTCCCTCGCTTTTTCGAGGACGTCTGTATCGAATGGTTTGAGTGCCTCATACGCCACTCGGAGCTTTGCTCCGTCAAGCCAGGTAAACCAAGAGCCGGTGTTGGCGCGGACGAGTGCCTCTTCCGCCATTTGCTTTGCCTTCTCGCGATCGCCCAATCGCAAGAATTCTCCCGATTTCCAGGCAAGCATTTCGCTATCGCGATAGTCCGGCAGATGGACAGCCGCAAGGACCGCATTTAGATGCGCCAAATCTTTCATTGCAGTCCGTCTTATTGCTCTGAACCAATCGAATTCACCATTATCAGCAGGATTAGGGTTCCAATTCTGTGTCTGGTCGGGATTGCTGAGCCGTTCGGCCACTTGATCGGTGGTGAGAATTTCGCCAGAGGCCAGTTTGTAAAGCGCGCTTTTCCAAGAAAAGTCGTCATGTCCAGGTTTAAGGCCTTTCGTGAAATCAAATTCCCCAAGCTTGTTGTCCCTGAGAGCGTCTTGAATGTCGCGCGCGATCCCCACACGATGCGTCGGCATGGAGTTTGTCCGGACAGACGTCATCAATCGTTTGGCGGCAGAAACTCGTTCCGATATCGGAAAGGATTTCAGAACGGCCACGGCAGCGCTCGATGTGCTCCGGGGATGAATGAGCGAGAGGAGTTCACAGTACGTTGCACCGAGGAGTGACGGGGTGGCTCCCCCATGGGCACAACCTATTAAAAGCGCGTCGAGCGTTTCGGAGACATTCAGAACGTCGCGATCAATTACCTCCGTTGCAAACTTTACCGAACGCAGCGCATCAACTGCGGCCATCCATTTGATAAGGTTTGTCGTGGCTCGGCTGCCGCCGGCGCCGCCCGACACCTCGATCGCTTGAGCAAAGCGGTTAAGCGAGGATAGATTCCGATCGTCCAAGTCCGCTTTGTCCAGCGACAAGGTTAACCATTCTGAAAGCTGCGCCATGTGGTAGTCTTTGTGACTCCCCGCTCCCGCTGAGACTGTGCCCGCTTGTGCAAGCCACTTATGGACCGATTCCTTTTGCCCAATTGAATGGAGGAACACTGCGATATCAAGACAAGCGCGCTCCCGTTGGATCGGATCGTTATCATCGGTGTCTGTTAATGAGACACCTATGCTGGCCGTTTCTGTTGCATTGAGCACGCCCGCTTCAAAAAATGCGCGAGCGAAGAGCCGCCGATGTACCGGCGCAAATTGTGTTTTTGCAGGCGAATCGAGCAGCTCTAAGAAGGTATCCCGAAGGGATTCCATGCCAGCCGCGCCGATGCGACGAGCCAATCCGATGAGCGGGTTATAAATATCCGTTTTCGAAACGCCGAGAAGATAATCGTTTCGCCGATCGTAATTCGCAAATGCCACCGGTCTGTTGTGAAAGAGGAGAATTTCGCGAAAAGTGTCCCGAAGGTTCTCTATGGGCTTTCCGCTCTTAAGCTGTGCTAAGAGTGTGCCGAGTCGCCTGGCGGTGACCTCGATTCGGGCGACGGCTTCATCACGTTCATCCTCTACTTTCCGCTGGTCGTCTTGAATTCCCAATAGCGCGCGTAAGTAACTAAGCCGGGCGGTGTAGGAGATATCGTTTAAGCCAAGGCTGTGCTCATTGCTTATGGTGTCGCAGCGAACATGGGCGAGACGAGAGACGATTGGACGTGCTTTATCGGTATGTCCATGGTCGACAAGGACAGTAGCAAATGTGATGTCAAAATCGGGGTCTGGTTCCAACGTACCATGCAAAGCTTCCAGTTCAGCAAGGAGGCCTGGATTCTTCCGGTAGAGCAAGAGGAGCGCATGAAAGAGCCAATACGGCTCCGGTAAGTTCCTCAATTCATCAAGAAATGGTTTGTACGCGTCGCCGTTCCAATCAAGGGCGGTGTAAAAGGCCTCATAAAGTAAACCGGCCTTGACTCCCGATGGAACGATGGCGTTTACAGGGCGCTCCGGTTTGACAAATTGAAGGCGTGCAATCTGATCGATAATTTGCGGCGGGTCTTCGAAGAGCGGTGCCGCAGCCGCCCACGCATGGAGGGTGTCAGCGAAGTCATGGTGGCGATGCGTATCAATCGGCTCGTTTCCAAAGATGAAGCCGATAGGCTTCGCCTGTAGATGGATTGTTCTTGCGGTCTCCTGCAGATCTCGCCGACCGTGCTGAGCGCCGTAGTCCCACAAACGGGCAGCGAAGCGTAGGGCAATTTTGTCTTCTACCAGAACTCGTCCGCCGGAACGAATCTGGCTTACTGCAACATCTGGCTGGTCAAGTTCAAGTAACGCCTTTGCGAGGTCTTCTGGTTCGATACGACCGATTCGTTCGGCAAGCTCGAAATTGAGGAGAATCAAACGAACAACTTCGCCAAACTCCTGGCATTTCCAAGCCGCTCCCAATCCTAGGAGAATGAGGGATCGTATTTCTGCGTAGGGCAAGAAAGCGGAAATGGCTTCGCGAAGCCATGATGATGAAAGAAGTGCCAAAAGCTCTTTGTCTCTTTTAGCACGGGCCAGATGCAGGACTTTGGCCCGGCCGAGCGGCTCAGCGCACGAGGAGTTTCCGCAACGGTCAGCCAGAGTCGAGTGATAGTCGCGTTCGTCTTTTTCGAAATCAGCACCAGGCAATTTCGATCTTGTCTCTTCCTTGAGAAAAGCGACGAGGCTGTTATGGATGAAATAAAGCTGCCCATTATCTTCTCTGATGAATGGCGCGATTATCTGTGTATAAAGCCGTTCGAGGCGTGTGCGTTCCGGCCAATCTTGAAGCCAACGGGTTGGAATAATCGGTACAGCCCGACAGAGGAGCGCAAGAAGGTATTTGTTTTCTAGATCTGTAAGCGGAACGCTTAGCGCAGAGCGATAATATTGGTCGATATCACCTGTGTAATTGCCGGCGGCCGTAATCGCTTCGGCGACGGTCGTGTCCTTTTTGGCGTCAAATCCGTTAAGAAGATAGGTCAATATAAGAGGGTTTCCCTGGCACGCTTCGGCCAGTGCATTCCTGTTGTCAGCATCCGTTGGCTTTTTTGATTTGCTGACAATTCCGTGGACTTCTTCTCGCGTCAGTCCTTCTACGTCGAGTCGTCGGTCAGAGCCTTGCTTGACGGCTTCCGCGACGTGACGTTCTATAACTCCGGGTTCAAGTGCTTGTGGCTGCGAACTGAGGATGATCAGGAATCCGTCTGGTATTTCCTCGGGGCGGGGAAATTCTTGGAGAATCGGTCTTTCAAGACCGATTTCTCGCGCGACATGATCGAGCCCATCGATGAGGAGAATCGTTTTTTTGCCGTCAAGGAGAAACCGGTCATTTGCGTTCTTCATGTGCTCTCTGAGTGCAGAGCGACCATGCGCAACATCGGCGATGCCTATACTGTAACGATGTGGAAAGAACCTATCGAGGCGAGTGACTGCATCTTGAAAAAACGTCAGCGCCTCACCTCGATCGCGTGGATTGCCCTCACCATCCGGTAAATACGCGTAATAGGGAACGAAGAATGGACAAGCGGATAACACGTCCTGCACTAACGTAGATTTGCCAACGCCCGCAGGGCCCGTAAGGGCGAGGTATCCACCTGGAGTGCTTTCGATGAGCTCCGTTAGTTGTTCTGATGACGTGCCATTTGTTTCATACGGTATTCGAGGTGGCGGAAACCGCTGGACGAGACCGGAGCGATGCGCGTGGAACCCAATAGCGTGCAGCAGAAGTTGGCGATCGATGAAATCGAGATTGGGATTGTTCGTTATCCACGTGGCAATTGCTTTGTGAAGTTCGTCGAACTGTTTTCGATATTGTCGAAAGTCGTCGGTATCGGGACCGGCTATCGGCGGTTCCGGAAAACCGAGAATAACCTCACAACGCTTGACGAACTCTGACAGTTCGTTCCCCTGACGTCCTACATGTTGGCCGATTTTTGCCCAGGAATCTTCGACATCGGGAGAATCGCCAGCGCGAGGTCCATCGGACCAATAGTCCCGCAAAAACTCAGTGACACTGAAAGCCTTAATGAGCTGTGCTGGATGTTTCTCAGTCGAAGCCGGTCGATTCGATTGGAGCCGGACAGAGACTGTTTTTCCAGGGTGGGCTTGCAAAAGGCGCGCAGCCCCTTCCGCTAATTGCTTCAGGAGTCCATCTGTGCCGATCAGTTCTCCCCAGTTAATCGGAGCCGCGTCCCGACTCCATTTGATGGAGCTTCCTTGAACCTCGGTATTCCACACGATAACAAAGTCATCGACCTGACCGGCCTCAAGGTCGGCAAGCCGCACGCCGCGGAAATTTTCTAAGCCGGTGCGAAGTTCCTCTCGAAGAATGTCGAGGATGCGAGCCGTGGCGACTTTGTCCTGATAACCTAAACCCCAGCGTGCTCGCCTTTCGCCCATTGCGGGTGCGTTGTTGAGGCGTTGTAGATTGTCGGTCATATCTCAACGAGTCTCTCGCTCTTACGAGTGAATCTCCCGAGCCAGCTTTTCTGCAAGCTCTCGGATGAGCTGGAGAAGTCGTACCATTGAAACCTCGCTGATGACGAGTCGTTGACTGACTGCATAGGTCGTGTCGCCCGACTTTCGGATGTAGTCTTCATCAACGAACCCGTTTTTGTGGGCGATGAGATGTCGCTGTTGAAAGAATCTGTTGAGTTCTGCGTAATCGCTTGGCCCGATCAAGTCTTTATAATCACGGCCAATAGCGGTCTTCCAAAGAAGGGACGATTCTTTAAGATTTAGGAAGACATTTCGTCTTGCGGGCGGCGGCGACGGCAACCGTGAATAAAGCGATTCGACGTAATGCTGAAGCGCTCCAATGAGGCTCAATTGCGTGTTCTCAAGAACGAGACGGCAGGTATCTTGAGCGGCGTCCTTTTCAGCGTTTAGCGTGAGGGATTCTCGAATGAGAGGGATTGACCGTATCGTTTTTTCTGCTGCGTCCAAGTAGGCCCGAAAGGTTTTTTCCGCCGAGTTTGTACCACAACAGGGGCAAAAGAATGCGGCACCGATGGATGCGTAATGGCAGTGACAAGAATCGCATTCATGGTTTTGGCGCATCACCTCGGCTGCGGCCGGCGGTACGAGAACCGGGCGTGCACCGGGTCTATAACTGAGACTCAGCGAGAAAAACCCCTGCGGAGATTGGCTGGCGTTAAACCTTCGAGCGTCGGCTTCGAGTACGCGATCAATTCTGCCTTTCATATAGGCAAGTGCGACTTTTTCGATGTACTTGGATTGCTCCGCCGTATTCCATTCGGTGGCCGATGCTACACGACGGCAGATTGGGCAATAGACTTCTGCGTCGGAGATCTTGTCTTTCCAATCGGCGAAGAGAATTTTAAATAATGCATGACATTGCTCGTCAGGACACTGCCGATCAAAATAGCCGTCATCATCAACAGGGATCTCGGCTGGAATTTTCACGCCACCTTCCAGCCTTCGTAGATCTCTAAGAAGTTCTTCAAACAACGTTTGTGCTCCTGACAGTCCCAGCTATTTTTCCTTTCGGACGCCTTTGAACGGTTTCTGGTCTGCCTTTTGGTCCATGAAACGACCGTATCGCCGTCACGTTTTACCCATCGATCGTTTCGAGGATTATGGACCTGAGAACGGTCACGAACGGCGCCATTTCGATGGTTATCGTCTTTGGGGGGATTTGTTGCCATGTTGGGTTTACTTTCTTAATTCAAACGATATTTCCGCCACGGAATCGCTTGGAGCGGTACGTGGGCGAGAAAATTTACGATGTCCCGGCGGCCGTAGAATTGCGGTCGACCAAATCCGTCTTGGCTCATCAGAACAACTGGAATGCCGGGGAACACAGGCGTGAACGACTTGATCATGTCGTTTGCTTGCGTGCTGATTTCTGTCACATGGGACTTAACGACTACGACAGCGAATGTGACGTTTTGTTCTTTGATAACGGCCCCTTCGAAAGCCATTTCAGCCTCCAAGACTCAAGGGTAGCACAGAATCGAACACTTATGTCAAGTAATGACATTGATGTTCGAGCCAAAACAGGATAGGATGAATATGGATAGATTGTGTTTAAATGTCTGAGAAGAGAAGACATGGACCGTTGTTGCGAAAGAGTGCCGTCAGCAACTACTGATTGACGCAGAACTTCTAGAGCAACATTCATAGGAGCGCATCATGCCTATCAATCTCGTGACGCTGGGCAAGAACCTGAAAAAAGCGCGTGAAGACCGTGGGCTGACTCAAGAGGCCGTCGCAGAGGCTCTCGGCATCCCGCGGACTGCCGTTGTGCATATCGAGGCCGGAAATAGATCTATTTCGACGCTTGAATTGGCTCATTTGGCGGAGTTGTACGGACGTCCAATTGCCGAATTCTTTTCAGAAGAACTTCTGTCGGAACCTTCGTCGGAAGAGTCACCAATTTTGGCTCTTCACCGCCTGACGGATGAATTCAAGGGCCATTCTGAGGTTCAGCGCCAGGTCGATCGTTGTGTCGAGCTCTGTCAGGAAGGGGCGATGCTCGAAGATGTTCTTGGAAAGAAGACCCGAAGTGGGCCTCCTTTCTACCACGTGGCAGACCCGAAAAATTTAATGGAAGCGGTTCGGGAGGGAACCACGGTCGCTGCAGAAGAGCGAAAGCGACTTGGCCTTGGAGAGGCGCCGATTCATGGGCTCCCGGACCTATTGTCGAATCAAGGTCTTTGGGTTGCCAGCGTCGAACTGCCGGACGACATGTCGGGACTCTTTCTCCGTCACTCGTCGATTGGCATGGCGATTCTCGTCAATTGTGATCACGCTCGACCGCGGAAGCGGTTCTCCTACGCTCACGAGTACGCCCATGCTCTTTTGGACAGGAATCGAACTGCCATCGTCAGCAAGACGGAAAACGTGAAAGATCACTCAGAGGCACGGGCAAACGCGTTCGCCGCTGCCTTTCTTATGCCCGAGGCTGGGATACGTTCATTTCTCGCTTCGTTGGATAAGGGATTACCCAGCCGGCAAACTCATCTTCTCTACGATTTGGGAGAAACTGGTGTCGAAGCAAGCGTCCGAAATGTTCCTGGGTCGCAAACCATCGGTTACCAAGATGTGGCATCAGTCGCGCGGTATTTTGGCGTCAGCTATCAAGCAACGGTTTATCGCCTACATGCGCTGAATATTATCAACTCGACGGAACGTGAATCGTTGTCGGCACAAGTCGAGCTGGGAAATCGATATCTAAAAATGCTCAAGTTCCGCCAAGCAATAGACTCTCCCGATGAGGAGGGCGATGATGAGGCTGAGAACCGTCAGTTGGTGAGTCATATCGTTTATCTTGCGATCGAGGCATTTCGCAGAGAGGAGATATCGCGGGGAAAACTATTGGAACTCAGCAAAAAGTTAGACATTCCCGGTAAAGAATTGTTAAGTCTTGCGCAAGGTGCTGTGTAAAGTGGATCTCGTAGGGTTTTCTCGCGGATGTCTGGAACAAGAAAATGCCTTATAACCGACACATCGGTCCTGATAAATTTCCTGGCTATTGATCAGATTGACCTTCTTGTCAGGCATCCTGATTTCGAATTCGTGGTAACCGATCACGTCAGAGAGGAAGTTACCGACTACTATCCCGAGCAAGTCTCACGGCTTGATGCAGCTCTTTCGAAAGGCGCGATCGCTCAGCGGAGCGTAAACACGCCAGAAGAGCTAGAAATCTTCGCTGCCCTTTCGATCGAGAAGCGTTTCGGAGCGGGTGAATGCGCTGCGATAGCCGCCGCTGTCATTCGTGGCTGCAGCATTGCGATCGACGATCGGGCGGCCATTAAACACATCGCCCGCATCTATCCCCAGATCCACATCGAAACTACTGAGACAATTGTCGTCGGTATGATTCGATACAATCTCCTCGAAGTGGCGCATGCGGATGCGTTCAAGAAGGAATGGGAAACGAAGCATCGCTTCCGACTTCCCTATGCGAGTTTTAGCGACATTCTGTAATGCGATTCGTGACAGTCTTATCCAACCAAAACTCTTCGGGCTTTCGTTGGCTTTGTATCCGGAACACGCCATCGATTATTCGCTGGCGAGACGGGCTTCTCTTACGAAATGAGAAGCAAGAAGGCTCGTGCGACAAGGAACAACCAGAGCGATAAAAACAACCACTGCCGAAAACGGGTCCTTCGCTGCGGCCCCGGAGCCATATTTGTACAACACTCTATCGATCGTCGCATTGAAAGCTTCAATCATTGTGCTGATGCCCCCTTGGTTTCTGGTCTTTGTGGGAGATAAGAAAACCGTACCGGGTCCGAGAACTCTTCGCAAGTCTGAACTTCATTTTAGTTGTACCAATTTGCATCGTGCGGTACAGGCCAATCAGTCATTTGAAATACCTGGTTCGCATTCACATCGTGGCCGCGCGCTACGAGTGCAACCGACGCTCCCGGTTTCAACGTCTCTTCGACGATCTGCCGAAGCTTCTCCTTCGACCAAGATCGTCTCGTTCGAGCATCCTTCGTATGTGCCGCTGAACCGCTCTGTTGAACTGCCATCGATCCTCCATCTGACTTTATTCAGCCTGAAGAATGATGGCTCGGAGTTAATTCCGGTATTAACGAAACGCGTATCCGAGGTTCGCGTTGTCGCAAGGAGAAAGCGGAATGCTTAGGCCCTAAACCCGTAGACCGCCATTAAGTCAACGGGATCTCCAGGGTCTTTTAGGGCAATGCGCCCTGGCAACTGTGGCAATCTTGGGAACGTTGGCAACGTTGAATCTGTAACTTGCACACCTTATTATCCGGGAGACGAAACGAATCCCCCCCTCTCCGCTTTTGCTTCTGAAGTGGGAGCACCTCAAATCGGAGAGACTCCGGTTACGGTCTTGGACCTCCGTCCGCGGTGGATCCGACAAACACTTGCCGGCCATCAGGCAGCGTCAC
>Ga0137379_10006663_pt1 | contig 10963 bp, 5 predicted proteins | sample SagtaG_18_FD_104812 | JGI IMG/M metagenome (GOLD analysis project Ga0137379, IMG submission 104812) | Vadose zone soil microbial communities from Sagehorn Ranch, Mendocino, California, USA - Sage2_L_80_16 metaG | ecosystem: Environmental > Terrestrial > Soil > Vadose zone | place: USA...
GTTCAGACTCCCTTCTGGACTCCGAACCAGAGTTTTTGGTACTTCGTCCGTGGTGGACGAATCTAGATCATAAAGAGTTAAGAATGGCTGGATTTCGTGGTATTCAGAATCGTTCAGACTTCCGAAAGAGGGTCGAACCTCTATCATTCCTCAGAGAGAACGTTGTTCTCCCGTGACACGCATACCGTTCTGTGGCAGGTATCGTGCGCAGCTCGCTTTCGTGAAAACGTTGTCACCAGCAGAGACCACCGTGCTAACGGAAGCAATACCACCGTGCTAACGAAAGCAATACCAGTTGTTAATGCTGGCAGATGCTGCAAACGTCAGTGGATTCAAGGTCCCGCGCATCCACGTCAGGGCTAGATTGGACGACTTGCCAAGGAGTTGGCTTTGGCCGTCTCAGGCTCGAGCACAAAACATGGAAATGCCTGACGATCCAAGCGGATTTGTGGAAGTATTATCGTAATAGCCTAAGACGCTATTACCATAATGACAGCAATAAGCATTAATGAAATATCACCAGACGCCGACCTCCAATAAAACATGTCCCATATCTGTACTAACAACTCCAACATTGCCCCATTAGTAGTGCTTTCGTTATCATGTCGTCGCCAGTAGCCAAGCTTAAATTTGTCCTCAACGAGTTGGCTGCTGCCTCAGAAACTAGACAAACGCAGGAGTTCGATCCGAGCCGTAGAACCCTGAAACCCAAAGATATGCCGGCCGCGTCCGGCTTATGCCAACGGACTAGCGTACTGCAAAAAGAATCGACCTAGCCTGCAGGAAGAAAACTGCTGCGAACATTGCGGCCGTGTCTCCGTCTCAGCGAACCCTCCGAGGGGCAAAAAAGGAGTCTCATGTATATCCCCAAGAACAACTCGAGTTCAAACTCAAAGACCTTCAGAATTTTTTCCAACTCGTTCGGTTTCAAGTGCCCAGATTCAATTTCTGGCAATTATTCGTCGTTAATAATTGCTTGAAACATTCACGAAAATCTGGATTGAATGACTCTGGGCCTGTGATGTGCACCCCGAAGAGCATGTTCCAGCCAGAGTAATAACGAAAGTTCCCATGGCGTAGCCGGATGAGATTACTAGCGTAGAAGTTCCCGAGCCAGCGGTTAGAGTAACGCTAGGCGGGATGGCGCCGCCTCCTGGCCCTTGGGCGCAATTATTCGGGGGGCATGAAGTGAGGGGTGCAACGAGAGAGACACTACCGGTGAACGAACCTACGCTATTCAGACTGATTGTCTCAGTAACTTGCGATTTGGTACTCATTTGATATGTTGTATAGGGCACTGAAATTGTGAAGTCCGAGTTTACGACGACAAAAGTCAAGGTTACAGAGTGAGTCAGGGGTCCGCTTGTCCCGGTTACAGTAACAGAGTATGATCCGAGGCTCCCAGCGCATGTCAACGTGGATGAGCCCGACCCGCTGAGACTAGTAGGGCTAAGACCGCAGTTAAGGCCTTGTTGCGACACCGTCGTTGAGAGAGTAACCGTGCCAGAGAACGAGTTGAAACTATTAACAGAGATGGTGGAATAGCCGTTGGTTCCCACCGGAACAGATACGGAGCTAGGGCTAGCGGATATACTGAAGCATGATCCCGAGGTCACGATGATCGGGATTGAAACCGAGTGCGTAATCTGTCCTGACTGGCCTATGACGGTAATGGTGTAGGACCCACAATCCGTTGGTGCCGGGTCGTTAACAGTCAAGGATGATGAAACAGCAGCTCCGGCCGGGTTAACACTCGTCGGGCTAAGAGTCAATTGAATGCTCGGATCGTTGGAACTTGCACTCAATGCTACTGAGTTTGCGAATCCGTTTATGGCCTGCACACTTATCGAAACAGGTGTAGAGGAACCAGTCGAACCCTGAGTTACGCTAAGCGAAGATGGGCTTGAAGAGACGCTAAAGTCAGGCGGAAGGCTTGGATATTCCCAAACGTGTAATTCAGAGGTAGGGTTGGAGCAGGAGCCACTCGCGAAGTAGACTCTGAAGGTTCGTGCTATGGTGGTTGGATTATCAATTGTTAGCTTGATCGTGTCAGATGTTCCTGAGGACACGGTAGCACTGTAGGTAAGACCAATAGTTGATCCGAAAAGCGTTGCGCTCCCGGAGATGCCTAGGGTCGCAGAGGTGCCTGCGGTCTGTGTATAGCTTATCGTGTGCGAACCTGGCTGTTGAGTCGTGTTGCAATAGCCGGAGAGTGAACCTGGACTCAAATACTCAGATGCTGAGTAGGTTCCCCACGTAGTGTTGGGCACCGCCTCGGAGAGCCCTGCATCTATCAGCCCCTGGGAGCATGTCCAGTTGGCGTATTGTTGTTCGGATGTGCTTCCCGCGCAGTAATAGCCGATCACATACCAAGGTTCTCCAACGTACTCGCTCATGTTTGGAGGAACCGTGAACGCCTGGGTGTAAGTCATGCCGAAACTCTGATCAAAAGAGACGGACGCTCCACTCACCTGGATACTGATCGAGTGACTCACACTGTAGGTTGCCTGCATCTCGTAATCCAACGTTACGAACTGTGTGTTGCTGTAGAGTGATGCAGCTGGAACGATGACCGTTCGCGCCGGGGTGAGTTGAATGACCTTAGAGCCGTAGCCGCTGCTATCTGTTTGGACATCGCCTGCCCATTGTCCCCAAGTAAGATCATACGCTGCGGAACCTAAAAGATCACACGGTTGAGGCAACGGGTTACAGCCGGCGATGGGCGCGACTCCGTTCACTGTGACGAGGTAGGCGGAGGAGGTCCCGATACAAATCGTATTGCTATCACTTTGAAAGCTGAAGTAGCCGTTGCTGTCAGTCGTAACGTCCGCAATCTTTTGGTAGATACCGCACGAGATAATGAATACGATTAGACCTGAAACAGAATTACCAGTATCCCCATTGACCACACAGCCATCAATCTTTAACTGACCGTGGCTAGTCGGACAGGAAAAGGCGCGGGCCGGTGAAGGCAAGATCGGAACAGAAAGTACAGAGAGAACTAGAATCAGGATCATGACAAGCTTTCTAATCTTTTTCTCCCTCCATTCTGCGAAATTTCTCTCAACACGCCCTCGGCGCTCCGTCAGAAGCATCGCTTCGGCCCCCAAAAGAAGTGGGGGGAGTCTGTGATAGTAAATGGCAAACGTTTCATCGCTTGCGGAGAGAACTTAACACTTCCGATCTCTAAATCATCGGCGGCGGATAAGGAGGAAACTGACCGTTGTCCAAAAATGTCGGTTAGGGTTGAAGTACTGTCTTTCCGCGAGTCTTGTTCAGCTTCACCGATTCCGCAATAATGCATCAAGGATGTTTCAAGCTACCCAGTGCCCAAGCGGAGCAAATGCGAAGGGGCGGCCCAAGCACAAAGGAAAGATCCGAAAAGCTTACTTCGAGCCCACCCGATTCTGTAATCGGGGGATCACTGCTTGGATTCACCGACCAGTGCCACCGACGAACAAGACATTCTCAGAATCGCACAGGAACTCATAGAACAACTCAACATATCCAGTTTCAGACCCATCTCAGTTTCCTGGGCCGAGGACCTTCCCTGGACATTTGTCGATTCCGAAAAGCCTGTCCCGGCGCTAGCCGGCTTTGTAAAACGAGATGTTCCGATCGGTTGGTGCGTCTTCACTTGGGACATGGTCATTCTACCCACCGAGATGAAGGGAAAACTCGGCCCTGAAGAGTGGCGGCCACTGCTGGCTTCTTCTCTCATCTACGAGGCGAGGCTTAGTCTCAGACGCAGCATAGGATTCATCTTTCTTTCGACCCCAATTATTATCGATGCTGTAGGATGGTGGGAACTATTTGCCGTTTCGACCCCGGCATCGGGCATACCCGCCCTATTGCTGGTCATAGACATCGCAGGATTATTCGGCACTCTCCTCCTCAGTGGGGTCTTAGTTAAACGGTTCACGAGGAGACTGAGGCTAAGAGCAGACACGCTCGCAGCGGAGCACGTTGGGAGGGAAACCCTGGAGAGAGTGCTGGAGAAGATGAAAACCCTAGGACTAGTGGACATCTATGCGGGATCCACTTGGGGGAGAGGTTATCCATTCTCGTCGGAGCTAATGAACGGTAGGCCCACCCTGGCCGACAGGATTACGAACCTCAGCTAGTGACCTGCTCCATCAAAGTGTTTGAAAATTGGTGAGAATTTTCAAGACTCGAGACACAAACTCGGGTCACGAACATTAGTCTCTCGGGAGACTCCAAACATGCTCTGAAAAAGGAGGTTGACTCTTCTATCGAGTTTAGAAAAGAAAAGGGGGGAGTTTCGAAATCGGTGGTATGAAGTCGGTGGCCAGCTACGCATGTCCCCCGCGCTATTCGAACTCATCGGTCGAGATATACCTGGATTGAAATCGTTTGGCCGCTAATCCCACCGCCGACCGTATTTCCGGCATGAACAAGGGAAGAATGCTTGGTTGGGACAGTCGAACCAGTTTCCAATTGTTTCAGAAAAAAGAGGAGGTTGGCAGACCCAGTGTTTCTTGGGGCCTTCGACTCAAACCGCTGGCGGTCCAAATCTCTCCCCGTCCACCATCGCATGGTTCTGGAACGCGTTTTGCTCAAGGGAAGGTTTTGCTTCTGTAAAGCTGATTATTTCTGTGACCTCAAGAATCTGGACGTGGGATTTACTGTTAATTTGTTTGGATGGGATCGTCGAATGGCGTGTCGGGCCAAGATGCTCGCTAACGCGAGCGGAGAAAAAGGAGCGGGAGGGGAAGTAGGTCGCTGGCTTCTATACAACGCAGACGAAGTGTCCCGAGGATACTTGAGTGATGCCGCCGCTCGATGCCTGAACCTGAGGACGCGAGTTTCCAAAGCATGGCCCAGTTATCAGCATCTGGGTAGAGTTCTTTGCACCGTTCTTCAGTATCACTGTTGGGGGGCTGAATGTGGCCGTGTCTTGGCTGGACAAGAATTGTATGGAGAAGCTGACGGTGCCTGTGAATCCTCCCTGAGAGGTCACTGTGAATGGCATTGAACATCCGTTAATCAATGTGCAGCTCCAAATAGTTGGGGTCAAGGAGAAACTCGGGGTCCCCAAGAAGAACTCGCTCATGTTGGGCGCTGAGCAGTCGTTGCCTGGGACGAGACAGTTGAGACTCCAGTTGTTTTCGATAGTCGCAAGGTACGAATAGTGATCGTATGCATTGGTGCTCGTGTATCCTGTTTTTACGCCGGATCCGACGAAGATCGAATAGATGCAATCGCCATTGCCTGTGTTGAAGTTGGGGCAGAACCCGCCGCCTTCATCGTATGTGACGAACAACGCGGAGCGCTGCGTTGTGAATAATGTTGTCCTTAGAATCAACGGAACCAGCTGCTTCAGATATGCCTCTTCTTCGCAAGCGTAGCCTCCCGACGGATTAGCGCATGAAGTCGCTAGGTTTCCTATCTGAGAGCAGTGATCGTGTCCGTCATCGCAGAGATTGGGGGTCAACCAAATGTAGTTTGCCCACCCGGATGAAGCATTGAGATAGTTGATGAACGGGGTATCCGGAAGCCCTATGGTAGCTGTGTTGGCCTTTTGCAGATTGCTGCATTTTGTCGTGCCGACGATGTCAGAGTAATAGTTGAAGGGGAAGTGTCTTCCGCTGAAATTGCCCGTATCGCTGCCTACGTAGCATCCGGTGGATACTGGATAGTCCTCCGCGAATGCGGCCCATGTAAGACCCGCAGATGAAAGACTGTCAATCATATTCAGAGTATTTCCTGCGGTACATGGCGGGTTGGGCGTTGTGGGAGCGCAGTCTGTGCTGCTCCAGTCGCTCTGGGCCTGTCCGGCTGTGAGGGCGATATATTCAGGAAGACTCGAATGGATCGTCGTGCTGTTCTGGCCGCCGTTGCCTCCCTTCGTGTTTGAAAGAGTGGTATATTGAAGGGCAAGGCTGTAATTATTCGCAAGGGAAGCCATGTAAGGTGTTGATTCTCCGCTTCCGTCGCATGGAGGGGGAGAGAGACCGCAAATGTCGGCGATTCCCGTATTCTCCATGACTATCGTCACGATGCTGTCGAAATTCCTCCCTGATGGGATCGCGTGAGCCGGAATAGCCTGGCTCACAGATGCAGCCGAGAACAAAAGGATCACAAGAATCGTTTTCAAAAGAAAAATGCGCTTACTACTCGATAATGGTGGTGAAAAGCGCTGGAAGCGGTGACAGGAATCTTTTCCTTCAAGACCAAGTCTTGACATTTTTCTTGGCTTGTCGACCGAATTTTCTATAAAAGATGCGCGTCCACTTTCTCACACTATTGAACACACTTGATAATTGGCTGTCTCGCAGGTTAGCTACAGGCAGGCCTTGGTACCCAAGGAACTCCAGGGCAGGATGAATGCAACCATGAGATTCATAGTCACCGGTGCTATCCCAATCGGAAGTTTGCTGGGTGGAATCCTAGGCCAGATTCTAGGATTCCGCGCGACCGTGGGTATATCGTTGCTGGGTGGATCGTTGGCCTTCTTGTGGGTGCTGTTCTCACCCGTAAGAAAGGTTCGCGAATTCCCAGGCTCCAACACGAGCCTTCCAGACCCGTTGCAAGGACAGACGCCACATCAGGCGTAGGATCATGAAGTCAGAGGAGGCTTCTACTGCGGAATGTTCCGGAAACCAGAAACCACCTCAGGTACTACGCCGCCCAGATCACGCTAATGGGATTCAGGGCTCTCCTTTCTGCAGACTCAACAAACATACTCCAGTTGGTCGTGCTACGATTTGCCATGGGAAGTGGGGGCAGCTTTGATTTTCTCCGCAGTCAGCATGGTCTCCTCACTATTATGAACCGGAACCAACGACACCCGCTGCGCGTCGCTAATGTCGCAGCTCGCAAGGGCTTTACTAATTACGCCGAGAACCAAAAGGAAACTCGCAATTTCTCCGTCTCTTTCTATCGGCTCTGGGCGGGCGAAACCGTTTCTTATTTCGGCGCGCCAAACCCTTGTCGTCTAGTCAAGATTTTCTTGGATTTTCGAAATCTTCGTTGTCCCAGGCCTAGTCCGGGCCTATGGGCCCGTCGTTTTGAGTGTAAACAAGTGCTCGTGCTCGTTCACTGCTGGAGCTCTTGCTCGCGCTTTTAGGATCATATCGCTCTCCTACAAGTCACATTTGCTCGCGCTTCCACGTGGGCCAAGCCTAAGCCGTACATTCGGAGTAGGGATTTTTTCTAGGTGTCGCGATTTTCGACGATGTGTTCAACTTTTGCGGCCTCATTTCCAGGCTACTTGGCCGGGTTTTTTAGAGGAATTTCGCACTGTTGCTACTTTAGCGTTCACAGTATTGGCAGTTTGGCGGTCACACTATTGCTATCGCTACTGCTGTTCAACAGGTATTCAGGGCAGAGCCGAACAATTGACGAATCTTGTCCGGTCGCTTATGATCCTGGATCCACAGCTTTGATAGCATATGATTTGGGTGGAAGCTTTCTCATACCCAACGTGGCACTTGGGGATCAGCGCAGTGCGGATGAAGAACACAGAAAGCAATAGCAATAGCAGTAGCGATAGCGGATTCGTAGCGGATAGCGAGGGACCACGCTCAAGAAATGGTGGGCGGAGGCCCAGTTCTAGAATTTTGGATTTGGCCCGGTAGTCGGTGGTCGGAAGTCATGCTAACAGTTTGGAATGGGTGGAGAAACATCGTTGAAAGTTTGAAATATTCTGCAGATGAGAACGCTCTTCTTTCATGAAAGAAACGGGTCAAAGGCACGAGAAAACAACCAAGAAAACAGTTGACTGCCAGCCACGCCAGCATCTCCAGCGCCAGCGGCAAAGAGTCGCCAGCGGGAAGCGAGGGGGCACGTTCAAGATTAGGCGGCTCAGGCCTAGACCCAGGGATTTTCGACCTATCTATTTTCGCAACTGTTTTCTTTGGGACTTGCCAAGAACCTTACTTGAAACGCTTTGGTCATGAATGAGACTCTCTTTCCGTCGCCTTCCAAGAGGAATACCTCGATGCAGTTGCTGTGGCTAATCTTGTTGTGAGTGTGCGTCCTCACGATCCAGAAACCACTAGCGTCAACAGACGGGAAGGGCTTAGGTTAATTTTTTATGCCCGGATCTTGCGAGAACGTGTATTCCCAAGTATCAGATCCAGATTGGTCAAACTGAAATCGACCATGAACTCGAACACTTCGAACGCCCCGAACAGCCCGAACACCCCCGTTCGCGCGAACGGCGATCTGAGAGGAAAATGGTGGCCAATGGGCCTGGCCTGGGCTAGAGAGTTTTTGGAGGGCCAGTTTGACTAGAAGGAAGCGAAGGTCGCACCAACATGGTGAAATGTTGGAGGAGCAAGAAGCTGGCGGTCGTGGGTCTCTACTAAAGAAGACAGTGGAAGCCCTTCAGGACTTTCGGCGAAACGGTTTGTCGTATCGCGAAATACACGAGGTTACACCATGGTCGCTGTCGACGATCCATCGGTATACACACATGATCGCCCCGCAAGTGTTCTATGAACCTGGAGTACCTCTTTCAGAAAAATTGTGGCGCATCTTTCACCCAGGCATAACGTATCCTTCACCTCCCGAATCGGGCCAGACGGGCCCACCCGACACGGAACGAACGACTATCCCCTCTGTACCGGTTGCCCAAGCAAGTCCATCCCCAGTGTTTCGAACGTTGAAGGTCTTTTCCGGGACGTTGGTCGTGTCCGCGAAGAGACCAGGAGTCATCTCCTTTATTGTACCTTCTTCAAGTGTTGGGGCTGTGTTGGACGTGACGGCTTCGGGTCCTGCCTTCATTGTAAGGATTCTAAGCGAACGCCAGAGAAACGAGAACCAATCGTGGGGCACTAATACTGCGACGTGGACTTCACCGCTGGTAAGCATGATAAGTAAAGAATTGAACTTGCCACAGGTTGGTAGGTGGCTTCTTGTGATCAGGTGTGATTCCCCGCCAGAGGCTCAAATTCTAGTTAGTGTCGAAGCGAGCCTCAGGGTTTCGATAAATAACTAGTTCCGGCTGCGACAAACAGATGGAGTCCGCTCATCAAACAGTTCAAACACTGGTTATCTTACGGATTTGGAGCCTCGCTCATGAAGTCTGAACCCTATTAGGGGGGACGACTCCCATCAGAACATAGGCTCCCAAGCAGGGAACCGAATCGGAAACTCAGGAACTAACTTCGAACGCGGGTTAGATTCGCACGTCGGTTCACCCGTACAATTTTGGCGGCCTTATTCGTGGCCCGTAGTCGAGCCAAGAAGGATCCTTCTTGGCCCCTAAACATTCGCAACCACGGAGGAATGCATGCTTGCTCAAGGACGGCTTTTGAGGGAAGGCCTAACTAGCTACGTGTCTTGGGCGCCTTTGGATTCTTCCCGAGTCGTTCAATCTCGAAGACCTTTCTCGCAACATGGTGTACTATTGCTAGATAGCTCGCATGAACTGAAAATTCCTTTTCGATGTGAACGCAGAGACAAGCAGGCTATTTCGTTCTCAATTTCTGGCCAACTTTCTTGCCTAGCTTGTATGTGGGTGATGCTTTTTGTGCGCTGGTTCGCATGGCTTCTCGTCCCGTACGAGTTACGTGGTCTTGGAGAGCGCTTTCCAGGGTTTCGGTTGGAATCTGATGTATTCTTTCCGGGGAGGCCGTGGGTACGATTCCCGCTTTGCCTGCTAGCAGGTAAATCATTAGCTCCTTGTTCCTATTTTCGAGGGAAACGACTCGTTTCTCTAGGTCTTTGTTCGATTCTTCTAGTCGTTTGAGTTTTCCGTTATTGCCGATGTCATTGCGTGACCAGTCTGACTTTGAATACTTCTCGGCGGCCTCTTCGACGTCATGATAGTCGTAGTAGTTGCCCCTTGAGCCGGGTGGTCTGTGTCCCATGACTGCTTCTTTGAAATCCTCATCCAGTTCCGGTGTGGCGTTGAGGACTTTCCGGAAGCTCTTCCTGAGGAGGTGGGTCCATGTCCCTTCGGTTTTGAGGCCGGCTTTCTCTGCGCATTCTTTGACGACTTCCCAGAGTCCACCCGGGGCGAGATGTTCACCTTTTGAGGTGCTGGCCTCGGGTGGGAAGAGGTAGTCGCTCCTCTTGGGGACCCAGCCTTCCCTTTTCCTCTCCTCGACGTAGTCTTTGAGGGCTTCCGCTGCCTCTTGGCTAAGGAAGGTAACGTAGTAATCGAGCCCGTACCCGGCGAGCTTCGTGTCCTCCTTCGTCGTGATCTTGAGCTGGATCGGAAGCTGGATTTCCGGGTAGATCTGCCTCTCAACCATGTCATAGGTCCAGTTGACGAGGCATCCGGGTCGAACTCCCGACTGGAATGCGCAGAGCACCAGAGCCCTGTTTCGAAGGGTGTTCGCAACGTCAGCCATCCTGTAGATGTCAGGTTTGAGTGGAATGCTCTCTATCGAGACCTTCTTTCTTGGAGCGACGCGTATCTTCTCTTGGCGCTTGAACTTGATCTCGCGGTCGTGAGCCTCGTAGAACCCCTTCATAGTGATCCAGGTCTGCCGGGCCCAGCTTGCCTTCCCCTGTTGCAGGTAGAACTGGGCAACTCTCTTGATCAGATTCTTCGCCTCCAGGTCGCTGAGCTTCAAGAGGTCTGCAGGGTCCTTGATCCTGGCAGCAGCTAGGACCTTCTCGAACTGGTAGAGCTTCTGTTTCCTCGTGTTCGGGGCCGTGTATGAGTCGATCCAGTCCCTGACAACTTTATGTTTGAGGAGCCAGTCAAAGCTGAAGCTTCCACCTTGGAACCAGCCATGCTCTCCATGTTCATGCTCCCGCTTCTCCTGCGTGAGAACCTTCATGTCGAGTTCCGACTCGACAATGGTTGCGATTGACATGGGGATTAAACAATCTGTCCAATCTTAAAAGGATATGTTAGGCCGATGCCCGTCATTCTCTCTGATATCTTTGGAGACCCGAACGTAGGGATTTTCTCTTTCGCGAATGATAAGATAGCGATATTGCCGGCCGGCATTTCTCACAAGAAGATAAGTAGCTTCCACGA
>Ga0137379_10006667_pt1 | contig 10962 bp, 11 predicted proteins | sample SagtaG_18_FD_104812 | JGI IMG/M metagenome (GOLD analysis project Ga0137379, IMG submission 104812) | Vadose zone soil microbial communities from Sagehorn Ranch, Mendocino, California, USA - Sage2_L_80_16 metaG | ecosystem: Environmental > Terrestrial > Soil > Vadose zone | place: USA...
CGAGCTCGTACTTGTCCACGCCCCAGTTGTGGGTCAGCTCGATCACCGCGGTATCGGTTTCGTCGCCGTAACCGACGAAAGCCAGGGTGAATTTGCCCTCCGGGTAGTCCTTGCGGCGGAGCAGCCGCATGCCGAGAACCTCGGTGTAGAAACGCAGCGACCGCTCCAGATCGGCTACTCGCAGCATGGTGTGGAGGATTCGCATCGATGCTTTCCTCATAGATCCGGCAGGGTCGGTGCGCGGGCGTTCAATTCGCATCGCGCCGCCCGGTGGTCCGGATACAGCAGTTCGACGATACCCCAGAAGCGCGGTGAATGGTTGAGCTCGCGCAGGTGGGCGAGTTCATGCGCGGCCACGTAGTCGATGAGATGCGGCGGCAACATCATCAGGCGCCAGCTGAGGAGTATTCGCCCGTTGGAGCCGCAGCTGCCCCAACGGGTCTTCGCGTTGGAAAGGCCCACAACCAAGACGCGAAGCCCGTGCAGACGCGCCAACTGCGCAACCCGTTCACGGAAAAACTCCAGCGCCCGCCCCCGCATCCAATCGAGAGCTCGCTCGCGCAGGCTCGCCCCGTCGGCGATCCCGAACTCGAGCCTGTCCTCCGAGAACCACACGCCGATCTCTCCATGTCGCAGCGCCAAGGTCACGGTGCGCCCCAGCCACGGCAGTCTCGCCCCGGCCTGCCACACGAGCGGTCGCCGGTGCGGCTCGGCGAGCCGCCTGCGGATCCAGCGCTCCTTCTCCTGGATGAACGCCTCGATATCGGCGATCGTGGCATGGCGTGGGGCGCGCGCTTCGATTCCGTCCCCATCGACGAATAGCGCGATGGTCCGCCGCTTTGCGCGCACAAGGTGGTAGCTCAGTATGCCGCCTGCGAGCTGAAGCTGGCGAAGACGCCCGGTGATCTCCGCTCGCGGGACGACAAATGGAAGCTGCAGCTGCCTCAGCGCCGGGGACATAGACTGGCCATGCGGCTCTCGATCCACTCCTCGACCGACAGGTTCAGCGACTCCGGCGTGTGAGCGCGCGAATCGATCGGCGGTCCGACCTCCACTGTCACCGTTCCCGGACGCTTGAGAAAGGCCTTTCGGCCCCAAAACAGGCCGGCGTTGTGCGCGACCGGCACGACCGACGCGCCGCATTTCACCGCAAGCCATGCGCCGCCTTCGTGATACTTGCCGCGTTCGCCCGGTTTTACGCGCGTGCCTTCGGGGAAGATCGCGATCCAGAACCCTTGAGCGAGCCGCTCGCGGCCGAGCTCGGCCATCCGATTCAGCGCCCGCACGCCACGGCTGCGGTCGATCGCGATCGGGCTCGTCAGCGCAAGACCCCAGCCGAAGAACGGGATCCACAGGAGCTCCCGCTTCAATACCAGCACCTGCGGCGGGAAAATGACCTGGAAAGCCAAGGTTTCCCAGGCCGATTGATGCTTTGCCAGGATCACGCCGGGAGTCCGCGGCAGGTTTTCCATGCCGATCACGCGGTAGTGGATACCGAGCACGTTTTTCGCCAGCCAGATCATCGAGTGCGACCAGCCGGAGATGATGCGATAGCGGGCAAGCCGCGGCAAAGGAAAGGTGGCGAGCGCGACGATCGCGTAAGGCGGAGTGACGAATATCTGGGCGATGAGGAAGACGAGCGAGCGCAGAAAGGTCATTGGCACAACGCGTGCGCCACCGCGGCCAGATCCGGATAGACGGCGGTCCCTTCCGGAAGCTGTCCGACAGAGCGCGTTTTCGCGCCTTTGCCGGAGAGCACCAGGATCGGATGGGCTCCAACCGCGGCTGCAGCCTGGAGGTCGCGCAGGCTGTCGCCCACGCAGGGCGCCCGCTCGAGCGCGACGTTGAGGCGCTCGGCGACGGCGAAGAACATTCCCGGATTGGGTTTGCGGCAGGGCGACTGGGACTCGGCCGTGTCGGGGCAATAGAACACCGCCTCGATGCGTCCGCCCGCCTGGTTCACGGCCTTGTGCATCTTGGAGTGGATGGCATTCAGGCTTGCCATGTCCAGGAGGCCGCGGCCGACCCCCGATTGGTTCGTGGCGACCACGACCCGCCACCCGGACTGCGTGAAGCGCGCGATCGCCTCGAGGCTCCCGGGAATCGGCCGCCACTCGTCGGGATGCTTGATGAACTCGTCGCTGTCGTAATTGATCACGCCGTCGCGGTCGAGGATGATGAGTTTCATGCCGCGAGCTTGGAGATATCAGAGAACCGATTCATCGCCTTGCGCATATCGGTGAGCAGCGCGAGCCTATTTTCGCGAAGCTTCTTGTCCTCTGTCATGACCATGACTGCGTCGAAGAACGAATCCACGGGACTCTTCAAAGACGCAAAGGCTTTCAGATATCCAGCGAAATCTCCAGAGTCGAATAGAGGTTTCGCCGAACGGGACGCCGTCTGCAAGGCCTCGAAAAGCGAGATTTCGGCGGGCTCCTTGAGTGCCGAAACGTCGGCATCGGCAAATGACTCGCCCTTGGTTTCGGCTTGTCGCAGTATGTTGGCAATTCGCTTATTGGCCGCAGCAAGACTGGCTGCTTCGGGAAGGGCGGAAAACGCGCGAACGGCTTCGAGTTGCTTGGGAATGAGGGCTATCGCGACCGGGTTCAGGCTGAGAACCGCCTCGACCTCGTTCGCGGAATAGCCGCGCTCGAGGAAGTAGCTGCGCATGCGTTCCGTGAAAAACATCTTAAGATCCGTTTGCGGCCTATCTCTGAAAGGCCCGAAAGCCGCGTCCACGAGATCCCTCAGGGGCAAAGGAAGCTGATTTTCGACGACAATTCTGATGACCCCCAGAGCTGCGCGGCGAAGTCCGAACGGGTCCCTGTCTCCGGTCGGCAGCTCCTTGATGCTGAACAAGCCCGCGAGCGAATCAAGCTTGTCGGCGAGCGCTACGGCACTGGCGATCGGCCCTTCGGGAAGCTTGTCGCCGGCGAAGCGCGGGCGGTAATGCTGCTCGATCGCATCGGCAACTGCACGCTGCTCGCCATCGTGCAGCGCGTAGTAGCGTCCCATGACGCCCTGCAGTTCTGGAAATTCACCGACCATGGCGGTGAGCAAATCCGCTTTGGAAAGCTCGGCGGCGCGCTCGGCCTGCATTACATCATCGGCGCGAAGCCAGCGCGCGATCTCGCCGGCCAACAGCTTGATTCTCTGCATGCGTTCGAGTTGGCTGCCGAGCTTGTTGTGGAACACGACTTTCGCCAACAGCGGAACGCGCGCCTCGAGGCGGATCTTCCGATCCTGGTTGAAGAAGAACCGCGCGTCCTCGAGTCTGGGCCGGACAACCCGCTCGTTGCCGGCGACGATTGGGCGCGGGTCATCGACGCGCATATTGGAGACGATGAGAAATTTCGGCAGCAGCTTCCCGTCAGGGGCGAACAGCGGAAAATACTTCTGATTTTGGCGCATGGTGAGGATCAGGCATTCCTGCGGCACCTCGAGAAACGAGGCGTCGAACGTACCGACGTACACGGCTGGGAACTCCACCAGTGCCGTGACCTCGTCGAGCAGGTCCTGGTATTCGCCGAGATTCGCCTTCTCGCGCTTAGCCTCGGTCTGCAATTTGTTGTCGATCTCCGATTTGCGCTTCGCGAAGTCAGCGATGACATAGCCGTGCTTGCGCAGTTTCATCTCGTACTCGTCGGCATTGCTCAGATGAATCGAAGCCGCACCCATGAATCGGTGTCCGCTCGTCGTGTTGCCTGCGGGCAGTCCGAGCACCGCGCCGGAGATGATGCGTTTGCCATGCAGCATCACCAACCCATGAACTGGGCGCGCGAACTGCGCTTCGCGATTGCCCCAGCGCATGATCTTGGAAACGGGGAGTTTCTTAATGACCTTGTCGACAATACTCGGGAGAGCAGCATCAAGTTTGACGCCAGACATCTTTAGACGAGCTACGACAATCTCGCCCCTCGAAGTCTGACGACGCTCAAGTGACTCTGGCGGGACGTTGTGCTTCTTCGCAAACCCTTCAACGGCTCTGCCATTCGAACTAACAGGGCCCTCCACTTCATGTTCCGAGTCGAGCCCTTGCGCACGAACATCTTGGATTAGAACCGCCAGCCTCCTAGGCGTCGCGAATGCCCGCTTTGAGGGAACACGATCCTTTAGACGATGCTGAACGATCTCCGACACCAGTTGCTCGGAAAATGCCTCGCCGAGTAGCCGAAGAGACTTCGGCGGCAGCTCTTCGGTCAGAAGTTCAACGAGCAGGCTCGCAGTTGCGGGACCCTTAGCGGGTTTCTTCTCAGCCACTGTTCAAGCCCGGATCTTCTTCTTCATCGCCGCCTCCGGCTTCAGCATCGGAAAGCCGAGCTTCTCGCGCGAATCGAAGTAGGCCTGTGCGACGAGTTTTGCGAGCGCTCGCACGCGGCCTATGTAAGACTGGCGTTCGGTTACCGAGATCGCACCGCGCGCATCGAGCAGATTGAAGGTGTGCGAGCACTTGAGGACCATCTCGTAACCGGGCAGCGGCAGTCCCGCCTCGATCAGGCGCTTCGCTTGCGCTTCGTAATCGTTGAACTGCGACAGCAGCCAGGCGGCGTCGCTCGCCTCGAAGTTGTATTTCGACTGCTCGACCTCGTTCTGGTGGTAGACGTCGCCGTACGTGACGCCGTCCACCCATGTGAGATCGAAAACGCTGTCCTTGCCCTGCAGGTACATCGCGAGGCGTTCGAGCCCGTAGGTGAGTTCACCCAAAACCGGTTTGCAGTCGCGGCCGCCGACCTGCTGGAAGTAGGTGAACTGGGTGACCTCCATTCCGTTCAACCACACTTCCCAGCCCAGACCCCAGGCACCGAGGGTCGGGGATTCCCAGTCGTCCTCGACAAATCGAACGTCGTTCTTGCGCAGATCGATGCCGAGCGCCTTGAGCGAGCCGAGATAGAGATCCTGCAGATCGTCGGGCGATGGTTTCAGCACGACCTGATACTGGTAGTAGTGCTGCAGGCGGTTGGGGTTGTCGCCGTAGCGCCCGTCCTTGGGTCGCCGCGAAGGCTGCACGTAGGCCGCTTTCCACGGCTCGGGGCCGATCGCGCGCAGGAACGTCGCGGTATGAAAAGTGCCCGCGCCCATTTCCATGTCGTAGGGCTGGAGCAGGGCGCAGCCCTTGCTGCCCCAGTAACTCTGCAGCTTGAGGATCAGTTCCTGGAAGGTCAGCATGAGTGCGCGGTGACTGCGATGGATTCTACCGGCTTTCCTCGGCCCGACCAACGCGACGGCGGATGAACACGAGCGCAGCAAGCAGCGCGATACACATGAGGACGATCGGGGTGTTGGCGATTTTGACGTAGGGCGACGCCCCCACATAGCCGCGCACGTCACCCTCGAGGATACCCTCGGCAAACTGCGGGAGCCTCGCGGCGATCGTGCCGTGGGGGTCGATGATTGCGGTGACGCCCGTGTTGGCCGCGAGCAACGCATAGCGGCCCGTCTCGATCGCGCGCATCCGGCCGATCTGCAGATGCTGGCTGGGGGCGAGAGAATCACCGAACCAGGCGACGTTCGAGACATTCACGAGCAGCGTCGCCTGCGGCAGCTGGCGGATGATCTCCTCGCCGAAGGCGTCCTCCCAGCAGATATTGGGTGCGACGAGCTGCCCGGCGAGCGCAAGCGGCCTGGGATTTGCCGGGCCGGGCGAAAAATCCGAGAGCGGAATGGTCACCGTCTTCACGATCCAGCCCAAGCCCCGTGGAACGAACTCGCTGAAAGGAACAAGATGCGACTTGTCGTAGCGCTGCGTCGGGGACACCCCCAGGCTGACAACGCTGTTGAAGTAGCGTCCGTCTCCGTCCCGGATCGGCACCCCGATGATAAGGTCGGCGTGGCGCTCGATCGCAGTACGCGCGATGTCTTTGAGATAGAGCGGATCGACGGCATCGAGAAAACGCGGAATGGCGGTCTCCGGCAGCACGATCAACTGGGCGTGGCTCGCTTCGATCAGCCGCTTGTAGGTCGCAAGCATCGCCAGATAGCGCTCGGCTCGGAATTTCATCTCCTGCGGGATGTTTCCCTGCAGCAAAGCAACCTGGAAGGGCGCGCCCTGCGGCGAGGTCCAGGCCACCTGCTTCAGCAGATGGCCGAGGCCGAACACGAACGCGAGTGACAAGGCGCCCGCAATGCGGGCCTTGGCGGAGCCCGAAATTACGGTAACGAGGAGCCCCGCGCAGAGCGCGGTGGCGAACGACACGCCGTAGACCCCGACGATGGGAGCGAAACCGGCGAGCGGCGAGTCCACCTGGCTGTAACCGACGGCGAGCCACGGAACGCCGGTGAAGACCCAGCCCCGTAGCCACTCGAACAGGGTCCACAAGGCCGGAAATGCTAGCAGGCCGGCGAGGGGACCGAGCTGCAAACGCGCGAGGCACCAGCCGGCGGCCGCCGGATAGAAGGCGAGAATCGCGCAGAAAGCGAGGGTCGCGAAGGCGGCGAGCGGCGCGGGCATCGATCCGAAGTCGTGCAAGCTGACGTAGACCCAGGACACGCCGACGCCGAACAGACCCGCGCCGAACGCGAAACCGGCCCAGAACGCCTCCCGCGGCGTCGCGGCGCGCTGCCAGAGCCATTGCAGACCGGCGAAGCTCAGAAACGGCAGCGGAAATATGGCGAGCGGAGCGAAGCCGGCGACGGTCAACGCTCCTGCGACAAGAGCCGCGGCGATCGCGGCGAGCGGCGATTGGAGAAAAGCCTTCAAGCCTTGCCTGGCAGCCGGTGCACCTGAAGGACGTGCAGCCTGCGGCTGTCGGCGCGCAGCACCTGGACGCGCAGGCCGTCGATGGTGATCGCCTCGCCGCGCTTGGGCAGGCGCCCGAAGCGGTTTACCACGAGCCCGCCGACGGTGTCGAAATCGGTGTCGGAGAATTTCGTTCCGAAGGCCCGATTGAAATCGGCGATTTCGGTCTGCGCCTTGACGCGGTAGTGGCCCCCCTGCTCGCGCACGATGTTGTCCTCCGAATCGTCGAAGTCGTATTCGTCCTCGATGTCGCCGACGATCTGCTCGAGCACGTCCTCGATGGTCACCAGGCCCGCCACGCCGCCGTACTCGTCGACCACGATCGCCATGTGGTTGCGGTTCGCGCGGAATTCGCGCAGCAGCACGTTCAGGCGCTTGGACTCGGGCACGAAGACGGCGGGCCTGAGCATGTCGCGCACCTTGAACTCTTCCTCTCCGGCGTAGTAGCGCAACAGGTCCTTGGCGAGCAGGACGCCGATGACGTCGTCGCGATTCTTGTCGATGACCGGGAAGCGCGAGTGCGCCGTCGCGATCACGTGCGGAATGAACTTGTCGGGGGTCTCGCTGACGTCGATCATGTCCATTTGCGCGCGCGGCACCATGATGTCGCGCACCTGCATCTCGGAGACCTGCAGCGCGCCCTCGATCATCGACAGGGCGTCGCCGTCGAGGAGATTTCTCGCGAAGGCCGAGTGCAGGAGCTTGAGCAGCTGCTCCCGGTCCTCGGGCTCGCGCATGAGCAGCGCGGAAAGCCGTTCGAGCAGCGAAGGTTTGTTCGATTCGTCCATGTTTGCCGCGGGGCCTGGCGCCACGAGGTCGCTTACCCGAGCCTGGGAGTCCTCACCCGCGAGCGTCGTAGGGATCAGGATAACCGAGTTTGACGAGAAGCTTCTTTTCCAGGGCTTCCATGCGCGCAGCGTCACGCCGCCGAAGGTGATCGTAGCCCTGCAGGTGCAGAAGCGCGTGAACCGTCAGGTGCGCAAGATGCGCCTCCACCGTTTTTCCCTGGGCGAGCGCTTCACGGGCGACCACCGGGGCACAAAGGACGATGTCGCCCTGCACCAAGCCGCGTCGCAGAGTGTAGGGAAAGCTCAGTACGTTGGCCGCATAGTCGCGATCGCGATAGCGACGGTTGAGAATCCGGGCTTCCGCCGCTCCGACGATCCGCACGGTGATCTCGGCCGAGCCTTTGAGCGCCGCGCGCACCCAACGGCGGACCTCGGCCAAAGCAGGGACCGGGGCGGCGCGAGAGGCGACCTGAAGGTGGAGCATGAGGCGCGGTTTTCTCAGGCGACGCGGTCGTGCTCGCGGTGCGGCGTCGGGCCAGCCGCGGGACGGCACGGCGGCTACTCGTCCCCGTGACGCTCGTAGGCATCCACGATGCGTTGCACCAAAGGATGGCGAACGACGTCCTCGCTCTTGAACGCGGTGAACGCGATACCCCTCACCTGGGCGAGTATTTTCTGGACCGCCACCATGCCGCTCTTCTGCCCGCGCGCCAGGTCGATCTGCGTGATGTCACCGGTCACCACCGCCTTCGAACCGAAGCCGATGCGCGTGAGGAACATCTTCATCTGCTCAGGAGTGGTGTTCTGAGCCTCGTCGAGAATGACGAACGAGTGGTTCAGCGTGCGGCCGCGCATGTAGGCGAGCGGCGCGAGTTCGATTGCCCCGCGCTCGAAGAGCTTGCCGGCCTTGTCGAAGCCCAGCAGGTCGTAGAGCGCGTCGTAGAGCGGGCGCAGGTAGGGATCGACCTTCTGAGCAAGATCTCCCGGGAGGAACCCAAGGCGTTCGCCCGCCTCGACTGCGGGCCGCACCAGCACGATGCGCTTCACGGCATCGCGTTCAAGCGCATCCACCGCGCACGCCACAGCGAGATAGGTCTTGCCGGTGCCCGCGGGACCGATCGCGAAGGTGATGTCGTGCTCGAGGATATTCTGGATGTACTGCCGCTGCCTGGGCGTGCGGCCGCGCAGGTCCGCCCGCCGGGTGAGAAGCGGCGTGTCCTCCTTCGCTCGGCCGCGGGAGCGGACCTCGATCAGGCCGAGCTGAATGTCGTCCAGGGTGAGGCCGCGCTTGGCGTCGTCGTAGAATTTCTGCAGCACGTCGGCCGCCTGGGCCGCCTGCGCTCCGTGGACCGTGAAACGCTCGCCGCGGCGTGCGATCGTGACGTCCAGCGCGGTCTCGATTTGCCTCAGGTTCTCGTCCAGCGTCCCGCAGAGATTGGCGAGGCGCTGGTTGTCGACCGGAGTGAGGACGAGTTCCAGGGGTCGGGTCTTCAAAGGCCTACGCTGCAACGCGGACCTCGCCGCGCAGCGTATGGGCCATCGCCGCGGTGACGGTCACCTCGACGAACTGCCCCACGAGCTGCCGGGGACCGCGAAAGTTGACGACGCGGTTGTCTCCGGCGCGGCCCGAGAGCTCCCCGGCGTCCCTGCGCGAGGCGCCTTCGACGAGGATGCACTGGCGCGTGCCGATCAGGCTTTCGCTGATCCCGCTCGCATGCGCATCGATTTTCCGCTGAAGCCGGGCAAGCCGAGCGCGCTTCACCTCGTGCGGAGTATCGTCGGGAAGGTCCGCGGCGGGGGTTCCCGGCCGCCGGCTGTAGACAAACGAAAACGAGCTGTCGAAACCGATTTCATCGACCAGTCTCAGGGTCGCCTCGAAATCCTGCTCGGTCTCCCCGGGGAAGCCCACGATGAAATCCGAAGAGATCCTGATGCCGGCTTTAGCGGCGCGCAGCCTGCGCACGATCGACTTGTATTCGAGGACGGTGTACCCGCGCTTCATCCCTGCGAGCACGCGGTCCGAGCCCGACTGCACCGGGAGGTGCACCTGCGGAGCGAGCTTTTCGATCCGCGCGTGCGCATCGATCAGGCGCTGGGTGAATTCCTTCGGATGCGAAGTGGTGTAACGGATACGCCCGATGCCGGGAATCTCTGCGACGTACTCGAGCAGCAGCGCAAAATCCGCGATGACGCCGTCTGCCATCCTGCCGCGGTAGGCGTTGACGTTCTGACCGAGCAGAGTCACTTCTTTGACGCCCTGTTCGGCGAGATCCGCGACCTCGGTGAGCACATCGTCGAAGGGGCGGGACACTTCCTCTCCCCGGGTGTAGGGAACGACGCAGAAGCTGCAGTACTTGCTGCAGCCTTCCATGGTCGATACGAAGGCGCTCGGTCCGACGACGCGCGCCGGGGGAAGCCGGTCGAACTTCTCGATCTCCGGGAAGGAGACGTCCACCTGAGGCTGGCCGGAGCTTTGCCGAGCGTCGATCAATTCGGGAAGCCGGTGCAGCGTCTGTGGGCCGAACACGAGATCGACATAGGGCGCGCGCGCCACGATGGCCGCGCCTTCCTGGCTCGCGACACAGCCGCCCACGCCGATGAGAAGGTCGTGCCGCGCGTGTTTCAGGTGTTTCACGCGACCGAGATCGTGAAATACCTTTTCCTGCGCCCGCTCGCGCACCGAGCAGGTGTTGAACAGGATCAGGTCCGCATTTTCAGGCTGGTCGGTGATCTCGAAACCCTTCGCCGCGCGCAGGAGATCGGCCGTCTTGTCCGAGTCGTACTCGTTCATCTGGCAGCCGAATGTCCGAATGAACAGCCTTTTCGTCATGTCATCCGCCCCCGGGGCCCGGCCGCGCGAGCTCATCGGGTGTCAGCAGCCACACGCGAAAAATCTGGCCGTCACGGTCCAGGTTGTAGGCGGCCCAAGCACCCTCGCGCGGAATAGTCACCGGCACGATGATCAGGTTCTGCTGATCGCGGATCACCGCGCCTGCAGCGAGCTGCATCGCTTTGTCGTCCACGGTTACTGCCATCTCTTGGACGTGCCGGATGTAGCCTCGCCTGGAGTCCTGAGGGATCGGGCTTGGCCGCGTCTGAGCGAGAACCCAAACAGCCCAGAGGAGGGCCGGCAGGAGCGCAAGGCGTGCAGCTCGGCGTGGGGCCATGGTCGCTCGCTCGAGGAGAAGTGGTGGCGAATCAGGGACTCGAACCCCGGACCTGCGGATTATGATTCCGTCGCTCTAACCAGCTGAGCTAATTCGCCATGGAAAACCGGAAATTATCCTTTTTGCGTCCAAGGGTTGTCAAGGAAGACTCCCTTCGCGGGTACAATCCGCCAATGGATTTCGACATCGTCATCATCGGTGGAGGGCTTGCCGGGGCGAGTCTGGTGGCGGCGCTTGCCGAAAGTGGGTTAAGGCTCGCCCTCATCGAGCG
>Ga0137379_10006669_pt1 | contig 10960 bp, 9 predicted proteins | sample SagtaG_18_FD_104812 | JGI IMG/M metagenome (GOLD analysis project Ga0137379, IMG submission 104812) | Vadose zone soil microbial communities from Sagehorn Ranch, Mendocino, California, USA - Sage2_L_80_16 metaG | ecosystem: Environmental > Terrestrial > Soil > Vadose zone | place: USA...
CCGCGCGCCATTGGCCCGCTATCGCGATGACTACTCAGACGACTACGGAAGGACGGGCGCAATGAGTCAGCGCAATCGAGAGCTCATACCGTCATTCTCACGTCCAGCGTCGCGCGTGATGATTCGGAAAGTCGCGCGCTATGAAGAAGACTTGTTCGCGCTGATTTACGAAAGTCTCCGCGAATTTCCGCTCCCGGTAAAAGCCAAAACAGTCTTGTTGAAGCCGAATCTTGTCGGGCTCGATCCGCAAGGTGTGATGAACACGCATCCCGCGGTGATTGCCGCGACGCGCGAAAGTTTTTTGAAACTCGGCGCTTCGCGCGTGTTGATTGGCGATGGCCCGGCCATGGACCGGGACACGCAAGCCGTCCTTGAATCGGTTCGACTAAAAGAATTCACCGGCAAACTCGGCAAGGATTTTTGCGATTTGAATATTGACGATGTCGAGCGCGTCGAACTCGAAACCCGCGCCACGCGCCTGAAAGAACTGTTCCTGCCCAAAACCGTTCTCGGCGTGGATTTTCTTGTTTCCATGCCCAAGCTGAAAACGCATCATTGGGCTGGCGTCACGCTCTCGCTGAAAAACATGTTCGGCATCGTGCCGGGGAGCTGCTATGGCTGGCCGAAAAACGTGCTGCACTGGGCTGGCATCGATCGCTCGATTCTCGATATCAACGCCGCGGCGCGTCCTGACTTTGCGATTGTAGACGGCATCCTTGGAATGGAAGGGAATGGGCCTATTCAGGGAACTCCCAAGGCTGCCAGTGTGCTCCTTTTCGGTGACGACCCGGTTGCCGTGGACGCCACCGCCTGCCGTGTGATGGGCCTGCTGCCGGAAAAAGTGGATTACCTATCCCGGGCCGGAACCATGCTCGGTCACGTGGAAGCCACGAAGATTCAGCAGCTTGGCGAGGCAGTCGACACCGTCCGCACACGCTTTGCAGTCTTGGCCGAGTTCAACCGGTTAGTGGCATGACGAGCCGGTGTATCACTATCTGCCCGCTACGAGGCTTTGGTACGGCTATTGCTTTTACATCAACCTGGAGCCTTCCCGAAGCCGGGAACAGTCTCCGATCGAAGACGCAAGATTGTTGTCCTGGAATGTGCTGATCCGACCAACGGCACTGGCCGTAGGGCGTGTTTGTAGCAGAAACGATGTCAGCGTTTTTGGTTTGTGTCAGTACCACTAGTGCTTTGGTTTCAGCAGTTTGGGTAACAGAATCATTGCAAAAGCGTCCTTTTCAGGAGTAAAGTAACGGCACCTTTAGTGAAGATTTTTACTGCGTGCCACGTCCCCATGTCGGATATGATGTAAAACGACGTAAATTATTGTATAGTAAACAATTGTTTGTGCGGAGACCGCTATGAAATTCAAAAAACAATCAGGCCAGGTATTGCTTGGCACAGCTGTGGCGATGGTGGTACTCGCGGGCTTTGCCGGATTGGCGATCGACATGGGCACGCTGCGCTACAATAAGCGCTTACAGCAAAGTGCGGCGGACGGCGCTGCCATGGCTGGTGCTGATGAAATCCGATACAACGCTGGTGCCGGCGTTACGGGAACGGCAAGAGAGGCAGCGGCTGCAAACGGATTTACGGATACCGATGGAAATGTGAGTAACTGCGCCGCGTCTGGTGCCGCAGTTGGCAAAGTCTGCGTACAAGTGCTCCGCGCGCCCTCAGATGTAACCTTGCCAAACGGCAAAGTCATCCCGGGAGGGCCGCATGTGGGGAATACCAACTATGTAGAAGTCCTCGTGGCAAAGGTTCAGCCGACCTATTTCATGAGGCTCTTCGGCGTTAACACCGAGTTTGTATTGGCGAGGGCAGTTGCGACGCTGATCGGCGAAAACGGAACCGCGCCTGGTTGCGTGTATACCCTTGGACCTCCGGGAACTGGAGTTGGCGTCACCAACGGGGGTAATCCGAAGTTGCACGCGCCGACATGCGGGATCGAAGATAACGGAAATTTTACGACAAACGGCCAAAAAGTCGACATCGAAGCTGGGAGTATTGGCGTCGTCGGAAGCGATACAAACAACGGCGGTGGCACCGTCACTTGCGGAGGGACGTCGGTAAATTGTCCCGTCACTGGCATTCCTCCGGCGACCGATCCCATGTCCTTCCTACCGAAGCCGGCTGTCGGAAGTCCAGTTAACTGGACTGGGACTCCGGTACCGGGGACGACGTACAACGCCACTACCATCAATAACACGCAGGTTGTGAACTTTCCGCCGGGCACTTACGTCTTCAATAACGGCTTGACGATTAATGCAGGCGCCACCGTTTGTAATCAAGTTGCCGCGGGGTGCACTGTGGGCGGATTGGCCAATAGCGGTGTGACGCTATATATCAACGGTGGGAACCTTACGATTAATGGAGCCGCTTCTGTAGAGCTTACGGCGCCGAACTCGGGGACGTACGCCGGAGTTCTTTTTTACCAAAATCCCAGCGACACTTCGGTTGCCAAGATTGATGGTACCAGCGACTCGTATTATCAGGGTGGTCTCTATTTTCCGGGAGCGGAACTCGATTTTGGCGGCACCAGTTTCACCAATGCTACGGCAAAATATACGCTAATTGTCGTGAACGATCTCAAACTCAATGGGACCGCAACCGTCGTACTAAAGTCGGACTATTCAACGCTTCCCGGTGGGGTCTCGATTATCGAGAATGCAGTATTGGTCGAGTAGCACATGAGCCACAACGAGGAACCATGAGCGTCACACATCTTACAACAAACCGTGCTTTTGGCGTGCCAAGGTCGTTTCGGCAGTCTTCGCAATCTGGTCAGAGCCTTGTCGAATTTGCCATAATGTTGCCGCTTCTTTTGTTGCTGGTGCTTGGTGTGATAGAGATCGGACGGTATGCCTACGTCGGTATACTTGTTGGCAATGCGGCACGCGCCGGCGTGGCATACGGATCGCAATCCCATATTACTGCGGGCGATATCACCGGAATCACAGCCGCCGTAAACAACGATTACCAGAATAATGGGAATTTTCGGGATAATAATAACAACGTTATAACGGCTTTGACCGTTACTAAAGCCTACGATTGCGGCTGCGATAACTCCGGCACGATTTCGGTCGTCGGTTGTAACACCGTTTGTCCCATCGGACAACATTTAGTGGTGTCCCTACAAGTTACGGCTTCCGGCAATTTCAGTTCTCTGTTTAGATACCCGGGAATTCCGACGCCGCTCAGCGTCTCTCGCACGGCTACGATGCGGATTGGCACATGATCAGAGGGCAACTCGAATCCGTGCGTCAAACTAAGCGCAGTCATTCGTCCGTTTGGCTGACAATGCCGCGACTTACCCGGAGGATGACGCAGCAGGGCGCCAGCTTGGTTGAATACGCTTTTGTCATACTAATTTTCATGTCTATGCTTTTCGGGGTCAGCGGTTTTGGTCATATGCTTTTCGTCTACCATCATATCAACAACGCCGCGAAGGAAGCGACCCGATACGCCTCGGTTAGAGGCTCTACATGCAACACCGACGCCAACGGCGGCAGTTGTCAGGCAAGCAACTCTGCTTCCGGAATTTCCGGACCCACAACGGCCGCCGACATACAAGCTTTTGTGACGAGTATTACTCCCTCGAGCATCGAGACCAGCAGGCTCGTCGTGCCCACTACTAGTGGTACTTATTTTTGTGGCGTTAATGGTTCTGCGTGTTCGCCGCCTATAACAACCGCTCCGGCAAGTTGCAATACAAATGCCACCGCCAACGACGCTCACTGTACGGTCAAGGTCACAGTAGCTTACGCCTACAAGTTTATTTTTCCGCTTCTCCCGAGTCCTACGACAACGACTGCGCCATGTACGCAGCCTGGATTCTGCCTGTCCAGCACTTCCCAGATGGTCATCGTCCACTAGAGGACGCTTCCCTGGCAGTTTCCCGTTGCGCACTGAGAGAGTTGTATATACTTGGTATGCAAACGAGTCCAATGAGGCGGAGTATCTCGCTCGATGTCCTTCGCGGCTTGGCCGTCCTACTGGTCATCGGACGCCATTACGAATATCGATGGCTTTGGTACAAAATAGGCTGGTCAGGTGTCGATCTGTTTTTCGTCCTTTCCGGGTATCTCATTGCTGGATTAATCTTCCGCGAATTCCAACAAACAGGAACGATCGATCTGAAGCGATTCTGGATCCGTCGTGGCTTCAAGATTTATCCAGGCTTTTACGCGATGATCATATACGTAATCGTTTATTACCTAGGCTTGGGCAAACTAACGTTCCACATTTTCTCGGATCTGTTTTTTTTGCAGGACTACATTACTCCGATCGCGTCGCATGGTTGGTCACTCGGCGTCGAAGAGAAATTTTATTTCGCGTTGCCCATCTTACTTCTGGTGCTAATACGCACACACAAGAAATCCACTGACCCCTTCTCAGCTATTCCCTACCTCTTCATTTTATTCTTCGTTGTCTGTCTGGTTCTCCGAATAAACGCTGTGGCTGGACGAAGCCCGTGGGATGAAATCTACCGTCCCGCGCATTTGCGCATGGATTGTCTTTTTGCGGGTGTGTGCATTGGATATTTTAAAGAGTTTCGGCCGGAAGCTTTCCGTCGTATTGGCAGCCTTCGTCTTTGGATTCCCGCCACTGTATTGCTCGCGCCCATAGCAATTTTCGACCTGGATACGCCAGCGATGGTGACGTTCGGTTTTTCTGCCGCGTCGCTGGGCTTTGCGAGCCTTGTCCTTTGGTTGGATAATCGGACACTTCCCGATTGGCGCTTTTTCGCTTGTGTCGCTTGGATCGGAAGATACAGCTATCCAATCTATCTGTGGCATCTAATCGTGAAGTCGAAGCTCGGTTATTCTGAGGCAAATTGGGGATTAGTTTCGCTGCCATTTTATGTAGCAACGTCGATCGGTGTTGGATGGCTAATGGGCTATCTCGTTGAGGCGCCGTTTCTCAAACTCCGGGACAAGTTTTTCCCGGCAAGAACCTCAGGTTCGATTCCATCACTTGCAGCGTCCCCATACCTAGAGAGTGCCAGCCGCGATGCCACTGCCGATGATCAGGCACTTCCCCGTCCGCTTTGTGCGCGCCCAGAATGATCCACTTTCTGGAGCTATCACGAAGTCTCCGTTTTTCGCCCGAAATCCTCGCTTTTAGAATGAAGTGCTCCGATCTGTCTGTGCCAGCTTGACCTCGCGATCGCGTCCAGCGCGACCGCGATCACTTCGTACTTAGTTCGCAATTGTGACGAAGGATCGCGCTTCTGATGCACCACGACTATCCAAATCCGGATTTGGCCGCCCTGATTGGCTGATTCCGCCGCTCCGCGCCTAATGACTAATAAAGCGGATTTCCAACATATGTGAGACTTAGCCAATCGCTTTGGTCGGACCCAAACTTCGGCTCAGGCTAATATCGAGCTTTCCGCCAGTTCCGTAGTCTCCTTCGATAGCGCCAACGCCAGGAGGCCTTCGAAGATTGGCCTTCCCGCAAGGCCTCTGCCGTAGCCCGATTTCGAATCGGTATAGCACTTTGGGGCCATTTAGCCCAATTCGCCCGTTCCGTCCACTAAAGGAGACCTAGTTACCCTACGGCCCTGTTCTCCTGTACCTCTTCCGCCTTTCCTGACCAACTAAGTCACACGATTCCAATCACATACGGGTCTAGTCTTCCCGACAGAGTGGCTTCTAACTTGCTTCCAGTAGAGCGAGCTATCACTACCGATGAGCGAACATCAGAAAGCACTTCCCATAAATTGCGCAACGGCCGAACTGTCGCGACCCCCATCTAACGTCGATCTGACAGATCGGCTCCCCTCAGCCAGCCACACTGCCACGACGTCGACGAAACTAAGGGACGCCCTAAAATGGTGTTTTTCTTTCCCAGTAATGCTTGCCGTATGTCTGGTCGGTCGTGTGTTCTACGAGGGCCGGGGCTTCTCCGTGGACCCGGACCTTTGGTGGCACATCAAAATCGGCGAAGATCTTCTTCGCACGCACCACTTGCCCACCTCAGACCCCTATTCCTGGACGGTAGCCAGCCAGCCATGGATTGCCTACGAATGGCTTGGTGACGTCGCGTTCGCGCTGGTGCACAGAGCCGGTGGACTGCTCGCATTGGATATATTTCTGATTGTCCTTGGATCGCTCATTATGCTCACGATTTATGCCCTGGCATCGTCGCGAGCGGAAAATTCAAAAGCCGGATTTGTATCGGCTGTAATCCTGAGCACACTAGCCTTTGGATCATTCAGTATGCGTCCACAGATGTTTGGTTATCTGTTTTTGGCGTTGACCTTGCTGATTCTCCTCCGGTTCAGGAAAGGTGTCTCTTGGCCTGTATGGACCCTGCCAGCGATCTTTTTGCTTTGGGTGAACACACACGGTTCATTCATTATTGGTATTGGCGTTATAGGCCTTTATTTGTGCGCGGGTCTTTGGTCCTTTCGTTTGGGGCAGCTTGAGGCCGTGGCCTGGACGCGCAAACAGCGTCTGGAACTCGAGGCAGTTTTTCTCTTGTGTCTCGCAGTATTGCCCATTACTCCTTACGGAACGAAGCTGGCCGTTTATCCGTTTGACATGGCGTTTTCCCAGCCGCTAAACGTGGCCAACATCATGGAATGGAAGCCTATGCCCTTTGATATGGCCGGCGGGAAAATTTTCCTCGGGCTGGTCGTAATCTTTTTCCTGCTTCAGCTGTTCTTTCAATTTACCTGGAAGTTTGAAGAACTGGCATTGGCTGCTGGCGGGACTGTCATGGCATGCGTGCATGTTCGCTTCGTATTGCTCTTTGTGCCGTTCTTCGCACCGCTGTTTGCGGCGATGCTGGCACGGTGGATCCCTCCATACCGCAGAACAATCGATAAATTCGCGTTGAATGCCCTATTGATGACTGCGGTTCTTGTGGCGATGGTTCATTACTGGCCCACCCAAAAATCATTGGAAGACAAAGTCAGTCAGAAATATCCTTCCGGAGCCCTGCAATACCTCAGGGAACATCCGGTTTCTGGCAAGTTGCTAAACACTTATGGCTACGGTGGATACATGGTTCTGGCGGGAACGCCAACATTCATTGATGGAAGAGGAGATCTCTTCGAACGCGGAGGCGTTCTCGCGGACTATCTTCATATTATGCATTTTGTGCCAGGCGCATTTGGCGTACTTCGAAACTACCAAATCTCCGTATGCTTGTTGGATCGCGATGAACCATTGTCTACTGTGCTTCTGGCCTCCCCTGATTGGCGGCGCGTATATTCGGACCGTACCAGCGCAATTTTCGTTCGACAAACTCCGAACAAATGACTTCCACTGCTCCTGAATTGTCGGCTCCTCCGCGAAGGCGCCACCGTTTGCGCTTTTTGATTTTGTCAATCATCATCCTAGCGTACATTTTTATGGTCTTGTGGTTGCAGCCTGCAAACTTTTTTGGTTTGATGCAGGACGATTCTATTTACTTCAGTTCTGCAAAAGCGATCGCAGCCGGCCAGGGTTACATCCTTCCCAGTCTTCCGGGCACCCCTCGCGCGACGAAATACCCAATCCTGCTGCCATGGTTGCAGTCCTGGATCTGGCGGCTAGACGCGGATTTTCCACGAAATATGAAGTACGCGGTGGCACTCAATCTTGCGTTCGGCGTCTTGTTTATCCTATTAGCGCATTCTTTTTTATGCAGACTCGACAGTCTGTTGGATTGGGAAGTGTTGGTTCTTGTTTTTTTTTGTGCGCTCCATCCCACGTTTGTCTTCTATTCTGTGAACGTGATGAGCGATGTCCCATTTGCTGCGCTCATTCTCGCTGCTGTGCTCTTGGCGGAACGCGCGCGACGAAGTAAAACGGCGGGCTCTCTGTGCCTCCTTACGGGGCTTGTGGCATGCCTAGCGGTATTGATGAGACTTGCAGGCCTGCCAATCGCGGCCGGGATTGCATTGGCGCTATTTCTGCGGCATTCCTGGCAAGGAGTAGCCCTTTTCGCCGCTGGCTTCTGCCCAGCTATCCTAATCTTAGCCAACTCGTGGTTCGCAGAACCCAGTCCGGCCCCACACCCCTTCTCGTCGAGCCTCCCGGGGTGGACGCAAACCTGGTTGTATTACACAAGCTATCGTGGGTTTCGCGGTTTGGAAGGCCATTCCTTCACTTTGCTTTTTAACCAGGCTCTCTACTTTCTCTTTGGAATTCCCGATTACTTTCTTGCGCCACTTTCCCACCATAACATTGTTTTTTGGCTGCTCTCGGCGGGCCTGGCGCTCGGCTTAACTCTATTTGCCCTTCGCAGTGCCGACTTTTTTCGCGTTTTTGGATCGCTGGGTTTTGCATTAGCGCTTTACGTCCTGACGCTTCTTTTGTGGGATTATCCTGCATGGGATCGTTTTCTGCTTCCATTCTTACCATTCCTCGCGGCGGTAATGTGGCTTGGAATACGGAACAGTGCGGAAGCCTTGCGTCGCACTTTCAATGACCGACGGCAATCTGACAGCGGAACTCTTATTACCTGCATAGGCTTGGGCATAGCGCTTGTCATTTTCGTTGCTGCGATCGCCTGGAATTTTGCCATTACCGGCAGAGAGGCGGCTATTCTTCTTTCTAACAAGCGTGGTGCTGCGCTCAATGACAGGTTTGAAGCCTACGCCTGGTTAAACGAACATTCGGCCGTTAATTCGCGAATCATCGCTAGTGAGGACGCATACCTGTTTCTTGCCACCGGCAGGCAATCGTTGACGTTTACAACTATCCCGGCGGCTGATGTGTATGACCGCAAACGGCTGCTCAGTGATTTGGACCACCTCACTGATCCGGCGAGAGCTGTGAATGCCGCTTATTGGCTAACATTCGACGATGAAGCAGAGAGAGAAGTAATCGCCGTCAGGCCGGCTCTTATTAGCCGGATGCGGGAATGGGAGTCAAAACTGCCTCTGGTCTTTCGTAGCTCCCACGGTATTGTCCGAATCTACGGCCTCGCGTGTCTGGACGCAGAACAAGCGGCCTGTCAACCTTCGCCTGTGACCAACTAACTGCCGACGCCAGTAATGTCTACAAATAAGGAATCCGGATGTGCACGGGAGGTGACTGGCGGGGTTCCTGCCAGAGTGACCCCTTCCCAGCGCAGCGCTACCCGTCAGCAACTTACACAAAATAAGATACTTAAGTTTACTGACCAGGCGTAACGAGAGTGGCTCTTAGGATGCTCTATCTACGTGGAAAGCGGTATTTCCCTGCACCGCAGAACTCAGATCACTCGAAAGGAACACCTATGAAGAACTTGATGATTCGCCTCTGGAAGGAAGAGGAAGGCCAGGACTTGACAGAGTATGCGCTTCTGTTGGTTCTGCTGTCCCTCGCAGCGGTCGCCGGACTGGGTACACTCGCAAGCGCAATCAGCGATGCCTTCGGCAACGCCGCGAATAACCTCGCCGGCACCACGTAATTCGGGACCAGCATTTTGCGGAATGTGAACTGGCCGCTGAGATCACAAAATTGGCGGCCAGTTCCGTTCCAATACGAATAGGAAATTACAAGTAAAGATAAACAATAACGGTTCGAGTTTCGTGTAAGGATGAGAAATGGAAAGCGTGATCGCTAGCTTGTGGGAAGAAAGAGATGGCCAGGACCCGTGGTCTCGCTCTCCTATGCAGCGATTGCCGGACTAAAGACATTGGCAAGCGCGACCGGCGACGCATTTGGCAACGCTGCTCAGAATTGCACCAACACGTAAGTGAGCTCATTTTCTATGCACGCAGCGCAAATTATCTGGATTCTTACGCTAGCCCTGACCGTTTCCGCGGCTTTTTTGGATTGGCGTTCGCGTCGTATTCCTAATTGGCTGACCGTACCCGGCCTTCTATCTGGCGTAGTCTTGCACACCGTGATGCATCGATCGCACGGTATGCTGTTTTCTTTAGAAGGAGCGGCACTGGCGTTGATCCTCTTACTTCCGTTGGTTTTGCTCCGCGCATTGGGCGCGGGTGATTGGAAACTCATGGGAGCGGTGGGAGCGTTTCTTGGCCCCATACTTTTTTTATTTGTTTTACTTGGGAGCATTTTTGCGTCAGGAATTATGGCATTAGTGCAAGTGTATCGGGTCGGTCGGGTGGCAGAGACGTTTAGAAATATGATCACGCTCGTAAAGGGGTTCTTCGCGTTTGGATTGAAGAAGAATCCCCAGATATCGCTTGATAACCCGCGGCTGCTGAAATTGCCGTTTGGCGTTGCCGTTGCCGCTTCTACAATCGTCTGCTTCTGCGCGGCTCACTGGCGCGTCTAGAGAGCCATTTTTTAATGCGTCTTTTTGCGAGCTTACTGCTAGGGAGAGCTTACACATGAATACGAATCGCCTGCTGGTCGGCCTGGTCATCGCGCTGGTGATCGCATTCCTGCTCAGCAGCTTCGTTTACAAGCAGTTCCAAAAGGCCTCAATAGTGAAACCGACATCGACGCAGAATCTGGTGGTTGCGGCCGTGCCGCTCCCATTGGGAACCCGTCTTGACGCTTCGAATTTGCGCGTTATTCAATGGCCCGCCAATCAGCCGGTCGCTGGAATGTTTTCGCGCATTGAAGATGTTGCGAACCGCGCCATCGTTACGCCGCTTGCAGAGAATGAAGCGGTGATAGAAGGCAAGTTGGCTCCGAAAGAGTCCGGAGCTGGACTCTCCGCGACGATTCCCGAGGGAATGCGCGGCGTGTCAGTTGCGGTCAATGAAGTAGTCGGCGTAGCGGGATTCGTCATACCTGGCACGATGGTCGACGTGCTCGTTACCGGAAGAATCGTGAGCAAGGATGGCGGGCAAGGAGACGTCACGCGTACGATACTCGAAAATATTCGGGTTCTCGCGGCTGGGCAAAAGGTGCAACAAGATCGTGAGGGCAAGCCACAGACGGTCGCAGTCATTACGCTGCTGGTCACGCCTGATGAAGCTTCGAAGCTGACCATGGCCGCGAACGACGGAAAGATTCAACTGGCATTGCGTAATACCGTAGACGCCAAGAAAAAC
>Ga0137379_10006674_pt1 | contig 10956 bp, 8 predicted proteins | sample SagtaG_18_FD_104812 | JGI IMG/M metagenome (GOLD analysis project Ga0137379, IMG submission 104812) | Vadose zone soil microbial communities from Sagehorn Ranch, Mendocino, California, USA - Sage2_L_80_16 metaG | ecosystem: Environmental > Terrestrial > Soil > Vadose zone | place: USA...
ACGCTTGAGAACCTCCACGAAGTGAGCGTTCCTGCGTTCGCCCGTGGAGACGTGGGTTTGCCCTCCCCTGCGCGCCGTTCGCCCATAGCGCTGCCTGTATTGACGCGGCGTCCACCAGTAGCGGCGCAAGCGCCTGACTTCGTGCGCAATGTACTCGGCCCGATGATAGCCGGGGATGGTGACGCACTCCCCGTCAGCGCGCTGCCGCTGGATGGCACGTACCCCTCCGGCACCGCCCGCTGGGAGAAGCGCAATATTGCCCTGGAACTGCCCGTCTGGGACCCCGATATCTGCATACAGTGCGGGAAGTGTGTGATGGTTTGCCCGCATGCCGTCATCCGTCAGAAGGTGTACGACCCTGCGAGGCTGGAGGGAGCTCCCGAGACGTTCCTGTCGATGGATGCCCATTTCAAAGAGTTCCCCGGCATGAAATATTCGCTGCAGGTTTCGCCCGAGGACTGTACCGGCTGCGCCCTGTGCGTAGAGGCGTGTCCCGTCAAAGACAAGCGTCAAGTAGGGCATAAAGCCATTAATATGGCTGACCAACCGCCTTTACGCGAACGCGAAAACGCCAACTGGGAATTCTTTCTTACGCTGCCCGACGTGGATGCAACGCATCTCAACGTGGGAGCGATCAAAAACTCGCAACTTCTGCCGCCGCTGTTCGAGTTCTCGGGCGCGTGTTCAGGATGCGGCGAAACACCCTATATCAAACTGGCTACGCAGTTGTTTGGCGACCACATGATCGTCGCCAATGCCACGGGCTGCTCATCGATTTACGGCGGCAACCTCCCCACAACACCCTGGACGGTCAACCATGAAGGCCGCGGCCCAGCCTGGTCCAACTCGCTCTTCGAAGACAACGCCGAATTCGGCCTGGGCATGCGCCTGACGTTGGATAAGCAGCAAGAATACGCATCTGAGCTGGTTGCGCAATGCGCGGAGATCGTGGGCGAGGAACTGGCGCAAGCCGTGTTGCATACGGATCAATCCAGCGCGGCAGGCATTACGGCACAACGCGAACGCGTTGCTCTACTCAAGCAGCATCTCCAAAGCTACGTAGGGACTCGATTTATCGCGTCCCCGGATGCGGCGCCCCTGGTTGCGCGCGCGCAGAACTTGCTGAGCGTGGCCGATGCCCTGGTGCAGAAAAGTGTCTGGATCATCGGCGGCGATGGCTGGGCCTACGATATCGGCTTCGGCGGCCTCGACCACGTGCTGTCCTCCGGGCGCAACGTCAACGTGCTCGTGCTGGATACGGAGGTTTACTCCAATACGGGAGGACAGGCATCGAAATCTACGCCGCGAGCGGCAGTAGCAAAATTTGCAGCGCGCGGGAAAGCAACGCCAAAGAAAGATCTGGGGATGCTGGCAATGGCCTACGGCAATGTGTACGTGGCTCGCGTAGCCATGGGCGCCAACGACCAGCAGACACTGCACGCCTTCATCGAAGCCGGGGCGTACGACGGACCATCCCTGATCATCGCCTACAGCCACTGCATCGCCCACGGCATCGACATGCGCAAGGGATTGGAACAGCAGAAGCTGGCAGTGCAGTCAGGATACTGGCCATTGTATCGCTACAACCCGCTCCTGGCAGAGTCGGGCAAAAACCCATTTATCATCGACTCCAAAGCGCCAACTATCCCGCTCGAGCAGTATGCCTACAACGAAACGCGCTACCGTATGCTCGTGCAGAGCAACGAGGAGCGGGCTGAAGACTTGATGAAGTTAGCTAAACACGACATACAGGAGCGCTGGGACAGGTACCACGAAATGGCAGAAAGTCACGCGCTCACAGAAGGAGTGTCCCATGCCTGATCTGACAACAACCTATCTGGGTCTGAAATTGAATAATCCCCTGGTGGCCTCGGCCTCGCCACTCTCGAAGAAGGTGGATACCGCGCGCCGCCTCGAAGACGCGGGAGCTGCCGCCGTCGTGATGTACTCCCTGTTCGAGGAGCAGATCACCCACGAGAGTCATGAACTCGATCATTTCCTGGAGCGCGGCACGCACTCCTATGCCGAAGCGCTGAGCTATTTTCCCGACTTAGGCTCCTACAACCTGGGGCCAGAGCCGTACCTGGAACACCTGCTGCGCGTCAAAGACGCCGTGGACATACCGGTCATCGGCAGTCTGAACGGCATGTCCACGGGCGGTTGGGTGCAATACGCCCAGAAGATCGAACAGGCGGGGGTCGATGCCCTTGAGCTGAATATCTATTATCTGCCGGTCGACCCGGACCTGAGCAGCGCTGAGTTGGAGGATGAGTATGTAAACCTGGTGCGGGATATCCGGGCAACGGTCAAGATACCCATTGCGCTCAAGCTCAGCCCCTTCTTCACAGCACTGCCTCACGTCGCTAAACGCTTCGTCGAGGCCGGTGCCAATGGACTGGTGCTCTTCAACCGCTTCTACCAGCCCGATTTCGACCTGGAGGAGCTAGAGATCGTCTCCAATCTAGAATTGAGCAGATCCTATGAATTGCGGCTCCCCCTACGTTGGATCGCCCTGCTCTATGGACGGATCGCGGCGGACCTTGCCCTCACCAGCGGAGTACACGATGCAATAGACGTGCTCAAGGCAATGATGGCGGGAGCAAGCGTGGCTATGACCACCTCAGCGCTGCTGCAACACGGCATTGGCAGGCTGACGCACATCCTGACGGACATGCAAGAGTGGATGGAGGAGCACGAGTACGAGTCCATCGACTATATGAAGGGCAGTATGAGCCAGCGCTACGTGGCTGAACCCTCCGCCTTTGAGCGCGCCAATTACATGAAAGCTCTAAATTCATATGACCGCTATTTGCCGTAGCATAGTGTATAATATCGTAGGGGCCACCCTCGGGTCGCCCTCGGTCTTGTGGATGCCGTCTCCCTCGGAGACCGACCGCCCGAAACTCAGCTTTTCTGTACTGACAACATTATGTCACTCCTAAAATGGAAAGGAAGATCGTCAACATGAAGTACACCGTGAGATATGATCATGTCTTAAAAGAGTATGAACAATCCATTTCCCGCCAAAGGTTTCGCTCGCACCCCTACCGTTGGGTAGGAAAATGGATCATCGGTAGAATCGTATTCGCATTATACATGGGAATACGCGCTGCGCTCTTCATCGGGTATTATGATATCTACCTCCCCTGGCATTATAGCTAATCTCGTCCTGTCATTCTGAACGCAGTCCTGTCATTCTTCACTCCGTTCAGAATCTGCTCAGATGAAATACACCTCTTCAATACCTTGTAGATGTCGTTCATGCAATCCTCCTATAAGGAGAAAAAACCATGTCCTACGAACTCATCGAACTGCAATACGAAGGCGATTTCGCCACCATCACTATGAACAACCCGAAGCGCCGCAATGCGCTCTCACTCAAACACATGCTTGAATTGACCGGCGCCTTTCGCGAAGTTGGGGAGAGTCCTGTGCTCGGGGTAATACTGGCCGCGAACGGTCCGGCCTTTTCCGCCGGGCACGACTTTGCTGACATGGTGGGCCAGGACCTCGTCGCCATGCGCCACATGCTAAGTGTCTGCGCCACCTTAATGGAAACGATTCAGACGATTCCACAGCCGGTGCTTGCACGCGTGCATGCCATTGCCACTGCCGCGGGATGCCAATTGGTGGCAACGTGCGACCTGGCCGTCGCCTCCACAGAAGCGGTCTTCGCGACGCCCGGCGGCAAGGGCGGCTGGTTCTGTACCACGCCCATGGTAGCCGTTGGTCGCAATATTGGGCGCAAACGGGCGCTGGAAATGGCGCTGACGGGCGACACCATCGACGCGCACACTGCTGCAGATTGGGGATTGCTCAACCGGGTGGTTCCTGCCGATCAACTGGTGCAGGAATCGCAGCGCTTGCTCGAGGCGGCGACGCGCGGCAGCTTCATCTCTAAAGGCATCGGCAAGCAGGCATACTATGCGCAGATAGATATGCCACAACACCAGGCCTATGCCTACGCCACGGAAATAATGGCCGCGGCATCCCTGGTGCCCGATGCCCAGGAGGGAATGCACGCGTTCTTAGAGAAGCGTAAACCCCATTTTAAACATCCTTCCTGATCGACAGGTGTCTGAAATAGGTGTTGGCCAACAAACCGTAGGGGCCGATTTATCGCGCCCAGCGCCGATTTATCGGCCCCTCACCTTCCAGATCGGGGTCGGGACTCCGCCTCGTGGCACATCGTTTGAAGAGGTGACGCAAATTGCATATCTCCTGGTGAAAACGGGTCTAGGCGTTACACAAAACAGCGCAAACCGTTCCAAAATCAGGGGACTAACGCAGCCATGGTATGATTTCATACCGCTTCGCGCTGCAAAACTCGCTCAACGCGAACAGTCTATTACCTGGAACAAATAAATATAACAGGTTGGTATTAAAGTAATGGCGGATCAACAGCAACTTCGCATCCTCAGAAAAGGGACTCTGGCCTGGAACACGTGGAGAGTGAAACAAGGGGAGATGCGGAAATTGCATCCCGACCTGAGCGGGGCGCGCCTCATCAAGCTAAACCTGGCAGGGGCCAACCTCAGCAAGGCAGACCTCAGTGGTGCCAATCTCAGCGGCGCCAACCTCCACGGCGCGAGCCTGAACGCAGCCAACCTCAGCATAGTAAACCTCAGCAGGGCCGATCTTAGGGGCGCCAGTTTTCACGGCGCAAATCTCAATGCCATAAACCTCAGCGAGACAATTCTCGATGGCGTCGATCTCAGCGGCGCCTATCTTTATCAAGTAGATCTCATGGGCGCTTCCCTCAGAGACGCCCTACTCCGCGCGACGAAACTCAACGGCGCAAATCTCTGCAAGGCTGATCTTGGCGGCGCCGACCTGACAGGGGCAAACCTCAGCGGCGCGGACCTGCGGAAAGCCAATCTCGAAAGGTCGAAGCTCGCGCAAGCCGATCTCAGGAAGGCAGACCTGCGGGAAGCGAACCTCAACGGTGTAGACCTGGCAGCAATGAATCTTACCGGAGTGAACCTGAGCGGGATGAATCTTGCAGGCGCGCAGCTTATTGGGGTGGTCCTCAGCGGAGCCAGTCTCATCGAAGCAAATTTCATGGGCGCCGACCTGCACGGAGCGGACCTCAGTGGCGCTGACCTGAGGGGAGCCAACCTGGCGAGGGCAGGCCTGAGCAGCATCAACCTGAAAGATACCCTGCTAAACGGCGCCGACCTCAGCCTGGCGGACCTCAGCGGCGCTGACCTCAGTAGAGCAGACCTCAACCTGGCTAATCTCAGTGGCGCCTATCTCAGCAACATCAACATGAGCGGGGCCAATCTCTTTGAGACAAACCTGAGCGAGGCGCGTCTCAATGGCGCGGATCTGCGCGATGCGCAATTGGACGGAGCAAACCTTGCTGGCGCCAACCTCAGCCAGGTGAACCTGGGTAGTGCCAATCTCAGTGGTATCAACCTCAGCAGCTTCATCTTGAGTGGCTCCAACCTCAGCGGGGCCAATCTCGTCGGAGCGAATCTGAGCCGCGCCAATCTCAACGAAGCAGACCTCTTTACGGTTCAGGCGCGCGGAGCCGTCCTCTGTTATGTCTCCCTCTGTCGCGCCAACCTCAGAAGAGCAGATTTCAGCAAGGCTGACTTCAGAGAGGCCAACCTGGACAGCGCTAACCTGAGTGGCAGCATACTCTATGGAGCCAATCTCAGCCAGGCCAACCTGAACGAGTCCAACTTGAGTGATGCGAACCTCAGCCAGGCCAACCTGAACGGCGCTCGTCTGAGCGGCGCTGATCTCAGCCGCGCCAATCTCAGCGAGTCAGATCTCGTTGGAAGTGACCTGTATATGGCGTACCTCAGCAGAACAGACCTCAGCGGCGCTAACCTCAGCGGCGCCGACCTGAGAGGCGCTAACTTGAGCGGCGCTATCCTCAGCGGCGCCAACCTCAGCGGCGCGCTTTTGCAAGGAGCGCAACTCAATGGAGCGCTGCTGATTGAGGCGGAAATTCACCCGCTAAAAAAGAAACCTTCAAGCGTCTAACTCAATGAACCTGAGTCCCTGTTGCAAACTTAAAGAAAAACGTGGGGTTAACACGTCTCGATAGTGTACAATATGAGTAGAGACATTTCCCATCGGCTTTTCAAGTTGACCCACTAGTAGATACTGATAGGAGAAGCTCATGCCGGATCAACTTCCCGCGGGTCCATACCGCACTATATCGATCAATGATGGTCAGCAGGCTCCCTTCTACATCATTCCCTTTGACGAGCAGGGACTCTGCCAGGGCCCTTTAACACAAGCTCAAATGCTGAGCACCGTGCAGGTTGATTCCTACACCGATATCTTCATCTTCTCCCATGGATGGAATAACGATTGGAGCGCTGCGACCGGCCTCTATAACACCTTCCTGGACGGCTATATGAAGTTCTACCACGACCATAGGCTTACCTATGGCCGTCCCTTTCGGCCATTGATGATCGGCATTTTCTGGCCCAGTATCGCGCTGGTGTCGCCCTCGGAAAACGCTCCGGCTATTGCCGGCACTGATCCTCAGCTCACGGATATGCAGATCGCCTTAAATCTGCGAGAGGTGCAGTCGATCGCTGCGACCATCGCCAAAAATGATGTCGAGCGTTTCTATGCGCTGGCACAGCGAGGGTCTGACCTGAAGCTGGATGAGGCGCTGGAACTGGCGCGCATCATGGCTCCCATCTACAACGTCAGCAGTGATGAACTGCCCGATAAAGGGCCAGTTCCCTCTCCCGAAGAGACGGTGAAGATGTGGCAAACTATCGCTCGCATGGGTCCTTCAGCTGATACATCCGGCGCTTTCGGCTTTGCCAACGAACCGGCCAGCAGCCCTGAGGCCGCCGGCTTGCTCGATTTCCTGGACCCCAGGGAGATCATTCGCGGGGCTACCGTCTTACAAATGAAGGACAGGGCAGGGGTCGTTGGCGCGCATGGCGTCTGTTCACTGCTGCACGATCTCCTGACCAATAGCGGGTCGGCGCGGCTCCACCTGATTGGTCACTCCTACGGCTGCAAAGTCCTGCTCTCAGCACTGTGCTTCAAAGATATACCGCGGCTCGTTCACTCCATCCTGTTGTTTGAGCCAGCCGTCTCCTACCTCTGTTTTGCGAAAGACGCTACCGGCATGGGACAACCGGGCGGTTACCACCTCGCTCCGCAACGCGTAGAGGAACCTCTATTACTGACCTTTACTGCCAATGATATACCACTGAGGCAATTTTTTCACCTCGCCGTCAGGCGGCCATCTGATCTGGGCGATATGCAAATCGCTGGCGCGCCGCCGAGCCGCTACGCGGCGCTGGGCGGCTATGGTCCAGGCGGCGTCGACGATGAAAGCAAAGAGATTCCTATCAAGAGCGCCGGCGATCCATACAACCTGGGACCCGGCGCGCCCAGAATCTGTGCCCTGAACGGTTCAAATGTCATTATGGGCCACGGCGACATTAGCATCGAAGCAACCTGGTGGGCTCTTTTCGAGCAACTTGTGAACTAAACGTCCATAGTAGGGGCGATGCCTTGTGCTCGCCCTGTGACCTGGTGGGCTCTCTTTGAGCAACTTGTGAACTAAACAGGAAAAAAAGCAAATGAGCTGGCCTACAACACTCAACATTAATGCCTGGAACGGCGTAGCTCCCGCCTCCGCCTCCATTTCAGCGCAGGCCATGGATTGGGTCACCGGGACAAAGCAGTTGCGCGTCACTGACTCCCTGGCGCCACCCGATGATCCAGACCTGGCCGACTGGCGCAATCCTGGTGTCGGCTGGGGACTCATCCTGCCCGAACGCCCGGGGCTTACTCCCGTCCAACTGGCTACGGGGACAGACGCTCCCGAGCCAATTCGTCAATTGCTCAAAGAGCGTAACAATGCCCCCATCTTTCGCTATCGACCAGATTCTCCCGATCGCTTTACCCTGCTGCGCAATTACGCGGCAGGCAAAGATATCAGCATCGATCCCGCTATCCCGAGTGGAACACAAACAGATGCTTTGCCGCAGTACCTGCTCATTTATGGCTCACCCGCGGAGATTCCCTGGGATTTCCAGTATGTCTTGAATGCCACCTGCGCCGTTGGCCGTCTTGACCTGCAAGGCGATGCGCTGGCAAACTATATCCAGGCCTTGCTCAATAATTGGCAGCATGCCGCGTCACAGATCGACCAGGCAGTAATGTGGGCCGTAGATTTCGGCGCTGGCGATATTTCGCATTTAATGCGCAATGCCATAGCAGCCACGGTATACCAGGCATGGAGTCAGGATTCTGCATTGCATGACAAAGCTGTCTTTTTTGATGGTTCAACTCCTGGCAGCCTGGCCAACGCGGCCTCCCTGATCGCCGCCCTCTCCGCGAAGAAACCCGCGTTGGTGGTCACCACCAGTCATGGACAGACAGGGCCGCTTGGCGATCCTGCCGCGTTGAAGCAGAAGTTGGGCCTGCCGGTCGATCAAGATAACAAGACCCTGGAGCCTGAGCAGCTCCTGGCAACGTGGGAACCTGATGGCGCTATCTGGTACGCGCATGCCTGCTGCTCCGCGGGCAGCGACGCTGCCACAATCTTTGATGGCCTCGTAGATGCTGGCTCTCCCATTGACCAGGTGCTCAAGGGTGTCGCATCACTGGGCGCCCAGGTCGCCCCTCTCCCCACGGCATTGCTGGGAGCAAAAAAGCCGCTGCGCGCCTTCATCGGCCACGTAGAACCCACGTTTGACTGGACGCTCAGGCAGCCGTCCACGGGACAGTTTCTCACGAACAGTCTCAAACGTGTTTTGTATAACAAAGTGTACATGGCGCAGCCGATTGGCCTGGCCTTCCGCGAGTACTACCTGCCGCTTGGCGCCTTATCCATCCAGTACGATCGAGCTTTTCAGGACTTCAAGAACGGGAAGGAGACGCACGAAACAATGCTCTTCTGCCAGCTTGCCTCGCGCGACCTGCAGAGCATGGTCATCCTGGGCGACCCAACCGCCGTACTGCCACCCCTACCATAACGTCCCTCGTAGGGGCGACCCTCGGGTCGCCCGCCTCGTGGTCGCCCGCCAACCATGTCATTCTGAACGCAGTCTTGTCATTCTGAACGCAGTCTTGTCATTCTGAACGTAGTGAAGAATCTATAAGGAGTACCCACCCATGACACCCTCAGCCTGGACATGGATGATCTATATAGCAACCAATAATAACGTGGAACTCGCTGGAGAGCAGAGCCTGGCGCGTATGCGCGCAGCGATCGACCAGCCCGCCGAGCAGGTGCGTGTGCTCGTGCAACAGGCGACGCAGACCAGTTCCGTGCGCAGGATTCTGGGCGCGTCCCCAGAAGTCGTCAGCGACCTTGGTCAGTTGGACTCGGGCGATCCGGCTACCTTGATTGATTTCATCCGCTGGGCCGCGGCGACAGCGCCGGCACAGCGCTATGCCCTGGTCATCTGGAGCCACGGCTCCGGCTGGGAGCCGGGCGAGATGGAGCGCCTGGCGCAGCAGCAGCCCGCCAAAAAACCCGTCACCACGGCTGAATTGACCCAGCGAGGGGACGACGACGGACGCAAGGTTTTCTTCTCCACCACCATGCGCCAGATGCTCTCTCTGGATGAACCGCCCGACCGGGCCATCGCCTTCGACGATGGCAGCGGTCACTCGCTCGATACGATTGAATTAGGCAATGTAATAACCCAGGCAGCGCAGATACTCGGCCAACCAATCGACCTGCTCGGCATGAACGCCTGTTTGATGAGCAACATTGAGGTTACCTACCAGGTGCGCAATCATGCCCGTGTCTACGTGGCCTCCGAGGATCTGATGCCCGCGCAAAGCTGGCCCTACGATGATATTCTGGCCCGCTTGAAAGCGCAGCCAGACATCGACGCTGCTGCGTTGGGCAAGATGGTGGTAGAGCGCTATTGTGCCTTCTACAGCGCGCCCGTTTCTGGCCAACCACAACCAGGCGTCACCTTGACAGCTCTGCAAATCGCAGGAGTCGAGCCGCTAGCTACCGCGGTCCGCGCGTTTGCCGGTGCTTTACAGGTGAATATCGCGCAGCAGGTCAACGCCATCTGGGCAGCCCACAGCGCCGCTCATTTCTTCCCGTTCCGCCTCTATGACCTTGCCGGTTTCTGTCGAGCTTTCATCGCGCAGGCTTCCGCTGTTCCCGCCAGCGTAACCGCCGCCAATGCTGTCCTGACAGCATTAACCGATCCAGCATTTCTCCTGGCTGCCCAACACACCAGCCAGAACTACGACAACACTGCGGGAGTGACCACTTACCTGATTCCACCCCTGCCCGGTAAGCAGCTCTCACCCTACTATGCTGAAACAGACTACGCCCAGGCTACAGACTGGGGCAAATTCCTGGGCGCCTACTTTGCCGCCGTCTCGTAGGGGCGACCCTCGGGTCGCCCTCGTACCTCGCGGTCGCCCGTCCCCCGCCAACCCGTTGGAGACAGGAGCGCTCTATGCAATTCAAAAATATAGACATCGAAGTCTTCAATGCGCAACTCGTTCCCACCGCAGATAATCGCCGCGTGGGATCCTTTCAAGTGCGCGTTAAAAATTCTCCGGCAGGAGAGATGAAGATTGAACAGGCAGTGGCCATCGAATATGACGACAGGCAGTTGCAGGTGAGCTTGCAGCAACTCGAGCAGCGGGCCTTGGACCGGGCGGGTCTTGTCAAACTGGGAAGCGCGCTGGCGGGTTGGATGCTGCCGCCAAATCAGGCAGGAGCTAACACCGGTGTGCTGGAGTTGTATAAAGCCAGCCTGGACGGACTGCCTCAGGATATGGGACTGCGCCTGCGTTTGATGCTGCCCCCACAGATTGCGGCTCTGCCGTGGGAGTACATGTATATCGATCCTGCGGGTGGGGGTGATGGCATCGATGGCTTCCTGGCACTCAACGGCCGCGTCGCGATAGTGCGCTACGAAGAGATCAATGCGCCGCCCCTGTCGCCCGCGACGACGGGAACCGTCAAGGTGGTCGTGGCATTGG
>Ga0137379_10006675_pt1 | contig 10956 bp, 8 predicted proteins | sample SagtaG_18_FD_104812 | JGI IMG/M metagenome (GOLD analysis project Ga0137379, IMG submission 104812) | Vadose zone soil microbial communities from Sagehorn Ranch, Mendocino, California, USA - Sage2_L_80_16 metaG | ecosystem: Environmental > Terrestrial > Soil > Vadose zone | place: USA...
CGCGCGCTTTCGCGCGCGCTTCGGCGATCTCGCGACGCCCCTCGACGAGGCGGCGCACGAGACGGTCGCGTACGCGCGGGAACGGGTGCGCGTTTGAGAATCGCCCCGACACGGCCATGAGGGCCCCCCTCGCGCCCGCGAAGTGCCTTCGCCGGGCACCAGATGTCCCGCCGGAACAAACCGCTCACGGAACGCAGATCGCTCCCGACCCCTCCGACACGGCGAGGTTCGAGTAGGCCACGCCGATGGGGTACACGCCCGGTGCTCCCCGCAGACGCTCGCCGCGGCCTACCGATCACGCGTGCCACGGTCGCGTGGCTTCGCCGCGAGTGACAGGGGGCCATGGTGGGATCCCTGTCCTCGGTGACGCACGAGCTCGAATCCTGGCCGACTGGCGGCACCGGCGCCCTTGATCGGTGATGTGGCGACGCACATACTCTCCCGCAGACTGCACGCGAGCGAGGCCACTTCGATGAGCCACGATTTCGAAGAGCTGATGGACGAGATCGAGCAAGAGGCTCGGCGCGGCGGCCCCAGGACTTCCGCCGAGTATGCCGCATTCGGGGCTCACTACCGCCTCGCCCGCGAGATCTTCGACCTGCGCAAAGCAGCAGGGCTCACGCAGCGCCAACTCGCCGCGAGCTCGGGCGTTCAGCAGGCGGACATCAGCCGCATCGAGGCCGGCGACGCGAACCCGACGCTCGCCACGATCGCGGCCCTCGCGTACGCGCTCGGCGCCGAGGTCACGCTCGAGCGGCGAGCGGATCGTAAAGCCGTCGGGGAGCGGCAGCGCCGCGCTTCGAAGCGTCCCGCCAGTATTCGGCGCCCCGTGGCAGCAGCGGCGAGGATGGCATCGACATCGCACCGCTCTCGCGGCACCACGCCGACACGCTGACGACGGCGACCTCTGGTGTCTAGAGGGCCGACTCGTGCCGGGCGGCGCGCTTCACCTCGTCCACCCGCTCGGCCGCGCGATCCTGCTTCAGCTTCTTCATCCGCCGGCGGATGAGCTCGCGCTTCAGGCTCGACAGGTGATCGACGAAGAGCGTGCCCTGCAGGTGGTCGATCTCGTGCTGCAGCGCGATCGCGAGGAGGTCGCCCTCCGCGACGATCTCGAAGGGCTTCCCGTCGTAGCCGAGGGCCCGCACGCGCACCTTGTTCGCGCGCTCGACCTCCTCGGCCTCGCCGGGGATCGAGAGGCAGCCCTCGGTGTAGACGGTCGTCCCCTCGGCCTCGACGATCTCCGGGTTCACGAGGTGGATGAGCTTCTGCTCGGGCTGGCGAGGTGAGGTGTCGATCACGATGACGCGCTTCGCCTCGCCGACCTGTGGCGCGGCGAGCCCGACGCCGTCGGCCGCGTACATGGTCTCGGACAGATCGTCGAGCAGCCGGCGGATGCCGTCGTCCACCTTGTCGACCCGGGAGGCGACCTTCTTCAGCACGGGGTCGGGCCAGATCACGATCTCGCGAACCATCTCGTCGTTCCTCTCGAGCCGGTGATTTAACGCAGCCGGGCTCCGGTCGCACGCCGGGCCCCATCCCCCGTGCGGCTACTCCCCGAGGCCCCGCAGGTACTCGGACCGCAGCCGGTCGTCGGCGAGGACGTCGCGCGCGTCGGCCACCACGCGCTGGATCTCGTCCAGCCGGCCGAGCAGCCCGTCCTCGCGGAGCCCGTGGTAGCGGCGCGGATCGAACTCGCCCCGGAGCCGCTCGTGGGCCTCGCGGACCTCGTGCGGCGTGCAGAGCCGGCCCACGCCCAGGATGGTGAAGTAGTCGGCCCGCCGGACCTGGTCGAGCTTGTCCCGCACCCGGGCGAGGTCGATCGCGGCCGCCGCCTGGGCGGCGGGACGGCCGCCCTGGAACGTCCGGACGGCGAGCGCCCCGACGAGGACCAGCGCGGCGAGTGCCTGGCGGGTCGAGAGCGGATCGAGCGGGCTCGCCGCCTGGACCTCGTCCAGGGTCCGCAGGCCGTCGGCGAGCGCGAGGATCCGCTTCTCCTCCGGCGAGAGCCCGAGGTCGCCCGCGCCGGGGCCGGTGGGGATGCGGGAGAGGAGGGTCGCGTCGCCGCCGAGGACGGCGTCCACCTCCGGCGCGAGCCAGCGCCGCCGGACGCCCTCGACCGCGAGCTGGAGCGTCGTCCGCTCGAGCGAGGTGCTCTCGTCGGGCGGCACCTCGCCGGCCGCCCAGCGGAACCGGGCGCCCGCGTCGCCGAAGACGCCGAACACGACCTCCTCGGTGCGCCGGCGCACGAGCGTCGCGAGCTCCGCCGGCTTCACGAACCCGCGCTCCACCATCATCAGGGCGGCGCGCCGGGTCGAGAGCGGCGCCGCGGCGGCGGCGACGAGCCGGTGCTGCTCGCGGGTGAGGAGCCCGAGCCGGAGGGCGATCTCGTCCACGCGCTCCGCGGGCGCCGAGCTGGCCGCGCCGGTGACGCGCCCGTCCTGGAGCCAGATCGAGCGGACCGAGTCCCCCTCGAAGTCGATCCGCCCGCTCGCCTCCGCCCGCGCGGCGAGCGCGAGCAGGCGCGGCGCGGGGAGGTCCGAGAGGTTGCCGGCGCGGAGCTCCGGGGGCGGCGCCCGGATCGGCGCCGGCGCGAGCTCCTCGTCGGTTGCGGGCGGCGGGTCCTCGCCCGCGACGGGGGCGCGGCCGCGCAGGGCGGCGACGCGCCGGCGGGCGGACTCCTGGACGGGATCCGGCGCGGGATCCTCGCCGGGCGGGTGGTAGACCGGGACCTCGAGCGGCGGCGGCGTGGCGGCCGCGTCGCGCGCGCGCCGGTCCACGTCGCGGGCGAGCCGCGCGACCTCGGCCTCGGCCTCGGCGCGGCGGCGGGAGTCGTCCTCGCTCCGGCGGCGCAACGTCTCCATCTCCGTGCGGGCGCTCTCGATGGCGGCGCGGAGCTGGTCCTCGCCGTCGCGCCGGACCTCGTCGGCGGCCTGGGCGCGCTCGCCCGCGGCGCGCCGCTCCTCGTCGAGCTCACGCCGGAGCCGCTCCAGCTCGCCCTCCGCGCTCTCGCGGGCGGCCTGCTCGGCGCGGACGCGCTCGTCCGCCTCGCCCGCGCGGCGGGCCTCCGCCTCGGCGGCCCGGCGGATCTCCGCCTCCGCCTCCCGCTCCCGGACCGCGTCGGCCTCGGCGGCGCGCGCGGCCGCCGCCTGGACGCGACGCGCCTCGGCGTCGGCGGCGGCGGCGGCGCGAGCCTTCTTCGTGCTCTCTGCGGCGTGGGCGCGCTCGGCGTCCTCGGCCCGGCGGAGGATCGCCTCGAGCCCCGGATCGGCCGCCGGATCGAGGGTCGGGGCGTCGTGCGCCGCGGGCGCCTCGAGCTCGGCGAGGGCGCGGTCCGCGTCGGGCGCAGGCGGCGCGTCGAGGTCCGACAAGGACAACGGGTCGCCGGGGATGTCGAAGTCGAGCACGAGCGGCGGGCGCTCGCGGGCTGGCTCGCGGGCTGGCTCGCGGGCTGGCGCGCGGGTCGGCGCGCGGGCGGGAGCCGGCTGCGCGGGCCGGTCGGTCGAGGTCGCCGCGCCGCGGCGGAGCTCCTCGGCGCGTGCGCGGAGCGCGTCGGCCGCGGCCCTTCGGGCGGCCGGTGCGGACGGCCTCGCCGCGGCGGCGGCGGGGGCCGGGGCGGCGGCCGATGCCGCGGGGCCGGCGCGGAGCGCGGCGGCGAGGGCGTCGGCGAGCTGAGCCGGGTCGATCGGGCGCGGCACCTGCGCTGCGCCGCCGGCCGCGGCGGAGGACTCGCCGAGGACGACCATCGGGAGCAGGCTCGCGGCGCCGTCCTCCGCGAGCCGCTTTAGGGCCTGGCCGCCGTCGGTCGTCGCGGACACGACCAGGATCGCGGGCGAGGCGCGGCCCGCGGCGGAGACGGCGTCCACGGTGTTCGTCGCGAGGAGGGCCTGGTGCCCGGCACGCGCGAGGACGCGCTTCACGGCCGAGATTTCGGCGAGGTCGTCGTCGACGAGGAGGACGCGGGGCACGGGACCTCGATTATGGATCGCGAGTCGGCAGGGGACCAAGCCGCCGGTGGTTCGCCCGGCCGGCCGCTATCGCCCGGCCGGCGGCCGCCGCCTCTTACAGCATCGCGTGCGGGTCCATGTCGAACCGGACCTCGACGCCGCCGGGGGGCCGGCGCGCGATGGGGGCGAGCGCCCGATGTACGCGGAAGAGCGCCTGCGGCGTGGGCGCGCGGAAGAGGAGGTGCCACCGCGTCCGGCCCCGGATCCGCTCGATCGCCGCGGGGGCGGGGCCGAGGAGCGCGATCTCGCCCTGGAGCGCCGGCCGGGCGGCGCGCGCGAGCGCCTCCGCCGCCCGCGGCGCGGACGCCTCCGACCCCTCCACCCGGACGGCGAGGAGCCGCGTGAACGGCGGCCACCCGCGCCGGCGGCGCTCCACGAGCTCCTCCTCGGCGAACCCGGCGTAGTCGTGGTTCACGGACCGGGCGACCGCCCGGGTCGCGGGGTTGAAGGTCTGCACGAGGACCCGTCCCGCGTCCGCCCCGCGCCCGGCGCGCCCCGCGACCTGGGTGAGGAGCTGGAACGTCCGCTCCCCGGCGCGGAAGTCCGGGAGGGCGAGCGCGGTGTCGGCGAGCACCACCCCGACGAGCGTCACGCCCGGGAAGTCGTGGCCCTTCGTCACCATCTGCGTGCCGACGAGGACGTCGAGGTCGCGCCGCGCGAAGCGCGCGAGCAGCGCGGCGGTCTCGTCCGCGGTGGTCACCGCGTCGCGGTCGAGCCGCGCGATCCGCGCCCCGGGCACGGCCGCCCGGGCCGCCTCCTCCACCTGCTCCGTGCCGACCCCGACGCCGAACCGGACCCCGCCGCAGGCCGGGCAGGTCGAGCTCATCCGCTCGCTCCGCCCGCAGGCGTGGCAGAGGAGGACGCCGCGGCGGGCGTGGTGGGTGAGGGCGATGGAGCAGTCCGGGCAGCGCGCCTCCTCCCCGCAGCCCTCGCACACGACGAGCGTCTGGAACCCGCGCCGGTTGAGGAAGAGGATCGCCTGCTGCCCGGCGGCGACCGTCTCCGCGAGCGCGTCCACGAGCCGCGGGGAGAGGAGCCCGGGGGCGAGGTCCTGGCCCGGGCGGCGGAGCCGGCGGAGGTCCACGAGCTCGACCGTGGGCATCGGCCGGTCGTCGATCCGGGCCGGCAGCTCGAGCCGCCGGTACCGCCCGCGCCGGGCGTTCTCGAGCGTCTCGAGCGAGGGGGTCGCCGAGCCGAGGATCACCACCGCCTCCTCGTACCGCCCGCGCACCACCGCGAGATCGCGCGCGTGGTAGGCGGGACCGTCCTCCTGCTTGAAGGAGCTCTCGTGCTCCTCGTCCACGACGATCACCGCGAGGTCCTGGACCGGCGCGAAGATGGCGCTCCGGACGCCGACGCAGATCCGCGCCTCGCCGGCGCGGAGCCGCTGCCATTCGGCGTGCCGCTCCGCGCCCGAGAGTCCGGAGTGGAGGAGGGCGACGTCGTCGCCGAAGCGGGCCCGGAAGCGGCCGGAGAGCTGGGGCGTGAGCGCGATCTCGGGCACGAGCACGAGCGCCCCCTTCCCGGCCGCCCGCGCCCGCGCGATCGCCTGGAGGTAGACCTCGGTCTTGCCCGACCCGGTGACCCCGTGGAGGAGGAAGGTCGTGAACGTGCCGAAGGCGGCCTCGACCTCGACGAGCGCGGCCGCCTGGGCCGCCGTGAGCGGGGGCGCGTCCGCGGCGGCGTCGAGGAGCCCGGAGCGGGCGACCTTCGTCTCGCGCTCGAGCCGGACGAGGGCGCGCTTCGCGAGCGCGGCGAGCGCGGGGCGCCCGTGCGGGAAGGCCCGGCGCAGCTCCTCGAGCGGGATCCGGCCGCGCGCGAGGAGGTACTCGAGGACGGCGCGCTGGGCGGGCGCGCGGGAAAGCGAGGCGACCGCGTCCGCCGCGCCGGGCTCGGCGGAGGCGTACTCGACGCCGCGCCGCGCCGGCCCCTCGGTCCCGCGGCGGGAGTTGAGCCCCGGCGGCAGCGCCGCGCGGAGGAGCTCGCCGGGCGGCACGAGGTAGTAGTCCTCCGCCCAGCGGATGAGCTCGACGAGGCGGGGGGTGAAGGGCGGGACCGCGTCGAGGACCGCCGCGACGTCTTTGAGCTCGAGGCCGGGCGGCGGGCTCGTCGGGAACCCGACCACGTACCCGGTCGCGCGCGGGCTCCGGCCGAACGGCACCGCCACCCGCTGGCCGAGGGTCACCTCCGACGCGAGCGGCGCCGGCACGCGGTAGGTGAAGGTGCCGCGCACCGCGGCGGCGACGGCGACCTCGACGAGCACGCCCGCAGTCTAGCCCGTGCCGCCGACGCGAACCCGCCGGCCGAGTGGTCTCGGTCTCAGGCGCGCGGCAGGAACGTGCCCTTCGCGAGGGCGGTCGCGGTCCGGAAGGCGATGGCCGCGACGACGCCGTTCGCGACGACGAAGAGCGGCAGCGCGAGCGCCGCCGCGAACGAACCCGGCGCCGCGGACGCGACGCGCAGGGCCGCCGACGAGAGCGCCGCGACCGGGAACGCGAAGGACCAGAAGGACGCGCCGAACGGGACCTCGCGGAAGCGGAGGCCGAGCCGCACAAGGACCAGGGCGACGAAGAGGGACCAGCCGAGGAGCGCCCGCGAGGTGGGGTCCGCGCCGCCGCCCTCGAGCGCCTGCCAGGCCACGACCGCGAGGGCGGGCGGGGCGAGCTCGAGGCCGAGGAGCGGGCGGACCTCGGGCGGAAGCTCGCCCGCCGAGAGGTGGCGGCCGAGCAGGACCGCGAACACCACGATCCACGCGACGACGCCGGCGCCGAAGAGGAGCCGGCCGAGATCGCCCTGGCCGAGGGCCGCCGCCGCGGAGGCCGCGACGAGGTTCCCGACCACCGCCGGGACGTACATCGCGGGAGTGACGAGCCGCGGGTCGACCGCCGCGGTGAACCAGCGCCCGACGATCCACACGCCGAGGGCGAGCTGGGCGGCGAGCCCGATCCAGAAGAGGACCGCGGCCGTGTCGCGCAGGTGCGGCTGGAGGCCGGCGGCGACGACGAGGAGCGACGCCGGGGCGAGCGCGGCGAGGCTCCCGCCGACCGGGTGCTCGAGCTCCGCGACGAGCCGGTCCCGTGCCACCGCCGCCTTGACGCCCTGCGCGAGCGCGAGCGCGATCCAGAGGGCGGCGGCGAGCACGAGGAGGGCGGTCGCGGGCCAGGGCGAGACCGAGTAGGCGCGGGCGGCGGCGCGCCAGGCGGCGCCGAGCCCCGCGACGCCCATCGGGATCGTGAAGAGCGCGGCCGGGAGGCGGACGGCGAGGGCGCTTCCCGGTGGTGCGGCGGTAGGCATCGGTGGGTCCTCTCCCGCGGCGCTCTGCGGCCACGGCGGGAGCACCTTACCCCGGAGTGCGGGATCCGGTGAACGGCGCGAGCAAGCCACGTGCCTCGGCGAAGACGCGGTCGAGCGACGCGGCGAGGTCGTGCACGTCGTCCACCTCGACGAGGCGGGCGGTGGGCGTGCGCGCCACGAACTCGGCGACGTCGGCGAGCGGGACGGACTCGTCGCGGCGCGCGCCGACGCAGACGGTCGGGACGCTCACCGCCGGGAACGCCGGCAGCGTCCGCGCGTCCTCGAAGAACGTCCAGCCGAGGCGGCGCTCCCGGTTCGAGGCGAAGTGCATCGTCTCGAGCCCCTCGCGCCGCCACCGCTCGAGCTCCGCCGGCCCGAGCCGCGCCTCCCAGCGCTCGAAGAGCCGGAAGGCGGGGACCATGAGGAAGAGCTTCTCGACCGTCTTGTCGCGCGAGGCGAGGAGGGCGGCGAGGTAGCCGCCGAGGGAGCTCCCGATGATCGCGTGCGGGGGCTTCCCGCGGGCGAGCGCCGCGCGGGCGACCGCGAGCATCGAGGACGGCGAGGAGCGCTCGAACCCGTCCTCGCCGGGGGTGAGGTCGGGGACCTCCAGCTCCACGCCGAGCTCCCGGAAGCGGGCGGAGAGGACGCGCGCCTTGTGCGAGGAGGGGCCGGAGGCGAAGCCGTGGAGGTAGAGGAGCACGGGGCCGGAACCTAGCAGACGTCGCGGCGCGGTGCCGTGGCACGGCGTAGTCCTTTAGGTCACTCTTCTTGAATCCACGCTCAGTCGCGGCGCCGAGGTCCTCGTTCCGCCCGCACGGACGAGATCAGCCCATCGAGGAGGCGCAACGTGCGGCGCGACTCGCCCTTGAGGCGCCGGACGAGGCGCTTCAGCTCGGGTACTTCCGCGTACTCCTCCTCCTGCTCGGCGACGGCTCGGGCCAGCGCCGCTGCGGGCGTCGACGACAGCCCGAGAAGCGCGTCCGTGCTCAGGCCCAGCGCCGTCGCGAGCCGCACGAGCGTGTCGGCGCGAGGCAGCACGCGGCCGCGCTCCAGGCGGCCGCACACCTCGACCACGATGTCGGCGCGCTCGGCCAGCTCGGCCTGCGTCCACCCGCGGGCCTGCCGCGCGGCCCTCATCTCGCGCGCAAACGTCGCAGCGAGCGACTTCGACATGCGGGGATCCCCTCTCGACCGAAGGAGGGAATCTTCTAGAGCGTTTCGGTTGCTTGGATGAGAACTGAAGAGTAGTGTCAGATGACACGACTGTCGGGTCCTGTATCGCGTGGAGCTCGTACTCGCCATCGATGACGACCGTGCCGTGCTCGCCGCGGTGGGCTGGATACTCCGCGATCGGCGCATCCGGCAACTCTGTATTGCGAGCGCAGAGGAGGCCCTCGCGATCGTCCGCGCGCAGCGGCCTGCAGCGATCGTCACCGTTCACCGCCTCCCCGGCGCGTCGGACCTGCTCGTGGAGGTCAGGTCGCCCAGATCCTCGCCTCGTTGCGTCCTCCACACGGCCACTCCGCCAACCAGGGGGCGGCGCCGCTTCCACGTGATCGAGAAGGGTGTTCCCACGCCAACGTCCCGCGTCGTCGTGGCGGCTTTGCTCGACGACGGGAGGCGTTCGAGAAGCTCGACCTGCGCAACGTGACGCTGGTGGTGCAGGACTGGGGCGGTCTCCTCGGGCTCGCGCTCCCCATGGAGACGCCGGAGCGCTCCAGCTTCCGCTACGAGGCCGCCGGGCCGGCCCTGTGACGAAGATCACGGGCAGACGGGCACGACTTCGGCGAACATGCGCGCACCGGAGGTCTCACGCATGGTCTCGCTCGTCCTCGCCGCGCTGCTCGCCGCCGATCCCGCCCCGCCCCCCGCGCCGCCGGCGCTCGACACGGTCTTCCTCGCCGACGGGGGTCGCGTGCGCGGAACGGTCATCGAGGACAGCCCGACGAGCGGCGTCACGCTCCAGCTGCCGGATGGCTCGTTCCGCAAGTTCCCGCGGGCCGAGGTCGCCCGGGTCGAGTACGCGGGCGAGAAGACGGCGCCGCCTCCCGCGGCCCCGCCGCCCCCGATGGCCGCTCCCGCGCCGCCTCCCGCGGCCCCGCCGCCCCCGATGGCCGTCCCGCCCGCGCAGCCGCCGGAGCAGGCCGCGGCGGAGGGCGCGCCCCCGCGCGACCCGAACGCGCCCGCGGGCGTGACGTTCTCGGCCGGCCTCAGCGGCGCGGGCACCTCGGGAGACGTGAGCGAGAACTACCGCAGCACGTCCGATTACTGGTCGAGCTTCACCGAGCTCAATCTCGAGGGCGGCGTGCGCCTGAACCCCGCCACGACGCTGCTTCTCCGGATCGACTTCGGCGGCGGCGACGTCGCGGGGATTCTGAAGGAAGACTGCGCCGCGCTCGGGCTCGAATGCGGCGCCGCGACGTTCAAGCTCGGCGTCGGCGTGCGGTACGCGTTCACGCCCACCGGGAAGAGCACCCCGTGGGTCTCGGCCGGCCTCGGCCGCGAGGGGACCGGGTTCAGCGCCAAGGGGCCCGCCGGGACCGAGACGGTCGCGTTCGGCGGCTGGGAGTGGCTGAAGCTCGGCGCGGGCTGGGACTTGCGGTTCAGCCGCTCGTTCGGCCTGGGCGCGTTCGCCGGGTTCTCGCTCGGGAGCTACGGCTCGGTGTCGGCGAGCGGCCCCGGGTACCTCATCCCCGGCGACCTCGGCGCGAGCCGGACCCACACCTGGCTCCAGCTCGGGCTGCGCGCGATCCTCTTCCCCTGAAGTCGGTACGCCCCGGGGTCCCCTCGGGCCCGGTGGCACGCGCCGTGCTCTCTCCCCCTCCGCCGAGAGATCCCGAAGGACCTCCTGCTCGTCACGCCCGCGTCGCTCGTCGAGGACACGCGCCTCGCGCGCGTGTACGAGGGAAGGTGAGGGGGGCCGCCTCTACTTCCCCTTCTTCCTGATCTCCCGCCACCGCTCCCCGAGCACCTTCTCGACCCCGCTCTCCGAGAGCTTCACGATCTCCTGCCCCTTGAGCGCGTCGGGCAGGTACTCCTCGGCGACGTAGTGCCCGTCGAAGTGGTGCGGGTAGCGGTACCCGCGCCCGTAGCCCATCCCCTCCATGAGCTTCGTCGGCGCGTTCCGGAGCTTCAGCGGCACCGGCAGCGCCCCGTGCTCCTGCACGAGCCGGCGCGCGTTGCCGTAGCTCGCGATGGCGGTGTTCGACTTGGGCGCGAGCGCGAGGTAGATGGCCGCCTGCGAGAGGGGCAGCACGCCCTCGGGCAGCCCGACGAGCTCGACCGCCTGCAGCGCCGCCACCGCCACCTGGAGCGCCTGCGGGTCCGCGTTCCCGATGTCCTCCGAGGCGAAGATCACCATCCGGCGCAGCACGAAGCGCGGGTCCTCCCCGCCCTCGAGCATCCGCACCAGGTAGTAGACGGCGGCGTCCGGATCGCTCCCGCGCAGCGACTTGATGAAGGCGGAGACGACGTCGTAGTGCTGCTCACCGTCCTTGTCGTAGAGGATGGTCCGCTGCTGGAGCGCCTCCTCCGCGTCGGCGCGCACGATCTCCTTCTTGCCGGCGAGCCGGACCGCGGCCGCGGCGGCCTCGAGCGCGTTGAGGGCGCGGCGCGCGTCCCCGAACGCGTAGCGCGAGAGCGCCTCCCGCGCGTC
>Ga0137379_10006685_pt1 | contig 10943 bp, 12 predicted proteins | sample SagtaG_18_FD_104812 | JGI IMG/M metagenome (GOLD analysis project Ga0137379, IMG submission 104812) | Vadose zone soil microbial communities from Sagehorn Ranch, Mendocino, California, USA - Sage2_L_80_16 metaG | ecosystem: Environmental > Terrestrial > Soil > Vadose zone | place: USA...
AAATTTGATTGTTGTATTTGCATGAAAACAAACAGGATAGCAAAGGGCAAAATGGGCAAAACAAGAGCCATTTGGGTGGTTAGCGGGTGGTGAGCAGGGATCAGCTGGGAGACCCAAGGAGCGCATGGCGCTGTCCGAACGGATGATTTGAGATCTACGAGCTAGCGCGTGGGTGAAAAGGGCACACATAGTCGTCCACCAAGTGCCCCAACGGCCAAACACCCTTATATCATAGGCTAATACTTTTATCTAGTGGTAAATAAGTCGTTCCGATGCAAGAGGTTAGAGAGGGAGAAATTGTTACCGGGCACGCAGTTGGTGACGAGCCTGTTAAGTCGCGTGTTTGCTGAGGGATAGCCGGATGGGAACGTTGAACGTTTGCAAGGTTGGAAGGTTAGAACGTTGGGAAAGGAAGAAGAGGCTAGCGAAAGACAGCCCCACCCTTTCTGCACAAACCGCAGAAAGGATGGGCGACCCCAAGACGTCTCAACGGATCAAGGGGCGGCCACCCGCGCAAGCTGACTTGGTACTGGTATCTTCCCTTGAGGAGGGATTGAGGTTTTTACCGGATTGCGGCATTTCAACAATTTGCATTCAATGAATATCCCGAAGCACTCGGCGCTCTTCAGGAGGGCCCCAGAACGAAAAGCAGGACACCACGGTAGATACAGGCACGAATATCAACTCGGACTTACTCCCCAGCCAAACATCTAGGTCAACCATGTCCAGTGTTTCGTGAACAACCACACGCCTCTCTAGACTGGTTAAAGGTCGAGGATATGTATCTGGGTAATGGCCTGAGCGGCAGAAAGGAAAGAAGGCTCCCCATTGTAGTTGCAGTGCGGCTGGAAGTCTTGGGCGACAAAGAACACGAACAAACGTACACCGACAATCTGAGTGCACGCGGTGCTCGCGTGATGTCCGCCCGGCCTTGGCACGCGGGTGAACAAGCTGAGATTACTCCGGTGAACGAAGAGACTCGCATGCGCGGTGAGGTGGTTTATTGTCAGAAGGTTGCCGAAGGTCATTTTTTCGTTGGGCTCAAGTTCCCGCACAGCCGCATTCCGTGGGTCGCCTTACAAAGGTATGACGGTGCATAACCGTGCGGAGAGGATTCGTAGTGGCCTTCCCTCGCTAAAGCCTTGCAACTCAGGAACTGCCCGACCTTTCACCTGTCCCACTCTGCGCCTCCCTTAGTTGTTCGATCCACTTCTCGAGAACTAACTGATTGCTTGGCTCAATCTCCGTAAAGGCAATGCCCATTCCCACCCGCTGGAGAGCGAAAGCCACTTTACCGAGAGCTATGAAATTCGCGCCTGCGTGGATAATCCTGAGCATGAGCATTGTCCCTATCGGCAGGATGTTCTCCGTTTCCACATGACAGCCAAACAAGCTTAAATCGCTGATTTGTCCTCTAATGCGCGTCTCTGATTGCAAATCGGTCAGTTCGATGCTCGCGACGAATGGATAACGACGGGCGCGTGGGCGCTCAAGCTTCACCGGATTCTCCTCTCCAAGAATTCTGGTCGTGTTTTGCTTACTGTAAGTAACGTGACGTGGGTGAATTCCCCGCTTGGCCTCTGTTACCCTTGGAAGTCGAGGGAGTTCACCCTTTTACGCAGCGCTGGCCTTTGACCGATTTGTTGATGAGCCGCTCCTCAGAGCTTCTGCAACTTTACCGACCAACGCATCGCGCGAGAACGGCTTCTGAAGAAAGTAGCCCTCTTCCAAAAATTCCTCATTGGCTCTGTTATATTCCAGGTAGCCAGACATATACACAATCCTCAAGCCCTTGCGAAGCCCCTTCAGTTTCTTAGCGAGCTCAGGTCCTCGCATCTGGGGCATCACGACATCCGTAAGCAGTAGATGAATCGGCTCGTCTGATTTCTCGGCGATCGTCAGGGCTTCTGCGCCATCCTTAGCAGCAAGCACCGTATGGCCAGCGGACCTTATAAATTCGCAAGCCAATTGTCTGACGTCCTCTTCGTCTTCCACAATTAGTACTGTCTTGGGTCGGCGAACGAGAGTGCCTGGAGTTTCTTCAACGCCAGCAGACTCCTCCGCAACCTCGTCGACTCGCGGGAGGTAGACCTCGAAGCGCGTCCCCTTGTCCGAGTCTGACTCCACCCAAATGCAGCCGTGGCTCTGTTTAACGATGCCGTAGACTGTGGCGAGCCCCAATCCAGTCCCCTTGCCCTGCTCCTTCGTCGTAAAAAAGGGTTCGAAAATGCGGGCCTTTGTTTCGGCGTTCATTCCATGGCCGGTGTCCGCAACGGAAAGCAGAACATACTGGCCGGGAACAATAGGCGGCCGAGTGACGGCGAGTTGTTCATCAACAGTCAAGTTGCGCGTTTCGATGGTCAGGCTGCCGCCAGCCGGCATAGCGTCACCAGCATTCACGACAAGGTTCATGATGACTTGCTCGATCTGCCCTGGATCGGCCTTCACTCGCCCCAGAGACTCGCCCGCATGGAAGGTGAACGCGATATCTTCGCGAATCAAACGCCTGAGGAGCTTGCACATTTCCGAGACCAGTACGTTCAAATCCAGAACTTTCGGCTGCAAAACTTGCATGCGACAGAAAGCCAGCAACTGACGTGTCAACGAAGTGGCGCGATCCGCTGCGCTCTCTATGTGCCGGGTGCATCCAAGGAGGCGCTCATTGGATTGCAGGCCCTCCACCAATAAACTGCTGTTGCCTTTGATGACCGTCAAAAGATTATTAAAGTCATGAGCGACGCCGCCCGCCAAGCGCCCCATGGCATCCATCTTCTGCGCTTGACGGAGTTGCCCTTCGAGCTGTTGCCTCTGGGCTTCATGCTGTTGCCTTTGAACTTCGTTCCTCTGCAATGTGCTGCGCATTTCCTCGAACGCCCGTGTGACCTGCGCTACCTCATCGCCACCACGCGGTTTTAGGGGATAGTTGAAGTCGCCTTGTCCGAGAGCGCGCACACCCTCCGCTAGGCATGTCAACGGACGAGTAGACCTGTCCGTTATCACAAACACCAAGATGCCTCCTCCTAACACGGCGGCTAGGCCTAGCGCGAGCAATAGATGGTTGAGTCTCCTTAGGGATGCGGTCGCCTCATTGTAGGACTTCAGAACAGTGAGGCTGAGTGGTGGATCGTTACCCAAGGGCAGCGCGATTGAACTTGTGAAAAATCGCTCGTTGCCGATTTGGATCTCCTCCGGCATTGAGCGGTTCCCAAGCTGCTGTTCCAGTTTCAGTTCGTCCGCCACTGAAAGCGTGGTCATGACGATGTGGCTGCCGGAGCGAAAGATCAACTGACTCGATGAAATGCGCCCCAGCTCGCTGGCTCCCCTGGAGTCAAGCTCACGCCCCATGACCACAGAGCCCAGGACCTTGCCCTTCCGGAACTCATCGTCATAATACGTTTGCAGGACCACCTGAAAGAGATGTCCATCACCAAACCACCACCCTGCGCCACTATCGTCCCGAGGAGATCGTTGCAGCAGTTTTTCAGCCGTATCAACGGAAAGGTTCGCGCCGGTCGTGCGCAAGGCCACAATCTTGCTTTTTTTGTTCGCCAGCGCGAAGAGGTCGCAGTCGCCAGACTGCCAGGGGTCTTCGCTGGCCTCCTGAATCGTCTTTGCGTCCCCGCCTCTGATATAAGCCAACGTTGCGAGCATGTCGCCCTTGCGGCTAAGCACCATTTCGCGCTGATGCTGAACCGCTTGGATCGTCAGGAGGGCGTTACGGGCATCCTGGTTGATCTGCCGCCGAACCTGTAGCTGCGCTGAATGACGCACTACAAGCAAAGTCGCACAAGTAAGTGCAGTGATTGAAAGCACAAGCGATGACAACAGCTTAGTGCGCAACCGCAAGTTCTTGCGGTCGTTTAGGAGCAGTTTAAGAACCCTGCTTATCCCTGTGAAATCAATAGGTTGACCCGGCCAACGCCAGCCCCCGGGACGGCCACCGGAGTCCGCATCGGACAGTGGCGAATGGCTTGGTTCATCTTGAGTAGGCATTTGAGGTTGCAGGCTAACGTGCTTGACCCGAAACGGCAATGGAGCCGTAGTACCGCAGAACAGGTACTACGCCGGTGCTAGACGTGCCCTTTTCGTCCTATACCTCAGCCGAGGCACGGCCGCGTTTCCAAAAGACAAGCGCGCGACGCTCTTGTTCTCCATCGTTAAGCAGTGGGCCATGATGTCACCCGGAGCCCGGTTACGAGGCCCTCTTCGTTAGTGCGAGTGGAATCGCATTGCGTGCATCGCCACAGGCGGAAGTCCTGTTTCTCTGGATTAATTTCGGCGAGATACATGGGTTGGCCGTCGCGGGCACACGGTGACGCGGGGCGTCATATCGGACCCCGCATTTCCGTTCTAGGGGACAACGAAATATCCGTTTGGGGCGACGTAATGTACGCCGCAACCTGGTTGCGGGCAGGCATACGTGAGTATGTGGGGTGGCGGACCCTCGGTTCTGGTCAGAGCCTCACTCACCTTCATTTGAATGTGGTGTTCGTAGCAAAGTGGGTGAAATTGTCTGCCGGGCTGGGGCGTAGGCATTGGGCCTCCTGATCATGCGCCGCTTGTCGAGGTCTTGTTCGGCTACGAACCATTGACGGAGCTCGCTAATTGCTGGGAGACAATGGGCAGCCAAGTCTCTGGCCCGTTCAGTCGCACGTTGTAATCGGCTCCAAGGATTTGTTGATTGGGCGGACTCAGCGCAAGAATTTTGACACCTGGGTAGTTGGCTTTGAGCCAAGCAACGATCTCTCTTCTGGTTTCTTTGGGAGCAGCGTGACCGACGATGAAGAGGTCGTAATGCCGAATCGAGCTTAGAACAACTTTGGCTGCCTCGTTGCCGATGACGCAAATGGCATCGTAACCACGCGACTTTAGGAGCTCGGCTCTGTGAACCGCCAGTTTCTCGTCGTAACAGATTTGAAAAATGCTCCCGGTTGCTCGGGACTTTCCCAGAGGCACGTTCATGTGCATCACGACTTGCCGCGTTTTGGCATCGGCGGCAAAACATTCATTCTTGGTGCGCTTTGCCAGCCCTTGAAGCGCCAACTTCGCAAACTCCATTCCCGAGATCACGGTGACTCTCTGCGGCGTGCCATTGGGCATGACTTCGAAGATTTCATATACCCGGTGCATGTGGCCCGGTTTCCCTCCGGGCGTTCTGGTACTTCCCCCTTCCGCTGTGGACAGGTAGTCGGAATGTTCGGCAACGTGATTGCCCGGAGCGTACGCCGCCGACACCCGCGTGTCAATCCTGACAAAGTGATATCCAGCATTAAAAAGTCCTTAGTGACCAACAGAGGTTACATGAAAAGAGAAGACCCAGGCTCAAAAAGCGAGCCTGGGGTACCCGCGGTTTAAAGGAAGTGACGAGATGCGATTGTGCGACTCGGGCGGGGGAGCTATGATGGGTGAAAGGGATGGCGATGACGACCGAGCGAATCGAGATTAACCCGGCGATTATGATGGGGAAGCCCGTGATTCGGGGGACACGAATCACCGTGGAGCTCATCCTCCGCAAGCTCGCGGAGGGTGCGAGCGAGGTGAACTGCTGGAAGACTACCCCCACCTGGCAACGGAGGACATCCGGGCAGCAGTGGCCTATGGCGCGGCCAGCGTTGCCCACGAGGAAGTTGTGTTGCTACCTGGCGCGCCGAATCCTGGCAAATCCTGAAGCATGAACTTCTTGGCCGACGCCCCGCTGAGCCGGGCCTGTCCTGCGGGCGCTGCGCGAAGCGGGCCATGATGTGGTTGCCATTAGCGAGGTCGCGAGAGGCGCGGCTGACGAACAGGTTCTAGAGCGCGCCCTGAATGAGAAGCGGGTACTCATCACGGAGGATCGGGATTTTGGTGAATTGGTGTATGCGCAGGGCCGGCCGTCGCCGGCGTGATTCTGATCCGGTTTCCTAGCCGCGCAAGTCACGCTAAGCCAGCGACTGTGGTCGAGGCCGTGGCGAAACTGGGTTCGCGACTGCGAGATGCGTTTACCGTGATAGAAGCCGGGCGAGTACGCATAAGCAGCCGACCCTAACGCGAAGAGAAGTGGCGAGAAGAGAGTTGGAAGGTTTGGTTGGGGAGAGTTCAAGGGGCGCGTCCCCCGAACTATAGAGAAGAAAGAAGCCGTGTTTTCTCTTGCTGTGTGCTGTCAGCTGTCGGCTTCTTCAAATAAGACGAGGGAAAAAGCCAGCTAAAGCACTAAGCCGCTGCTTGACAGGAATCACCTCGTGCCATAGCGTCTAGCCCAAGAATGATGTCTTGTTGTCTGTCGCAGGAGGCGCGATGCCCACCTATAACGCTGTAGCCTTCTTCTTCGATGTGGTCATTTCCCTCGGAATTGTGCTGCTTTTTTACGCCCTGCTCGGCAAGAGCCTCCGCGAGCTTCTGGACAAGACGATTCGGCTTCCTGCGGGCAGCACCTTTTACATGCGTGCTTTGGTTGTAGTCTTGCTCTGCGGAGCCCTGACAAAAGTCATTAGTGGCATCCATCTGAAGCCGGACGAGCATTTCATGGAGTACGTTTGGGCCGTGGCGCGCGACACTTCCAATGTTTTTGACAATCTAATCGTGATTCTGCTGGTCTATGTGGGAATCGTCACGATCCTGGTTGTCGTTCTCAAACCCAAAAATGAGTAACGAAGCTTATCTAACTGTCTCTTATTTTGCCGCCGGAGTGATTTGCCTCGGCCTCGGCTTTGCTGCGTATTTCTGGTTACGGCGGCCTCTTCAGGAAGTCGCCGATTCGCTGCCGCAGAAAAACTGGAGCCGGATTATCAGGAGGGGTTTTCCTCTCAGCACGATCCTCTTCGTGCTCTCCGGGTGTCTCTCCGTGAACTATTACGGATGCGAGCAGAAGACCTACAAAGAGATTGTCAGTGATCGCTCCTACATCAACAAGAAGAACTCCGAGCAGATCTCAGAAGCACTGACAGGGACCATCTGGGCGGTAGGTTTATGGTCCGCCATTCTCGGAGTTGCCTTGCGCGCTTCACGACGGCGCAGTTCAGCGTAGTGGAACAATCTGCGATAGGGCTTACCCGCCGGACCTAAAGAGACGAGCCAACGCCTGCGTGGCAAGCACGATGAGGTAGAGGGACCCCTCTACCAGAAAGCACGTTAGTCACCCTCTGAACTTGGGCGGTTGCATTTCAACAAACAGATTACTCTCATTACCAACGAGATTCTCAAATGCCTGCTATGATTCGCCTTACTTGCGAATATGCGTCCATAGCTCTACGCGGTTTACTTTTTGCATGCTCTCGTCTTTGCCTCGGTCATTTCTCAATTCGATTTTCTGGCGACATCCGTAGCCGCTATCCTCATCCGCGTCGGCCTCTCAAGGCATTTCTCGGAGCTAGCCGTTTTCGACGCGCGCATTTATATCCGAGTACGCCGTCTCGATGAGCCTGCTTAGCGCTGCGGCGTTTGTGGCCGTTCCCGGTGTCAGCTTCACATGGCGCATGAACTTGCCGGTGCCCTGCAACAAGCGGGCCGGATCCGGCAGAGCTGCGCCGTGAAAGAACCCCACGTTTACATGCGAAGTAAATACATTGACGTAGCCGAAGGGCGCATCTCCCAAACATGCGACCGGACAGCCGTCATGCAGGAGTTCCCGGACTTCGTCCCCGCATTTTCGCATCACTTCAAACCACTGAAGTGCGATGACTCCCAATTCACCGGCATGCTCTTTCATCCACACATCGATGGCGGGATCCCGCTCGACAGCGCCGTCGAATCGCAGCAATTGCGTTCTCATCGCCACCCTGCTTTCTACTTTCGAATGGTTTGTTGACGGAACTGCTTCTCGCATGGATCTGTGGTTACGCAGCACACTTACCCTCGCTCCAGTAAAAATCCCTTGTCTGAAACAGTCCTTCTTGCCGAAGGAGTGTCACTCCCGGCTGACGCCAAAGTATTTCATAACCCGGACTGGCCGTGACCGTGTTTTCGGCTAACCGGAAACCCACTCATTACCGCAAGAGACATTGGTTTGACGCTGTAAGGGGGCGACGGTAAAATTTCGTTTCCATGGAAAAGTGGCTCGCGCTGCATTCCGCAGTGTCCCAAAGCCAAAATCAAGCATCAGCGCGTTAGGAGAAAATATGGCTACGGCGGTCGCTCCTCGAGTCTTCAAGAATTTCATTAATGGCGAATGGGTGGAGTCGCGCTCGGGCAAAGCCTACGAGAACCGCAATCCGGCAAATACCGATGAACTGGTCGGAATGTTTGTCTCTTCGAACGAGGAAGACGTGGACCTGGCGGTGGACGCGGCAAAAGAAGCCTACAAAACCTGGCGACTCGTGCCCGCCCCCAAGCGCGCGGAGATTCTGTTTCGCGCCGCCGAATTGCTGGTGCAACGCAAAGAAGAATTTGCAAAGGACATGACTCGCGAAATGGGCAAAGTCCTCGCCGAAACGCGCGGCGACGTGCAAGAAGCCATTGACATGACCTATTACATGGCCGGCGAAGGCCGCCGCCTTTTCGGCCAAACCACGCCTTCGGAATTGCCGAACAAATTCGCCATGAGCGTCCGCCAGCCAATTGGCGTGTGTGGGATGATTACGCCGTGGAATTTTCCGATGGCCATTCCGTCCTGGAAAATGATGCCGGCGCTGATCAGCGGAAACACTGTCGTGCTGAAGCCGGCGGAAGACACGCCGCTTTCTTCCTATCACCTCGTTCAAGTTTTGAACGAAGCGGGCGTGCCGCGCGGCGTGGTAAATCTTGTGAGTGGGGATGGTCCTAACGCGGGAGCGCCGCTCGCGCAGCATAAAAATGTGCCGGTCGTCAGCTTTACTGGGTCAACCTCAGTGGGGCGGATCATTGCGCAAGCCTGCGCGCCGGATTTCAAACACTGCAGCCTGGAAATGGGCGGCAAGAACATCATTATCGTGATGGATGATGCGAATCTCGATCTCGCGATAGATGGCGCGGTGTGGGGCGGATTCGGAACGACGGGACAACGGTGCACTGCCGCCAGCCGCGTGGCGGTGCACAAGAGCGTTTACAAGGAATTTGTCACGCGCTTCGCGGAGCGCGCCAAATCGCTGAAAGCCGGTGATGGTTTGGATCCCACGACGGAAATGGGGCCGTGCATCAACGAACAGCAACTGAACACAGTGATGAGCTACGTGGAGATCGGCAAGAACGAAGGCGCGAAGCTGCTTACAGGCGGGAATCGTCTGAGCAGCGGAGCGTACAGCAAAGGCTGGTTCCACGAGCCTACTGTCTTCGGCGATTGCGCGCCCGGCATGCGTATCGCGCAGGAAGAAATCTTTGGCCCGGTAGTTTCAGTAATTCCCATTCACAGTTTCGACGAGGGAATTGAGGTGGCCAACGGCGTGCCTTACGGGCTTTCCGCTTCGATTTACACTCGCGACGTGAACCGCGCCTTTCAGGCCACACGCGATCTTTACACTGGAATCGTCTATGTCAACGCGCCCACGATTGGAGCGGAAACGCATTTGCCGTTTGGCGGAACGAAGCAAACCGGCAACGGCCACCGCGAAGCGGCCGTCGCTGCCATCGATTTCTTCACCGAGTGGAAGAGCGTCTATATCGACTATTCCGACAAACTTCAGCGCGCGCAAATCGACAACAATTAAGGCCGATTAGGAAAACTCGTGGCCGCCGGAGGAACCAGGCCGCCGCGCGCGCGTTGACCGCGCTTGACACACTTTCTACAATAGAAGCAGGGCCTCTAGCACTCGGAGCACAGTGCTGCCATGAAAACCGCGGCGCTACAGGAACGGCGGAACCGCCAAATTCTGGCCGACATCGTTCGAACGTACATTGAGACGGGCGAACCGGTGTCTTCGCGGGCGATTTCCAAGGGCTTCGAGGAGTCGCTGAGCACCGCGACGATTCGAAACGTGATGGCGGATTTGGAAGATAGCGGCTTCTTGTACCAGCCGCATACTTCGGCGGGGCGGGTTCCGACGGCGGCAGCGTACCGTTTTTTTGCGCAGGAGATTGCTTCGCAGGCCACGATTAGCGTCACGGATCGGGAGTGGATCCAGCGCGAGATGGGCGGGGCGAAAACGGCCGCGGAAATTACGGAGCGCGCGGGTCATGTGCTTGCTGAAGTTTCGAATGGATTGGGTATCGTGGTATCGCCGCCGCTAAGCAAAACGGTTCTTGAACATGCACGGATGTGGCTGCTTCCCGATGGACGCGTGGTGGTTGTGCTGATTTCGCCGGGCGGGAAAACGCGCGACAAGATTTTGCAGCCCAGCCGCCGTTTTACTCAGGTGGAGCTCGACGCCACCGCGGAATTCCTGAACCGGCACTATTCCGGCTGGACGCTCGAAGCCATTCGAACGGACCTGCTGCAAAAGCTGGCGGCTGAGCGCGAGCGCTACGAGGGAATTGCGCAGAATGCGCTTGCGCTGTGCGACCCCGGCATGCTGGACGACGCGTCCGCCGCGCAAATGCACGTGGAGGGAACGGCACAGATCGTCGGGGCTGTGGATTTCGCCGATCAGTCGCAACTCCGGGATCTACTTGCGGCCATCGAGGAAAAGCACCGGCTAGTGACTCTTCTAAACGCGTGCATCGAGGCACCCGAGCCCGTTCACGTGCTGATCGGCGTGAAGGAAATCTCGCAGGCTGGCGAGAACCTTGCGCTGATCAGCGCGCCGTACATGAGCAATGACCTGGTGCAAGGTTCGCTGGGCGTGCTCGGCCCGACGCGCATGCCTTACGAACGCGCGATGGCCGCGGTGGCTTACGTGGCTCAGCTCTTCAGCGAAGCGCTGGGCAAGATCTGATCATCTCGTAGACACAGGAGAAGTGCACCGGTGAGTGAGAAGGAAAGGAAAGAAGTGAAGATCAACATCAACAAGGACGTGGACAGTTCCGAAATCGACCAGTCCACTGAAGCGAAGGCCGTAGAGGCCGACGCAGCAAAGGCGGACGCAGAAATGGCAAAACTAACGGCCGACCTCGAAGAA
>Ga0137379_10006695_pt1 | contig 10940 bp, 8 predicted proteins | sample SagtaG_18_FD_104812 | JGI IMG/M metagenome (GOLD analysis project Ga0137379, IMG submission 104812) | Vadose zone soil microbial communities from Sagehorn Ranch, Mendocino, California, USA - Sage2_L_80_16 metaG | ecosystem: Environmental > Terrestrial > Soil > Vadose zone | place: USA...
CTTAACTTCCCATCTCTCCTTCCAACCTTCAAAGAAAAAACTTCTGCTCTAAACTCTGCTCTTATGCAGCGTCTGCACTAAGGGATCGTCCGCTCGGCAAGTTACTTCAATCCGGTGGCGTGATGGTAAGTGCGCTTGACACACGAGCGACTAACGATGAATCATGACGACTGGTTTCAGGACGCAGAATTTCAGCAGCCCGAATGAAATGATCCCAACGGTCCTTATCTGGATTCTGACTCCTGAATTCTGACTTCTGCTTATCATGCCTGACATCCTTCTGGTTGAAGACAAAGACAGCTTGCGGCGCGTCTTGCGCCTCACTCTTGAGAATGCCGGCTATACTGTAACCGAAGCTCCCGACGCGCGCGCAGCCGTCGCGGAGATCGCTCGCACTCCACATCGGCTGGTCCTAACCGATCTGCGAATGCCCCACGGCTCCGGCCTGGACGTCTTGCGCGCAGCACGCGCCGCCGATAGTGGTGTGCCCGTAATTGTGATGACCGCATTTGGTTCGATCGACGAGGCAGTCCAGGCGATGAAGGATGGCGCGCACGACTTCCTGCAAAAGCCGGTCGACTCAAATCACCTCTTGCTGCTCGTCGAACGCGCGCTCGAACAAGCGCGGCTCCGCACGGAAAATATTCTTCTGCGCGAAGAATGGTCTCGGCGCTATGGCTTTCCGCGCATCATTGGCGAGTCTGAAGCCATCAAGCGCGCCGTTGGCGAAACGCAGCGCGTGGCGCAGACCGAGGCCACGGTCTTGTTGTTGGGCGAATCGGGTGTGGGCAAAGAACTCTTCGCGCGCGCCGTTCACCACCTTTCAAATCGGCGCGACCAGCCTTTCGTCGCGATCAACTGTGCCGCCATTCCGGAAACACTGATCGAAAACGAACTGTTTGGACATGAACGGGGCGCTTTTACCGGTGCAAGCGATCGACGGCTGGGAAAGTTCGAGCTGGCCTCAGGCGGCACAGTCTTTCTCGATGAGATTGGGGAGCTGCCGCTCGCCGTACAAGGGAAACTGCTGCGCGCGATTGAAGAAAAAGTAGTTGACCGCATTGGCGGACGCGCGCAGATTGCCGTCGACGTACGTGTGGTCGCAGCTACCAACCGGGATCTAAGAGCAGCCGTCGAAAGTGGAGAGTTTCGCCGCGACTTGTTCTTCCGTCTCGCCGTCTTTCCAGTTGAAATCCCTCCCTTGCGAGAGCGCGACGAGGACATCATTCTGCTGGCAAAGCATTTCACTGCTCAGCTCGGCAAGGAATTGCGTGGCCGCGAAGCAGCTTTAAGCGAAGCAGCCGGCGCGGCATTGCGCGCACATACGTGGCCCGGCAACGTCCGGGAGCTCGAAAACGCAATCGAGCGCGCGTGCATCCTTTCGGACACAATGACGTTGGAACCGAAGGATCTCGGACTAGCGGCAGGTACAAGAGAAGAAGGACTCGACGGGCTCGATCTTTCAGGAACACTCTCAGACGTTGCAAACCGCGCAATCCGATTTGCGGAGCGGCGCAAGATCTCCTCAGCCCTCAAAGAAAATGAAGGAAACAAGGCTCGCACGGCGGAAGCCTTGGGAGTTAGCTATAAAACACTGCTAACGAAGCTGAAGGACTACGATCTGTAACTATTCGATGAGCGATCCTTCTAACTCCGATTCGGGTGCCGCCATCACTGGGAAAGAAGCCGGTGGTCAAAGCCAAAGAGACAAGACTATTCGACCCGGCGAGCATGTCGAGCACGATGGTGACCCGGAGAACCCTAAATTCCAACGCAACGCCAGCTTGATTGCCGGCGAATCGTTCCAGCAGATCGGCGAGGCCACTGGCGAATTCACTACTGAAGAGTTACCTGCACGCAAGGAGATCAGTACCGGACGATCGGCCTTCTTCGTCGGCGCGGGAATTCTTATCAGCCGCATCGTCGGCCTCGTGCGTCAACGCGTTTTTGCCCACTACTTTGGCACGTCCGCCGCTGGCGACGCTTTTACAGCAGCATTTAGAATCCCCAATTTTCTCCAGAACGTATTTGGTGAAGGCGCCCTTTCTGCCTCATTCATTCCCGTTTATTCCAAACTGCTAGCGCAGGACAACGAAGAAGAAGCGTCACGCGTGGCTAGCGCCATCCTGGCCCTGCTTGCGCTCGTCACTGCGTCAATCGTATTGGTGGGAGTGTTGTTCACTCCATATTTCATCGACGTCATTGCGTGGGGTTTCAAGGGTGAGACTCGTGAGCTGACGATTCGCCTGGCCAGAATCTTGTTTCCAGGAGCCGGCCTTCTGGTGATGTCGGCCTGGTGTCTGGGCGTGCTGAACAGCCACCACCGGTTTTTCCTCTCTTACACGGCGCCCGTTGTTTGGAACGTCGCAATAATCACCTCGCTCCTGATGTTTGGCGGACGAGTAGGACAGTTTCCGCTGGCTGAGGTTGCCGCCTCGGGATCCGTTATCGGCAGCGCCTTGCAATTCGGAGTGCAACTGCCAACTGTCCTGCGCGTGGTCCACAGGCTACGACCAGTGCTTGACCTGGTTGGCACAAACGTAAGGACCGTCATACGCAACTTCCTTCCCGTATTCGTCAGTCGCGGTGTAGTCCAGATCAGTGCCTTCGTCGATGCGGCGCTTGCCAGTCTCCTGCCTACCGGGGCGGTTGTATCCCTGACTTATGCGCAAAGTCTCTACACGCTCCCAGTCAGCCTTTTCGGCATGTCGGTCTCCGCAGCTGAATTGCCCGCGATGTCCAGGGCACTTGGCAACGCTGGACAGGTTGCAGAGATTCTGCGCCACCGGCTCGACGAGGGTTTGCGTCGGATTGCCTTCTTCATCGTTCCCTCGTCAATGGCTTTCCTGGCACTTGGCGATGTCATCGCCTCGGTGCTTTACCAAACCGGCAAATTCAAACATGAGGATGCGAATTACGTCTGGGCCATTCTGGCGGGCTCGACTGTCGGTTTGCTCGCATCGACGCTCGGCCGTCTTTATTCATCGACTTACTATGCCCTCCACGACACGCGCACGCCACTGCGCTACGCGATCGTTCGTGTCACTCTCACGACGGTTCTGGGGTATCTATGTGCCATTTCTCTGCCGCCGGCAATTGGTATCGATCCAAAGTGGGGCGTGGCCGGGCTGACCGCTTCGGCGGGCATTGCAGGATGGATCGAGTTCGCGCTCTTGAGAAGAACGCTGAATTACAAAATTGGCCGCACCGGCTTGCCTATCTCATTCGTCGTAAAGTTGTGGACCGGCGCTGGAGCTGCAGCCGCAGTCGCCTGGGCGTTCAAATTGCTGGTCTCCTCCCTTCATCCAATTCCCCTCGCAATAATTGTCTTGGGCGGCTACGGAGTTACTTATTTTGCAGTGACCTTCACCTTTGGGCTGCCTGAGGCCCGAACTGCAATCTTTCGCGGATTTCAAGCTCTAAAGCTTTTCAAACGCTAATTCTTTTCCAATCCCGCACCGCTAGTCTCCGAATCAACTGGAAGGTAAAGGTTATTGTCTGTTTTCTTGAGACGAAGGAGTTCAATCAACGACTCATCGCCAGCGCAACACTGCTTGGCATTGTCTCTCTTGTCCCAGTGATTGAATCATCTTTTGAAAGTCAACGCACATAACCGTCAACAATGTACGAGTTGCAGCAAACGCTTAATTACAGGAAAAGGAGCTTGGAAATTTGAAATGACTCAGATCTTTAATCTACGCAAAATCGGCATATCCTTCGTGATGCTTGCGGTTGTCGCTCTCGGGTCGACCGCAGTCGCCCGGGCGGATAGCTTTACGTACAACATCAGCATTCCGAATGCAGGGTTGGCTGGAAGTCCGGCTCCGTACGCTACGGTTTCGTTGACTCTCGTAACCGTCAACCAGGGTTCGACGCCCTGTAGTCCAGCCGCGCCGTGTATCAACGTCAACGTGCAAATGCTCACCAACGCCAGCGGCGGTACCTATCAGTTGTTTGGTAACGGCGCCGGCAATGGAGCATTTGGTTTCAACATCGTTGGCAGCACAGCCGGCCTGACCGTTACGAATCTTGCATCCGAAGACGGGACTGGAGTTGCCAGCGGTTTCACATTCGATAGCACCGGCGGTAACTTCGACGGTTGGGGTGATTTTGAATTAGCGCTGCAAGCTGGGCCGGCGAGCGATGCTCATGACTTCGTCACCTTTACGGTTAGCCGGACTGCTGGATTCACAAGCGCCAATGACCTATTCGAGGCAAATGCGAATGGCCATTACTTTGCGGTTCACGTCGCACCCACAAACGGGAACCCGACCGGCTTTGCCACTGATGGGCCTGCTCCGCCGCAGGTGCCTGAACCTGCTAGCATGATTTTGCTCGGCACGGGTCTAGCAGGCCTGGCTGGAGCGGTCAGAAAGAGGCGGAATTCTAAGAAGAAGCAAGGTGAATAAGCTGCTGTTTGTCCCAACCAGCGGTCCCCGGCTCTGCCTCAGATCCAGTCTCCTTTAGCCAATGAAGAGTCCGGAGCGAGATCCAAACCCTCGCTCCGGCTTTTCTTTTCATTTTTCTGGAACCCCGGGGTTATTATCCGTTTAGCTTCAATATCCTGGAAAATACGGAAGTTGACGCAGCGGCAAGGCAGGCGGGGACCCAAGCAAAAAGGCTAAAGAAAAAGGGCAAAAACAAGAATAAGCAGCAAAGTGGCTGCTTTCTTTTTTTGCCTTTTTCCTTTTGCCTTATCATGCCCTTCTCCTTATCATCCAAGTTGTGCAGCCAGTTATCTCATCAGCCCAGATGCGGGAAATCGACCGTCTGACGGTCGAGCAGTTTGAAACGCCGTCGCTGCTATTGATGGAAGCGGCGTCGAACGCTGCCCTGAGTTCCATCGCCCGCCATTTCTCACACGATCTTTCAGATAAAAAAGCGCTCCTACTGTGCGGGCCGGGTAACAACGGAGGGGACGGCGCTGCACTCGCTCGGGCGATGTGGCAGGCAGGCGCCAATACCAATGTGGTTTTGTTCGGGCACATCGAACAAACAAGAGGTGACGCAAATACGAACTTTTCCGCGGTGCGTCGCCTAGCTAGTTTTGAAGCCGGATCAACCACCGCTCCATCACCTCTGAGTTTTGTCGAATGCAATAGCGTGACGGCCTGGGAAGAGATTGCGTGCCCGAGACGCACTTACGACATTATCGTCGATGCATTATTTGGCACCGGCTTGACCCGTCCGCTCGAAGGCGTCTTTCGTCAGGTTGTCGAGCATCTCTTACTGATTAGAGACGCGCGCGACCGCGCTTCCGGCGCGCGACCTCTGATTGTTTCGCTCGACGTTCCTTCCGGGCTCAACGCAGATTCAGCGCAGCCAATCGGTGAGGCAGTGCGCGCGGATTTGACGATCAGCTTCACGGCGCCGAAGCCAGCGAACGTCCTACCGCCGGCATCACACTACGGCGGCGAACTCGTCGTCGCCAACATCGGATCGCCAGCGGCTCTGTTAGAAGCCGCGAACTCAAAGCTTTTTGTTGCCGAACCGAACGATGCGCGCGACTGGCTCGCGCGCACTCGCTACACAACTGACTCCCACAAAAACACGCACGGACACGCGCTGGTTATCGCCGGCTCGCGCGACTACAGCGGTGCGGCGGCGCTCTGCGGCAACGCCGTGATCAGATCAGGCGCGGGCCTCGTCACTGTCGCGACACCTGCGTCCGCACAAGCTTCGGTGGCTGCGCGGGCGATGCCCGAGGTGATGACCACCTCACTTGCGGAAACAGATCGCGGCGCAGTTAGTGATGAAGCAGTTAATCATGTGCTGCAACTTGCTTCCCGGGCGAGCGTGATCGCGATTGGTCCTGGCCTTACGGCCGAAGATGAACGAACGCGTCGGTTTGTCCGCTCGGTTGTCGAGCGACGCACAACGCCGATTGTGATCGATGCCGATGGTTTGAACTGCCTGGCCCCCTGGCCTGAAGCTTTGCGCGGATCGCAAGCCGCACCTTTGATCCTGACGCCCCACCCGGGCGAGATGATGCGTCTGATGGGCGCAACTGACAAGACTGTGCTAGCGGATCGCGTGTCGGCCGCGCGTGACTTTGCGACGAAGCATCAGGTGATTCTGTTATTGAAAGGCTCGCGCAGTTTGATCGCCGCGCCCGATGGACGCGTCTTTGTGAATCCAACCGGCAATGCTGGATTAGGTACTGCCGGCTCAGGCGATACCTTGACCGGCATCATCACCGGCTTCATGGCACAAGCATTTGCAAACAGAACCGCGAGCGATAGCGAGCTGGTGAATGCGCTTGACACCACGGTCGCCGCGCTCTATGTCGGCGGTCTCGCAGGCGACCTCGCCGCGGAAGAAATCGGAATGCGTGCGATGGTTGCTTCCGACATCCGCGACCATTTCAGCGCTGCGATCCGTTCACTTGATAACGAAGGTGAGCAGCCGTAGTGCTGGGAGAGCAGATAGACGACGGCGCTATGAACGGAGGGCCAGCTCCGTCAGGAGCGAGACGTTTTCTTTCGACCGTTTAATCGGATCAAGAACGTCAAATGGGCTCCGGCATCTATGAACGTTTCGCGCCCTGCGGCACCAGGAAGAGATCGATGACTACAATCGCGCAGCAGAGGATCCCCACGGGCGATTGGATCTCTTACCGTGCGGATGAAACATTCAATCTCGGCGCGCAAATCGGCCAGGAACTTGCCGGCGGCGAGAGCCTCTTGCTCAGCGGTCCACTCGGCGCCGGCAAGACCGTTTTCGTCAAGGGCCTCGCCAGCGCGCTCGGCATCGATCCCGAAGAAGTGACAAGCCCGTCGTTCACCCTAGTCAATCCCTACAAAGGCCGTCTCACGCTTTATCACATCGATCTCTTTCGTTTAGACGAAGGCGCGTCCGCGGCGCATGCGGTCGATCTCGAGGAACTGTTGATGGACGAGCGAGCCGTGATTGTGATCGAATGGGCCGAGCGCTTGGGTAGTTATCCGTTGCCTTCCAACGTCTGGCGGATTACGATCTTAGGCGATGGCGACGAACCGCGGAAGATTTCAATCATGAGATCATAACGTTGGACCTCTGAGCAAGCCGCTTTCTCTTCGGCAGCGAAGCAGTCCAGCGTGCTACAATCAATCCGACTCAAGTTTGAATCGAGGAGAAGTTAAGAACATGCCATACCCAGAAATAATGATTCGCCCAATGCGCGAAGAGCTGACGCGCCTGGGCGTTGAGGAATTGAGGACACCCGAAGCAGTCGATGAAACACTACAGAATTCAAACGGCACCGTGATGGTGGTAGTGAATTCGATCTGCGGTTGCGCCGCAGGCAAGGCGCGGCCGGGCGTGGCGCTGGCGCTGCAACATAGTGTACGCCCTGACAAAGTTGCCACCGTATTTGCCGGCGCCGATATCGAAGCGACTGAAAGAGCGCGCAGCTACTTCACCGGCTATCCGCCATCCTCTCCGTCAATCGCTCTTTTGCGCGAAGGTCATTTGCTTTACATGCTGGAGCGCCATCAGATCGAAGATAAAGGAGCGGAACAGATCGCTGAGGAGTTGAAGAACGCTTTTGAGCAGCATTGCTGCCTAACCAGAACTTCAAGAAGCTAAAAGGATTTCAATACCACCGTGGAGAGTTTCTCGGGTCCGGTCAGTAGCTCCCAAGATCTGAGAGGCTCAAGGTTTGGGAACCGTGTCTTTGGAGCCGACTATAAGTATTCCGTCCTTACGGTACTAGTTGTGTCTCGTCAAGACTTACCCGATACAAATCAGGACCGGTAACGAACGCTTGAGATGCGCGGAGGTTCGCGTGTGCTATGATCCCACGCGATGCCGGTCCCCATCACACTCGATACTCGCATCGATGTACTCCACCAGTACAACCTTGCGCGGCTCGGCCAGATAACGGCGCGCAAGTTGGCGCAGGCTCTTGCGAGCGTCTCCGGTGCTAGGAGCGCAGGCGACGTGACGGTTGAGGATCTACTCAACTACCTGCCGATGCGTTACGAAGACCGTTCCAACCTCGCGCGCATCCGTGATCTGAAAGATGGCATGGAGGCGTCGCTCGAGCTTTACGTGAAGCTCGCGGGTGGGTATCAAGTTAGAAACAAGCGCTCCTTCAATAGACGTCTATTCATCTTTGAGATCTCGGCTACAGATCCTGAGCGCTCGGGCAGGCCGGTCGTCATCTGGACGTTTCTCTCCGGGCCGCACGCTCAACAGATCATTACCAACTATTCAAAGAAGTTCGCCCGCGGCGTGCGCTTTGTCGCTTTTGGCAAGTGGGAATGGGATGCGCGTCGCGCCACCTTTGCGCTGCGCCTGAATAAACCAGACGAGATCGAAGTCCTGCCCGCAGCCAGCTTGGCTACAAGCAACAAAGGGGCGGTCGTGAGCAGTTCAAGTGCCGACCGAGATTCGGATGAGCGGGACTTCGACGGCGATCCCGCGCTCGCGGCGATTCACGTCGGGCGGTGTGTGCCCGTCTATCGAAAGCTGGGTGACTTTCGCCCAAAACAATTGCGAGAAATCATTCATAGAATTCTCAACGCAATTCCTGATAAGTCGATTCCCGAAACGTTTCCCGCCGAACTGCGACAACGTCAACGCCTGATGGGTCGCGACGAGGCGTTCCGGCGCATTCACTTCCCTGCCGAAGATGCACTGCTGGAACAATATGAACAAGCGCGCAGTCCAGCTCACGTTCGTTTGATCTTTGAAGACTTTTTCTGGCTGGCGCTTGGTTTGCTTTTGAAGCGCGGCCAACGGATCAGAGAATCCAAGGGCGCAACGATCAAAATCGACCAGGCGATGAAGCTACGCATCGCATCGGTGTTGCCGTTCAAGCTCACGGAAGCTCAGCGCCGCGTGGTAAAAGAAATCTTCAAGGACTTGCAATCCGATGCGCCGATGAATCGCTTGCTGCAAGGCGACGTCGGCAGCGGCAAAACCATCGTTGCGTTGATTGCCATGCTGGCGGCAATGGAGAACGGTTATCAGACCGCGTTGATGGCGCCCACGGAAATTCTCGCCGAACAGCACGCACGCAACATCAAGCGCCTCCTTGCTAAGGCCCCTTTTCGCGTCGAGCTCTTGACCGGCTCGTTGCGCGCTGCCGAGAAACGAATGCTTCACTCCGAGCTGGCCGGCGGCGAAATTCACGCCTGCATCGGCACGCATGCACTGATTCAGGAATCCGTCTCATTCAATAAACTCGGTCTGGTGGTGATCGACGAGCAGCATCGTTTCGGCGTCATACAGCGCGCCGAGTTGCGCGCGCGCGGCTTCAATCCGGACGTGCTCGTTATGACCGCAACGCCGATTCCGCGCTCACTGGCCATGACTGTTTACGGCGATCTCGATGTCTCGATTATCGACGAGATGCCACCGGGCAGAACGCCTATCGAAACCACGGTCTTTGGCGAAGACCAGCGGCAAGAGGTCAAACGATTGATTGCGCGCGAGGTGCGAGCCGGACGACAAGTCTACGTGGTCTATCCGCTCGTCGAAGAGTCAGAAAAGATGGATCTGCGCGACGCGACCCAGCGCTACGAATACCTGCGAGACAAAGTATTTCCCAAGCTGAAGGTCGGTTTGGTGCATGGCCGAATGAAATCTGCGGAGAAGGATGAAGTGATGCGCCGCTTCATCGCCGGTGACATCAACATACTCGTATCGACAACGGTGATCGAAGTCGGAGTTGATGTTCCCAATTCGTCCGTGATGATCGTCGAACACGCCGAACGCTTTGGGCTGTCGCAGCTTCATCAACTGCGCGGACGCGTCGGTCGCAGCGCGGACAAGAGCTACTGCATCTTGCTGACTTCCGACAAGAAGACGAGCGTCGCCGAAGAGCGACTCGGAATCATGGAAGACACCAGTGACGGCTTTGTAATTGCAGAGAAGGACCTCGAGCTGCGCGGCGCCGGCGAGCTTCTGGGCACAAGGCAATCGGGTCTGCCCGAGTTTCGCGTCGGCAACCTCATTCGCGATTTGCAGATACTGGAAAAGGCGCGCAAGGAAGCTGAGTTCTACCTGACCAAACGCGAGCGAGCCGTAGATACAACAAAAATGATCGAGCGCGTGCGCTCGGATACGAGATTTGGCCTGGCAGCAGTTGGTTAAGTGCGAATAATCGCGGGTAAATATCGCGGGCGCAAGCTGAAAAGCCCGCCGTCACTCAATACGCGACCGACCTCGGATCGTTTGCGCGAGACTCTGTTCAACGTGGTCGCGCCGCGTATTGAGGGCGCACGGTTTCTCGATCTGTGTGCCGGCTCGGGCGCGGTTGGAATTGAGGCGCTGTCGCGAGGTGCTCTCCATGTTACGTTCGTCGATCGCGCACGAAAGATGTGTGCACTCATCGAAGCGAATCTAGGTCTTTGTGGTGTATCTGAAAAACACACTGAGGTTGTTTTGTCGGAAGCGGCCGAGTTTCTGCATGCGCGCTCACGTCAGGGCGATCGCTGGGACATGGTCTTCTTCGACCCGCCCTATGCCGAGAACTACGTTCGTGTGCTTGAGTTGCTTGGCGCCAGGGATTGGCTCGCGGATGACGGTCTGCTGGTCATAGAGCACCATCGCAAGAACGAATTCCCCGAAGAGCTTGGCCGTTTGCGTCGGCAACGCATTTTGAAGCAAGGCGATTCGGCGCTGAGCTTCTACGAAGCCAAAGCCGACGTCTGAGTGCGTAACCGGCCGCTGCCGCAGACGGTTCTGACCGGATCAGTGATACAATTCGCCCCCTCGAAATCCTATTGATGGCGTGAACTAAACCTGGCTTCCAACGGAGATCGATATCATGACCAAGACAAAGTCACTCTCTCGGCGCGGATTTGCAAAGATTCTCGGGGCTGGCGCGACATACACGGTACTGCGCCCATCGATCGTTCTGTCATCGACGGCTTTACGTCTGGATGATGTACCGGAGAAAGCACCGAGCGTGGTGCGCCTCAGCTCGAATGAAAATCCTTATGGGCCATCGC
>Ga0137379_10006704_pt1 | contig 10935 bp, 8 predicted proteins | sample SagtaG_18_FD_104812 | JGI IMG/M metagenome (GOLD analysis project Ga0137379, IMG submission 104812) | Vadose zone soil microbial communities from Sagehorn Ranch, Mendocino, California, USA - Sage2_L_80_16 metaG | ecosystem: Environmental > Terrestrial > Soil > Vadose zone | place: USA...
CTCGAAAAGATCGGCTTGGACGCCGCCGTTGGCATGGCCTTGTACAAAAACTACCTTCGTTGATTTCTATCCAGTTTGGAGGAAGCCGCCGACGTCAGCGGAGATACGCATCGGTGATGTATTGCTGCACCATCCGTTGCGTGTTGAAGAACGAGCCGTTGATGGCGATGGCGTGCTGCATGACCTCGAGGAACTTGTGGCGTTCGCTGTAGTACAAAGGAAGAATCACGCTTTCCAATTTCGAATACAGCGATTCCACTTCCGCTTGATTGTCTGTCTCTGAACCGTTGCCAGAGCCGCGGCGCGATTCTCCAATCGACCAGCCCGTCACTCCTTCGATGTGCCCCTCGACCCACCAGCCATCCAAAATGCTTAAACTGGGCACGCCGTTGAGCGCGGCTTTCATACCGCTGGTGCCGGAAGCTTCGAGCGGAAACTGCGGCGTGTTGAGCCAGAGGTCCACGCCGGAAGTCATCTTCCCGCCCAAATCCAGGTTGTAATCGTCCAAAAACACTGTGGAAACATTTTTCCGCAGCGCTTTTTTCGCTTTGTAAATCCGGCGTATGATGTCTTTCCCGCCCGAGTCATTCGGATGAGCTTTCCCCGCAAAAATAATCTGAAAGTGGCCGGCGTCCTTGGCAATCTGACGCAGGCGATCGAGGTCGGAAAGAATCAGGTCCGCGCGTTTGTAACCCGTGGCGCGCCGCGCGAAACCAATCGTAAAAACCTCGGGGTCAAGGTGGAGGCCGGTCTTCTTGCGAACCTCTTCGAGCAGTTCGTGCTTGGCCATGAGATGCGCGGACCAGACATCTTCCGCAGGCAGGCCCAGCGCGCTCCGCAAACTGAAGTTGTCCTCGCGCCACGAAGGGATGTAGCGGTCAAAGAGTTGCCGGAATGCGGGGCAGGTCCATGTTCCGGCGTGAACGCCATTGGTGATGGCGTGGATAGGCACTTCGGGAAACATCTGGCGGGAAGTTTCGCCGTGTTGTTTGGCCACACCGTTGACGTAGGTGCTCAGGTTCAACGCAAGCTGCGTCATGTTCACCGAAGCCCCGCTGCGAGCCGCATCCAGCAAGCCGGAAACACTTTGCTCTGCCTGCAGAATCCTTTTCACCAAGTCCGCGGCCGAGGCATCACTCAAGTCGAAAAAGTTGATCTGCTCCGGGAACACCCGTGTGAGGTACTCCATCGGGAACCGGTCGTGCCCTGCGGGAACTGGCGTATGCGTGGTGAAAACGCATTTCCCGCGGACTTTCTCGATGTCTTCCCCGCGGATGGAAGTGCGGCCCGCCTTCTGCGCTTCTTCGCCAAGCAATTCCAAGGAAAGAAGAGCTGCGTGGCCTTCATTCATGTGGAACCGCGTGAGTTCGTTGTAACCCAACGCACGCAGCATGCGCACGCCCCCAACGCCGAGCACCACTTCCTGGCAAAGCCGGTAGTAGGAATCTCCTCCATACAAAGAGCCGGTAAGATTGCGATCGAACTCCGTGTTCGAGGGCAGGTCGGCGTCCAAGAAGTACACCGGCACTTCAAATCCGTGAACGCCCTTCACCGAGTAGCGCCAGCAACGCAGTTCGAGGCGGCGGTTTTCAATGGGGACGCTGGCGCGCGCCGGTTCTTCAGTTAGAAAGTCTTCGACACGCCAGGTAACCGGTTCTTCCGTTTGTGAGCCGTCTTCCGCAAGGCGCTGCGTGAAGTATCCCTTACGGTAAAGGAGCGATACGGCCACCATGGGGAGCCGCAAATCCGCGGCTGCGCGAATCGTATCGCCCGCCAGCACACCAAGCCCGCCGCTGTAGCTGGGCATGGCGTTCTCCAGCGCAATCTCCATCGAAAAGTAAGCAATGAATCTTTTTACTGAATTCTGCTGAGTCGACATCTCACTCGCTTTTGGTCAGGGATAGAGCCAGCGCCCTATCAGGAAAAGCTCCCTTTCGTAAAACTTCTATTTTCGGGGATAAGCACATCTCTCGCAAGCGCTGGCGTGGCTATTTTTACCCTTCGGTTTCCACAAAGTCTTGGCGCGCGTCGCCGGAATTCCCAGGCATACCAGTGAACAAGAAGCCCATTTGTGCGAGCAAATCCCGGATACTTATAATTCCAGGCTCCGCACCTTTTATGACTTCCGAGCACGTAGCCAAGAGCATTTGAGGGGCACGACACGTCGTGCCCCTCAGAGAAGTTCGCGAGCGGGCAGTGAGCCCTCGCGCTTGTCAGAGAGCGACGTCGCTCGCCGTCTTGCTCAGGTCTAGAACTCGAAGCGCACCGACAACTGCGCCTGCCGTGGATCGCCTACGCCCTCACGCAAGAAGCCATTGAAGTCGAAAAGCGCAGGGGAGCTAAAGGGGTTGATGTTGTTCTTGTTGTTGAAAGTGTTGAACATCTCGATTTTGGGGATCAGTTTCATCCGCTCGCCAAAGCTGAAAGGCCGCGCAACACCGAAGTCAAACGTGAAGAATGCATTGTCCTTTCGCAACGAATTCCGCGGCAGAACGACACCATTGACTATGCGAGGCTCTGGCGAAATCGGCTGGGCGGAATGGGCCTGCATCCTGGCGTTCGCATCGAAGCCCCAAGGGAGATTGCCAACCGTATAGAAGTTGAATTTGTGGCGTTCATCGCGATCAGAATAGCCATACTCTTGCGCGAGATTGTGCAAATCCACGTAGCGGAAGGTAAACGGGTCGCGCTCGTTGGAGTCGTCATCCCGGTCGACGGAGTAGGTGTAGTTTCCATCGAACAAGAAACGATGGCTCATGCGTTTGCGCATGCCCACCGTAAATCCGCGATAGAGTGACTTTGCCGAGCTCGCAGTGTCAGTCACTGTTCCCAAGTTTGGGAATGGGGCGTTGCCAACGTATGTAACCGTGTCTCCGGTAGCCGGGATCACGGACGTGGGACCAACATTGGGATTGATGAAACGGGTCAGATGGACGCCTTTTGACATAGTGAAATCCAGATACGCCGCGTAATCCCCGACGAGCTGCTGCTCATAGCCCACATTGGTTGTATAAATCCGGGGGTTTGCATAGCTCTTGCTAAAAACAGTGACGCCGGCTCCCACTAGAGGCAGCGTTGCAGGAGTCACAGGAACGGTTCCTGGATAATTGGGCGGATTACCACCGGCCGAGTTGAATCCGGTGAGGGCGACGATCTCCTGTTGCTGCACGCCATTCGTAGTAATCGGGCCGACTTGAGTGAGCATGTTCTGGCGTGCATTGAAAATCCCCCAACTAGCGCGAAGTGCAGACTTTCCATCACCTCGGAGGTCCCAGGCGAAGCCGACGCGTGGCTGAAATTCCTTGTATTGATTGGGCAGGAATCCCGTCGAATCGAAATTCGGATCGCTCAAATATTGGCCGTAAGAAGTCTTCGACGGAGGCACAACCGGGTCGGGAAACTTCTGAGCATCCCAACGCACGCCATAGTTAAAGGTGAAGTTGCGCCAGACCTTCCACGTGTCTTGCAAGAAGAGCGAATAATCTTCATTGGCGAAATTAGCTTTGCCGGACTGATCCAGGGTTTCGCCGGCAGTTGTCGGTCCGTGTTGCAAATAAAGGAAGAGCGGTCCACCCGAGGGCGATGTGCCGACGGGGCACGTTTGACTCGGACCAATGTAAGCGGCTGGGTTGAAACTTGCATCGTCGCACTCCACCGCAGTCGGTCCGAACCCGTTGCCCAAAGTCGCAGGAGATGCGTAATGGAGAAATCCGGTAACGCTGCTAAAAATGTAACGACCCGTGAAGAAGCCGCGGAAGATCTGATCGTTGCGGCTATGGACCCATTCGCCTCCGGCTTTCCACGTGTGCTTGCCATTAATTATAGAAAAATCATCCCGAATGTCGGTGCGGTAGAACAATTCATCGATCGTCGGTTCCAGGAAGAAAGGCTGGCCAAAACGAAAACTGGGACCGAAACCCATCGCGGTGTCTGGCACGCTGCTCGGACTGATGGCACCGCGTGGCCGATTTTCTCGTGCATAAGTGAAGTGCGCTTCATTGAGGGTATTGTTGGTTACCGTGTCTACCCAGTTCGTGCTGATTGCTTGAATCTTAGACGGGCCCTCAACTCCATTCGCGGTAGAGCCATACGTCGGCACATCAAAAGTCTGATTGGGGTTCTTGGACCAATCAAAATTGTAAGAGCCAAAAATCTGGTTCTTGGCATTTAGGTTGTAATCGACTCGTCCAAATATGGCCGCGTTTCTGACCTGGTGGATAACCGGAAGACCATCGTTTTCATTGAAATTGGTCTGCATGAAGTTCAGGAGAACTTGCCGCTGGCAGTCCCCGCTCGCCACGATCTGAGCGTCGGTAATGTTATTGTTGAAAACCGGGTTCGAAATGGCGCATGGCGTGCCAATAGGCACGCTTAGATTCGAGCGCGTCAGATTCTCGCGAATGCCCTCTCCGGCCGCAAAGAAAAACAGCTTATCTTTGGTAATAGGCCCACCGAGGCTGCCTCCAAACTGGTTGCGGCGGAAATCCTGCAGAGGCTTCCCATCCGAGGTAGCCGCAGTCAGTCCTTCGGTGCGGAAGTATTCGAATGCTGCCCCATGAATAGCATTCGTACCTGACTTGGTGACCACGTTGATCACGCCCCCCGCACTGCGGCCAAATTCCGCGTTCGCTCCGCTCGCGATAATCTGAAATTCCTTGACCGCTTCCAGCGTGATGTCAATCGCCGCGCGCTGCCCGCCCATCTGCTCGCCAAAAAAACCGTTATTGTAGTCGCCGCCGTCGAGGCTGATGTTGTTGAAGATTCCGCGCTGGCCGTTGATGTTGATTTCATCGCCATCGGGCCCCTGCGTGATGCTGACGCCGGGAGTTAGTGTGAGCAAATCCTCAAACTTGCGCCCCAGCACAGGCGTTGTCGCTACGGAAAGTTCATCCAACGTGGAAGATGATTCGGTCTTCGTCACCTCGACCACCGGAACGTCCGTGACGACAATTTGCTGCGCAACCGAAGAAACTTTCATGGTTACTGGGATATTGATCGTCTGCCCGACCGTCAGATTCACATTCTGCTGCAGAACGGTGGCGAAACCGGACTTGCTGATGGTGAGTGTGTAGCGTCCCGGAGCAAGGCTTAGAAACGCAAAATGGCCGTCCGTGTTTGTAGTATCCGTCTGGGTGAAATTCGTGTCCAGATTCTTTGCTTCTACTGAGGCGCCCGCTACGCTTCCGCCCTTTTCATCGAGGACGTCGCCCTGCACGGTTCCCGAAGTAATTTGCGCCTGCCCCCAAGCGGTTGAGGCAAGGCATAGCCCAAGTGCCAACACAAAGCAGGCACACAACAGTTTTTTCATGTTCTCTCCCTCAGACTTCACACCCCGTTTTCGTCGAGCCTAGGAGACTCTCTCAGGAGAGAGGCGGCTTGCGAAAACATTTGCAGGAAACGAGTTTAGGCCCACTCCCTTTTAAAACACAAGGGGAGCGCCTGTGGAAACTTTCAAATTTGGCCTTAACATTTTCCATGTAATCCATTTGTCCTAGGAGAACGGCGCACAGTTGGCCACCCGTCCGCAGGCGAATTGTCAGTTATACTCCCGACTGTGAACGCGCCTCTCGATGGAATCCGGGTTGTCGAACTGACCGAGGCCCTCGCCGGCCCTTATTGCGCGATGCTGCTTGGCGACCTGGGCGCCGATGTCATCAAGGTTGAACGCCCCGGCACCGGCGATCAATCGCGGACGTGGGGGCCGCCTTTCGTTGGCGGCGAATCCGCCTATTTTCTCGCCGCAAATCGCAACAAGCGCTCCATCGCGCTCGACTATGATGATCCACGCGGCGCGGAAGCTTTTCAAAAACTTCTCGCCACCGCCGACGTTTTCCTTCACAACCAGCCTTCCCGTACATCGCTTCAAAAGCGAGGAATTGACGCGGAAACACTCTGCGCCCAACATCCTCGCGTCGTCTATTGCAGCATCACGGGCTACGGCTTCACGGGTCCCAAAGCGGAGATGCCCGGCTACGACATCCTCGCCCAAGCGGAATCCGGGGTCATGAGCTTCACCGGCGAGCCTTCGGGCGGTCCGATGCGCTATCCCATTGCTATCGCGGACATGACTTGCGGAATGTATGCCGCCATGGGAATTCTCGCCGCGCTTTTCAACCGGGAAAAAACCGGGCGCGGCCAGGTTCTCGACATGGCCCTTTTTGATTCGCAATTGACGTGGCTCGCCAACGTTGGTAGCAGCTATTTGAACGCAGGCGCGTCTCCGCAGCGTTGGGGCAACGCCCACCCGAACATCGTCCCTTATGAAGTTTTTCGAGGCAGCGATGACCGATATTTCGTCGTGGGAGTTGGAACCGATGCACTGTGGAGGAAATTTGTGGTTGCTCTTGGAGTGCAAGAGGAAGTCGGCAATGATGCCCGTTTTGCAAGCAACGCTGACCGCATCAAGCACCGCGCGATTCTCGTGCCTCAATTGCAAAACATTTTTTCGCGGCAGACCGCCGCGGCCTGGCTCGATAAATTTGCCGCCATAGAAATCCCCGCCGCGCCAATCAACACGGTGGCTGAAGCCCTAAGCACCGCACAAACTCAGGCAAGAGGATTGATCATTCAGTTTGAACACCCGGCCATCGGCACAGCCAAGAGCATCGCCAACCCGATTCGCCTTTCGGCGACGCCCGTGAGGTACTGCCTGCCGCCGCCCCTCTTGGGCGAACACACCGCCGAAATCCTCCGCAGCCTGGGCTACTCCGAACAAGACATTCGCGCAAATGACCGCCGAATGCGCGACTTGAGCGCACTCCAGCGAGACTAATAGAGGGACGGCCGCCCCGAGCCCCCAAGCAAGCTTGAATTCATGTTAGCGATAGTGTGGGTGCCTTCTTTGCCGCCCCAGGAGAAGAGCAGATACACTTGGGGGAAACCGCCGGCCCGAAGTGTAAGACCTGTCGAGAAACTATGCGCGAGATGGCTGAAGCCGATATTCCCACGGGTGAGCGCTACCTTTGCTTGATCCGCCATGAAACTGAATCCGAGCGGTCCCCAGATGGAGTGCTCAAAGCTGCCCCGTAGTAGAAGAACGTTCGGGGCACGGAAACGATAGTCTTGATAGCTGCCCAACGATGGGCTGCCATTGATGTCCGAACCGCCGAGCGTCTGCTGAAAATAGAACGGTACAACGCCAGAAGCGGACGTGATCGACTCAGAGAGCGAAAGGCGAATCCCGATGGCGCCGTCTAGATTTCGGGAGAAAGATACAGGTGGACACTTTGCTGCGCCTGGAGCGGGCGCACATTCGTCTGGACCATTCGCATCCTTTGGAGCGTACGACTGTGGGGCGTAGAACTTCGTGTGGCTGTATAGCTGGAAACTGTGCCCCAGGTCCACCGTCCAGCGCAGAAAGGAGTAATGAGAATTCGAGGGTGCGAAGAACTGCTGGAAGCTCGCCAGGTAGTTCAACTGCAAGAGATCACCGAACAGCACCGGCTTGATGCGAACACCCTCGCCAAGCTGCGCAAATGCTGGTTGGGTAGCCAACCCGGGCGCGGTCGCCTCGGTGTACAGTTGCTCGATCGACGGTGTGGATGTCCCGTGGTTGCCCCGGAGACTTACGAAGCGACCGTTCACCTCTCCGAGGAGCGCAAGGTTCAACTTCCGAATCGCCGCTAACTCGTGCACCGGCTTGATCGCGCTCGCCCCTACAATGGTCTCCTGCATTCCGAATAGTGACTTTCCCGCCAGCGTCGAATCCGGTCCAAGCCCAAAGAAATTCAGCTTGTTCAAAGAGATCGATTCCGCGTAAAGATTGAAAACTGTGTACGGGTGAACCGCCAGAGTAGGCTTGCCTGCAGTGCCGCTGGGACCGACCACAACACGGATTCGCTGAGCCGGCGTATGGATAATCTTCATATACCCGCCTGCTCGCCAAGAACCATTTGTGGAGCCGACCGCATCAAAGTTCCAGCTAAGCCGCCAGTTCTCATTGGGTGTGTAATGTGTAACGAAGGCCCCGCCCAATCCGAAGCCGTTCTGGGGAGCGATACTGCCTGCCGCGATATGAAGCGGATGATCCGTAAACAGCTCCACTCCGCATCCCGCGACTGTCTTAAACCCGAATTTGCCGCATGCCTCGCTGAAATGCTCCGACTCGCGTCGGAAGTCCGCATGCAACGCACTTTCTTGGGCCGAAACTACAGTTCCTGCCGCGAGCCAAACCAGAATTAGCACACTCCAACGCATATCGCCCCCCGCTGAAAAACACCTGCATAGCTTCCCGTGCAGCAGGTTTCTTGACCCAAGTCCACTCTCAAGAGTTGTGTGACCTGGACGCTTTCGATCGCTTTTGCGCGCAGATCGTGACTACGGATCCGGTTCGTAGAATGACACTTCATATTCCTCTTCCTTAGGTAAATCGCGAAATGCATAATGGCTTTTTCTGTCTGTCAAGGTTTCGGCTACTATGCACTTCGTTCGTGCGTGCACCAAATATACGGGCACGCCTTCACCGACAAGACGGCCTTCCACTCGATGGTCGTCCTCCAAATTGACATTGCCCTTGGGTTGGTCTTGCAAAAAGAAAACAGTCGAACCACCCGGGCCCGGCCCAACAGTGGCCGTCTGCACTTCTGGTTTGTAGTCACGCTCATCGCACACCACGATGTCATACGCACCCGGCTGGAGGCCGTCTATTTTGTAACTGTAGGATTTGGCTGTATGGTTAAAGTACTTACCACTGAGTATTATTGGCCTCACCTTCGCACCATCAAACTTCGGGATCGCGCGCACCTTAAGGGGCTTCTTCGTGGTCTCTTTGTCCGGGGTATGGACCTCTACCGTAACTGCGGGGGATTGCGCGTGTGCGATACTCGTACCTGTCCACACAATGACGAGCACCCACAGCCGACCACAGAACGTGCGACCTTTAGCGCCGCTTCCCCAATGTTTACTTTTCATTTGAACTCCGGGATTTTCTTGAGCTCTTTGTGGACGCCCGCCCAAGTATCCGTCTTCGGGCAGTGTTCCTTCATTCCTCCAACGAAGCTTTTTGAGCCGTCATTGGACCAAGCAGAAAGAAACTGCGCCGCTCCGAAAGCCATGTCTGGCCCTTGCTGCACGCAGTTTTCCGCGTTGGAGCCGAAAGTCTCCTTTAATTTGAAGAGTAACCCGTTGCTCTCCTTGTCAGACAAGGGGCGCGGGTCCTCACTTTCGATATCCGCAAACCATTCAAGCACCCCAAGTCGCAAGAAGGCATTATCATAGTACTCGATCATTTTTTCTGTGAGCTTCCCACGGTCGACGGTCTCAGCCAAGTACATCCGCTTGGCGACTCTCACGCCGCCGTCCCGAAGGTCGGCATCGTCAGCACCGAGCACGATCTTTACTGCGGGCAACGCCTGCTCTCCGTACGCAGCCAGTTTCATCGCTTCTATGGTTTTCGCGTTATCGTCCTTCTGCTGGGCAACCTCAGAGACAAGCTTGCCCAGCATTTCGGCCGATGCACTGGCAGATGTCCTCTCGTTGAACTTATCGGTGTAATGGAAGACCAGATAAGAAATGAAAACCGCCGCAAGCGGGGTCAGTGCGGGTATGTAATCTTTCAGAATCCGGGTCCCTATTGATCTCGGCATGCTGGCAACCCTCTGCGGAAGACCGCTAACCTCTAGGTCTTCGCTTTACATTGGACAGGCGTTTGGCCGAACCCTTACGTTTTCGCTTAGGACTCTCTTCTCCTGCACCTCTGGGTTCGACTCCGTGCGCTTTATGCAGCGCTTGCGTCACCAGCCGGATGTAATCGGCTGCCTCGCCCTCGGTCTTAATGGCATTAATGTAAATACTGGTCTGTAGGCGCGCCGGCAGCCGGAGCTCGGCCTCCTGCAGATGTCGAATCTGATTCTTCAAAAGCGTGGAAACCGGCCGATTCGGGTTCATCGCGCTCTTCGGTGGTTTAGGCACTGGAATGAGGGTCATCTCATCGCTCCTTGGGCAGACTCCGCCGCCACAATCCTATCCGCTAAAATCAGGACAATCCGTCCGCATCGTATCCAGCGTGATCAAATCTAGGAACGTCTCTGCCGCCTTCTCTCGCGGAGAACGCGAATCGTAGTCTCCAAGAAAATGCTCCGTCACCGTCGCCGGAATCGAAGCATGCTCGAAGACGCGGCCATCCACGACGGTGGCTTTCGGAATCCACGGAGACACAAGCACCGCCGGCACGCGCACACCGAGGCGATCGAATCGGAACTCCTGCCCCGTAGTAGTGTCATTTGGCGAAGCAACGAATCCGTCCGGCAGACACGGCGGAGGCGCCACATGGTCGTAGATGCCGCCGTGCTCGTCATAAACGACCAAAAGCACCGTCGACTTCCACAAGTCGGGGTTCCCTTTAATCGCGTTGTATATGGTCGCAATGAACACCTCTCCCGCCTGGACGTGGTGGTCGGGATGCTGATCCGAAGCCAACTCTTCCCCGTTATCGCCGTCGTGATCGTTGTAGTTCGGCTCGACAAAGCAGTAGTCGGGAAGTTGGCCTTTCCCGCAATCGTCCAAGAACTGCTGGTAAGTCCCAAACAGTTCTGGCTGATGCTGCAGCAGATTCACAATCTCCATGGTGGAGCTGGTTTGATCGTAGTAGTACAGTTTCGCGGTGTGCTTCGGAGTCGCCCGAATCAGCCGGTCGTAAATGCTCAGGTAGGGCTCATTCACATAGAACAAATCCATCCCCACCTTGCCAAACGAAGTCCCATAGTGCGCAAACGCCCGATTGCAAATGGTCGGTCCTGGAATCGACGAGAACCATCTATTGAACACCGCAAACTCGGTCGCTAACGTCGTCAGCACGGGCAGCCTGTCGGGGGTGAAGTAGTACATGATTTTCTGAGAGTGCCCGACATCTTTCCGCTGACTGAAATAGCTTTTGATGAAGCCCTGCATGTTGGCGACACGCCCGTTCCCTGGGGCTGCGCCCCCGAAAATCTGCAA